>Ga0208080_1001017_pt1 | contig 14007 bp, 13 predicted proteins | sample NGESurdeep092012_3_FD_184476 | JGI IMG/M metagenome (GOLD analysis project Ga0208080, IMG submission 184476) | Arctic peat soil microbial communities from Barrow, Alaska - NGEE Surface sample 210-3 deep-092012 (SPAdes) | ecosystem: Environmental > Terrestrial > Soil > Wetlands > Peat ...
AAAATTAAGGAACCTCTGCATAAATCCAAAGATACGGTTCGATACATTTTCCGTTCGTCCTGAATGCCGCGTCTTGTGCGGTGTATCGAAGGAGCGAACGGAAAATACTGATGAAACTACTAGCCATCTGACTAAACCGCTAAAGCGGCAAGTCATTGGTTATCACCGCGAACGGGATTTATGCAGAGGTTCCTTAAAATCGACTCGTTGGCTTCGCGGATGAATTTTTGCCGGTCACTTGAAATCGGGCATGCCCCGCTCCATTTTGAAGGAAGACATATTCGAAAGGGAATCTCATGCGATTCGACAAATTCACCACCATGCTCCAGCAGGCCCTGTCCGATGCCCAGAGTCTCGCGGTGGGCGCGGACAACCAGTTCATCGAGCCGCAGCATTTGCTGCTGGCGTTGCTCAACGATGCCGATAGCGGCGCTGTTTCGCTGCTGGCGCGCGCCGGTGGCAATGTCACCCCGTTAAAGGCCGCATTGAAAGATGCGGTGGAGCGCCTGGCCAAAGTTGAAGGCCATGGCGGCGAAGTGCAGGTCGGGCGCGACCTGTCCAATCTGCTCAACCTCACCGACAAGGCGGCACAGAAACGCGGCGACGAGTTCATCGCGTCGGAGATGTTCCTGCTGGCAGCGTGCGATGACAAGGGCGAAACCGGACGCTTGCTCAAACAGCACGGCGTGACGCGCGCGCCGCTGGAACAGGCCATCACCGCCGTGCGCGGCGGCGAGACAGTCGGCAGCGCCGAGTCCGAAGGCCAGCGCGAATCCCTGAAAAAATACACCATCGATCTGACCGAGCGCGCCCGTCAGGGCAAGCTCGACCCGGTGATCGGGCGCGATGACGAGATCCGCCGCGCGATCCAGGTGTTGCAGCGCCGCACCAAAAACAATCCGGTGCTGATCGGCGAGCCCGGCGTGGGCAAGACCGCGATCGTCGAAGGTCTGGCGCAACGCATCATCAACGGCGAAGTGCCGGAGTCGCTGAAGGGCAAGAAGGTGCTGAGCCTCGACATGGCGGCACTGCTGGCCGGTACGAAATATCGCGGCGAGTTTGAAGAGCGTCTGAAAAACGTGCTCAAGGAAATCTCCCAGGAAGAAGGGCGCATCATCGTGTTCATCGACGAGCTGCACACCATGGTCGGCGCGGGCAAGGCCGAAGGCGCGATGGATGCGGGCAACATGCTCAAGCCTGCGCTGGCGCGCGGCGAGTTGCACTGTGTAGGCGCGACCACGCTGGACGAATACCGCAAGTACATCGAGAAAGATGCCGCGCTGGAACGCCGTTTCCAGAAAGTGCTGGTGGATGAGCCGAGCGTGGAAGCGACCATCGCCATCCTGCGCGGCTTGCAGGAAAGGTACGAACTGCATCACGGTGTGGACATCACCGACCCGGCCATCATCGCCGCAGCGGAACTGTCGCACCGCTACATCACCGACCGCTTCCTGCCGGACAAGGCGATCGACCTGATCGACGAGGCCGCCGCGCGCGTCAGAATGGAAATAGATTCCAAACCGGAAGTCATGGACAAACTGGATCGCCGCCTGATCCAGCTCAAGATCGAGCGCGAGGCGGTGAAAAAGGAAAAAGATGAATCTTCAAAAAAACGATTCGCACTGATCGAAACTGAAATCACCAAGCTGCAACGCGAGTACGCCGATCTGGAAGAGATATGGAAGGCGGAAAAGGGCGCAGCGCAAGGCACGGCACATCTCAAGGAAGAGATGGAAAAGGTGCGCGCCGAGATCGTCAGGTTGCAGCGTGAAGGCAAACTGGAACAAGTGGCGGAACTGCAATACGGCAAGTTGCCGCAGCTCGAAGCCAAGCTGAAAGAGGCGGTGCATGTCGAGGAGAACAAGCCCAAGAACCGCCTGCTGCGCACCCAGGTCGGCGCGGAAGAAATCGCCGAAGTGGTGAGCCGCGCCACCGGCATACCGGTGTCCAAGATGATGCAAGGCGAGCGCGACAAATTGCTCAAGATGGAAGACAAACTGCACGAGCGCGTGGTGGGGCAGGACGAGGCGGTGCGCCTGGTGTCGGACGCGATCCGCCGTTCGCGCTCAGGCCTGTCCGATCCGAATCGTCCCTATGGCTCGTTCCTGTTCCTCGGTCCGACCGGTGTCGGCAAGACCGAGCTGTGCAAGGCGCTGGCCGGTTTCATGTTCGACTCCGAAGATCACCTGATCCGCATCGACATGAGCGAGTACATGGAGAAACATTCCGTGGCGCGCCTGATAGGAGCGCCGCCCGGCTATGTCGGCTACGAGGAAGGCGGCGGCTTGACCGAGGCGGTACGCCGCAAACCTTATTCAGTCATCCTGCTGGATGAAGTTGAGAAGGCGCATCCCGACGTGTTCAATGTGCTGCTGCAAGTGCTGGACGACGGGCGCATGACCGACGGCCAAGGGCGCACCGTGGACTTCAAGAATACCGTGATCGTGATGACCTCCAACCTCGGTTCGCAAATGATCCAGCAGATGTCCGGCGACGATTATCAGGTCATCAAGCTGGCGGTGATGGGCGAAGTGAAATCTTACTTCCGTCCCGAATTCATCAACCGCATCGACGAGGTGGTGGTGTTCCACGCGCTGGACGAAAAGAACATCAAGTCCATCGCGCGCATCCAGCTGAAATATCTGGAAACACGTTTGGCCGCGATGGAAATGAAGCTGGACATCAGCGATGCCGCACTGGCCGAGATCGCCAACGCGGGCTTCGACCCGGTGTACGGCGCGCGTCCGCTGAAACGCGCGATCCAGGCGCAACTGGAAAACCCGCTCGCCAAGCTGATCCTGGAAGGCCGCTTCGCCGCGAAAGACACGATCAAGGTTAATTGCGTGGGTGGGGTGATGAAGTTTGAGAAAGGCTAATCAGAGCCAAAGGTGAGATGGGTGGAGCGCAGCACTACCCATCATTTTTTCAACATTGGCGATGGGTAGCGCTGCGCTCCACCCATCCTACGCGGGCTAACAAAATGCAGATGAAATATGTATTAAATTCTCCGGAAAAATCTCCCGGCCTCTTGCGCAAGCTGGCGGCTTTGATTGTGACTGTGGCAATGGTTGGTTTAGTGTTGATGTTTTCGGCAGTGTTGTTCGCGATCATCATTGTTGTCGGCACGATGGCTTGGGCGTATCTGTGGTGGAAAACCCGTGAGCTGCGAAAACAGATGCGCAATTTTCCTCCTCGCGAAGTGAAGCGGGAGGAAAATATGAGTGATGGAAAAGTGTTTGAGGGTGAAGCGATCCGTGTGGTTGACCCTCAGGATGGGAGATGAGCGTTGGCGGCTAGTGAAAATTCGAGCCATGCCCCTTTAGTCAATGAAGTTCGACAAAGGTTAAAAACTGCTGCATACAGAAAGCCCGGCGATGCCGGGCTTTTTCATGACATTGATCAGGCTCCGTCCCTGGGGTCGCACCGCCGCACCGCCAGAACGCATGCCCAACCCCTTGATGTGCAGTCTTCACGGTACCCTAGTTTTCTTTTAAATATGTAACGCTATGCAACGTAATGAATTTTTAATTCGCATCAGAAATCTTGTCATTTCGCTGGCAATATTTGTGGCTTTGGTACTCTATGCATCCACTTATTCTGTGCCGGTACTGCGTGTTTCCCTCATGCCTGACGAATCGCCACCGGTGTTGCGGCGCAAGCTTAAGCCGTTGACTGATTATCTTGAGAAGAAAATCGGAATGAAAATAGAGTTCAGGCCGGTGTCAGATGGTAACGCTCTGGTCGAGGCATTGCTCAGCCATAAACTGGACATGGTTTGGATCGATGGCTTAAATCTTGCCCGGGCTAAATCGCGCAGTAACGACCAGGTCATTCCGCTGGTGCAGCGTGAAGAAGGTGAAAAGACCCCATCGGTGTTCATCACCACGCCTGGCTATAACGATTACACCTGGACGGTGCGAGCAGATATGGATGTGAATTTGCGCCAAAAATTGACCGATGCTTTCCTCGCGCTGGACAAGAACAACGGGCAAGACAAAGAGATTCTGGATTTGCAGCGCGCCAGCAAATTCATTCCGGCCAGTGCTGAAAACCGTTCCGTTATAGAAGCGGCGGCGCGTCGCGCGTGGTTGTTGAAGTAAAAACAAGAGGGGTAGGTTGGGTTAGCAGTGAAACTGCTAACCCAACCTACTGCCCTGATAGCCGCGCACTTGTAGGAGCGGGCCATGCCCGCGATCATTTTTTATCGCGGGCATGGCCCGCTCCTACAAGTTCCAACTAAGTTTTTAAGGTTAATCAGTTGTAGGGCGGGTTCCACCCGCCGGACATAGCTGTCGGGCAGAGCCCGACCTACGAATTAACTGCGGGCTCATGCATTGCTGCACGCGTGTCCATCCCCATGATCGGCAAATCCTCGCGGCGCAGATTCAAGGCTTCCAGCACTTTTAGTGCCGCGTAGGCATCGTTTGCCGCGTAGAGCATTTGCTGCGGGGTGAGTTGATGCTGCGACCAATTGGAGGTGGTCACATGCCTCGACTTGGCAAAGCGCTGCTTAAACACCAACCCCACCGCCGCCCGGGCGCCCATATGCTTGTGGTAGCCGTCCATGCTGAACACCGTATTGAGATCCACCACCCCACCCAGATGCACGCCCAGTTTCGCGTAGATATACCTGCTATCCGATTTAAGGTCGAAGCCCACCTTGATGAGCTGTTCCGATTGCAGCAACTCGATCAGGAACGGAAGACCATCCGCCCGGTGCAGTTGAAACAGGTAGGCCTTGTCGTGCAGGGCAAACTGCACGACGTGCGGCCCTTCACTGACATCGCCCGTGACAAACGTCGGCTTGGATTCAGTATCGAAACCAACGATGCCTGCAGCCTTGATCTCGGCAGCGGCGGACGCAAACTCTTCCCTGCTGGTCGGCACATGGATGCGCTCCAGCGTGAGGCCGACAAACGGCTCCAGCAGTGCGATCTCGGCTTTGGTCGGGGCAACTTTTTTCATATGGGGAGATATGTCTTTTGAATTGAGTGGACTATTTTGCCTTCACCGCCCGTGCACGCAACTGCCCGCACGCGCCTTCGATCTCCTGTCCTGCTGAGTCGCGTATCTTGGCGAGGATGCCATGTTGTTTAAGGCTCTGCACCATAGCCGCAATCCGTTCGGATGAGGGGCGGCGATAGTCGAGTCCGTCGACATCGTTGAAGGGGATGAAGTTCATCACGGCGTATTTCCCGGAGAGGAGCTGGGCTATCCTCTCCAGCTCGGCGTCGCTGTCGTTGACGCCCTCGAGCAACGTCCATTGATATTGAACCGGATAGGAGGTGGCGCGCGCATACACTTCGGCGCGTTCCACCAGCTCTTCGATAGCGATCTGCGGCGCACGAGGCAGCAACCTTGCGCGCAGTGCCGCATCGGTGGTGTGCAGCGAAAGGGCAAGCGCCGGTTTGACCGTTTCCTTAGTCAGACGCTCAAACACCCGCAAATCCCCCACCGTAGATAACACCAGATTCTTGTGGCCGATGTTGCCTTGTGTGCCAAGCAGCTGAATCGCTTCGAGCACGTTGTCGAGATTGTGGGCCGGTTCGCCCATGCCCATGAATACCACCTTGCTCACTGCGCGGCGTTTGCGCGCGAGCACCACCTGGGCGACGATCTCGGCGCTGCCGAGCTGGCGTTGCAGACCGGCGCGGCCGCTCATGCAGAAGACACACCCGACGGCACAACCCACCTGCGTCGATACGCACAGACCGCCACGCGGCAACAGCACGCTCTCCACCATCTGGCCATCGGCCAGTTCCACCAACAGTCGTGCGACGCCTTCGTTATCGGAAAATCCGCGTAGTGCTACGTTTGCCCCCTCTCCCCCAATGCGGGGGAGGGTTGGGGTGGGGGAACGGTCATGGCTTCCATGATTATTGGTGGTATCCATCCTATGACCGTTGGCGGGATATTCACTGCGCAGGTGCGCAAGTCCATTCAACTCCGCTTCAATGGCGGGCAACTCATTGCGCAGCGCAAGCGGAAAGAAACCTTCTGCGGCACTGCGCGGCCTATCGTACGAGCAGACCTGACTCCAGCCGCGCAGCAGACGATCTTCGTGGCACGGCTTGGCACCGAGATCACGCAGACGTTGGCGAAGCTGTGCGATACGCATCGGAGTGTGGGAATCGAGAATCAAAGTGTGTTTGAAAATAATTGTGGGGAAGTCGTAAGGATTTTAACCTATTGAGCTTTTCCATAAATGAATACAGGGCCTCCGTATCACGTAGGTCGGGTTTTAACCCGACATGTCGGGCTGAAGCCCGACCTACGGAGAATCGCGTGTTGTCGCGAAATATGGAAAGCTCAATAAGGAAGTGTTGATTAATTCCTCCGTTCGCCCTGACCCTTCGACTTCGCTCAGGACTAAAGGCCTTGTCGAAGGGTGACTTGCTGTTGGACTGGTTGACAACACGCTAAGCTGTTGTTATTGTCTCCAACATGAAAGCCCGCGAATTATTCAACCGCCGCGTCCCTGTCACGGAACAGGCGTTTGCGGAACTGGTGCTTTGGGAAGTGCCCGAGCCGCTTTCCGGCAGCAAGCATCGCTACAAATACCGGCTGGCGTTCGTGGCTGCGGGAGAATGTGTGCTGCGTTACGACAACGAGGCAGGCAAGGGCGACCACAAGCATGTGAGCGGCAAGGAAGTGAAATACCGTTTCGTCTCGGTTGATAAGCTGGTGGCGGATTTTTTCGAAGATGTGAAGAGGTGGCGCGATGAAAACAGTAACGATTGATATCCGGCCCTTGGCCGACACGCTGGGTGATTTCACCCAGACATGGAAGAGCGGCAAGTCTTCCGCGCCGCGCATCAGCTTTGAATCGCCCGAGCTGATGTTCAAGGTGCTGTCCGGCAAACGCTGGGAGCTGCTGAACGTGATGACGGGCGCGGGAGCCATGTCCATCCGTGAGGCGGCGCGGCGTGTGGAGCGCGACGTCAAAGCCGTGCACGGTGATGTGATCGCATTGCTTAACGCCGGGCTATTGTCAAAAACAGACGATGGCATGATTGTGTTTCCGTTTGATGCCATCCATGTGGACTTCATGCTCAAGGCTGCTTGAGGCCCGAGCAGGTTTTTATCTGGGGCTATACAGACGAGAAGTAATTGTTGCAAAGAGAAAGCCCGGCGATGCCGGGCTTTTTTTATAAAAAGTATTTCGATGCTGACCCATTTACTCCCCTATAAGATAAGAGTGGGCGAGAGGCAACCACCGGCCAGCTACGGCCAATCACCAATGGCCTCTTTGGGGAAGGCAGTTTAATATCAAAATGTGTAGCGATGTGCCAATTGCTGCAGTTCAGTGTGTAAATATCCAGTTGGGGCGCTGGCGGCCTTTACCGACAACATTTGGTATGCTCACAGGAATCAGCATAATAGATATGGGAAAATTTGTTAACATAAGCATCATTGCGAATATTTCTACCACGATGCTTTAAGCATACTCGTAACTTTCATTAAAAAAAATCAGTTGTCAAATAAAAAGGGGAAGCGATGTTTATCCGTGCATTAGTAATTGGTTTGTCTTCGCTTGCCATATACTTTTCCAGTGTTTCTGTACAAGCAATTAGTTATGACATGATTGGATACGTTGCATCAGCTTATATAGAAGATGGTTTCAATGGTGAAGAGTTGAAAGAAAAGACAGTTCAAGATATAAAAAATTCAGTACCAGAAAAAAAATATAAAGCTTACCTTGAAGCAAGCGAATTTTGGAAAACAGTATTATCAGATTCAAAATCGTTACAACAGATTGCTCCCTTATATTCGATGCGTATTGTCTATATTGAGTTAATGAGGTTTGTACATTTATTTAATGTTAGTTACACAACGGCAAGCATACAAGTCAGCGCCGTTTTTGGTGGGTTATCTGTTTTAGTACTCGCGTTAATAATTGCCAAAGTTAATCTTCCCATCGCCACCCTCCCTCTATTTGTTCTTGTAACTAACTTATTAGGTGTTGCGCAGTTGCCTTCCTCGGACATATTAGCTTGCTGTTTTGCATTACTGTCGATTTATTTGTTGATGATAGATTCTCGCATAATTCTCCCCATTTCAATTATTATGCCGCTAGTAAGAACAGACTTGGTCATTTTGTCTGACATCTTAATGTGTTACTTGTTCTTTATTGATAATAGGAAAAATAAATTAACAGTGATTGTTTCATTTATTTTTGCAACTTTTGCATATATTTTTGCAAACAAATTACATGGGAATTATGGTTGGTTAAATCTTTTTAATAATCACCATATTCATCCCAGCCTATATCCCGCTGATATAGCAATATCGAGCAGTCCTAGGGATTACATTCTCCCGTATTTATGGCTGATTAGAGATGCATTGAGTAACAGTCACGCCGTAATTTATATGATTGCCATTTCAATATTTATGTATGCCAAACAAAATGCATATGACATTAAATATAAATATCCGTTATTTGTAATTCCATTTACTTACGTTTTGTTGCACATAATTGCTTTCCCTACTTATTATGAGCGATACTTTATTTTTTCTATCCTTCTTATACTGGTTGGCATAATGCATTTTTTAAAATATCAACTATATACAATTGGTGGATTCAATAACCAATCTAAACAATTAGTGAGTTAAGAAACCCCCGATTATGTCCACGGAAAGAGTACGTCGTACGTTCAGCCTATAACTAAAAACGATACTTTTTTTACTGATTTTCATTAAAGCTTGAGTTAAGCTGATCTTACTATTCATTACACTTGTCTTTCGAGTCACCGTTGGGTTAGGCGTGATATGCGATAATGAATAATATTTATTAATTTCGCCGCTGCTATGAAGTTGAAAAGTATTTTTTCCTACGCAGTCATGCTTGTTTTTCTGAGTTGGTGCGCGTTTATATTCCGAGCTGATATCGTGCAAATTAAATTTGCCCAGGTTGTGGGGGCTTGGGATTCGGTTTTTTTTGCGTTGCTGCTATCTCTCGTTAATTATGCACTGAGAGTGGCTAGGTGGGCTCTCTACCTTTCCAGATTGGGACATCCTCTTTCATTTGGCTTTTCTGGACTGACCTACATCGCTGGATTTGCATTTACCTTGTCACCAGGCAAGGTTGGCGAAATGGTTCGCAGTCGCTACTACCAGAAAATCGGAATTCCCCTGTCGAGTACGGCTGCGGCCTTCTTCATCGAACGTTTGATGGATCTGCTTGCGATGCTTGCGCTTGCCTTTATGGCCCTTGCGTCATCTTCTGCTTATGATGTCTTGATTTGGGGAGCTGCATTCGTGATTTCGTTACTGTTGGTCGTTTTGGCAGTATCCCCATGGGTGAGAATTTCTGAGTATGTAGAAAAGGCACACTGGTTTCCAAAATCCATGAAGAAGGCAGCACAAGGCATTCTGCAAACATTACTTTCAGCAAAAGTCCTGCTTCAACCCCAACTTTTGGCTGCGGGTTTTATCATCGGACTCATTGCTTGGGGTGCGGAAGGAACTGGATTGATGGTCATCGGTGCAATCTCGCCCAGCATTCCAATCGATTGGACGACAGCAATTGGAATTTATTCGATTGCGATTATTGTCGGCGCGCTTTCATTCTTACCGGGCGGGTTGGGGAGTATGGAAGCTGTGATGATTGCCTTACTCGTCGCACACGGTTATTCGATGCCTGATGCCATACTGTTAACCGTGGTTTGTCGCCTGTTGACCTTATGGTTTGCAGTAGTCATTGGCTGGATTGCGGTCGGAGCTCTGCGCCGCAACCGAATACTTGAAGGAGTTTCTCAATGACTCAGGCTAATCAATTAACGCCGCTTTGTATCGATCTCGATGGCACACTCATTCATAGTGATCTGCTGCTGGAGACGTTTCTTCTCCTACTTAAGCGTAATCCGCTCTATTTGTTGCTGATTCCTTATTGGCTGCTGAAAGGCAAGGCAACTTTGAAAGCAGAAATAGCCAAAAGAGTTACATTGAATCCAGCTGCTTTGCCATACAACGAAGCATTTCTTGGCTGGCTCAAAAGCCAGCGTGAACTAGGTCGTGAGCTATGGCTTTGCACAGCTTCAAACTATCGATTGGCGCATCTTGTAGCCGGGCATTTGCAGGTTTTTCAGGGCGCGGGGGGGGTGCTGGCAAGTACCGATAACATCAATTTGTCTGGTCAAATCAAAGCTAAACAACTTGTCGAAAAATTTGGTGAAAGGGGTTTTGATTACTGCGGTAATCACCGTGATGATCTCTCCATCTGGCGGGTCTGTCAGTGTGCAGTTGTGGTTAATGGCAGCGAGAAATTAAAAAAGGAAACAGAGCGCCTCGCTGAGATTGGTCCCGTTTTTCCGAAAACAGGTGACTTATTAGAACCGATGCTGAAGGCGTTGCGCCTGCATCAATGGGCAAAAAATATTTTGATCTTCGTTCCATTGGCTGCCGCGCATAAACTGGGCGACACGGCTTCAGTTCACCATGCTGTCGTGGCATTTATTGCATTTGGCCTGTGCGCCTCCTCGGTTTATCTCCTGAACGACATGCTGGATCTGGAAGTTGACCGCCAACACCCAAGAAAATGCAAACGGACATTTGCATCTGGAAATTTGTCTCTGCTTATTGGTTTTGCACTTATCCCGATACTCTTGCTTTGCACGGCATTTCTTGCGTTCAGTCTTCCGATGATGTTTTGGGTCGTTTTGGGAGGCTACTACACCCTGACTGTCGCCTACTCGTTTGGCCTTAAGGGCGTCGTTTTGATCGATACAATCACACTGGCGGGCTTATACACGGTGCGTATTATTGCCGGAGCCATGGCGATTGATGTACCGCTCTCGTTCTGGCTGCTTCTATTCTCAGTGTTCCTCTTCCTCAGCCTGGCTTTGGTAAAGCGTTACGCAGAACTAGATGCCATGCAGCGTCAAGGCAAACTTAAGGCTGTCGGGCGCGGGTATCATGTAGAAGACCTGCCCATCTTGCACAGCATGGGTACAGCTTCAGGTTATCTTTGTGTGCTGGTTCTTGCTCTCTACATCAATTCGCCCATCGTCGAATCGCTGTACCGGCACCCGCAAGTCATTTGGTTTCTGTGTGTGCTGCTACTCTACTGGATCAGCCGAGTTTGGCTAATTTCTCATAGAGGAAAAATGCACGATGATCCAGTTGTCTTTGCCATGAAGGATAAGCCCAGCTTGGTCATCGGTGTACTTGCAATCATCACAGTAATCCTTGCGGTATAAATATGCCTAAAGAGATTCTTACATCCTGGGGGCGTGTTCTGCGTGTTGAGCATGTTGTTGCTTCACTTGCGAATCGATTTGATTCGTTGCCGAATCTCGCTAGCGATTCACAAACTTGCCTACCGTATGGCAACGGTCGGAGTTACGGCGATAGCTGTCTCAATGTGGGTGGCGTTTCCCTGAAAACCAGAGCACTCGATCGATTCATTTCATTTGATCCGAGTTCAGGGAGGTTGTGTTGCGAAGCCGGTGTGATGCTATCTGAGATATTGCGTTTGATTGTACCTCAAGGCTGGTTTTTACCTGTAACACCGGGCACACGATTCGTTACGGTTGGCGGAGCAATCGCTAATGATGTACACGGTAAGAATCATCATGTAACCGGTACATTCGGCTGTCACGTTGCTCGAATTGAACTCCTTCGCTCGGATGGTCAACGCCTGATTTGTTCTGACACGGTCAACGCGGATTACTTTGCTGCAACCGTAGGAGGTCTTGGCCTAACAGGCCTCATCACATGGGCCGAAATACAGTTGCATCGCATAGCCAATCCATGGGTCGATGCGGAAACGATTCGCTACGAATCACTCGATGAATTTTTTGATCTATGTGCGGAATCAGATCGGGATTACGAGTACACGGTTTCTTGGGTTGATTGTGCTGGCAAGGGAGAGCGGCTTGGGCGTGGATTACTCATGCGTGGTAATCATGCACCCGCAGGCACGGTGCTGGGCAAGTATTCACCGAAGACGATAATCTTTCCATTTGCTCCCTCTGTATCGATGATAAATTCATTGACGCTGAAAGCATTCAATACCGCCTATTACCACAAACAACTTCAGAAAAAGAATCGACAAATTCAGCATTACGAACCCTTTTTCTACCCGCTAGATGGCATTTTAGAATGGAACCGGATGTATGGTTCAAACGGTTTCTATCAGTATCAGTGTGTGATACCGAGCCAATGCGGTAAAGAAGCTATTTCCGACTTACTCAAAGAAATTGCACAGAGCGGTATGGGATCATTTCTGGCTGTTCTTAAAGTTTGTGGGAATATACAGTCCCCCGGAATGTTGTCATTCCCGCTTCCGGGGGTAAGTCTGGCGCTGGACTTTCCCAATCGAGGGGAGGAATTACACCAATTGTTTTCTCAACTGGATAGCATTGTAAATAGTGCTGGTGGTCGGCTTTACCCAGCGAAAGACGGTCGCATGTCGGGTGAGCTATTTCGTAGTGGTTATCCACGTTGGCAAGAATTTGCAAATTATATTGACCCGCGTTTTTCTTCGTCATTCTGGCGCCGGGTAATGGAGGGTACATGAGAAAAATACTAATTATCGGCGCAACATCGGCCATTGCGGAAGCCACCGCACGCATTTGGGCTCAGAGAGGGGATCATCTGTTTCTGGTGGCGCGCAACATGGAAAAACTAGAAGCCATTGCTGATGACTTGAGGGTCAGAGGTTGCCCGAAAGTCAATTCTTACTGCATGGATGCCAATGATTTTGATGCACATGTCCCGATGCTCGACGCTGCGGAATGCGTGCTCAACGGCGTGGATACCGTTCTTATTGCGCACGGAACCCTATCTGACCAGGCGGCTTGTCAACTTTCCGTGGAATTGACGATGCGCGAAATCAGGACAAATGCTCTGTCTGTTATTGCCTTGCTGACACATATCGCGAATCGGTTTGAACAGCAGAAAGATGGGACAATCGCGGTGATTTCTTCGGTAGCTGGTGATCGCGGGCGTCAGAGCAACTATGTCTATGGTAGTGCCAAGGCAATGGTGACAACATATACTTCTGGATTGCGGCAGAGGCTCTTTAAATCTGGAGTCTCTGTTGTGACAATTAAGCCTGGATTCGTTGATACGCCGATGACAGCAAATTTTAAGAAAGGAATGCTTTGGGTCTCACCAAGTAAAATTGCGGTCATTACTGTTAGAGCGTGTGATAGTAAAAATGGGGAGTTCTATGTGCCATTTTTCTGGTACTTAATATTGTCTCTTATAAAAACGATACCGGAAATAATTTTTAAGCGAATTAAGATTTAATTTGAAGGGTTTTTTTATTTGCATGGAAACTAGAATTCGCCAAGTGAGTTAAAGTTTTTGCAATAAAGCTAACTCAGTGCATAAGCAGTACGCTTTAAATTATGCCAACGTCATGGTTAAGGAATTTCGACATTTCGATTTTGAGGGGATGAAGAGAAGTTTTTCCACAGGACAGCTCAGTCGACAGCGGAACAAACGCCAGTTCCGCTATTCGGCATCAGAAATTAGTGTTGGTGACACGCTGCAGGCCTTTGTGAACGTCCGCAATATGGAAGCGTATTCAGATGAGCGACTGGCTCTTGCGGGTTAGCAACTGCCCGTTTGTAGTCACTAACACTTCTGTCCGCTGTACCTCCTAGAGCAGCCGTTCAAAATAACAAAACTCAAACTCAGTAAAGAGTTTTTCGAGACTTTTTTATCGAGCTAAAAACTTGACTATAATTTAAGCGTTTTCAAGCCACCAACTCTATTTACGGACATAGCCTTCAATAATTTGTCTGCGCCAGCTGAAATGGCTTCCTGTGCCAGTGCAAGTGCCAGGGAATCGTGAAATTAAAGGGGTCGGGTTCGGAATAGTTTTTGTCAGGGAGGATTCATGGCATGCCAGCCACATGGCGTGTCTCATTCAGTTTCGCCAGCTTGGCCTTCAGCTCCGGCAAAATTGCCGCGACAGCCTTTTCTCCCTCGAGCACGGCTTTATTGCGGCCACTTGCGTCGGTGGATGGGAGGCCGGATGTTACGGGCCGAATAATG
>Ga0208080_1001018_pt1 | contig 13999 bp, 8 predicted proteins | sample NGESurdeep092012_3_FD_184476 | JGI IMG/M metagenome (GOLD analysis project Ga0208080, IMG submission 184476) | Arctic peat soil microbial communities from Barrow, Alaska - NGEE Surface sample 210-3 deep-092012 (SPAdes) | ecosystem: Environmental > Terrestrial > Soil > Wetlands > Peat ...
GCAGCTCGTCCTCGAGAACTTCTATATAAAGACGCGACACTCGCTCGAAGCGGGCGCGGCCAAGGCTCCGTACGGCTACGTGTTCCCCGTCCAGCGCGACATGACGAAGGTCGCGACTTTGATCAACATCCTGCGCGCTCAGGGAATCGAGGTCGGCCAACTCAGCGCGCCGGTCACGAGCGGCACCGAGACCTTCCCGGCCGGTTCGTACCTGGTGAAGCTCAACCAGCCGTACGGCCGCCTCGCGAAGAATCTCCTCGAGAAGCAGGACTATCCCGACCCCGCGCTCACGACGTACGACGACAGCGGCTGGTCGATGGGCTTCGCGTTCAACGTGGACGTGCGAGAGGTCAAGGACAGCACGATCCTCGCGGCGAACGCGCCACTGATCAAGACCGCCGAGGTGAAGGGCACGGTCGCGGGCAACGGCACCGCCGGGCTCGCCATCGCGCACCTCGGATCGAACAACATGATCACGTTCCGCTACCGCCTGAAGGCGGTGAAGATGAAGATCGCGGAAGCGTCGTTCACGGCCGAGGGCGTCACCTTCCCCGCCGGCTCGTTCATCGTCACCGGCACGCCGGCGGAACTGCAGGCCGCGCGCGCCCAGGTCGAGACACTCGGCCTCACCGCGGCGGCGATCTCATCCGTACCGACGATCGCGTCGCACGATGCGATCGTGCCGCGCGTGGCCATCTATTCGCAGTGGAGTGGCACGCAGGAACTCGGCTGGTATCGTCACGCGTTCGACCAGTTCGGAATTCCGTTCGACCTGATCTTCAAGGAGCGCGTCGCGAAAGGCAACCTGAAGGCCGACTACGACGTGATCTTGATGGCCACGCAGAACATCAATCGCGCCGCCGTTCTCGCACCGGCAGCGGCGAAAGCCGTGCCATACACGAAGAGCGACAAGTACAAGTCACTCGGCGTGTACGGCGACTCGCCGGACATCACGGGTGGATTCGGAGCGGCTGGTGTCGATGCAATCAACAAGTTCCTCGATGGCGGCGGCACGCTCATTACCACGCTTCAAGCCGTACGCTACCCAATAGAATTCGGGCTCGCCAAGTCGATCGACACGGAGAACCCGGTGGGCGTGAACGCGCAGAAGCCGCTGATCACCGCGGAGATCATGCGCCCCGAGCACCCGGTATTCTACGGCTATGGCAGCAAGATCTTCCCGATCAAGTTCGGCCAGGGATCGCAGCTGTTCAAGGTTGGAATAGCCGACCAGGCGAACGTCCTCGCGCAGTACGTCGGCGGCGAAGCCTCGGTGCTGAGCGGATTGATGGTGGGCGCCGACAACATCAAGGGTCGCGCGTTCGCGATGGACGTGCCGAACGCGCACAATGGCAATGGCCGCGTGATCATGTTCGCCAACAACCCGATCTATCGCTGGCAGAATCATGGCGAGTTCAACATGGTGTTCAACTCCATCCTGAACTGGAGTTATGTACCGCCGGCGCCGCCGCTCACCGCCCCCGTAGGTGCAGGTGGACGGGGTGGGCGCGGCGCTCCCTAGATTCTTCAGCAAAGAGCGACGCGTGAGGGGCGACTTGGCGAAGAGCGATGAGCGACGCGTGAGGGGCGATCTGGCGAAGAGCGACGAGCACGGAGTGAGGAGCACGTCTCCTCGCTTCTCACACGTCGCTCTTCGCCAGATCGCCCCTCACCCGTCGCTCATCGCCGTTTGAAAACTTACCCCCTCAGGTGGACGACCTCCCGATGCGCTCACACAAATACTTTCTGGCAGCGGTGTTGTCCGTCGTCGTCGCGTTGCCGGCAAGCGCGCAACAGCCTCGCCGTCCGCTGTCGGCAGCGGACATCGACGACATCGCCCGCCTCGTGATGCTCGAAGACCACCGCGAGTTCGACACCACGGATCTCTCGCGTCTTCTGAGCTCAGCGCACCCCGAGGTCCGCCGCCGCGCCGCGCTCGCCATCGGCCGCATCGCGGACAAACGCGGCTATTCGCTCGTCCGTGCGAAACCGCTCGACGTCGACACCGCCGTCGCCGCCACTGAAGTCTTCGCCGCCGGCCAGCTGAAGGATTCGAACACCGTCGCCTGGTTCGACTCCCTGCTCGCAAACAGGAGCCTCGCGCCAACGGTTCTCGCGGAAGCCGCCACCGCACTCGGCAAGATCAAGACCGCCCGCGCCCGCGGCGCGCTCGCGCGCTTTCTCTCCAGCGCCTCCGAGAGCCCGCGCCTGAACCCGGCGATCGGCGAGGCATTGCTCTCCATCGGCCGCTGCAACACACGCGGCGATCTCAATCCGATCGTACGCTTCGGCAAGGCAAAGAGCGATGAAGTCCGGTGGCGCGCCGCGTGGGCGCTGTTCCGCCCGCGCGATCCGGCGGCCATCTCGGTCCTCATGGTGATGGCGGCCGGCGACCAGTCGCCGGACGTTCGGCTCTGGGCCGTACGCGCACTCACGAAGGTCCAGGCGGATTCCGCCGGCAAGACGGCGGAGGCGGAGAAGATTCTCTTGGCGGCGCTTCGCGATTCCGATCGCCGTGTGCGCACGGAAGCGATCCGCGCGATCGGCACGTATTCCGATTCCGCAGCCGTCGCCGCGATGATGGCAGCGAAGGATTCGCCGGACAGCTGGATTTCGGTGAGCGCCGCCGAGGGCCTCGCCCGCTTGAATCCGCCGCCATCGCCGCCGGCCGGCGGCCGTCAGGGTGGAGGCGGCGGACGCGGCCGCACGCCGCCGCCGCCGGTCACGCGTCCGCTCTCGGACTACAAAGCGATAGTCGAGCGCTGGGTCGTTCCCGACTACAACGGCGCGCCCCGCCCCACAGCGCGCTGGGAGACCGTGCGCGGTTCCATCGAGATCGAGCTGTATCCCGGGGATGCGCCGCTGGCCGTCGACGATTTCGTGAAGACGATGGAGTCGGGCACGATCGTCGGCACCGCGTTCACGCGCGTCGTCCCTGATTTCGTCGCGCAGGAGGAAACCATTCCCGGCGGTCACCGTCTTCGCGACGAAGTGAGCCGTCACGGCCTCACGCGCGCCAACCTCGCGTGGGCGTCAGCGGGACTCGACACGGGAACTCCCGGCTACACGCTCGCCAACGCCGTGCAGCCGCACAACGAAGGCGACTTCACGGCGCTCGGCCGCGTGACCAAGGGAATGGACGTCGTCGACCGGATCCAGCTGAACGACAAGATCACTGCCGCGCGGATGCTCATAGTCCGTTAGCGCGCACCATCCTGACACCGCACACCGGCACGATCCTCGAGCCGGCAGCGGCCTGGAAGCGCACGGTCACCTTGCTCTTGCCGCTGACGAGATCCGCCGGCACAGCATACTGCGCCGGATAGAAGCCCGTGACGTTCTGGTTCGGGGCGTAGTGGCCGACCTTCGTGCCGTCGACGAGAATGTCGAAGTCTCCGAGCGGCGCCGGCAGTCCCGATTCATTGAAGTAGGTGACGATCACCGCCATCGGCGCGCTCGCGTCGACAGGAAGGTCGAACGAGAACCATCCCGTGCCCGCCCGGCTTCCCCGCCCGTTCGTGCGTCCCACCGCGCGATCCGCAGGCTCGCTCCGGTAGTTGTAATCGCGCTCCGGCTGCATCTCGCCGGGTTGGACGAATCCGACCGTCGCCGCCTCGAGCCGGTGCGCGCGATCGCGCTCCGCCGCCAACGCCGCGCCACGCGCATCGAAATCGGCCGGCGTGACCACGTCGAAGTACACGCTGTATGTCCGCCGCTGAGTGCGGTAGAACGGCGCAAGCGAAACGTCACCGGCGGCGCCCGGCTGGCCGAACACGCGCGCCACATTCTGCGCCTTGAAATCTCCCTGCCGCGTTCCCGTGACGACGACCCACGAATCAATCGGCCGGTCTGCAGCGACGAGCGCCGGAACCGGCGCGGCCGCGGGATCGGAGCGGCGCCCTTCTCGGCGCGGGCCATGATCGCCCGCGAGCACCAGCGGTCCCCACATGATGGCGGCTACACTCCGATTGTCCGGCGTCGGCTCGAGCCGCACGGACTTCGGCATCGTGAGCTCGATCGTGTCGCCCGCTCTCCACGTGCGCTTGAGCTCCACGTACGAACTCGCCTGCGCCGCTTCCATACCGGGCGCGCCTCCGCGTCCGCCCGCGTTGAGATCGCGAAGGCTCGCGAGCGCCGGCTGATCGATCTGAGTTCCGTTCACCTTTATCACGAACGCATCGCCGGCCCACACCGGCCGCCGCACGGCGAGCGTGAATTCCTTCGGCGCCGGCATCGCGAGAGTCATCTTCGCGTTCTCGCCGTCGGGGAAGCCCGTCTCCATGATGAGCTTGACGCCGGCGGTCGTGAACTGCGCCGTGGACGGCACGAAGAGGTTCACCCAGAGCGTATCCGGTGATTCGTAGTACACACCGTAGCCGTGCAGCGCATGGCTCTCCATTCCCGTGCCCACACAACACGTGAAGCTCTGCAGCATTTCTTGGTATTCCTGCTGCACGCCCCGTCCCACCGGCACCATGTACGACGTTGCGCCGTTCTCGGGATCGATCGACGCGAGGATATGATTGAACAGAGCGCGCTCGTGGAAGTCGGCGTAGTTCGCGTCCGGCCGCAGCGAAAAAAGCCGGCGCGTGAGCTTGATCATGTTGTAGACGTTGCACGTTTCGCACGTGCGCCCGTCCACCCGCGCGCTCAGCTGATCGGGCGGGCCGAAGTATTCGTTGAGTCCGTGGCCGCCGGTCGCGTAGCTGTGGTGCTGCGCGACGCGATCCCAGAAGAATGACGCGGCGAGAATATCCGCCGTGTCACCCACATACCCGTAGCGCGCCGCCGATCCGATCAGTTTCGGGATCTGACAGTTGCCGTGCTTGCCCGACAGGTTGTCCTGGTGCCGCTTGAGCGGATCGGTGAACGCGTGATGCTCGAACCGGTACGAGAGCTTGAGCCAGCGCTTGTCGCCCGTGTCGGCGTAGAGGTCCGCGAGCACCTCGTTCATTCCGCCGTGCTCGGTATCGAGCATCTTCTGCACCTGCACGTCGGTGAGCGGCGCCAGCACTCCCTCGGCCCACGTCGCGTACTTCACGCTCATCGCGAGCGCCGTGCGATTGCCCGCATGACGATAGGCGTCGCGCAGTCCGGCGTACGTCTTGTGCAGCGTGTACCACGGCGACCAGAGGCCGTTCAGGTCGAAGCCGCCGGACCGGATGTCCCCCTTCGACACCGCGGCGAACGCTTCGCGTCCTCCCTCGAGCGCGCCGAGGTATCCATCGCCGTTCTTGTCCTGCACGACCTTCAGCTCGCTGACGATGTAATCCGCACGCTGCTTGAAGCGCTCGTCTCCGGTCGCGAGGTACATCAGGCTCACGGCGGAGAGGTGATGACCGGCGATATGCCCAGTGAGATTCCGGCCGCCGCCGTCCCAGCCGCCGTAACCTTTCGCCTTCTCCGGCAGGCCTGCGCGCGCCCGATAGTACGCGAGCATCCGGTCCGGCTCGAGCGAGAGCAGATATTTCGCCGTCACGTCCTGCGCCTGCTTGAGCGGGCCGCCCATAACCCGCACGCGGTTCAGCGCGAGCGGATGTGCCTGGATCATCTTCTCCTCGAACGCGTGCACGGCGGGATCCTCCCGCACGCCGTGCTCGTTGAACGACATCGCATCGGCGGCGCGCGCGCCGAATGTCAGCGCGGCGGCAGTGGCGGCGGAGCGCTGGAGAAAATCGCGTCTTGAGGTCGTCATGACCTCAATCTTCGCTGGTCAGTCGCGCGTGTGCAACATGAGGGACATGCCGGAGCCGTCCCGCTGAACGGTGACTTCGCTGAGATCCGTCACGATCGCGGTGCATCCGATCAAGCGCGAACGGGGATACGTGGTCGCGACGCCGATGACGCGCATTCCCGCCGCGAGGCCCGCCTCGATGCCGGCGGGCGCGTCCTCCAGAACGATGCACTCGTCGGGCCGCCTGCCCAGCAACTTCGCGCCGAGCAGGTATCCCTCGGGCGAAGGCTTGCCGTGTGTGACGGACTCTCCCGCGACCATCGTTCCCGGCAATGGAAGACCCGCCGCCGCGAGACGAAGGGGCGCGAGATCGCGGCCCGCAGATGTCACGAGCGCCCACTCCTCCGGTGCGAGCTCGCCGAGCAACTGTGCGGCACCCGGAAATGCTGTTATCCCGTCGACATCGCGCTCTTCTTCCGCATCGAGCCACGCCACTTCCTCCGCGACGTTCAGGTGCGGAGCGAAGGCGGCGATGGTATCCCGCGTCTTCTGGCCGTGAGGCAAGTGCAGGATCGCCTCCTGGTCGAGGCCGCGTCGAACCGCCCACCGATGCAGGACGCGTTCGATGACGGCTTTCGAATCCACGAGCACTCCGTCCATGTCGAACAGGATCGCGGCAGCTCGCAGCATTCTATCACTCCCCAGGTGATGTGTCGGACGACCAGGAACGTACGGCGCGACGGCCAGGTTGCCCAGCTGCTGGCCCGCCGCGCCCGTGCCCCCACGCAGTTCTTCATCGTCTATGAGTCGGATATCTTCAGGCATGCGAATCCTGATCGTTGGTGCCGGCGCGCTCGGCGGCTACTTCGGCGCGCGACTGCTGCAAGCCGATCGCGACGTGACGTTCCTCGTCCGTCCGCGCCGCGCGGCCCAGCTTGCGAAGACCGGGCTCGTCGTCAGGAGCAAGCTCGGCGACGCGCACATTCCTTCCCCGCCGCATGTGCTCGCCGAGAACATTTCTGGTCAATACGATCTCATCCTCGTGGGCTGCAAGGCGTACGATCTCGTGCCGACCATGGAATCGTTTGCGAGCGCCGTCGGACCCGGGACGGCGATCCTCCCGTTTCTCAACGGCATGAAGCACCTCGATTCGCTCTCGGAGCGGTTCGGTGCGCAGCATGTGCTCGGCGGACTCGCGATGATCTCCGCGTCGCTCGACGACGACGGTATCGTGCTGCACCTCAACGAGACGCATGTGCTTGCGTACGGCGAGATCGGCGGTGCACGGTCTCCTCGCATCGACGCGATCTCCGCGATGTTCGCCGGCGCCAACTTCGACGCGCGCGCAACGAATACGATCGTGCAGGAACTCTGGGAGAAATGGGTGTTCATCGCGACGCTCGGCGGGATCACGAGCCTCATGCGGGGACTGGTGGGCGACATCGAGCGCGCGGGCGCGGCCGACCTGGCCCTCGCGTTGCTCGACGAGTGCAGCGCGATCGCCGCGTCACAGGGTTACGCACCGAGGGCGACCGTGCTCGAACGCGGCCGCAAGCTGTTCACCGCTCCCGGCTCGACACTCACCGCCTCGATGATGAAGGACATCGAGCGCGGCGCGCCGATCGAGGCGGATCACATTGTAGGCGACTTGCTCGCCCGCCGGGTGGGGTCGGCGAACGAGCCGTCGCTTCTTCGAATCGTCTACGCGCACCTCAAGGCGTACGAGGCGCGACGGGAGAGGGAGATGAAGTCAACGGCGAGTAATCGGTAGTTGGTCATTGGTCATTGGCGAGTTGGTTCGTTCCTGTCTCCAATTTGTTCACCAAGGACCAAGGACGGATTACTCGTTCTTCCCAACATCCGGCAATTTCACCGCCTGCTGCCCGCTCGCCTTCAGTTTCGCATTGAGTGCCGCCAGCCCGGTCGTGCTGAGCGCCTTCCACTTCGCGAGCACCTCGCCCGCCGCCGTCCGCGCCTTTCCGCACGCCGCCACCTGATTCGCCGTCGGCGCCACATCGGCCGCCTGCATCGCCATGGCCGCGCTGTTCATCGCGGCGTTCGCACTTTCGAGCGTCGGCGCGGCCGCCGGTGCCGCGCCGCCGCGACCGCCGCCGCCACGTCCACCGCGTCCGCCGCCACCTGCCGGCGCCGCGGGCGCGATCTCTTCGATCTTCGCCTTGAATGCCGCGGCATCGGCACCCTGAGCATTGTCGAGCGCGGCCACCAGCGCACGCGCACGATCGTATGCCGCCCGAACGTTTTTCGCGCCGTCGTACATCTCGGTCGTCAACGATGTGAGCTGCGCGAGTCCGAGCGCCGCGGTCTTGATGCGCGGATCCAGCTTCAGCGTGATCGGCTGCGTGTAGCTCTTGCCGCCGACGGTCAGCCGCACCGTGTATGCGCCCGGCGCCGCCCACGGTGAGTTCACGCCGGAGTAGGTGCGATGCGGCACCGCGCCCATCGCTCCGCCACCGCCACCGCGCCCGCCGCGTTCCGCAATCGGATCGTACTGCATGTCCCACATCACACGGTGCATCCCCGCGCGCGTCGAAATCGTCATCTGCGGCGCCGGCCAGTAGAGCGGCAGGCCGCAATCCGGTGCGTTCGGCGTCTTCTGGCAGAGCGTGTTGTATGCGACGGGATCGATCGCCGGATCGGGATTACGAACAGGCTCGTCGCTCGAATAGGTGCGAACGACTTTTCCACCCGCGCCAAGGATCTCGATCTTCACCGTGCCTGAAGCATCACCGGCGAGGTAGTAATCGATGATCGCGCCCAGTGGCGGATTCTCTCCGGCCGGAAGTTCAGGCGGCCACGGCGTGGGATCGTTCGTGCCCCCGCGCACCCTGATCGCGGGTTCCGGCTTGAACAAGTAGGCTGCGGTCGCCGCCTTCGCCTCGGCGTACTGCCGCAGCGGCGTCACGTCGTCGAGAATCCAGAACCCGCGCCCGTGCGTTCCCGCGATGAGATCGGCGCACATGCACGTGCTGTCGTCCTTGATCGCGATGTCGCGCACCGAGATCGCCGGCATGTTCAGCCGGAGCGACTGCCAGTGGTCGCCGTCGTCGAACGAGACCCACACCTGCGTGTCGCTCGCGCCGTAGAGCAGTCCCTTCTTGCGCGGATCTTCGCGGATCGAGTTGACGGCCGCGCCGGGCGTGATGCCGTTGTTGATCTCCGTCCACGTCTTGCCGCCGTCGTGCGTGCGGAAGAAATGCGGACTGAGATCGTCGATACGCTGCGAGTTCGCGGCGGCGTACGCGGTCTGCGAATCGAAGTGGCCCGCGTCGAGATTGAAGATGCGGGTCCACGGCTTCGTCCCCGGCGGCGTGACGTTGGTCCACTTGGCGCCGCCGTCCATCGTCACCTGGATCACGCCGTCGTCGGTGCCGGCCCAGAGCACCTTGATGTCCCGGGGCGACGGCGAAAGCGCCGTGATCGAACCCAGCGGAGCAGGCGTCACGGTGCTCGCGTACTTGCCCGTGCTCGCCGGCACGTCCCACGTCTGCCGCGCGAGGTCGCCGCTGATGCGTGTCCAGTTCTTGCCGCCATCGATCGTCTTGAAGACGGCGTTGTTGGCGTAGAAGAGCGTCTTCCAATCCGTCGGCGACCACTCGATCGGCATGGTCCTGACATTTCGCGCGAACCCCGTGAGGTCCGGCCCGACGTTCGTCGTTTGTCCCGTGATGCGATCATAGAGCGAGACGCCCGATCGCGCGCTGCCGTACACGCGGTCGGCGTTCTTCGGATCGGGCGCGGCTTCGCCGTACTCCTGAATGTTCACCGGGTGCCAGTCATGGAACGTGATCTCACCGTCGTTGGACCGGCTGTCCACGCACGCCGAGCCGGAGTCCTGCTGTCCGCTGCAGACGCGATACGGGAACGAGAAGTCGGTGCTCACGTGGTACATCGCGGCCGTCGGCTGGTTGTACCAGTTGCTCCAGCTCGCGCCGCGATTCGCGGATACCACGCCGCCCTGGTCACTGACGACCAGGATGATATTGGAGTTGTTCGGATTGACCCACGCCTTCTGGTAGTCGTCACCGCCGGGCGCGCCGCGCACCGCCGACCAGGTGAGGCCGGCGTCTTCCGTACGCCAGAACACGGTCGACGCGCTGTACACGACGTTCGAGCTGTTCGGATCCACCACGATGGTCGGCAGGTCACCGCCGCCGATGCGAATCATCGGGCGGCCGTCCTGCGGGCGCGCCGGCGCGTTCGGTGCCGCGCCCGCGTCGTACGTCGCGAGATGCCAGTGCTCGCCGCCGTCGACCGACTTGTAGAAGCCGACACCGGGTCCGCCCGCCCCGCCCCGTCCACCACCCCCGCCGCCCGGCGCCGCGGCCGCGGCGACCGTCGCATAGATCACTTTCGGGTCGCTCGGTGCTATGGCAAGGTTGGCCTGCGAGACCACCGGCAGGCCGTCAGTCAGTTTCTTCCACGTCGTTCCGCCGTCCGAGGACTTGAAGATCCCGCTCGTCTCGCCCGACGTGCCGAACTCGCGCCCCTCGAGGAAGCTCTGCTGCTGCTGCCAGAGCGTCGCGTAAACCGTGTTCGGATCGCTCGGGTCCAATCGAACGTCGTTGCCACTGGTGTACTCGTCCTTGTACAGCACTTTCTGGAACGTCTCACCGCCATCGGTCGAACGGAAAATTCCACGCTCGGCGTTCGGCCCGTACGGATGACCGAGCGCCGCGACGAATATCCTGTTCGGGTCCTTCGGATCGACCTCGATCATCGCGATCATCTGGCTCTCGCGCAGTCCGAGATGCCGCCAGCTCTTGCCGCCATCCGTGGACTTGTACACGCCGTCGCCAACCGCGAGATCGGGCCGGATGATGCCCGCGCCCGTGCCGACGTAGATGATGCTCGGGTTCGACGGTGCCACCGCGATCGCACCTATCGAGCCGGTCGGCTCGTGATCGAACAGCGGCTCCCAATTCGAGCCGTAGTCGGTCGAGCGCCACACGCCGCCGTTGTCGAACCCGATGTAGAACACGTTCGGCTGGCTCGGCACGCCGGCCAGCGCGCGCGCACGGCCCGCTCGCGTCGGGCCGATCTGGCGCCAACGCATCGCGGAGAAGAGATCGGGAGACTGGGCCGTCACCGCTGCACCGGATACGGCGGCCAGTCCGGCAAGAATGGCAAGTCGGGCAATGAATGCGCGCACGAAAGGGCTCTCCTTTACGAAGGACACCAACATCCAGGCGACTCGAACGTAGTTTAAGGCAATGGACGAACCATCGTTAGGCGCGAAGCCCGCGAAGCAGTGGCTCCGGAACAATCTCGTGACCCTCGGCTCGGCGGCCGTATTCACCGTCTACTCCGCGGGCTATTTCCGCACGCGCGAGGCGGCGGATCGTTTCGCCGGAGAGTCGGTGCAGCGGCGTGCGGCCGTGGCAGCGCCGCCGGTGATGAACGCGCACATCACCGACGCGCGGGACGAGGCAGCCGCACATTCCGGCTCGAGCCTCCCTGTCATGCGGCCGTCATCGTCCACAGCGGCCGGAGCGCACGCGAACAGTGCTGCCGCGAGCAAGACTGCGGCGACCGTGAAACCCGTCCCCGCCTCGCCCGCCGCGCCCTCGACGACGCCGGCACCCGCTGCCGCCGCCGACGCTCCGCCGTCTGCCCCGGCCCCCGCCACTCCGGCCATCGACTCGGCCGCTGCGGCGGCAGCCGCAAAGAAGGAAGAGAGCAACCAGCTCAAGGACGGCACCTTCTACGGCTGGGGCACCTCGCGCCACGGCGACATCCAGGCATCCGTGGAAATCAAGAACGGAAAGATCACCGGCGCGTACATCTCGCAGTGCCTCACCCGATACTCCTGCTCCTGGATCTCCATGCTCCCACCGCAAGTGATCCAGCGCCAGACCGCGGAGGTCGATTACGTGTCGGGCGCCACGCAGAGCAGCAACGCGTTCTACTACGCGATCGTGGAAGCGCTCAAACAGGCGAAGTGAGCGACGTCTACGTCCACACCATCGCACCGATGGGGACGGTCGTCACGATTCAGGTCGTCGGTCACGGAGAGGATGAGACCCGGCGTGCGGAGCGAGCGGAATGCGTCGCGCGCGCGGCCGCCTGGTTTCACAGCATCGAGAAGTGTTGCAGCCGCTTCGATTCCGAAAGCGAACTGCGACAGCTGACCGTTCGGGTCGGCGCGCCGGTGCTCGTGAGTCCCATGCTGTACGAGGCGATACGATTCGCGCTCACGGTGGCGGAGGAGAGCGCCGGCGCGTTCGATCCGACGGTCGGCCAGCGCATGGAAGCGCGCGGATTCGATCGCAACTACCAGACGGGCCAGGTGGTGTCGTCGGGCATCGCATCGAGTTTCCTCGACGGCGTCTCCTGGCGCGACGTGCTTCTCGACACCGAGGCGCAGACCGTGACGCTGCTCAAGCCTCTCGTGCTCGATCTCGGCGCGGTCGCGAAGGGTCTCGCCGTCGATGTCGCCGCCCGCGAACTCGCGCCGTTCGAGAACTTCGCCGTGGACGCCGGGGGCGACCTCTACCTCGGCGGGCACAACGTCGACGGAGAGCCCTGGTCGGTGGGTATTCGCCATCCCCGGGAGAATTCATTGATCGAGACGCTGCACGTTTCGAACACCGCGGTCTGCACCTCCGGCGACTACGAGCGGAAGAGCGCAACCGATGAGCGTGTCCACCACATCATGGATGCGCGCACCGGAGAGTCCGCCGCGGCGCTCGCGAGCGTGACGGTCGTCGCGCCGTCCGCGATGGTGGCCGACGCGCTCGCGACGGCGGCGTTCGCGCTCGGACCCGCGGACGGACTTCGGTTTCTCGAGCGCCAGGGCGTGCGCGGCCTGATGGTGACGCCGTCGCTCGAACGTCTCGAGACGGGCAGCCAGCTGTGACGCACCCGACGATCGCCGCGCCGCGCCCCCTGCGCGTCACCCTGAAGCGTTTCTTCCGGGCACCGAAGGGCATGCTGATCCTGCTGCTCGCGATCCTCGCGATCACCGCCGCATTCGGTTCCGGCTTCGCGCTCGTCGCGCCCGTCGTGCTCGGCGGCGTGCTCGGCGCCGTGATCGTCGACGCGCCGATCCTGCGATATCGCGAGGGCGAGTGGATCGTTCCCGACGGCGCGATCCTCACGGGCCTGATCGTCGCGATGGTGCTGAGTCCGATGGAGCCGTGGTACGTCGCGGCGATCACCAGCGCGATCGCGGTGCTCAGCAAGTACTTGCTCCGCGTTGGCAGGGCGAACGTGTTCAACCCCGCGGCGCTCGCGCTCGTGGCGACGTTCTACTGGTTCAACACCGGCCAGAGCTGGTGGGGCGCGCTTCCCGAGATCACGCCGCTGGCGCTGGTGCTCCTGTTCGCCACGGGAATCTTCATCACCGACCGCGTGAACAAGATCCCGCTCGTGCTGTCGTTCCTCGGCGCGTACTACCTGCTGGTGACGATCACGGCGTTCGTCGGCGAGCCGGCGAAGGTCGCCGAGCTCTACCGCACACCGGATCTTCACGCCGCGCTGTTCTTCGCGTTCTTCATGGTGACCGATCCGCCGACGTCACCGCCGAAACAGCGCGATCAAATCGTCAACGGTGTGATCACCGCGGTGGTGAGCTACGCGGTATTCGAGCTGGTTGGGGCTGCCTACTTCTTGCTGGCCGGACTTCTCGTGGCTAATGCGTGGGAAGCCTGGAGGCGCTGGCGAACGAAGGCGGCCTGATCCGCCATTTTCGAATCCGGCGGAGGGTCCGGGCAGCACGTCCGGCCCTCCGTATCGGAGGCTCGGCGCGGAACGCAGCGAGCGTCGCTGGTTTTTCGCTCCCATCGCGGGATAACGTGACTTTCCAATTGTTATTAGACCGATCCAATATGGTGACTGCACCGTTCATCAGCGATGAAGTGATCTCGGCAACGCTCGACACGCTGAACGCCGCGTCGCCGTTGGAGGCGGCTGCCCGACAGGGCCGGTCTGGACGGTTTCAGCCAGAGCTGACGGGATTTGTCGCCGCATTCACGCTCGAGCAACGCCCGGACGCGGCGGGAATCGGTCTCTTCATCATGCTCGTCCTCTATGAAGCCTTTCGTGCAAGTGCGGTCAAGGTCCACAAAGCGCGCGAACGCGTGGTGCTTCGGCATTGGCGTGCCGCGCGAGATCATGCGGACGCGCTGCGGTTAGACGTGGACAACCCCATGGAACTCCTCGACGACATTCCCGAGTCCTCGGAGCCTGTGGCGCTCCAGTATGTGATCGAAGCCCTCACCGAGGTCACCGACGACGGCGTTCAACTCACGGACGATGAGTTTTGGCATCTCTACGCTGTGCTCCGGGCCGCCATCGAAACACTGC
>Ga0208080_1001022_pt1 | contig 13980 bp, 12 predicted proteins | sample NGESurdeep092012_3_FD_184476 | JGI IMG/M metagenome (GOLD analysis project Ga0208080, IMG submission 184476) | Arctic peat soil microbial communities from Barrow, Alaska - NGEE Surface sample 210-3 deep-092012 (SPAdes) | ecosystem: Environmental > Terrestrial > Soil > Wetlands > Peat ...
CGTCATCGCTCCCAGCAGGAGCCGGCTGAAAGCCGGCTGCAGCCAGGATTGGCTGCCCCACAAAGCTACACTAACCCGGCGGTGCGGACGGCAGCTTCACGACGGTCAGCCAGAAACTCTGAATGGCGGTGACTGCCCGGATGAACTCGACCATGGTGACGGGCTTGGTGATGTAGCAGTTGGCGTGGAGGTTGTAGGAGCGGAGGATGTCTTGTTCGGCGCTGCTGGTGGTGAGGATCACCACGGGGATGCTCTTGAGGGAGTCATTCCTCTTGATTTCGGCCAGCACCTCGCTGCCGTTCATGCGGGGGAGGTTGAGGTCGAGCAGGATGAGGTCCGGCCGAGGCGCGGCGGCGTACTTCCCGGTGCGGCGCAGGAAGGCCATGGCCTCCTCGCCATCCCAGACGTGGTGGAACGCGTTGCGGAACTGCCCGTCGCGTAAGGCCTCCTGAGCGAGACGCGCATCCCCCGCGTTGTCCTCGACCAGGAGGATGTCTATGACTCTGCCGTCGCACGCCGCTGCGATCATGGTTCTACCTTCTCCGGATCCACTTCCGGAAGCGTAAACAGGAATGCGGTTCCCTTGCCCGGCTCGGATTCGACCCAAATGCGGCCTTTGTAGCGCTCGACAATTCGCTGGCACAGGGCCAGGCCGATGCCCGTGCCGGGGTACTCCTGCCGAGTGTGGAGACGTTGAAAGACCATGAACACGCGGGCGAAGTATTTGGGGTCGATACCGATGCCGTTATCGGCGACGCGGAACAGCCACTGGCGCGGATCGTCGGGCGCGCGCCGCGCCTCAATCTGGACGCGCGGCGGCACGTCCGGGGTGCGGAACTTGATGGCATTGCCCACCAGGTTCTGGAACAGATGGACGATCTGGCCGCCATCGGCCAGCACCAGGGGCAGGTGGCCGCAATCCACCTCGGCGCCGGCCTCCCTAATGGCCGCGTCCAGGTTGCGCAGCGCCAGCGAGAGGGAGTTGCGGGTATCCACCACGGCATCGGGGCCTGCTCTGGAGGTGATGCGCGAATAAGTCAGCAGATCCTCGATCAACTGCTTCATGCGGGTGGCGCCATCGACGGCGTAATCGATGAAATCCCGCGCATCCTGGTCGAGTTTGTCGCGGTAGCGGTGGGCCAGCAGTTGGGTGTAACTGGCCACCATGCGGAGCGGCTCCTGCAAGTCATGGGATGCCACGTAGGCGAACTGTTCGAGTTCGCGGTTGGAGCGGGCGAGGTCGTCCCTGGCTTCGCGGAGGAACACTTCGCCGCGGTGGCGCTGCACGATTTCGCCCAGCAGGCGGGCGGAACCAACCATGCGCTGCTTGGCCAACGCGACGATGAAGGGGGGGCGCGTTTCGTAGGCAGCGGAGTGCCGTCCCAGTTCCGCGACCTCCGCACCTAACTGCCCAGCCAGTTGCGCCAGTTGGAAAGGGTCGTTGGTCGGGTCGCCGTATCCCAGGCCGATGGCGCCGACCACCTCGCCGCCGGCATGGACGGGAACAGCGTAGAGGCGAAGGCCGCCGGTGGATTCGAGATCCACGGGTTCGCCGCCCGCCATGGCCTGAACGCAGGCGTCGGTCCCAGGGGATCCGTGGGATAGCCATTTGCCGCAGGCTTGGATCTCGCAGACGCCGGTGGAGGCGCAGTGCTGCATGGGACTGGCATCGAGGAACCGGCACCAGGCGGGGGCCAGCACGCTGTAGGCGAGATCGCCGTTGGCCTCGTACACCGCGAAACAAGAGCCCATGAGAGCGTGGAAACCGGCGGCGATCTCGGAGAGGAGGGAATCGCCGGCGGCGTCGAGAATCACGCGCTCGGTGGTGCGCCCGGCGAGGTGGCGGACGGAGGTCTGGGCGGGTTGCTCGGGGGAGTCCGTGGGCGTCAGGGGAGAGAGCATCCAGCGCAAGCGGTCGAGGTCGCGCCGGACGCGCTTCTGCGCGGTAATATCGCGGGAGATCCTGGACGATCCGACCATGCGCCCGGAAGCATCCTTGATGGGCGAGACGGAGAGCGACACATCGAGCAGCCGCCCGTCCTTGGTGAGGCGGAGCGCGTCATAGGGTTCGATCCATTCCCCGCGGCGAATGCGTTCGAGGATCGCCTCCTCTTCGGCGTTCAAGCCGGGCGGCGCCAGGCGGGCTATGGCCTGGCCGACCATTTCCGTGGCGGAGTAACCGTACAGGTGTTCGGCGGCCTGGTTCCAGCCGGTAATCACGCCATCGTTTGTGGTGGCGGTGATGGCGTCATAGGAACCGTCGACCAGCGCCGCCAGCCTGGCGGTGGCGGCCAAACGCGTCATCCCGGCTTCCAGGAGCAGTTTGTATTGGGTTTTGGCGCGGATCTGCCAGAGGGCGAAAAAGAGCGTCGAGACCGCCACCAGGAGTCCGGCCACCATGCAGGCAATCTGAAAATAGCTGGCACGCCAGGAGGCCATGGCCTCATCCATGGCGACCTTGGTGATGGCGAACCAGGTTGTGCCCGGTATTTTGCGGATGTCGGCGAATACCGGCACGCCGAGATAGTCCACGCCTTGCACGAAGCCCGTCTTACCGTCGCCGGCCATGACCGAGGGAACGTCGCGCCGCGTCAGGGGGACGCGCACTTCGAAAGCGGAGTGGGGGTTGTAGCGGGCATCATTGAGGAACAACATGGCGTCGCCATCGCGCCGTACCAGCACAGTTTCGGCGGTGCGGCCGGCGTTGGGCCAGGAGATGATGAGCGGATACAAGGCGATGGTGGCGTCGCAGTACAGAATCACGGCGCCGGCAGGGGTAAGGGGCATGCCCTGCATGTTCCTGGCAGTGGCAAATAAGGGAGCCACCGCGCTTACGTGAGGCGAAGAACCGGGTTCGCGATGCAGATCCGTCAAGACCGGCCCATGCAGGCTGAAGGCCTGCTGGAAGGCGGCCGCCTCGTCCCGGGGGAGTGGGCCGCTTTCGCCGGAAAGACTGAAGACCACGTTGCCACGCGGGTCCGTCACGGCGACATCGGCGTAGCCCTTGTGCTGCTGCCACGCCAGCAGACCGGAGCGCAACACAAGCTTTCCGGCTGGTGTGGGCGCGGAAAGGTAGCGCATGATGTCCCCGGCCAGGTTGGAATCCTGCAACACGGCGGCATCGCTGAGCTGGTCCTCCCGCCAGCGGGAGATCTGGCCGGTTTTCAACACGGAGACAGCCGCGAGCGCTTCCCAGGCGCGGCTGCGCTGGTGGCGCTCCTGAGTCCGATAGAAGAGGAAGCCGGCGAGGAGCAGAGCCAGCGTAACCACGGCAAAAGCGACTATCAGCCGGGCGGACGGACGCGCGAGGGCTTGGCCGCCGGTCACGGTGGGTGCGGCGGCGCCGGTCATGTCAATTCCGTAATGGCGGGCAGTTTCGAAATGGAAATGTGTTCGATACCCGTTAGTTCCGATTTGGCGGGCGGAATCTCAGAATTTCTTGAAGTCCGGGCCGGGAAGCCGCGGGCCAGGGGCGAAGAAGGCGTCCAGGTCGGCGATGAGCGCGGCGGGGCAGAGGTAGCCGGAGGAAGTGAAGACGTTGCGCCGCACGATGGCGGGCAAGGAGACGGTTCGGCTGCTGTCGCCGCCGGACACGGCGAGAGGCTCGGAGAGCAGCAGCGAGAGGAACTGCCGCCCCTCCCGCGAATCCTGGGAGGTGGAGACCAGCAGGAGGGCGCCGTCACCGGTGCGGAACAGGGATTCGGCGCTGGAGATGCGTGCCCGGACCAGGGCTTCGAGGTCGTGGTTGATGTGCTCGGCGTGGCTGGCGCCGAGGTGGTTGCGGAGGACGGATTCGCGGTCGAGCATAAGAGCAATCACCACGAAAGGTTGTTTGGAGGCGAAGCTGGCTGTCAGATATTCCGCGACTTCGGAGGGGATGTGGGCGAACGTTGTGCTGGCGGGCGGCTTTTGTGCCGGGCGGCTGCCGATGGCGTAACGGATGGCCCGTTCCAGTTCGAGCGGGCACAGGCGGCCCTTTTCCAGGTAGCCCACGACGCCGGCCCGCATGGCCTGCATGTCGATGGTCCGGCTGCCGACTCCGGTGAGCAGCAGGAACGGGCAAGCGACACCGCGGGCGCGCGATTCCATGACGACCTGGACGCCGGTGTGTGCGCCCAACTGGTAGTCGACGAGGCAGAGATCCCAGTCGATTTCCCCCAGCACTTTGAGCCCTTGCTCGTAGGACCCGGCCCAGTGGAGCTGGCAGCCGGGGTCAGGCATCTTGCCGACCATGTAGCGGACCAGCATGGCATCGTTTTCTTCGTCATCGATCATGAGGACTTGGGTCCCGGATTGCGGATTCATTCAGGCACCTCGATTAGTCCCAGCCAGTAGCCGCGGATCAACGTGACCGCATGCACCAACTCGGGCAGGCCGACCGGCTTGACGACGTAAGAGGAAGCTCCCAACTGGTAGGCGCGGCGGAGGTCGTCATCGTCGCGCGAGGTGCTGAATATGACCACTGGGGTGGAAACCAGGCGGGGGTCGGCTTTCATTTCCGCGAGGGTTTCCAGGCCGTTCTTTCGAGGCATGTTTACGTCCATCAAAACCAGGGCCGCGCGCATACCCGGGAGACGCAGGCGTTGGAGCAGCGCGATGCCGTCGGGTTCGCACACGAGGGCGTGCCCGTTGCCGGCACGCTTCCAGGCCTCTTCGAGCAGCAGGAAATCGGGAGGACTGTCTTCGGCCACAAGCACGGGCCAACTGGTACTTACCTTCATACGTTACGGATTCTCACACTGGTACTTATCGACGCGGGTGGGAAGACCTGTAGCGCCAGTTTTTCAGGATGGTGGGGCGGACCCCCTGGTCCGCAGCCGACGCCCCTGTCGGCTTGCCGCAGTGTGTATGAAGCTGATTTCATTGGCGACAAGCGGGTCCAGGGGGACCCGCGCGGACCAAGGGGGTCCGCCCCACAATTTAGGCTTCCGCTGGGCCGAGCGTGAAGAAAAAGGTAGCGCCCACGCCCGGTTCGGCTTCGGCCCAGATGCGCCCGCCGTGCCTGGTGACGATGCGTTTGACGGTGGCGAGGCCGACGCCCGTGCCTTCAAATTCTGCCTGGGTGTGCAGCCGTTGGAACACGTCGAAGATGCGTTTGGCATCTTCGGCGGCGAAGCCGGCGCCGTTGTCGCGCACCGCGATGACGGGCGCGGGGTGGCTACCGGGGGCGGGAAAGACCTCGATGCGGGCGGGGTCGCGGCCGCGGGTAAACTTCAAGGCGTTGGAGAGCAGGTTGACCAGCACGACGCGGAGCAGGGCGGGGTCGGCATCGAGCCAGGGCAGGGCGGCAACCGACCACTCGACGGGCCGTCCCTGGGCTTCGGGCGCGAGTTCCTCGATCGCTTCGACCACCAGGGGGCCGGGATCGACGAGTTCCCTAGAGACCTCGCAGCGCCCCAATCGAGAGAAGCCCAACAGATCGTCAATCAGTTCCCGCATGCGGTCCTCGGAACGCAGGATGCGGCTGATCAGCGTCTGCGCGGACGCATCGTGGCGCTCGACGGCTTCCTCCTCCAGCATCTGGGTGAAGCCCTTGATGTGGCGCAAGGGGGCGCGCAGGTCGTGGGAGACCGAGTAGGCAAAAGCCTCGAGTTCCGAATTGGCGGCCACCAGTTCGGCGGTGCGCTCACGGACGCGCTCTTCGAGGAGGACATTTTGGGCTTCGATCCGCTCCTGTGCGCGCTTGCGCTCGGTGACATCGTGGAGCAAGATCAGCGAGGACGGCTCGTCGTCCCACTCGATCTCGATGGCGCGCACCTCGGCGGCGCGTACCGTGCCGTCGGGAAGCGGGATATCGATGTCGACCGCGCCGGGCTGGATGACAAAGCCGGCGGCCTGGCCTACCAGATCGGCGGCGGAGCGGCCGTACATGCTCTCGGCGCCGGAGTTGACAAAGCGCACCGCACCCGTTCGGTCGAGGATCATGATGACGTCCGCGCTGGCTTCGATGACGCGCCGCAAGGCGGCCCGGTTTTTCTCCAGTTGGGCGGCGCGCAGCTCGAGTTCCGCGCGCAGGCGGTGGCGTTCGATGGCGGAGTGGACAGATCGAACCAGCAACGGCCCGATGCCGGGACCCTTGACCACATAATCATGGGCGCCGGCGCGCAGCGCCCGCAACGCGATATCGTCGTCCTGGATCCCGGTATGAACGATCAGGGGCACTTCGGGCACCGCGGCGCGGAGGCGATCGAGGGTCTCCAGGCCCCGGCTATCGGGGAGGTTGAGGTCGAGCAGAACGGCGTCGAACTGGCGGGTGGCAAGCAGGTGCAAGCCTTCGGAGAGACGAAAAGCGACCGTGAGGTGGACGTCAATCAGCGCTTCGGCGCCGAGTTCCGCATGAAGCAACTGGGCGTCGCCCGGATTGTCTTCGAGGACCAGGACTTCCACCCGGTCGCGCACTGTTGCCAAAGGCTTGTCGTGGTTCATGGCAGCGGACTGCCGCGCAGTGGAAACTACTCCACTATGCATCGTGGCCAATGGCGTGGCGTTTCTCAAGTATTTGCGCAAAGGTGGGACAGACGATCGGTTTGTGTCGTCTGTCAAACTTCCTTGCTTTTACAGGCCCTGACAGACCACGCAAGGCGATGGTCTGTCCCACCCGGTTATGGAGGGAATCGACCCCAAGATAGCCGCCGATCAGCGCGGGCCCGGAATCGGCGTCGCGATCGACACGTATACGACGACGGACGTCGAGAGCCGGCGCGAAGCGGTCACGAGATTGGAGGTTGCCTTGAAGGACGAGGAGGGGACCCGGAACAGTAAGGGTTCACCTCGCCAGGGTTTTCGAGGTAAACAAGGTAAAGGAGAATTTGGTGGGCGAAGCTAAGTGGTTGAAAACATGGAGCGGGAGACCGGATTCGAACCGGCGACGTCCAGCTTGGGAAGCTGGCATTCTACCACTGAATTACTCCCGCATTCCTGTGTTCTAGGCAACTTAACAGCCCAGCAGGGATTTAGCCGTGACTGCAATCCATCCACTTGACGACACCATCAAGATAGCATAATGACCGCGCCGCTGGGAGCTGTCGCCCTGGGGCAGCTTGCGCGGCCAATCCGTGTGCTTACGCTGTCGCGGCACGCCGCCCATCCACTATTCGACATGCGTGGAGATCACACCCTGGGAACGCGCCAGAACGCCCGGAAACGGTTGCCACAGCTACGGCATCGGAAGGCACGAAGCGAGACCGCGCGCAGAATCGGATCCAACATGCTCCTGGTATGGGACAGACGGGTGTTGTGCCAGCCGCATCGCGGGCAGATGGGACGATTGGAGTCGGCAACCTCTTCTACTTCTTTATCCTCGATGCCGTCTTCCCTTTCGTCATGGTCTTCGTATTCGGATTGCTTTTCCGGATCTTTGGCCATTTCCTTACTCAAACCTGCGAGGTTACTATGCTACTAGTATGGCAAGTTGGGACGGAGGAGTGATGAGTGGATTTGCAGCATCTCACACCAGTTCCCAAACACCCGGGCGGACAACGCCGCCATGCGGGGTGCGTTGAAGAACGGGTCGATCACCGACTCCAGTTCGCGCACATCGCCGCCGTTTTCATCCTGCACACACCAATCGGCAATCATCCGCGGCGTGACCTCCAGGTGGAACTGGAGTCCGTACACACGCTCACCGGCGCGGAACGCCTGATTGCGGCAGAGACCGGACGACGCCAGGAGTTCGGCGCCGGACGGCAGGTCGAAGGTCTCACCGTGCCAGTGGAAAACCGTTTCCATGGAGAGCCCGTCGAAAAGCCGATCGCCCCCGGCGGCTTCGGTGAAGTCGAGGCCGTACCAGCCAATCTCCTTGGCGGAATTCCGCCGCACCGTGGCACCCAGCGCACGGGCGATCAACTGCGCCCCCAGGCAGATGCCGAGGATGGGCTGGCGGCGCGCTATCGCCTGGCGGATGAACTCCATCTCCCGGTGAAGGAAGGGCAGATCGTCGTTGACCGACATGGGACCGCCCAGGAAGATCAGCGCGTCATACGCCCCGATATCCCGCGGCGGAGCGCCCGCCTGGTAGAGATCGGCGTAGTCCACTTCGATGTGGCGCACGCGCAGCGCGGGCTCCATCAATCCCAAGCCTTCGAAGGGTACGTGGCGGAAAACCAACACGCGCATAAGCGTCAGTTCGCCGCCATCTGGAAGTGGCTCAGGCTGTCGGCGTACTTGGAGATGCCGCGATAGAGCGATTCGGCCAACTTCTGGCGGTAATCCGGTTTCTTCAGCAAAGTCTCTTCGCGCGAGTTGCTCAGAAAGCCGATTTCGGCCAGCACACTGGGCATGTTGGCGCCGATCAGCACCACAAACGGAGCCTTCTTGACGCCGCGGTTCTTCTGCCCGGGCAGGTTGCGCGAAGAGAACGAAAAAAGAGCGGCCTGGATGCGGCTGGCGAATTCGCGGGATTCGTCAAGTTTTTCGTGCAGCGTGATCTTCTGAATGATGTCCTGTAATTCGAAAATGGATTTTTGCGAGCTGGCGTTCTCCCGCGCGGCAACATCCAGTGCGTCCTTGGAATCGGTGAAGTTCAGGTAAAACGTCTCCATACCGCCGATGCGCGGAATGGGCGACGAGTTCGCATGGATGGAAAGAAACAGGTCGGCCTTTTTCTGGTTGGCAATCGCGGTGCGGCCCTCGAGGGGGACGAACGTGTCGTCCGAGCGGGTGTAAATCACCTCCGCGTTCAGACGCTGTTCGATCAGTTTGCCCACTCGCTGCGCCACGTCGAGCACGAGTTCCTTCTCCACCAATCCGTGGGGACCCTGCGTGCCCTGATCGTGCCCGCCGTGGCCGGCGTCGATCACGATGCGCCCCACCTTGAGCCCCAGCGCACGGGTCAGCGAGTTGCCTCCGGTTGAGGTGCGCTTGGCCGCCCTGCTGAACTCGCCCGGCAAGGGTGGGGGCGGCGCGGGCGCAGCGGGCACCGGAGGCTCGGCTTTGAGATCGGCCGGCTGTCCAGCGGCGCGAGACTCCGCGGATGCGTCGGCCGCTTGGGCCGGCGGCGATTCGGCCGGGGCGGGTTTGGATTTGGCCGGCGGCGCCGATTTGGCTTTGACCGGCGGCGCGGTCCTGGGTTTGACGGGCAGCGGCTCAGCTTCGGCTTTGACGGCTGGCGTGTCCGGCCTGGGTCGCACGAACGGCGGGTCCGCTTCCAGCGGCGGCTTGCCTGCCGGCGCTACAGGTTTGGAGATCTCCGCCTTGATGGCCGGAGGCGGCTTCACGGCGGGCAGCATGGGCTCGGTGGGAATCGCGGGCCCGCGGGCCGCGCGCATTTCGATGATCAGCCGGTTGGGATTGGAAAGCTGCGACGCAGTCACTTCCGCCGGACCGGCCAGGTCCAGCACGATGCGCGTGGTGCCGGGGCTGGTTTCGGCCACACGCACACGCTGCACCAGCTTGTCGTCGATCGCCTTGGACCAGAACCGTTTGTCGTCGATGCGCGGGCGGGCGCCCAGAATATCGAAGTAAACGCGCTCGGGATTGTGCAGCCGGTCGGAGCGGAAGTGGAAATCGCCGGACACTTCGACCGCGATGCGCGTGACCTCGGCGAGCGACCAGTTGCGGATGGCGGTGACGGAATGCAAAGAGACGCGATCGCTCTGCGCAAACAACATCGTGGCCGAAATTGCGAGCGCGGCGAGCGGCTTCATAGCATCGCGATTATCTCGAGACGTAGCGCACGGAACCGTCCGCCTGGACTATTTCCACGACGTGGGCGGGACCAGCTTCGGTGGCCTCGATGGCTTGGGGCGGCGCGGGCGCCGCAACAGTTTTGGCCGCAACGGCCTTTCTGGCCAGCTCCAGTTGGCGCCGCACCAGGATCAAGTAATTCTGCGTTTCGGCGAACGGCGGCACTCCGCCGTAGCGTGCTACCGCGCCTTCGCCGGCATTGTAAGCCGCCAGCGCCAGCGGGTAGTCTTCGCTGTAAAGATCCAGCAGATAGCGCAGATACCTGGCCCCGCCCTGGATGTTTTCGACCGGGTTGAAGGCATTATCGACGCCGAAACGCCTGGCCGTGGCGGGAATCAATTGCATCAGTCCCAGCGCGCCCTTACTCGAAATCGCGTGCGCGTTGTAGTTGCTCTCCACTTTGATGACGGAATGGATCAACTGCGGCGACAGCGCGTGCTCGGCGGCAATACGGCGCACGACTTCATCAATGCCGGAGGGCGGCGCGACGGGCTCCGGATCGGGAGAGGCGGCGCTCACCACGCGTGGCGGCACTACGGCTTCGGCCACTCTGACTTCGGTGACGGTCTTGGGGCTGACCACCATGCTTCTCACCAGTTTCCCGGTTCGCAGATCTGGACGTACCACACTGGTAACCCGTTGCGGAATACCCGGACCGGCGCCCAGCAGCCCGCCGGCGGAGAGACCTGCAATCGTCAGTATAAAACAAAATTGGCGCAAAATGTTTCCCCTAATCCTAGCACTATAACTCGCCCGCGGCACGGGTCCAGCCGCGAATTCCTGGGTCTGCTGCAAGCCTAATGTTATCATTTCCTTGTGATTTGCTCGGGGTATGTGCTGGCGGGGGGGCGCAGTTCCCGGATGGGCCGGGATAAAGCCCGCCTGCCGTTTCGCGGAAGCGATCTGGTGAGCGCCGTGGCCGGTGCGGTGGCCCGCGCTGCCGGCAACGTCACCCTGGTCGGGCACTCCGAACTGCCGGCAATTCCCGATCGCTACCCTGGCGGAGGTCCGCTGGGTGGAATCCTCACGGCGCTGCATCATACTTCCGCCGATTGGAATCTCATCGTCGCCTGCGACATGCCGGAAGTGTCCGCCGCTTTTCTGACCGGACTGCTGGCCCAGGCCTGGCGGTCGCGGGCCGACGTTCTGCTTCCCCGCGGGCCGGACGGACTGCCCCAACCCCTCTGCGCGGTCTATCGCCGGCGCGCTCTGCCTGTCTTGGAAGACCATTTCGCCCGCGGTGTGCGTAAGGTGGCGGCGGCCCTCGCTGGTCTCGAAGTGGAGCCGTTGGTTGTCGCGGAACTCTCGTTTTTTCAAAACGTTAACACTCCGGAGGATTGGGCCGCATATGCCGCAAAGTGATCCCTATCCGCACTACATCGAGTTCCGGCATATCTATAAGACGTTCGACCGCCCGGTTTTAGTCGATTGCAACTTCCACGTGAACCCCGGCGAGACGGTGGCCATCATCGGGCGTAGCGGCGTCGGCAAATCCGTCACGCTGGGCAACATCATGGGATTCCTCAAGCCGGATAGCGGACGCGTCATCGTGGCCCACGAGGACGTGACCGATTTTTCCGAAACCGAGTGGCGGCGCGTGCGGCGCAAGGTGACCATGGTCTTCCAATCCGGGGCCCTCTTCGATTCGCTGACCGTCGCCGAGAACGTGCTCTTTTCGCTGGAACTCCGCCAGGATTACGACTTTCAGAATAAGGAAGACGTGGTCAACGGCCTGCTCGAGATGGTGGACATCGCCGATGCCGCGGACGCCTATCCCGCCGACCTCTCCACCGGGTACAAACGCGCCGTGGCCATCGCCCGCGCCCTGGCCGCGCAGCCCCAGTGCGTCCTCTATGACGAGCCCACCACCATGGTGGACCCCATCATGAGCGACCACCTGGGCGACCTCATGCTCCGCCTGAAGAAGCAACTGAAGCTCACCAGCGTGGTGGTGACGCACGATCTCGATCTGATGTACAAGGTGGCGGATCGCGTGGTCTTCCTGTACGACTGCGGCGTGATCTTCTTTGGCCCGGTCGCCGACCTGAAAAAAAGCGAGCACCCGCACATTCAGGAATTCCTGGAATTGGATAAGGTGCTCAGGGTATAAAAGACTGTGCTCCCCCTCCTGCTCGCCGCCCTTGCCCTCAAGCCCACCCTGGATCACCCTCCGGCCATCACCGGCAACTGCCATCCGGCGCGCGTGCATTTCACCGGACACATTTCCGCCGATGCCCCCGGCCCCGTAAAATACACCTGGGTGCGCAGCGACAAGCCCTCCACCGCCACCTTCACCCTCAACTTCACCACGCCGGGATCCCTGCCGGTCACTTACGACTGGCTCCTCAAGGGGCCGGCCGAAGGCTGGGTGGTGCTCCAGGTGATCTCGCCCGAAGCCGCCAATTCCGGCAAGGTGCCGTTTCACGTGAAATGTGCCAAATAGGCCTCCGCGGCTTGGGCGCCCGAAAAAAAGGCGATACTTGGTGGACACAAAGGACGGCTGCTGGGTGTATACTCACCCCAATCTGGGACTCCAAAGTGGAAATTCTGCATGATTAGGGGCTGTTCCTCCTGCAAATAATGCGGACCGGAATATCCTCATCGTACGTTCGAAACTTGCGTATACAGGGAGGGGTGAAATGCGGCATGCGAAGGCACGAGTTCTCATTATAGGCGCCGGTTCCTTACTGGCGATCGGCACGATTGTGGTCGTTTCGTTGCGCGGGGATCAGGCGATCACCTGTAAGCCGAACGGATCCAGCCAAACGGTTTGCAGGATCGACGAACCAAACGTCAAGCAGCTCTCGACGGATTACCGGCAAGTGGCTTTCCATGCCGGCGACACTGTCACGGTGAGCGCCGGAGGCTGTGTGCAAACGGGGGGCAGCGGCGCTACATGGAAACGATATGTGAATCCGAGCGGCTCAAACTCGAACCGGATGTACTGGGGAACCATCTCCATCCCCGGAGCGACCCAGGGCGTGGTTCGAGTTTCCGATGTTGTCGGCCGCAAGTTGACCGTACCTTCCGGTATCGCCGATGCCAACCTGTTCTTGAGGCTGGGGTATATCGACGATGGCTATGGCGATAACGGCTACTATTCACACGACGACGGGACGGAGAACCAATGCAAGGGATCGGTTAACGCATTCGTGGTGCTCACCATCAACCACCCGGCGGGGACAACGACCACGAGCACGTGCGGGGGCACCACGGGGAACAGCCCGCTCGACCTGGTCTGGACCGACTGCGATCCAAACGGCTTTCCGAAGAACCCCAGGTGGCGCTACCAGGTGGACCATAACGGCCAGGTGCCGCCAGCCCCGAGTGTGCTTTGCGCGTCGGGGTTCGGAGCATCGTGTACATCTTGGCCCTTGACCAACGATTCGGGCTTCTGGTGCGGGCCGCACAGGAACTGGTTCGCAGTGACGTATGAAAGCCCGATCGACTGGGAGGCAAAGTCCACAGCGGGCACGGATGACGATTACAACTACAGACTGTTCCCGCTTCATAATGAGGGCATTTTGACGCACCAGAATCTCACCACCAATGGTCTGGAGGTGGAATTCGATTCCGATGAGACCATCGATCACTTTACTTCACCTCTTTGGACTAAATTCCATAGTCTGGTGGACAGTAACAACACCGCCGCCCAGGCACAGGTCAAATCCAAGACAGCCGTGGTTACCGGACTGCTGGGGCTTGATTGCGGGCACCCGGACTGCTCCTCCGAGCTGCATCCGGCGTATGCCATGGCGGTCAACATGGACGACTCCAACCTGACTGACGACACCTGGGGCGTGTTCGCGCGCAATTGGGGCGACGAAGGTTTCTGCGGCAGCGACCAGCATAACCTGCCGCTCAACGATCTGAAGCTGCAGATTCCCTGGCTCCCTGGCGCGAGTTCCGTAATCGTGCTGCCGGCCACCCAGTTTTATGTTTTCGCGAACTCCGGGAGCAACGCCTCGGTATCAAGCCCGCAGATTACGTACGCCACGGGCCAGGGCGTCCTGATCGATTTCAGTCTGCCCGATCCTACCGCGCAACTGGGAGTCGAAGGCGAGGTTCACTTGCAGTGGACCCTCCCGGCTGGAGTGCGGCGAACAACCGTGGTGAGCCGGTCTTCGGCAACCGCCACGACAGCGGGCACAGTCGGTAAGCCGGAGACGGAAAAGCCGGAAGCGCGAATGGCTGCCCTGCTATCGCAGATGACGGCGCCTCAAACTCAAGCGTTCCGCACTCGTCTGCAAGCGACGGCGGTTTCGCGGACCGCGCTCAGCCGGCCGAAGCTGCCGT
>Ga0208080_1001028_pt1 | contig 13928 bp, 12 predicted proteins | sample NGESurdeep092012_3_FD_184476 | JGI IMG/M metagenome (GOLD analysis project Ga0208080, IMG submission 184476) | Arctic peat soil microbial communities from Barrow, Alaska - NGEE Surface sample 210-3 deep-092012 (SPAdes) | ecosystem: Environmental > Terrestrial > Soil > Wetlands > Peat ...
CAGGAGCTTTGGTGAGACGCAGCCGGTGGCGGACAACGAGCTCAATGGCAAGGACAATCCGGCGGGACGGGCACTGAACCGTCGCGTGGTGATCATCGAACTGCCGTAAGACGGTTCGCTGAACGAGGGAGGGCGGAGGAGCTCAATGCTTCTCCGCCCTCTTGGCTTAACTGCAGGGGCGAGGGGCGAGACCAGATGGGAGTGGCGAGGATGAGCGGGGAGTGGGGAGAAACGAGAGGCGAGCGGCGAGTTCGAGTGGCGAGACCGGTGGCGAGAGATGAGACCTGCTGAGAAGTCGGCAGATCTCGTCTTCACTACTTCTCAACCCTTGGCTATTCGGTCGCCGTTCTCCCCCTCAAACTCGCCCCTCGCCACTCGTTTCTCCCCACTCCCCACTCATCCTCGCCACTCCCATCTGGTCTCGCCACTCGCCCCTTCTCTCCCCTCTCTCGTCTCAGTCCTACAGTATTCAGCATGCCGCGCATTCTCCTCGCCGATGCCGACGCCTTCTTCGTTGCCGTCGCCCGTTCAGTCGATCCCGACGGGGCCGGGAAAGCGCCCCTGCTCATCGTCGGCGGACGGCCGGGGAGCCGCGGTGTGGTATGCTCGGCGTCGTACGAGACGAGGGCGTTCGGCGTGCGGTCGGCGATGTCGATCGCGCAGGCCCTGCGGCTCTGTCCCACCGCGATGTGCGTGCCGGTGCCGCGGCAGGCGTGCTCCGATGCGAGCCGTGCGATCCGGCGTGTGCTGGAGCGATTCACGCCGGTGGTGGAGGGCGCGAGCATCGACGAGTGGTATCTCGACCTCACGGGGACCGAGGCGCTCTACCATCACGAACCGCTCGATGCCACGGCGAGGCGCATGCGCGAGTCGGTGCGCTCGGCAACGGGCCTGTCGCTCTCGATCGGCGGAGGATCCAACAAGCTGATCGCGAAGCTGGCCGCCGAGCGCGCAAAACCATCGCGGTCACCGCTCGCGGGCGGCGTGTGGATCGTCCCGGACGGCGGCGAGCCCGACTTCATGAACGACGTCGCGCTCGCGGAGATCCCCGGAATCGGGCCGAAGCTTCAAGCGCGGCTGCGCGCGGTCGGGCTCGTGACGGTGCGCGACGCGCTGCCTCACGAGACGCCGACGCTCGAGCGGTGGGTCGGCGCCAACACCGCCGCCTGGCTCCACGACCGCGTGCGCGGACTCAGCCGCACGGCCGTCGAGGCGCGTGACCGTTCGCGACAGTTGAGCCGTGAAGAGACTTTCGACCGCGACATCGCCGATCCCGCGCGGCTGCGTTCCGAACTGCGCCAACTCGCCGCGAAGGTCGCGGCGGATCTGCGCGGAGACGGGCTCGCGGCGCGCACGATCACGGTGAAGCTTCGCATGAACGACTTCGCCACGCACTCGGCCGGGCGAACGCTGCCGGAGCCGGTGGAATCGGATCGCGGAGTGACGGAGCCGGCGGTGGCGCTGCTCGAGAAACTGCGCGCCAAGCACCGGGCGCCCGCGCGGCTCGTCGGGGTTTCGTTGTCGAATCTCACCTCCGCCCGATTGGCCGAGCAGCTCACGATGTTCGAAACGCCGGTGGTTGAGGGCGTGATTCCCGAACGGGAGCGGGATCGGGATCTGTCTCGCGCCGTCGATCGGGTGCGGGAGAAATACGGCGACGATGCGATCCGGACGGGGGCGCCAAGACGCGTGCCGATAGGCGAGAAGGGCGCGAAACGGCCACGGCGATAACGGACCGTGGTCCAAGGTGGTCGGTCATCGGTGGTCGGTTTTGGTTGTTCGACCGACTGCCGTTGCCACGTTCGAGTTCGACATTCAGCTTTCGTACCGTGAAACGACTCTGCGCGCTCGCACTCGTCTTGGGCCTTGCGGCCTGCACCAAGGACCACGGCCCAACCCAGGTGACGCCGCCGGGCGACTCCACGATCGCCGTGTCGTTTCCCGGTGGCACGATCACGGCGAAGATCGCCGCGACGGTTGCCGCGCGTGACACGGGACTCATGAACGTCATGTCGCTCGGCGCGAACTCCGGCATGCTGTTCGTTTACGGCACGGATCATTCGGCGCCCGATGGCTTCTGGATGAAGAACACCCCGCTGCCCCTCTCCATCGCGTTCATCGACGTCAACAAGAGGGTCATCAACATCGATGACATGGCGCCCGAGACGCTCACGCCTCACTACGCGACGCGGCCATACCGCTACGCGCTCGAAGCGAATCAGGGCTGGTTTACCTCGCATGGCGTGGCCGCGGGAACGGCCGTGACGTTTTCGCTGCTCGCGGGCACCATCGTCGATCCATGAAGCGACTCGCCCTCGCCGCCTTCGCCCTCGCGATCACGGCGCGCGCGGCAGCGGCGCAGGCGATGGCCGCGGACGTTCTCGTCACCAACGGCACGCTGTACGACGGCTCGGGCACCCCCGGCCGTCGCGCCGACGTGGCGCTCCGTGCGGATCGCATCGTGTTCGTAGGCGATGCAAAGAGCGCCCGCATCACCGCCGCGCGCACGATCGACGCCACGGGCCTCATCGTCGCGCCGGGGTTCATCGATCCGCACACGCACACGCAATCGGACCTCTCGAACGCGTCGAGGCGCGCGAACCTCGACTACATCATGCAGGGCGTGACCACCGTCGCGACGAACAACGACGGCAGCGGTCCCGTGGGAATCGGTGCGCTGCTCGCGTCGTGGGACTCGGCCGGCATCGGGACGAACGCACTGCTCTTCGTGCCGCAGGGCAGCGTGCGGGGCGCCGTGATGGGAATGTCCGACAAGGCACCCACGCCCGCACAGCTGCAGCAGATGAGGGCGTTCGTCGAGCGGGGAATGCGCGAAGGCGCGTTCGGAATGTCGACGGGACTCTACTACGCGCCCGGCAGCTACTCCTCCACCGAGGAGGTCATCGAGCTCGCGAAGGTCGCCGCCGCGCACGGCGGGATCTACGACACGCACCAGCGCGACGAGAGCTCGTACACGATCGGCCTGCTCGCGTCGGTCCGTGAAGTCTTGCGCATCGGGCGCGACGCCCACATCCCGGTGCACTTCTCGCACATCAAGGCGCTCGGCGCGGATGTCTGGGGAGATGCCGACACCGTCATCGCGATGATCCACGCCGCGCAACGCGACGGCCTCACCGTGGCCGCATGCCAGTATCCCTACGATGCGTCGGGTACGAGCCTGGTTTCCGCGCTCGTTCCCCGCTGGGCGGAAGCCGGCGGCCGCGATTCACTGCTCGCGCGGATCATCGCCCCGGCCACGCACGTGAAGCTCGCGGCCGAGATGCGCGACAACCTGAGGCGGCGCGGCGGCGCAGGCGCCATGCTGATCGTGAGTTCCCGACAGCGCGACCTCGCGGGGAAACGTCTCGATGCGATCGCCGCGGCTCGCGGCACGGAACCGGTCGAGGCCGCCCTCGAGATCATCCGCACCGTCGGTGACCAGAGCGTCGCGTCGTTCAACATGAATGCGAAGGATATCGACACATTCATGCGCGCCGATTTCGTCACCACCTGCTCCGATGGCTCCGACGGCCACCCTCGCAAGTTCGGGACCTTTCCCAGGAAGATTCGCGACTACGTCCTCGACCGCTCCGTGCTCACGATGGAACGCGCCATCGCGTCGAGCAGTTCACAACCGGCGCGCGACCTGCAGATCGCGGAGCGGGGCAAGATCGCGGTGAACTGGTTTGCGGATGTGATCGTGTTCGATCCGAAGACGATCCGCGACCTGTCGACGTACGCCGAGCCGGAGAAGCTCGCGACTGGCATGCGATGGGTGTTCGTGAACGGAACGGTGGCAGTCGAGAACGGGGTGCCGACGCACTCGCTGGCTGGGAGGGCGCTGCGTCTCTCGAAGTGAACGGCGAGTAATCCGTAGTTGGTCATTGGTCGTTGATTTTTTGCGAAAGGCCAACGACCAATGACCAAGCACCGATTACCCTCCGTTCTTCCCTACCTGGCCGGCGCCCGCTTGAGATCCGGCACGCGCCGGCTCCGAGCGTCAGCACCAGCGCGGAAAACACCGCGCGGGGCGCACCCGCGATCATGCCGGGTTCACGGCGTGCCACGCATGCTGCCGTCCGTCGAGCCGAATCCGCCCGCGCGATCGGTCGAGCGCAGGACGGAGCCCTCGGCGAAGTCGAGCACTTCGAATCGCGCCAGCACCATTTGCGCGATGCGATCTCCGTGCACGATCACGAGCGGCGCACCGCCACCGTTCTTCACCGGCACGCACCACTCGTCGGGATAGTCGGCGTCCACGGTTCCCGGTGAGTTTGCGATGACCAGGTCGGTCTTGACGCTCGTGCCCGATCGCGGCCGGATCTGCGCTTCGAATCCCGCGGGGAGGCGCGCCTTGAACCCGAGGGGCACCAGCGCCTTCTCACCGGGAGCCAGCGTGAGCGAGAACGCACCGTTGCTCTCCATGCACGGCCGCTCGTGCATCACACCCTCACGCCAGACGCGCACGGTGCGCATCGCGAGATACGCCGCAAGATCGTAGCCCGCGCTGCCAGCGGTTCCTCGCTGGGGTGGGTGAACGCCGGAGTGGAGTGCCTCGAAGACGATAGGTTCCATTCCGAAAAATAGGGGCTCGCTCGTCCGCGTGGCGTGCGCGGGGCCGGCCCGGTTCCGTTATGGTACTTGACGTGTATATGAACCCATGAGATTTCGCCGCGTCCTCCTCTCACTGATTCTCGCCGCCGCCGTCGCGGTGCCGCTTCGCGCGCAGATCATCCGCGATCCGGCCAACGTCGCGGACGCTCCGTCGGGCCCTGCCGGCTCGGCCGCCGAGACAGGCCGGCGGGCGCAGCAAGAGTTCGAACGCTATCGCCGCCTGCATCTGCCGACCGGGAGCGTCGGCCGGCCCAGCAACTGCGACGAGACCGTGGGCCGGTTCTGCTACTGGTACAACGAGCGGGTGGTGATGCCGGCGGAGCCGAAGATCATCGCCGACGCGCGCGATCGGTTCCTCGCCACGCTCGACTCGCTCGAGAAGGTCTCGCCCGGCGACCGCTGGATCACGGGCCAGCGCGTGCGCTATCTCGACGAGGCGGGACGCCATCAGGACGCGCTCGACGCCGCCCGCGCCTGCAAAGTTGGCGGGTGGTGGTGCGACATTCTCGCCGGTTTCGCTCTGCACGAACTCGGCGACTACGTCCAGTCCGGGCGCGTCTACGACGAGGCGATCGGCAAGATGCTCGCGCGCGACCAGTGCGCATGGCACGACGTGTCGCTCCTCATCGACGACGATGCGCGGCAGCAGTACCGCCGCTACCAGTGCGGCGATCCGCAACGGCGCGCCTTCGAAGACCGCGTCTGGTTCCTCGGGCGCACGCTCTACGCGATGCCCGGCAACGATACGCGCACCGAGTGGTACGCGCGGATGACGATGGCTCAGCTCCTGCAGGACGCGCCGAGCCAGTACGAGTTCGGGTTCGACGACGACGAGAAGGAGCTGATGCTGCGCTTCGGGTGGGCGCGTTCGTGGGCCTTGTCGCGCGACGGCATCAACGGCGAAGAGGCGATGCCGGCATATCGCATGATCCCGGCGGGCTTCGTCATCAACGAGCCCTCGCTCTCCGACTCGGCCAACTGGCGCCTCCAGCTGCCGCCCGTGATCGCGCGCTACGGCCCGCCGTACGCCACTGTGCTCAAGCCGCTCGAGCACCAGAAGGCCGTGTTTCATCGGGGCGACAGCGCGCTCGTGGTGCTGGCGTACGATTCGCGCACCATGCCCGAACTCGCCGGCGTGCCGATCAGCGCGTCGCTCGTCGTCACGCCGGGGACCGAGGCGAAGGGCTACATCAAGAGCGTGAAGGACGCGCCTCCGGTTGGAATGCTCATGGTGAAGGCGCCGTGGGGTCCGCTGCTGATGAGCGCCGAGGTGGCCGCACCCGAACATCACGCGGTGGCGCGTGCCCGATACGGCGTGCGTCCGCCGTTCGCGGTCGGCACGCGCGTGACGCTCTCGGACCTTCTGTTCTATAAACCATACGGAAGGTTTCCGGCGACCGTGGAGAACGCCGCGCCGCACGCGGTTCCCACCGAGCGCCTCCGCGCCGACGAGAAGCTCGGCGTGTACTGGGAGTCGTACGGCACCGATCCCTCGGGCGAGAAGATGAACGTCTCCCTGACGGTGGTGAAGGAAGTCGAGGAATCCGGGTTTCTGCGCCGGCAGGCGAAGGCGCTGAAACTCGTGCGCGAGTCCACGCCCGTGAGCGTGGCGGTGGACGACATGTCGGCCCGCGGCTCCAGCGTGTCGCCCCGCGCGATCGAGCTCGACATCTCGACGCTCAAGAAGGGATCGTACATCGTCCAACTCGAGATCACGGTGGCCGGACAGTACACGGTGCGCGCCGACCACCGGATCGAGATTATAGCGCCCTGACTGGGCGAAGTGGGAGAGTTGAGTACGAGTCGGAGGGATGAGTTGGAGAAAGTAGATTTGAGTTTGCGTGGGAGTACAAGCGGCGAGAGCGAGTATCAGAGGGAGTAGAGTGGGAGATCGAGCTGACTCCCACTCGACTCCCACTGTCCTCCCACTCCCACTTTACTCCCACTGACACTCCCACTCAAACTCCATTCTACTTTCTCCAACTCATCCCTCCGACTCGTACTCACTTCTCCCACTGCGCTCCATCTCCCCCTGCCCGTGACAACACCGTCCCCCGGATCGTCTCCGCGCGTGATGAGATCTCTGCTCGCTTTCTTGTTGTACGTGGCACTGCCGCTCGTTGCGCCGCTTCTCGTGGCGCCGCCGCTCGTTGCGCAGGCGACCACCGACACGGCCGCGCCGAAGCCCAGGCACAAGGCTGCTGCACCCACCACAACGGCCAGGAAGAAGAAAACGGTGCCGCCGCCGAATGCCGACAGCATCGCGCACGCGCGCGAGGACTCGATCCTCGACGCCAGGTGGCCCGTGAAGACGGCGGATCAGCTCCCGGGCGCGATCCTGCCGGCGAAGCGCATTGTCGCGTACTACGGCAATCTCCTCTCGAAGAAGATGGGCGTGCTCGGCGAGTACGAACCGGAGGAGATGCTGCGCAAGCTCGACACCGAGGTCGCCGCCTGGACCAAGGCCGATCCGGCGACGCCCGTCCAGCCGGCGCTGCATCTGATCGCGGTGGTTGCGCAGGCGGCCCCGGGCAAGGATGGCCGCTACCGGCTGCGCATGGACTCCGCGCTCATCGAGCGCGTGGCGGCCCTCGCGGCGAAGCGAAATGCGCTCGTCTTTCTCGATGTGCAGGTCGGACAGTCGAACCTGCGCGATGAACTTCCGCGTCTCGCGGGCTTCCTCGCGCGACCGAACTTCCATCTCGGGATCGACCCTGAGTTCTCGATGAAGGACGGGACGCCGCCGGGCAAGAAGGTCGGCACGTACGATGCGGCCGACGTCAACTACGCCTCTGCATTCCTCGCCGACCTCGTCACGAAGCACGCCTTGACGCCGAAAGTGCTCGTCGTGCACCGGTTCACGCAGCACGGCGTGACGAACACGCGAAAGATCACGCTCGATCCGCGCGTGCAGATCGTGATGGACATGGATGGATTCGGGCCGCCGGACCTCAAGAAGAACACCTTCCGGAAGTGGATCAAGGCGGAGCCGGTGCAGTTCGCGGGGTGGAAGCAGTTCTACAAGCCGCGAAACGACAGCCCGCGCACGACCATCGCGGAAATACTGAAACTTCATCCGAGGCCGCTCTACATCCAGTACCAATAGCTACAAAGGCAAGCAGTTGCCGTTACGCTCGATTCTTCACGAATTCGGTCCCCCGCCCCGCGAATCGTTTCTTCATCACCCGCACCGCCGCCGCGCTCGAATCCACCAGCGTGACATCGCGCCCGTGCCGGTCCGCCGCGTCGCCGAACGATCCGCTGCCGGCGAAGAAGTCGAGCAGCTGGTCTCCCGGATTCGAGTGGACCTTCACGATGCGCTCGAGAATGGCGAGCGGTTTTTGCGTCGGATAGCCGGTCTTCTCCTTCCCGGTCGGGCTCACGATCGTGTTCCACCACGTGTCGGTGGGCAGCTTGCCGCGCGCGCGCTTCTCCGGTGTGACGAGTCCGGGCGCCATGTACGGCAGGCGGTCCGATTCCGACGCGCGGAAGGTGTATCGCGAGGGATTCTTCGCGTACCAGAGGATCGTGTCGTGTTTCTGCGCCCACTTCGTCTTGCTGCGTCCGCCGTAGTCGTACGCCCAGATGATCTCGTTCATGAACGAGGCGCGCCCGAACATCCCGTCCAGCAGGACCTTCACGTAGTGGACTTCGCGCGCATCGAGGTGAACGAAGAGGCTGCCGTCGGCGCGCAACACGCGCTTCGCCTCGAGTAGCCGCGGTTCGAGGAAACCCAGGTAATCATCGAACGCATCGGCGAACCGCTCCGATCCGAGCTTCGTGGACGAGTAGCGCTGGCCGCCGAATCCGGTGCGGTCGCCGCCGGCGTCGCGACGGGTGCGCAGCCGAGTGCGCTGCTGCGTGCGCCCCGTGTTGAACGGCGGGTCGATGTAGATCAGGTCGAACACGCCCGACGGAATCGCGGCGAGCACGCGCAGGTTGTCGCCCTGATGCACGGTGATCACGGAAGGAAGATAGTGATCGAGCGCACAACCCGTCCGGTGCACGCGAGTAGATTGCGCGGATGACGCTCCGCATCGCATGCATCGCCGCGGCGCTCCTCACCGCGGGCGCGACGACCGCGCAACCGCAGGGCCGGGCGCGCACGCCCGCGCGCACGCCCGCGCGCACGCCCGCTCCCGCTCCCGCTCCCGCGTCGCGGACGTTCACGCTGAAGAACGGCCTGCGCGTGACGCTCATCCATGCCGGCACCGTGCGCAGGGCGCTCGTCTCGCTCGTGCTCGAGACGGGAGAGGTCGACGAGCCCGCGTTCGGTCCGGGACTCGCGTCGCTCACCGCGGACATGCTGCTGCAGGGCACCGTGGCGCGCTCCGCGGAGCAGATCGCGACGGAAGCCGCGGGGCTCGGGACGAAGATCGCGGTGCGCGCGGGTCCGGTCACGACCACCATCAGCGGTGAAGTGGAGACGACGCGCATCCCGCGTTTCCTCTCGCTCGTCGCGGATCTCGTGCGCCACCCGCTCCTCGATACCGCCGGCTTCGGTCGCGTGCGACGCCACGCGGTGCGTGCGCTCGACAGCACGCTGCACAACCGCGCCGACCTCGCGAGGCAGCAGTGGCGCGCGATCATCTTCCCGGACGGGCCGTTCGGTCATCCCTATGCGTTCGCGGCCACGCTTGGCATGCTCCAGCTCGGTCACGTGCGGAACGTGTACGACGACAACTACTCCGCATCGCGCGCGCACCTGTACGTGAGCGGCGTGTTCGACGACGCCGCTGCCGAAAAATCCGTTCGCGAGATCTACAGCGACTGGAAGGCCGGCACGCCGGCGAAGTCGCGGGTGATTCGCGCCGTGGCGGTGCACGAGCTCGTGACGCTCGACCAGCCGGGCGCGGACCGCAGTGTCACCTGGATCGGACTCCCGACGATCGATCCGGCAGACCAGAATTTCGCGAAGCTCGAGGTCGCCGACATGCTCCTCGCCGGCGATGACAGCTCGCGCGTCGCGCTCGACCTTGCGGCCATCGAGAGCGTGCCGCAGCACGGCAGTTCGATCCTCTGGCAACGGCGCAGTGCGACCTATTGGGTGGACGTCCTCGACGTGCGCACCGCGAACACCGGGGCGGCGCTTGCGGCGGTCATCGGCGAACTCTCCGCCCTGAAGAAGGAGGCGCCGTCGGAAGCCGAGGTGGCCCGCGCACGGAATCGCGTGATCGCCGCCTTCGAGGCGCGCAACAACTCGCGCGACGGGCTCGTGGCGCTGATGGAGTTCATGGACGAACACTCGATCGGCGACGGCTGGCGAACCGGGTATGCGAAGCGCGTCATGGCCGTGACCCGCGAAGACGTCCGGGCGGCGGTCGCTGCATATCTCGACCCCCAGCACATGGCGATCGCCATCGTGGGCGACAGGGCGTCGATCGAACCCCAGCTCGCGAAGCTCCGGCCGATCGTGCCGTAGAGCGGGAGCGATCAGCGGCTGGGGAAGGAACCTGCCGGCCAGTACATCGATCTCAGGGTGGTCACGGCGAATACGGTGAAGAAGCCGTGATCGTGACGGCAGTGATGAGGGGAGAGGTAGATGGGAGTGGCAAGATGAGTGGCGAGCGGCCAGACCAGACGGGAGTGGCGCTGGTCTCGCCCCTCGCCGCTGATCTCGCCACTCCCAGCTCCAGTCTTCCGCTCGGAAGGACTTGCCGCTCTCTCCCATCAGACCTAGGCTAGGGCATGCTCCGTCGCCTCCTGCTCGCCTGCGCCGTCGTCGGATCTCCCCTCCTCGCGCAGAACGCTCCGCCCATCAAGCCCGCGCATCTTCAGGGACAAGTCGTGGATACCGCCGGCCGTCCGATCAGGTCGGCGATCGTCGAGACGGACGATCCGCCGAAGGCCGTGGTCTCCGACGATTCGGGTTTCTTCCGGTTCGCGGATCTGCCGGCGGGGCCGATCACGGTGCGCGTCAGGCGCATCGGGTTCGAGGGCGTCGAATTCCAGCTGCGCTTGCCCTCCGATTCCACGGTGAGCATCGGAGTGAAGCTGCTCCCCGTGGCGCAGCTCCTCGAAGCGGTGCAGATCGACGCCGGCGCGGAGGCCGCGCACCCGCAACTCGCGCTGACCGGCTTCTATCAGCGCTTGCGTGCCGGGTGGGGCCACATGGTCACGCCCGAAGAAATCGACAAGAGGCGAAAATTGGCGCCCAGCGCGTCATCGTTCCTGCAGGACATCGTCGGCGTCACCGTGAAGCACGCACAGGTCGGCGTCGGCAGGGGACGCGCCGGCCGCAGCGGAGGTGGTGGCGGCGCCGCGATCCTGGGCAAGACACCATATGGCGGCGACTGCGTGATGAACCTCCTCATGAACGGGCAACCGGTGAAGCTCCAGGACGGCGAAACGTTCGACATGTACTTCAGCGTCAACGAACTCTACGCGATCGAGACGTACGCGCACGCCGCGGAAATTCCGACGGAGTACCATCAGCTGCTCGGAAATGATTTCTGCGGCGCCGTCGTCGTGTGGACCATCTCGAGAATGATCCTCAAGCCGCAGCACTGACCGCCGTGCTGGTCAGCGAGTGCACACGAAGAGCGCTCGCAGTCCGTTCGCGAGGGTCGCGACGTAGAACGAGAGCTGCACCGCGATCAGCGCGGCGAGACTCAGGCCCGACACAGCCCAGCTCGGTGTGAATCGCGCTCGGCGGAGCATCCACCACCCCGCGACGATCAACGGCGCCTCCACGATGAAATCCAGCCAGCCCCAGCGATAGATGTAAAGGCCTACCACGGGTCCGCCCGGCCACAGCGACTTGCGTCCGGTGACGTAGTCGGGCGGCAGGTGCAGCATCACGAGCCCCGCGACGAGCAGCGCCGTCGTGGCGCTGCGTGTGTGGACGAACGCCGCGAGGCCCCATAGCGCTGCCAGAATCGCCGCCGCCGGAATCGAGTGCGAGAATACCCCCGCGGGATTGCAGTACCCTCCCAGCGCGTAGGCGCCGTCGAGCAGGTCCGGGGCAACCGACGCGGCCACCAGCCAGAGCAGCGGCGCGCGTGCATCCGTCTCCCTGCGATCGAGCGCACGGGCGCCGAACGCGATACCAACGTGGCCGACGATCATGCGCACAAGTTCGTCGGGTGGCCGCAGTCATGGCAACTGCGGCGGTCGGGGAACCCCCGATGATCCTGCCCAAGAATCTCCGACTGCGCGACGCTCCGCGTAACCCGACACTGGAGGAGGGGGGCGCGGGCCTCTTCGAGGTTCGTGTCTTTGTCATGTCAATCGCGCCGGAGTCCGCCATGTCCCGTGAACTGCTCGTTCCGCTCGACGGTTCGTCGCTCGCCGACGAGGCCGTCGCGCACGCCGCCGAGATCGCGCGGCGGATCGAAGGTTCCCTGCACTTGGTGCGCGTCCACACGCCGCTGAACATGCTCGTCGTTCCGACCGACGCGGCTATTTCGATTCCGGATCCAGTCATCGACGAGCGGATACGCGTCGACGCGGAAGAGTGGCTCTCGCGCCGCGCACGCGCCGTGAGCGACCTGAACGACGTGCCGGTCACGGCCGAGCTGCGCGTTGGAGCGCCGGAAGCGGAAATCGTTCTCGCATCGTCCGAGCGCCGTTCCCGTCTCGTGGTGTGCACGACGCGTGGCGCCAGCGGCGCGGCTTCGAGCTGGCTCGGCAGCGTGGCCGACAGCGTTATCCGGCACGCAAAGTGCCCCGTGCTCGCGATGTCGCCCGTGGCGGTCAAGCGCGATGTCTGCGTGCGCACGGTGCTCGTCCTGCTCGACGGCTCGGAGGCGTCGGGCGCGATCATCCCACACGCGGAGTGGCTCGCCCATGCCTTCGGGGCGGAGATCGACTACCTGCGCCTCATGCCCCCGCCGGAGAATCCCTCAGCCGCCATCCTCGAGTACATCGCCCGCACGAAACCGGACGTGGTCGCGCTCGCCACGCATGGGCGCGGATTCAGCCGCCTCTTTCTCGGCGGCATCGCCGACGAGCTCGTGCGCACCGGGGACCGCCCGATACTGGCGTTCCGGCCGCACGACATTCCTTGGACAAAGCAGGCGAACCTCGAGCCCGCTGCAAACCAACTCGCGAGATGAACCGCGGCTCACGCGGCCGGCGGCGAGCGATCCGCTAAACCGGCGAGGAGCGAATGTTCGCCGACTCGATCGTCGGCAGCGTGAAGCGCACGACGGTCTCGACGCCCGGCGAGCTCTCGATCCAGATCCGGCCGCCGTGTCCGAGGACGATTCCGCGTGCGATCGCGAGTCCGAGACCGGCTCCAGAGCGATTCAGGCGCTTGGAATGCCAAAATCGGTCGAACACGAACGGCAGGTCTTCCGGCTGGATGCCGACGCCGGTGTCGCGCACCGCAAACAGAACGAATTTCCCCTCTCGCGTTCCCTCGATCGTCACGGCTCCGCGCGCGGGAGTGAATTTCAGCGCGTTCCCGATGAGGTTCGACAGCACCTGGTTCATGCGGTGAGGGTCGGCGTACACCTCGGGCAACTCTGGTGGGAGATTCCGCGAAAGCACGATCGATTTCGCCAGCGCGAGCGGCGCGAGCGTCTCGATCGCCGCCGACACCAAGTCGTCAGCGGACGTCCACTGCGGCGACACTCGAAGGCGTCCGGCCTCGAGCCGCGTCGAGTCGAGGAGGTCCTGAATGAGTGCATCCATCTGCATCGCGGCCTGCAGAATCACCGTGGCATGGTCCGCGACGTCGGACGGCAGGCCGGAGCCGTCGGATCCGCCCGCCCGAAGAATCGCGCCGGCGAGCATCTTCACCGCATTCGCCGGGTTTCGCAGGTCGTGCGAGACCAGCGCCATCATCTCGTCGCGCTGCTTCACCGCTTTCTCCATCTCCACGAGCAGCCGTTCGTTCATGTCGTGCGCGCGCCGCTGTTCAGTGATGTCCCGGAGAACCACGGAATACACCGGCCCGCTATCGCTCGGCATGTGCGCGATCGCGGCTTCGGCCGGGAACTCCTCGCCACTCTTTCGCACACCCGAAATGAGCGACCGCTCGCCCATCCGGCGCGAGGAGACCTGCGACTTCCCGAATGACGCGAGCTTGGAGCTATGCGATGAGCGAAAGCGCACCGGGAGCAGCGTCCCGAGCGGCTGTCCGAGCATCTCACTCGGCTCGTAACCGAATATTCTCGCCGCCCCTTCGTTGAAGAAGGTGATGCGCTGATCGCCATCGACGCAGATGATCGCGTCCGCTGCCAAGGCGACGATGGCTGCTATGAGGGAGTCCGAGAGCGGGAGCATTTAATCGAAATCTACACCAGTGCGGAATGCCCTGTCAGGAATAACCTGACGCGGCCGTAGGCTCTTTGATTGGAAGTATCGTC
>Ga0208080_1001029_pt1 | contig 13925 bp, 13 predicted proteins | sample NGESurdeep092012_3_FD_184476 | JGI IMG/M metagenome (GOLD analysis project Ga0208080, IMG submission 184476) | Arctic peat soil microbial communities from Barrow, Alaska - NGEE Surface sample 210-3 deep-092012 (SPAdes) | ecosystem: Environmental > Terrestrial > Soil > Wetlands > Peat ...
CCAGGAAGACCAGGTTCAGCTCGTCTGCATAGCGAGCCGCGTAGCGGAAGGTCACCCGCTGGCCGTTGCCGCCCACCACGATCGGGATGTGGGCCTGGATCCCCTTCGGCACGTTGATCGCGCCCTCGACCCGCGCGTAGGCACCCTCGAACGTGGCGTTCCCGGGGCCCAGCATCCGCCGGATCACCTCCAGGTGGTCACCCAGCGCACCGAGACGATCGCGCAGCGTTGGGAAGCCATATCCGTACGCCAGCCACTCATCTTCCTTCCAGCCGGCCCCGATCCCAAGCTCGAAGCGGCCGCCGGAGATCACGTCGATCGTGGAGGCCATCTTCGCCGTGAGGGCCGGGTTGCGGAAGCCGGTGCAGATCACCATGTGGCCGATCCGCGCCCGCGACGTCGCCTGCGCCAGCCCGGCGAGCATCGTGAACGACTCGAAGGTGATCTCCTGGGTTGGATCCGGCACGGTCGTGAAGTGATCGAAGACCCAGATCGATTCGAAGCCGAGTGCCTCCGCCTGCTGCGCCCGCGCGATCACGTTCGACCAGGCGTCGGCGGGACGCCAGCCGTCGAACTCGCCCTTCCAGCCCTGGGGAACCATCACCCCGACATCCATGTGTGCCCACATCCTTCAGCAGCGACCGCCCGGGTCGCGATCCGGCCCGCGCGACCCGCGCAAGCGTCAGTCCAACATCCCCGCCAGCGAGCCTATCATCGGCTGCATGGAGCTGCCACCGCCGTTCGACCCGACCGTCCTCGCCCACCCGGATCCGGAGGCGATCCTCTCCGGCCCGCCCGCGCCGTGGGACTTCCTGTCCGCCCCCGCACACCGTGACGGGCCGCCCTGGTGGATGACCGAGATGATCGCCGCCGAGCCCGCGCTTGCCGGCCGCGTGCTCCGGCGCTTGGGCGTGGTGCGGCGCAGCTCGGGCGTGCCGGGCGTTCCGCCGAAGCTGGAGGCGCCCGGCCGCGACACGCCGGCCGGCCGCCTCGCGGCGGCGATCCGCGCCGCGCTGCAGGCCGGCGACCCGGTCGTGGTCACGGGATGCGGGACCAGCGAGCACGGCGCGATGGCGTTCGCCGCGATCGTCACCGACGCGGCGGAACGTGCCGGCCTCCAGGGCGCCGGCCAGCCGGGGAGCGTCCTGGCCCGCCAGGCGTTCGAGGCATCGCTGGCGCCCCAGCGCCGCGGGCTGATCATCGGGATCAGCCATGAGGGCGGCACCGCTGCGACCCTGGCTGCGCTGGGCGCCGCCGCGGCCCGCGGCGCGAAGATCGCGGCCGTCACCGTCAGCCGTGTTGCACCGATCGGCGCGCTGGGCCCGCTGATCCTCGAAACCGCGGAGATCGATCGGAGCTGGTGCCACACGATCGGCTACCTCTCCCCGATCCTGGCCGGCATCGCGGTGGGGGCCGCGCTTACCGGCGAGAGCGGCGACGCGGACCCGATCGCGATCCGGGCGCTCCTCGCCGCGGGCCTGGAGCAGGCCGCGCACGCGGAACGGATCGCCGCCGAGCTCGCCGGGTGCCGCGAAGTGATCCTCGTGGCGTCCGGCGCCGACCTGCCGGCCGGCCGCGAGCTGGCGCTCAAGGTGGAGGAGGCCACCTGGCTGCCGACCACGCTCCGCGACACGGAGACGTTCCTTCACGGCCACCTCCCCGCGATGGACGGGGCGACCGGGCTGGTGCTCATCCTGGCGGATCGCGCGGGACGCGAGGCGCGCTCGGCGCGGGCGCAGCAGGCGCTGGCGGCCGCGGCCCGCATCGGGATGCGGCCGGCGGCCATCCTCGCCGCGGACCTGGACCGTGCGTGGCCGGCGTTCCTGGCCCCGGCCGGCCGAATCCTCGTGGCGGAGGCGCCGGCGCTGCCCGGGCCGGTGGCGGCGCTCATCGGGACGGCGACGCCGCTCCAGATGCTGACCGAGCGCCTGGCGCGGGCGCGCGGGACGAACCCGGACCCGATTCGGCGCGACCAGCTCGCCTATCGAGAAGCGGCCTCGCTGGCGGACTAGCCGCGGACCAGCACCTCGCCGAGCAGGTCCACGTGCTCGAGGTCCCAGGGCAGGAAGTCCTGGAGCATGATCCGCTCGCAGCCGGCCGCCTCGAACCGCGCCACCATCGCGCGGGCTTCGTCCGGTGTGCCGTAGATCCAGCGCGGCCGTCGGGTCTCGAACCAGGCGGTTGCCTCGTCCGCCACGCCGAACGCGTCGAGGACCGCCCGCGACCGGCGCTCCACCTCGGCTGCGTCTCGCCCGATGAGGACGCCCACCATCGCGGAGTGGCGGAGCGTGGCGGGGTCGCGGCCGGCATCCCGCGCCACCGCGTCGAGCATCGCGAAGCGTTCGGCGGCGCGCTCCGGTGAAGCGCTGGAGAGGTTGAACTCATCGGCGAAGCGGACCGCGATCCGCATCGAGCGCGGACTCCCCTCGCCCCCCACGATGATCGGCGGCGCCGGCTGCTGGACGGGTCGCGGCCGAAGCCGTCCGCCCGGGACCTGGTAGTGGCGACCGGCGAACGACCAGCCGTCCGGGCCCTGCCACAGGCCGCGCAGGATCTCGAGCTGCTCTTCCAGCATCTCGGCGCGCACTTCGATCGGCGGGAACGGGAAGCCGTGGTGGTCGTGCTCCTCCTGGTTCCAGCCGGCCCCCACGCCGACATCCAGGCGACCGCCGGACATCTCGTCCACGGTCGTCGCCAGCTTGGCCAGGTTGCCTGGGTGCCGGAACGTCACCGGCGAGACAAGGGCGCCGAGCCGGATTCGGCTCGTCTCGCGGGCCAGGCCGGCAAGGACGGCCCACGCGTCGGTGGTCGGGCGACCGGCCTCGCCGGGGAAGCTGTCGTAGTGGTCGGCGCGCAGGAACGTCTCGAAGCCTGCCGCCTCGGCATGCTGCGCAACCGCCAGCTGGTCCGCATAGGAGCACCCTTGCTGTGGCTCGATCATCAACGCGAAACGCATGGCGCCTCTCCCTCTCCCGATGCTTTCCCTGATCACAATGGTTGCCGTTGACGAATTGATCGTGGCACGATAGATTGTTGCCGTGAACGTAACAATCGAGCCGCCGGCCGCCGGCGGCCCGCTCCCCTCGCCCGAACGCCGGGCGCTGATCGGCGAGATCGTGGCCGGGACCGCCGTGATCGCCGGCCACCAGCGCTGCGCCGTCGTCCGACGATTGCACCGGCAGGGCATCAGCATGGCGCACCTGCAGACGCTCTGGATTCTGCAGGAGCACGGACCCCAGCCGATGACCCGCCTGGCGGACCTGCTCGGCGTTGCCGTGCCGAACGCCACGGGCATCATCGATCGGATGGAGCAGCGCGGGCTCGTCGAACGCTTGCGCGACGGCGCGGACCGTCGCGTCGTGACCGTCCGGCAGACGCCGGAGGGAGCGCGGGCGGTGGAGGAGATCGACGGCTGGCGCAGCGACATGCTCGTTGAGCTGCTGGATCGGCTCGACACGGACCAGCTGCTCCGCCTCGTGGGCGGCATCCAGGAGCTTCGTGCGGCGATCTTGACACACGGGACCGACCTGCCGCCGGATGCGGCCGGACCAGGTCCGAGACAGGAGACTGCACGACCATGATGGAAGGGGCACCGGTCGCGGAGGGCGCGGGGGCCGCGCCCGTCGGCGCACCCCACGCGGCCGTCGAGATCTCGCCGCGCGCGCGGTTCGAGGTGCTCGGCGCGATCCTGCTGGCGCTCCTTCTCGGCGCGCTCGACCAGACGATCGTCGGCACGGCGTTGCCGCACATCGTCACCGACCTGCGGGGCAATGACCTGTACACGTGGGCGGTGACCATCTACCTGCTGACGTCCACGATCAGCATCCCGTTCTACGGCAAGCTCTCCGACTACTTCGGTCGGAAGCCGCTCCTCATCTTCGGGATCTCGGTCTTCCTGATCGGGTCGGCGCTCTCCGGCCTCAGCGGGGAGATGTGGCAGCTGATCCTCTTCCGCGGCATCCAGGGCATCGGGGCGGGCTCGCTCTTCCCGATCTCGCTGGCGGTCATCGGCGACCTGTTCACGCCGGCCGAGCGCGGCAAGTACCAGGGTCTGTTCGGGGCTGTCTTCGGGGTCGCGGCGTTGATCGGGCCGGCCCTGGGCGGAATCATCACGGACAACATCAGCTGGCACTGGATCTTCTACATCAACCTGCCGCTCGGGCTCATCTCGCTCCTGGTGGTGGGCCGCGTGCTGCCGAGCGTGAAGCGCCCGAAGAATCCCCTCAACCTGGACGTGGTCGGCGCGACCGTCTTCGTGGCCGCGATGATCCCGCTCCTTGTGGGCCTCACGAACAAGCAGACCGCCGACTGGGCGACCCCGCAGGTCGGCGGACTCCTGCTGATCGCCGCCGTGCTCATCCCGGTCTTCCTCTACATCGAATCGCGCGTACAGGAGCCCATCGTCCCGCTGGACCTCTGGCGCGAGCGGACCTACGCGGGATCGATCGTGGCGACGTTCTTCGCGGCGTTCGGCTTCTTCTCCGCCACGATCTTCCTGCCCCGCTTCTACCAGGTGGTCAAGGGCGACAGCGCGACGATCTCCGGCTACGAGCTCTTCCCGCTCCTGCTGGGCGTCATCATCGCGAGCATCGTCAGCGGCCAGATCGTCGCCCGGACCGGGAAGTACAAGGTCCTCCTGCTCGTCTCGATCGCGCTGGTGGGCATCGGTTCGCTCCTGTTCACGAACCTCGCCGCGACCTCCGACCCATGGGCGATCCGCTTCTGGCAGTTCGTCCTGGGGGTCGGGATCGGCCCCACGCTCGCGGTCTTCACCATCGTGATCCAGAATGCCGTGCCGTTCAGCAAGCTCGGGGTTGCCACCTCGAACCTCACGTTCTTCCGGCAGATCGGCGGCGTCGTGGGTCTGTCCATCGCCGGCTCGCTCTTTGGCAGCCAGGTCGCTGACCAGATCCCGGTCCGCCTCGTGGCAAACGGCGTCCCGCAGCAGCTCGTGGACCTGTTCCAGGGCAGCGGATTCGACCAGAACAACCTGGTCGGCGTCGGCAACACGCTGGGCCAGCAGATCCTGGCGGGCGTCCCCGCCCAGTTCCGGCAGATCGTGGAACCGATCATCCCGAAGATTGTGACGTCGATCTACGAGGCGATGTCGCTCGCGATCGGGTCGATCTTCTGGCTGGGCCTGATCGCCTCCGTGCTCGCGTTCCTGGCGGTGCTCGTGATCCGGGAGCTGCCGCTCCGCTCGTCGCTCGGGCCTGTCCGAGGCCCGGCGCACGGCGCGCACGCGCCGGGACGGAGCGGCGCTGAAGCCACGGCGCACCAGCCCGCGCTCGCGCGGGAGTAGGCGCGCCCGGTGGCCGAGGAACACGGCTCGTCTCCGCCGGCCGAGCCCGGTCCCAGCGGGGCGCCGCGGATCGCGGCCACGCCGCCTGGGCTGGCCGCACCCGGCACGGCCGACGCGCCGTTCGTCACCGTGCTCCCCGTCGCGGACCTGCCGCCGGGTGCCATGGTCCGGGTCAGCCACGGCGACCTGGACCTGCTGCTCGCCAACGTCCCAGCCGGGCTGCTGGCGACCGACGACCGCTGCCCCCACATGGCCGCGCCGCTCTCGATCGGGCGCCTTGACGGCTGCGTCGTCGACTGCCCGCTCCACAACGGGCGATTCGACCTCTGCAGCGGCGAGACGGTCCAGATGCCGACCACGGGCGGCCTCGACGCCGACGGCGCTCCGCACCTGCCCTGGTCCCCTCCCGGCGCCGAACCGAAGCCCGAGCCCCCGGGCAGGAAGGCCGAGGCGCGCCGCCTCACCCGTGTCCGGCGCCTGCGGCACTACCCCATCCGGGTGGTCGACGGGATCATCGAGGTCGCCTTCCCGCACCCCTGAGGCGGGGACCCGGCGTGCCGCGTGCCCGGGTCTCTCGGGCGACCGGCCGCGTGCCGGGCAGGGTGCCCTGCGACCGCGTGATCGGCCAGGGTTCCGTGCGGCCGGACCGGAGACAACCCTTTCTCCGGACCGGGTCTCCCGGGCGCCCGGCGACCCCGTGATCGGATGGCACGATCGGAATCGTTGCCGCTGAGCGTGGAAACGCGGCAAATCGCGAGGTTGGCTGCGTTTCCGAGCACGCCATGGCTCCGGACGATCGGCCCAGCCGATAACGCGGACCCTGGTGGCCCTCGTTCCCCGGGCGCGGGGCGCGCGAGGGCGCGAGGCGGGCGCGCGCCGGGCGGGCCGGCACAGACGCAGACCGTTCACACCCTGCCGGGACCGACGGTTGACGGATCCGGAATGGGCCGGTACGCTCGGATGGCTAATGAAATACCGGCTTGTCAGGGCCGTCGTCGCAACGGCGATCGCCCTGGGGGCCCTCGCCGTCCCCAGCGGCGCTGGTCCCACCCTCGCCGGGTCGACGTGCACAGGCTGGACGAACACCCTCGTCCCGCCGACGACGATCCGGGTCTATCGATCAGCGCTCGGACGGACCGTCACGGTTCCGTTCCGGTCCTACGTCGAGACAGTCATGGCGTCCGAGTGGGGCGCCAGCAACCCGCCCGCGGCCCTGCAGGCCGGCGCACTCGCCATCAAGCAGTACGGGTGGTACTACGCCCGCGTCTGGCGCGGCGGCCGGGATTCGGCGGGCCGCTGTTTCGACGTGCGGGACAGCTCGTCCGACCAGGTCTACAGGCCGTCGAAGCGGCCAGCGGCCGCCCACCTGGCCGCGGTCGCGGCCACCTGGCCGCTCTCCGTTCGCCGGTCCGACACGTTCTTCCCCACCGGCTACCGGTCCGGGCCGGGCACGTGCGGGGCGGCGTCCCTGGATGGGCGTCTCTACCAGCGCCAGGCGGCGGATTGCGCCCGGCGCCTGGGTGAGACGGCGGAGCAGATCCTCCGTCGCTTCTACGGCACGATCGAGTGGGTCTGGCCGGGCGTCAACGACATGACCGGCGACGGCCGCGGGGACGTGGCGACGGTCCAGGCCGCCGCCGACGGGAGCGTGACGGCGGGCCTGCTCACCACGGACAAGGCCGCGCTCGCCGGCGCGAGCGTCAACACGGCGACCGTCCTCGACGTGATCCCGCCGGACGCGACGCTCCTCGGCCGCGTCGCCGCGGATGTCGACGGGGATGGGCGGCGGGACCTCGTCAGCCTGGTGCGCGGCGCGGACGGCGTCGCCGTCCTGCGCGTCATGCTCGCAACCGGGACCGGCTTTGTGCCGGCCGCCACGTGGTGGTCCAGCGCCCGTGAGCCGCAGCCCTTCGACACCACCACCCTGCGCCTCGTGGCGGGCGACTTCAACGCGGACCGCCGCGCCGACGCGGCGCTGATCCGGGTCAACCCCGGCGACGCGCCACGGACCGACGTGCTGGTCGCGACCTCCACCGGGCGCTCGTTCGGCCCGGCGCGAGTCGCGCTCAGCGTGGCGGAAGACCTCTCGACGAGCCGCTTCCTCGTCGGCGACACGACCGGGGACGGCCGCGCTGACCTCGTGATCCTCCGCCCGATCAGCCCGCAGGTCGTTCCGCCGCCGACCGACGGCAGCGCGCCGTTCGCCATCCCACCCGCCCCGACGGGGACCGCGGTCCAGGTCGCGGTGATGTCGGCGCGGATGAAGTTCGGCGCGCCGTCCACCTGGCTGCAGGCGCCGGTGCCGCCGGACGCCCTGAAGGCGGTCGTCGGTGACGCGACCCGGGATGGGCGCGACGACCTGATCGTCGCCGAGCGCCAGGCCGACGGATCGGCCCTCCTCGCCGTCTACCGATCCTTCGCCAACGCGAGAATGGGCCGGGTCGCCTACCCCGCCACGCCCAGCCTCCCGCTCGCGTTCGACGCCATCCGCCTCGCGACGGCGGATTACACGGGCGACGGGATGGCGGACCTGCTCGTCTTCCGGAACCTGGGACAGTCCGTGGACGGCACGCCGCAGGGCGTTGAGATCCAGCGCTACTGGACGACGCCGAACGGGTTCACCCGGGATACCTGGGGGACCGATCCCACGCTTGACTGGGCGACCTTCGACCCGCTCTGATCCTCAGGCTTCCTCCGCCGCGTGGGCGGCGCTGCGTGCCTCTACGAACGTCCGGAGGCCGCGCACGACCTCAGCGAGATCGTCCGTGACCGTGAAGAGCTCCATGTCGGCCTCGGCGATCGCGCCCGCCGCAAGGAGCGTCTCGCGGAACCAGGCCAGAAGGCCCGCCCAGTAGGCGCTCCCCACGAGGAAGACCGGGAAGTGCTTGATCTTGCCGGTCTGGATCAGGGTCAGCGACTCGAACAGCTCGTCGAGGGTCCCGAAGCCGCCGGGGAAGATCACGAAGCCTTCTGCGTACTTCACGAACATCGTCTTGCGGACGAAGAAGTAGCGGAACTCGACGCCCAGGTCCACCCACGGATTGAGCCACTGCTCGTGCGGCAGCTCGATGTTGCAGCCCACGGAGAAGCCGCCGGCCTCGAAGCAGCCGCGGTTCGCCGCGGCCATGACGCCGGGTCCGCCCCCGGTGATGACCGTCAGGCCGGCCTCGGCCAGGAGGCGGCCAAGCTCGCGCGCCTGCTCGTACACCGGGTCGCCCTCGGCGGCCCGTGCGGAGCCGAAGACCGTCACGGCCGGCCCGATGCCAGCCAGCGCGTCGAAGCCCTCCACGAACTCGGCCTGGATCCGGAGCGTCCGCCAGGGGTCCGAGTCGAGGAACGCGGTGCGGCTTCGTCGAAGGAGCCGCTCGTCGGCGGTTCCGGCCCTCTCCGGGACCTGCCGGTCCATCGCCTCGCGGCGGACGACCAGGCGCCCGGCCCGGAGCCGGTCGCTGCCGGTCGTGATCGGCTCGCGTTCGGTGCCGCGGGCGCGGGGGGGATCCGGCTCGTCGGAGCGGGAGGGGGGCGGGGCGTCGGTGTCGGGCATCGGGACCTCCGGGCGGGTGGCGGCCGGGTCAGGAACCCGGGGCGGTGAACCACGTCTTCCAGGTGGCGTCGGCCGGGCCGGCCGTCAGCGCGTTGCCGTTCCGGACCAGCGGGAGACGCAACAGGCGTGCATCGGCAAGGAGTCGCGCCGATAGCTCGGCGTCGTCCATCCGCAGATAGCCCAGGCCGGCGTCCCGCCACGTCCCCGTGGTCGTGTCGGCGAGGGCGGCCGCGCCCAGCTTCGTGACGAACCGCTGCAGCTCGCCGGGCGCGATCGGCTTGCGCCGCAGGTCCACGAAGTGCACGGTGATCCGGCGCTCCTTGAAGAAGCGGAGGGCGGCCCGGGTGGGCCGGCTGTCCTCGCGGCCGAAGACCTGGACGCTGGGTGCGGGAGCGGCGGGCATGCCGCGATCGTAGCGCGCCCGCGCCGGCGCGTCGGCGGGCTCCAGCAGCATGGGTAGGCCGGCGCTACCATCGCGGTGGAGGTGATCGAAGGTGTCCGTCTGGTTCACGGTTCGGCTCGACGACGCGCCGGGTTCGCTTGCCCGGGCCGCGGCGGCCCTCGCCGAGCGGGGCGTCAATATCACGGGGATCGTCGGCGTGGCCGAGGATACGGACGGGGAGCTGATGCTCACCACCAGCGACGCGGCGGCGACGCGCGAGGCATTGACCGCCCTCGGCGTGGCGTTCGACGAGCACGACCCCACCGACCCGCACGGCCTCGCCGGCCCCAGTGCCCTTGCCGACCTGGCCCGCGGCCTGGCGGACCGCTGAACCCGCGGATGCGCCCGTGAGCCCCCGCCGGTCTGCCGCGATCCCAGCGACCGTCGCGATCCGCGTCGTCCACGACGACGCCCCCGGGGCGCTTCCCGCGATCCTCGCCGCGCTGGCCCGGGCGGGTGCGACGGTCCGCACGCTGAGCACGGTCCGCCGACTCGAGGACGCCGGAACCGGGCCGGCCGTCGAGACGGAGATCGAGGTCGAAGGCGTCGACGAGGCGGTGATGGACGCCGCCGTCGCGGGCGCGCCGGGGGTCCGGGAGCGGCGGGCGACCCGCACCATGGACCGGATCTTCGGCAAGCGGATCATCGTCGTCGGCGGCGGGGCGCAGGTCGCCCAGGTCGCGCTGGGCGCCGTTTCGGAAGCCGACCGCCACAACCTCCGCGGCGAGCGGATCTCGGTGGACACGATCGCCCTCGTCGGCGAGGCGAACATCGCGGGGGCGGTCCGGGCGGTCGCGGACCTGCCCCGGGCGCGGTGCCTGGTCCTGGCGGGCTCGATCATGGGCGGCGACATCAGCCGGGCCGCAGACGAGCTGCGCGCGGTCGGTATCCCGATCATCGCCCTCAACATGGTCGGCTCCATCACGGACCACGTGGACCTCGTGGTCACCGACCCCGTCCAGGCCGGCACGATGGCGGTCATGGCGATCGCGGACACCGCGACCTTCGACCTTGCCCGGCAGCGTGGCCGGCGGTACTGAGCGGTGCGGATCGCAACCTGGAACGTGAACTCCCTCAAGGCCCGCCTAGAGAAGGTGGAGTGGTGGCTGGAGCGCGCCGCGCCCGACGTCCTGCTGCTCCAGGAGACGAAGCTCTCGGACGAAACCGCCCCGGTACTCCCCTTCTCCATGACCGGCTACGAGCTGCTCCATCACGGCGAAGGGCGCTGGAACGGCGTCGCGATCGCGAGCCGGGTCGGGCTGGCCGACGTCGTCACGAACTTCGGGGACGGGCCAGTCCGCTCCACGGCGGCCGGCGCATCGGTCTCGCTTGCCGAGGAGGACTTCGACCCGTTCGGCGAGGCTCGAATACTGAGCGCGGTCTGCGGTGGGGTCCGGGTCGTCTCGGTCTACGCGCCGAACGGACGGGTCGTCGGATCGCCGTTCTATGCCGGCAAGCTCGCCTGGTTCGCTCGGCTTCGCCGCTGGCTGGACGAGACGCAGGACCCGACCGCGTCGCTCGTGATCGGGGGCGACTTCAACGTCGCGCCCGCCGACCTGGACGTGTGGGACCCGGCCGCCGCGCACGGCGGGACGCACGTCTCCGAGCCGGAGCGCGCGGCGTTCCGGACGCTCCTGGAGTGGGGGCTGCAGGACACGTGGCGGGCGCGGAATCCGGCGCTTCGACGGTTCACCTGGTGGGACTACCGCGCCGGCAACTTCCAGCGCGACGAGGGGATGCGGATCGACCATCTCCTGGCGACTGCCCCGGTTGCCGCGCGCGTCGTGGCGGTCGAGGTGGACCGCGAGGCCCGTAAGGGCAAGCCCGTCCCGTCGGACCACGCGCCGCTCGTCCTGGACCTGGACGAGCCCGGTCGCGCGTTCGAGCCCGGCTGGTCCGACGCTGCGGCGCGGATCGCCGACCGCATCGCCGCGCGACGGAGCGGCGCCGGCGCCTGAGATCCACGGTCGCCAGGCGGCCGTATCATCGTTCGTAACGGAGGATCGATGACGCCCGACGAACATCACGGCATCGCGCACGTCACGGGGCGCGCCGACCCGGCGGATCACGCCGCGCACGATTCGAGCCATGAGGCGGACCTCGAGCTCGAGCCGCGCCTCATGCCCGACGAGCCGCGGACGATCTCGGAGGACGACCGGCTCCGTTACGAGGGCCACCTCGCGGAGATTCTCACCGCCCTCGGCCTCGACCTCGACGCGCCCGGGACGAGCGCGACCCCGCGCCGCCTCCTCCAGGCGCTCTTCGACATGACGGCGGGCTACGAGGGCGATCCGAAGCTCCTCACCGCCTTCCCCACCGAGTGCCGCGGCGGCGCGAACTGCGAGATCGCCCAGGTCGTCGAGGGCCCGATTCCCTTCTTCGCGCTGTGCGAACACCACGCTCTGCCGTTCTTCGGCAACGTCTACGTCGGGTATGTCGCGCATGAAGGGATCATCGGGATCAGCAAGTTGACCCGCCTGGTCCGGGTCGTGACGCGTCGATTCGGCGTCCAGGAGCGGATGACCTACCAGATCGCCGATGAGCTCGACCGGTTGATGGCCCCGCACGGGGTGGCCGTGTACGCCGAGGCCCACCACCTCTGCACGCAGATGCGCGGCGTCCGCGAACTCCACCCGAAGACGCGAACGACGTCCTATCGCGGCGTGTACGTGGAAAGCCCCCTGCTGCGCGGTGAGTTCTTCGACGTCAGCGGCCTTCGTCGGGCGGAGTTTTGACCCGATCCGATCTCGCGCAGCCGCTGGGCCGCCGAGGAAGACCCCGGCTCGAACGACTCTGGGATCCGGCCGCCGCCGCCCCGACGACGTCGGCCCGCTCGCGGCCGGATCTCCGGGGCGGGCGGCTGCTCCCGGGACTCCGCGACCGGTACGACGGCCATCTGGGCGTCGCGCTCCGCCGCGATCGACCGACCGTGATCGCCAACTTCGTCTCGACCCTCGACGGGGTCGTCGCATTCGACGTCGACGGAAGCTCCGGCGGCGGTGAGGTCAGCGGGTTCTCCGATCCGGATCGCTTCGTGATGGGCCTCCTCCGGGCGATGGCCGATGTCGTGCTCGTCGGGGCGGGCACGGTCCGGGCAGCGCCCACGCACGAGTGGACTCCCCGGCGAGTCCATCCAGGGTCGACCGCGCTGTACGCGACATGGCGGCACCGGATGGGCATCGTGAGCCCGCAGCCGACGACGATCGTCGCGACGGCGAGCGGTTCGCTGGATCCGGAGCACCCAGGTCTCTCCGCGGCCGACGTGCCCGTGATCCTCGCCACGACGGAGGCCGGCGCCGAGCGCCTTCGGGCCGCCGGTCCAGCGCCGAACGTGCGGATCGAGATTGCCGGGACCGGCGGGCTGATCGCGGCAACGACCCTGGTCGAGATCGCCGCCGCGTCCGGGGCGCGCCTCGTCCTCTGCGAGGGCGGACCGCACCTCATCGGCGACCTGCTCGCGGCCGGATTGCTCGACGAGCTCTTCCTGACCCTGGCGCCCCAGCTGGCCGGCCGCGACGATGCGACGCGCCGGCTCGCGCTCGTCGAGGGCGCAGCGTTCGGCATCGCCCGGGCGCCGTGGGCGGAGCTGGGATCGGTGCGCCGGTCCGGCGACCACCTCTTCCTGCGCTATCGCATCGACGGCCGCGCCCAGCACCGGGACGGGCAGCTCGACGAGCCTGGGGAACGTTCCGACGGGCGCGATCGGCACGACCCCGTGCCCGCACGCCGGCCACGGCCCGAATAGCGCGGCCTCCGGGGATGAGCCGCACGACGCCGGGCGAGGTGGACCTGGACGGGCTCCAGCGCGACACGTTCGACTATTTCCTGAAGGAGGCCAACCCCCGCAACGGGCTGGTGCCGGACAGCACGCGTCCGGGGGCACCCTCGAGCATCGCGGCCGTCGGGTTCGCGCTGGCTGCCTACGCCGCCGGTGCGGAGCGCAGATTCCTGACGCGCGCCGAAGCGATCAAGCGCGTGCTCGCGACGCTCAGGTTCTTCTGGGACAGCCCGCAGGGGGAAGATCGGGACGCGAGCGGCTACAAGGGATTCTTCTATCACTTCCTGGACATGGAGACCGGTCGTCGTGCGTGGAAATCTGAGCTGTCGACCATTGACACGACCTTCCTGCTCGCCGGGGCATTGGCCGCTGCAGCCTACTTCGACGGCGAGGCGGAGGAGGAGCGCGAGATCTCGAAGCTTGCCGACGCGCTCTACCGGCGCGTTGACTGGCGGTGGGCGCAGAACGGCAGCCTGACGGTCGCCCACGCCTGGCTACCGGAGAGCGGATTCCTGAGATACCGGTGGGAAGGCTACAGCGAGGCGATTCTCCTGTACGCGCTGGGCCTGGGTTCGCCGACGCACGCGCTGCCGGAAGAGAGCTTCACGGCCTGGACACGGACGTACCGCTGGAGGAAGCTCTACGGCCATGAATTCCTGTACGCCGGGCCGCTCTTCATTCACCAGCTCTCGCACGTCTGGATAGACTTTCGCGGCATCCGCGACGCGTACATGCGCCAGCGCGGCATTGACTACTTCGAGAACAGCCGCCGCGCCACGTTCGTGCAGCGGGAGTACGCGATCCGCAACCCGAGACAATTCAAGGGCTACGGCGAACACTGCTGGGGGGTCACCGCGAG
>Ga0208080_1001034_pt1 | contig 13907 bp, 14 predicted proteins | sample NGESurdeep092012_3_FD_184476 | JGI IMG/M metagenome (GOLD analysis project Ga0208080, IMG submission 184476) | Arctic peat soil microbial communities from Barrow, Alaska - NGEE Surface sample 210-3 deep-092012 (SPAdes) | ecosystem: Environmental > Terrestrial > Soil > Wetlands > Peat ...
CGCGACGATCAGCACGAAGCCGACGCTCAACACGATGGTCGGGTCGGACGCCGCATTGAAGCGCGCGTAGATCCAGCCGGTGATGATGGTCACGATCGACGCTCCGATGATGCTCCAGCGCCGCCCGATGAAGTCGGCCAAAAAGGCGCCGAGCGCGCAGCCGAGCAGCGATGCGATCGACAGCACCAGCGTATAGGCGAGCGAGGCGGTGATGGTGAGGCCCTGACGCAGGAAAAACTGCGGCAGGAAGATCACGAAGCCGAAGATCAGAGTGTTGATCGTGATCAGCACCCAGCTACCGACGATCATGCGTTGCAGTATTGGTGGCCGCAACATGGCCGCGGCGGTGAGTTGCGGGACCGCAGCAGGCTTGGCCGCCGGCGGCAGCGTACCGGCGCCAGCAACTTCTTTCTCGATCGATTGCATCAAGGCTTCCGCTTCCGCGGTGCGGCCTTTCGATTCGAGCCAGCGCGGCGATTCCGGCAAATTCTTGCGCAGATACCAGACGATCAGTGAACCGATGCCGGCGATGATGAACATCGGACGCCAGCCCCAGATCGGGATGATCAGATAGCCGAGCAACGCTGTGACCGGGAAACCCGCCACCACCACGAACGCCATGAAGGACAGCCAGCGCCCGCGCGTGCGCGGCGGCACGAATTCGGTCAGCGTCGAATAGCCGACCACTATCTCGGCGCCGAGGCCGAGGCCCTGCACGAACCGGCAGATGATGAGCTGATTCATGTCCTGCGCGAACGCCGCCGCCAGCGAGGCGAGCCCGAAAATCAGCAGATTGATCTGATAGGTGAAGCGACGACCAAAGCGGTCACCGACGAAGCCGGTAATGAGCGAACCGAGCGTCATCCCGACAAAGGTCAAGGAGAGGAATTGCAGGTTTTGCGGAATGGTCGAGAACTTGCTCTGGAATGTCGAAGCTAGCACGCTGCCGGCGACATAGAGATCGTAGCCGTCGAAGAACATGCCGGCGCCGACCAGCCAAAAGACTCGATAGTGAAACGATGAAATCGGAAGCCGGTCGAGACGCGCGCCGGCGTTAACCGCGGTAGCCATTGGATTCCCCCCTGCTGAGATGACCGGTCTTGCTCGCCGGTTCATGCGCGATGATAATCGAGACACCACGCGGGCGCTACCGCCCCCCGACAAAGGACGGCGAATTATCCGCACGCTCGTCAATAACAGCCGAGGGGAAGATTTAATCCCTGCGCCCGGCAGCGGGGCGCGGTTTTCGCGAGGAAAGGCCTACTCGATGGCCTTGTCCTTGCGATGACTCTCCTCCAGGAGATGGAGGTTGTTCTGTACGAATTTGTTGCGCGGGTCCTTGCGCTGGGCGGCGACCAGCTTCTCATGCGCGCGCTTGGCGTCGCCGCGCAGCATGTAGGAATATCCCTGGTTGTTGAGGATCTCGGCCGTCGGCCCGACGATGCCGATGGCCTGGCCGTAGGCGCGGTCGGCGAGATCGAAGCGGCGCAAGCGGTCATAGGACGCGGCCAGCCCGAGCCAGGCTTCCACATCGCGTGGATGCGACTCGACCGCGCGGCGGAAATATTTTTCCGCGAGGCCAAAATTATTGGCGCGATATTGCTTCTTGCCGAGGCTCAGGTTGTCGTTCGGATCGCTGCCGAGCAGGCCCAGTTTGGCAGAGGCCGACACGCCGAGCGGCGCCGACACCGATCCGGTCGTGTCGCTGTCGGCAGCCGGCGGCGCGGCAGCGGAGGCATCCGCGCCCGGCGTCTTCGAAGCAAACAGATTGGAGAAGTTGCTCGTGGTGTTGCAGCCCGCCAGCGAGAGGCTGGCCACCGCAACAATCAGCACTCGGGCTATTCCAATACGCATCACAACGCCTGACGGAAACGCCCGGTAACGGGACGCCGGCAGGCTAGGTGACGTTGGTTAACAATTTGTTTTTTCCTGCCGGGCCAGGCGGGAACCGCGCGTGCGCGCGCGTCACATGGCGATGCACAGAAGTGACGCCGCCACGGCGACGCTCAAGGCGATCGCCAAATCGCGCAGCCAACTGCCGCGCTCCGCGGTCCTGTCCGGACGCCGCCAGGCAAAACCGGCGGCGTCGTGATTATTGTTATTCACGACAAACTCCCTATTCGCGGTAAGACTAGATGCGAGAAGTATTCAATGACTAAAATCGGCGGCGCATCTGGCGCTATGCTGAAGAGTGCCTGAATTCTTATCGTTTACGCCCGGTATCCGAAATCGGATGAATCTTGCGCAAAATTAACAATACCGGACCCGGTATCCTTGCTCGCCCTGTAACGATCGATTCCGCCCGATGATCGGCCCCACTTCGCAAACTGCCCGTAAATACGGGCTATCGCCCACAGAGCGCGCGCCGCACGCCGCCCCGATGGGACATTGTCAATGCGGCGGCAGGGTTACCGGACCAAGCGAGCGACGTTGCTCATGCGGTGCGGTTGCGGCAACATGCTGGCCAAGCGTTCCGGTGCACCGATCGTCGCATCCGCTACCGGCGCGCCATAACAATTTTGCTGGGAGTAATCGCCGATGTCTAAACCGCGCATTAGCTATGTCGATCCGTCGACGGTCAAAGACCCCGCCATGATCGCCGAGTTCGAACGTTGCGCGCGGGAGGGAACGCCGCGGCCGGAAAGCCAGGCCGTGCGCGCCCATGTGCCGGCGGCGTTCTGGTCGTTCGCAAATACCTGGCGCGATGTCTTCAAGAACGGGGTTGCCGATCACAACATCAAGGAGCTGTGCCGCATCTATGTCTCACGCTCGGTACTGTGCGAGTTTTGCGGCAATCAGCGCTCGATCAAGGCGGCCAAGTCCGGCCTCAAGGAGGACGACTATTCCGACCTAATCAATTTCGAAAGCTCGACGCGCTACGACGAGCGGCAGAAGGCGGCATTATCCTACGCTGAGGCGATCACCTGGGATCTGCCGACCGACGACGCGTTCTGGGCGCGGCTGCATAAGCACTTCAGCGAGCCCGAACTGGTCGAGATCGGCTATTTCATCGCCATTACCATGGGACAGCAGCGCTGGCTGCGTACGCTCAACATCGAGCATCACCAGATTCTCGCTGGCACTGATGGCTCGATGGCGCCGGGCTTCGAGACCGAGGAGACATTGCGGCGCTCGAAGGAGGCCGCCGATTATTGGGCCAAGATCAACGCCAAGCCATCGACGCAGGCTGCCGAGTGACAAGCCAACAGACCGCGTCATCCGCCACGCACCCGGCCACCGCTGCACACGCAGCTGGCGCCGAGCCACGTATTCGCGTCCGGGGACTGGGCAAGCATTACGGCACGCTCGAAGTGTTCCGCAACATCGACTTCGATGTCGGCGAGCGCGAGATCGTCGCCATCGTCGGTCCGTCCGGCTGCGGCAAGACGACGCTGCTGCGCTGCATCGACGGACTATTGCCGATCGATGCCGGCGAAATCTGGGTCGGCCGCGAGCGCGTCGAAAATCCGATTGCCGGCGTCGCCATGGTGTTCCAGCATTTCGGCCTGTTTCCGTGGAAGACCGTGTTCGAAAACGTCGCCTATGGCTTGCGCATGGCCGGTGCGCCGAAGCCCGAGATCGAGAGCAAGGTGCCGGAGTTCATCAAGCTGGTGGGATTGGCCGGCTTCGAAAAGGCATTCCCCTACCAGATGTCCGGCGGCATGCAGCAGCGCTGCGGACTTGCCCGCGCGCTGGCGGTAGGGCCAAATGTGCTGCTGATGGACGAGCCGTTCGCGGCGGTGGACGCGCAAACGCGCGAGATTTTGCAATTCGAATTGTTGCGCATCTGGGAAGAGCGGCCGACCGCCATGATCTTCGTCACCCATTCGATCGAGGAAGCGGTGCTGCTCGGTCACCGGGTGATTGTGCTCAAGGGCCGGCCCTCGAGCATCCACGAGACCATCACAATCGACCTGCCGCATCCCCGCACTAGGGAGACCCTGCGCGAGCCGCGTTTCGCCGAGCTGCGCGAGCAAGTCTGGGGCACGCTGATGCGGGAAGCACGCGAAGCCGAATTCGTTCTCGAACGCTGAAATAAGAACACGCTCAAGCAAAATGGAGGATTTCATGATCCGCAGAACATTCAATCTGATGGCCGGCGGCGCCCTGCTGGCGGCGACGCTGATGGGTGCCGGCCCGGCATCGGCACAAGGCAAGAAGGTCGTGATTGCGATCCCGGGTGTCCCGCCGATCTTTTCCGTGACCCTCGTCTTTGTTGCGGAGAAGCAGGGCTTCTTCAAAAAGCATGGCGCCAACGTGGAAATCCGCCCGTTCGACAACGGGACCGCGGCCGCGCGCGCGGTGGTCGCCGGCGATATCGATCTGGCCTGGTCGCCGACTCCGCCAGTGATCAATCAGGTGTCCAACGCCGACGTCCCGCTAGTCGCGCTTTACGGCATGCCGAACCCCGACTGGGTCATCGGCACCACGGAAACCGGCAAGACCTGCAAGGATCTCGCCGGCCAGGATGTCGCCGTCGATTCGATCAACGGCGCGCGCTCGGTAGCGCTGCGTTCCATGCTCACCGGCTGCCCCGGCGTGAAGATCGAGGACACCAAGCAGGTCGCGCTCGGCTCCAGCCCAGGCCCGGCCCTGCTTGCCGGCCGCCTGCAATATGCCGTGCTGCATCTCGACGATCTCTCGGAGATCCAGGCGCAAGGCAAGAAGCTGAATATCCTGCTGGCGATGAAGAACACCAATCCGACCAGCCACTATCTGATCCTGGTTGCGCGCAAGGACAATCTCAAAACCAATCGCGACGCCATCGTGCGTACGCTCGCCGGCATGATCGAAGCCGCGCATTTCATGCAGGACTCGAAGAACGCCGACGCAGTTGCCGACGCAGCCGCGGTCACCGGTCATAACAAGGACGTCAACAAGGCGGCGCTCAAGGAATTTCTCGCCATCGACTTCTGGGCGGCGAAGGACGACGGCTTGGCGCGCAACAAGATCGAGGCCACCGCCGCGCTGATGAAGAAGATCGGCGCCATCAAGCCGGACAAGGAGCCGGTGGCGTACGACAACCTCGTCGATGGCAGCGTCTGGAAAGACGCCAACGCAATGGTGAAGTGACGGTTGTCATTGCGGGGCCCTCGCGAAGCGAGGGAATCTGGAATCCAGAAACACGCGCTGAAGATGCATCTGGATTCCGGGTTCCGGCATGACGGCAAAGACGTTTCGTAGTAACGTTAACAGACGAGTGGGTTTAAGTCTGTGCAAACCAGCTATCTCCGCCGCCATGCGCCGTTCTGGATCAGTCTCGCCGCCGGTATCGCACTCTGGGAGATTGCCGGCCGCAGCACCAGCGCGGCCTTCATGGTGTCGTTCTCGGAAACGTTGCTGCGGCTCTGGCAGTTGGTCATGGGCGGCGAATTCCTAACCCAGCTGCTCGACTCAGGTCAGCTATTCCTGACCGGCTTCGTGCTTGCGCTTATCGTCGGCATGCCGCTCGGCATGCTGCTGGCGCGGGTGCCGGCGCTGCGCGTCGGCATCGAACCCTACATCATGATTCTCTACGCCACGCCGATGGTGGCGCTGATCCCGTTCATCCTGTCGATGATGGGCTTTGGCTTCGCGCCCAAGGTGCTCGTGGTGTTCCTGTTCGCGGTATTTCCGGTGCTCTACAACACGGTGGAAGGCGCGCGCAGCATCAAGCCCGAGTTGATCGAGGTGGCGAAATCCTTCCGCTCGAGCGAATGGTCGCTGTGGCGCGAGGTGATGCTTCCCTACACTCTGCCCTACACCATGACCGGCGTGCGCCAGGCGATCGGCCGCGCCCTGGTCGGCATGGTGGCAGCGGAGTTCTTCCTGTCCTCGACCGGCCTCGGCCAGCTCATCATGGGCGCCTCGCAGAATTTCGACACCGGCGGCGTGTTCGCCTCGATCCTGATCATCGGCCTCATCGGCGTCGGTCTGATGCGACTGGGGCTCAAGATCGAGCAGCATTTCGCGCGCTGGAGGCAGTGACCGATGACCGAATCCGCCATCGGCGTCTCCTCTCCCATTTCGGCTGCGCGCAAGCCATCGCCGCTGGCTGACCGGCTGCTCGGCACGGTCGTGCCGCGCCTAATCACCGGGCTTGCGATCCTGATGGTGTGGGAATTCGTGGTGCGCGCCTTCGCGCCGGCCTATGTCGCCAAGCCGACCGCGGTGGTGATGGTGATCCCGCGCGTTATCACCGATCCGGCCTTCCTGGCAGCCACAGGCGCCACCTTGGCCGCGGTGGCCGAAGGCCTCGCCATCGCGCTGGTGTTCGGCACCATCATCGGGCTCTTGATGGGGCGCAGCGCGATGTTCGAGCGCGCCATCCGGCATTACGTCAACGGCTTCTACGCCGTGCCAATGATCGTCGTGCTGCCGCTGTTTTCCTTGTGGTTCGGCTATTCCAGCGCGACGCGCATCGCCACCATCATCTTTGCGGCCACCTTTTCCATCATCATCAACGTCGCCGACGGCGCGCGCTCGGTGCCGCGCGAATACCTCGAGGTCGCGCGCTCGTTCCGCTCCGGCCGCGTGCGCATGCTGATCGAGATCGTGCTACCGGCCTCGCTGCCGTATCTGTTGGCCGGTTTCCGGCTCGCCGCCGGACGCGCCCTGATCGGCGCGGTGGTGGCGGAATTCTTCATTTCGGTCGGCGGGCTCGGCTATTACATCCTCTATAATTCGCGCTCCTATCACCACAACGAAGCCTTCGTCGGCGTGCTGCTGCTCGCAGCCTTCGGCGTCGGCTTCGAACTGCTGGTGAACTGGAGCACACGGCGCTTCATGCCCTGGTATCGCCGCGACGAAAAAACAAACTGACTTCTTCCCGCGACTTCATCCAAAGGACTCGAACGATGTCATCCGATCCCTTGCTCAAGGCCGCGATCGCGCATTGGGGCCCGCGCTTTGTCGCCAACGGCGTCGTGCTCACCGATTTTGAGGAGGTCACCGGCTCGCTCTCGTCTTATAACGACTGGTGCCGCGCCTGGTCGGCGCGCGCCGCACACCACGAACAGCTCGGACGCGAAGCGCTGGCGCAAAAACATTTGTTCACCGCCGGCGAATGTCTGCAGCGCGCCGGCGTCTACTACCACTTCGCCTCGTTCCTGTTCGTGCAGGACGTGCCGCAGATGAAAGTTGCGCATCAGAAGGCGATCGAGTGCCGCCAGGCCGCGTTGCCGCATCTGCGCCCGCCCGGCGAGCGGGTCGAGATTCCGTATCAGGGCAAGATGCTCGCCGGCATCCTGCGCAAGCCCGCCGGTATCGAACGGCCACCCGTCGTGGTGATGGCGGTCGGCCTCGACTCGACGAAAGAGGAAACCGACGCCTACGAGTTTCCGTTCCTGGCGCGTGGGCTAGCGACACTGGTGTTCGAGGGGCCCGGCCAGGGCGAGGCGCAGTACGACTTCGCTATCCGCGGCGACTACGAAGTCCCGGTCAAGGCCGTGCTCGATTACGTGGCGACGCGCCGCGATCTCGATGCCGCGCGCATCGGCATGTGGGGCGTGAGCCTGGGCGGCTATTACGCGCCGCGCGCCGCCGCCTTCGACAAGCGCATCAAGGCCTGCATCGCGCTTGGCGGCCCGTTCGACTGGGGCGCGGCCTGGGGCGGCCTGCCGGAATTGACGCGCGAGGCGTTCCGCGTGCGCAGCCATTGCAAGACGCAAGAGGAAGCGCGCAAGAACGCAGGCATGCTGTCACTTGAAGGCGTGGCAAAAAACATCACCTGTCCTATTTTCATCGTGAACGGGCGGCTCGACCGCATCGTTCCGGCCAAGGACGCCGAGCGCTTAGCGCGCGAGGTGAAAGGACCGGTCGAGCTGATGATGATCGAGGACGGCAACCACATCGCCACCAACCGCGCCTACCGCTGGCGCTCGCAGAGCGCCGATTGGATGGCGGAGCAGCTTAAATAGTGTCGAAGCCGCGCGGCATCGCGTGCAGCCGCTCAATGCCGCTCGCCGTGATCAGCACCAGCTCGCCGGTCTGCACGCCCGCCCTGCCGTCGCGGGTCACCACGTTCGGCTGAATCACCACCGTCTGCCCGGCGCGGAACGGCTCTTGCGGCACCGCGCCAGCTGGGCGGCTTTTGCTGCCGAGGATCGGCGGCAGATAGCCACCGCCATAGCCGTGCAGCAGATCGTCGATGATGGTGAAGCCTGAGTCTTCGATCACCCCGGAGGCCTCGATCACTTGCGCCGGCGTGGCGCCTCCTTTCAGCACCGCCGCAATGGCGTCGAAAGCGGCATCGGCCGCCGCATGCAGGTTGCGATAGAGCTTGCTCGGCTCGCCCAGCGTGAAACTGCGCAGCACTTGCCCAGGATGCTCCCAGAACGCCGCGCTGATCTCGGCCACCACCACATCGCCCGCCTGCACGCGCCGCGTCGACGCAAACTGCCGCGGCACCGCGAGGTCGGGCGCGTTCATCGAGGTCGTGCCGATGTAGTGAATGACGTTGGTGGCGCCCTGCGCAACATAGGTGCGTTCGACCAGGTCGCCGAGATCGCGCTCGGTCAATCCGATTTTCAGCCCATCGCGCAGCGTCGCCATGCCGAGGTCGCTGAAATGCGCGCCGATGCGCAGCCAGTCCAATTCCTCGGCCGACTTCACCTGCCGCAGATGGATGTAATCGCGATTGAGGCTCTTCAACTTTCCGAACCGCACCGACAACGCCGCATGCTGCTCGGCGCTCAGCGGGCCGATCGTCGCCACGCAACTCTCGCGCGCGCCGCGCTTCGCCAGCACCTCGATGGCGGCGGCGATCGAGGATTCTCCGCCCCAGGCTACATCGGCCTTGTCGGCTAGCAGCCGCGCCTGCGGCGCGTGATTGACATATTGTACGAACAGCGCGTCGCGCGCGCCCGGCGTCAGCACGCCGACCGCCTCGGCGGTGACCGGCCATTGCGTCAGCCATTGCACCGCGGAACCAAAGCGATTGGCGCCACAGAACAGCAGATGCTCGCACTCCGCCCGCGCCAGCAACTCCTCCATCGCCGCGCGCCGGCGCTCCATCTCGGCAGCGGAAAAGCGCGGATATTGCGCTTCGACGATGCGCGCGAGATTCGGAGGCAGCGTCACGCGGCCTTCTTCGACAACGCCACGATCATGTCGAGCTCGATGCGCGCGCCCGGCGACGACAACTGGTTGATGCATACGGTGGTGCTCGCCGGCCGCCAGGCGCCGAAATATTTGGCCATGGTCGCGTGCATGGCGTCGGCGTCGCGAAAGTCGGTGAGATATTTCGTCACCTTCACCACGTCGCGCCAGCTGGCGCCGACCTCGTCGAGGATCGACTTAATCGCCTCCATCGCCCGCATTGTCTGCTCCTCGATGCTGTGCGGATGCACGTGCTCGGCATCCACATGCGGATGCTTGTGGTAGAGCGGCGACGGCGTCGCACCCGACAGGAACATCAGATCGCAGGCACCGACGATATGCACCGCCGGGGCATAGGGCATGGTGTGCGCTTGCTCCGGCTTCGGGTGCACGGGCTCGAGCCTGAAACTACGCTGCGGCTTGGTCATGACGGCCATACGGGCCTCCAGGGTCGGCTGATGGAAAAATCGGCGGCATTTGGGACCGAAACACGCTTCCGCGCAACGGGGCGTGTTGATCAGCGCGCGGAAAACGCTACCGTGCGCCGGAAATAGGCCGACAGGAGACCCGAATGCCCTCGACGATCCTCGATTCCGCGGTGTTCCGCGACATTTTCACCACCGAAGCGATGCGGAAAGTGTTCTCGGACGAGAACCGCGTGCAGAAATATCTCGACTTCGAGGCCGCGCTCGCCCGCGCGCAGGGCCGGCTCGGCATCATTCCGAAGGAAGCGGCCGAGGAGATCATCCGCCACTGCTCGGCCGACAAGATCGACATGGCCAAGCTCAAGGAGGCGACCGAGCGGATCGGCTATCCGGTGCTGCCTGTCGTCCAGCAACTGGTCAAGCTGTGCAAGGACGGCCTCGGCGAATGGAGCCACTGGGGCGCCACCACCCAGGACATCACCGACACCGCCACCATTATGCAGATCCGCGAGGCGCTGGACATCCTCGAGAAGGACATCGACGCCATTTCGGACGCGCTCGCTGAGCTCGCCAAAAAATACCGCGACACGCCCATGGCCGGGCGCAGCAACCTGCAGCAGGCGGTGCCGATCACCTTCGGTTACAAGATGGCGACCATGCTCGGCGCCTTCGAGCGCCACAAGCAGCGTTTGAAGGAGCTGCGGTCGCGCGTGCTGGTCGGCGAATTCGGCGGCGCCGCCGGCACGCTGTCCTCGCTCGGCAAGGACGGGCTCAAGGTTCAAGTCGAACTGATGAAGGAACTCAAACTCGGCCAGCCTGATATTTCCTGGCACACCGTGCGCGACCGCATCGCCGAAGTCGGCTGCTTCCTCGGCCTGGTCACCGGAACTTGCGGCAAGATCGCTTTCGACGTGAAGCTTCTGATGCAGACCGAGGTGGAAGAGGTCTACGAGCCGTTCCACCAGGGCCGCGGCTCGTCCAGCACCATGCCGCAGAAGCGCAACCCGATTTCATCGGTCTACATCACCGCGCAGACCGCCATGGTGCGCCAGCTAGTGGCGGCGCTGCTGGATGCGCAGATCGAGGACCACGAGCGCTCCACCGGTCCGTGGGAGATCGAATGGATTGCGCTGCCGGAAATCTTCATGTTGTCGGCCGGCGCGCTGGCGCAGACGCGGTTCTTGGTGAGCGGCCTACAGGTGAACGAAAAGAAGATGCGCGCGAATCTCGACATCACCAAGGGGCTGATCATGTCGGAGGCGGTGATGATGGGGCTGGGCGCCGCACTCGGCCGCAACCGCGCGCACGATCTGGTCTACGACATCTGCCGCGAGGTGGTGAAAACCGGCCGCCCGCTGATCGATCTGCTTGCCGAGGACAAGGAGATCAGCAAGCATATCGACCGCATGGGCTTGGAAAAGCTGGTCGACCCGGCGAATTACCTGGGCGTCGCCGGCGAGATGGTCGATCGCGTACTGGCGATGCGGAAGAAGGGTTAATCCGCTTTCGGCATCGTGCGCCAGATTGCGACAGCGACCACGAGCGTCGCCGCGCCGACACCCAAGAACAGCGCCGGCACGCCGGTGCCGGCCTTCTGCAGAATCGCCACCAGCACGGTTGCGCCGGTCATGAACGCCGCGTTGAGCACGTTGATGGCCGCAACGGTGCGCGCGCGGTAATCGGCACCGGACCAGGCCTGCACCGCGGCGAAGGCCGGCACGATGAACAGACCGCCGGCGATCGCAAGCCCGGCAAGATCGATCGCGACGCGAATCCCGAGCATCGACGAAAATACAACGCCCGGCGCTTGCGGCGAGAGGGCAGCCGGCTCGCCAAACGTCGCCAACCCAAGATCGAGCGCGAACACGCCGAGCAAACCTGCACCAGCCAGCGTGGTGTTGAGCACGATGCGCCCGCGTGCAATCACCGCCGCTAGGCCTGAGCCGGCGCCGACTGCGATCGAGAACAATGCGAGATAGACGGTAACCGTGTCCTCGTTGCCGCCGATCAGCGTCTTGATCAGCGGCGGCAACAGCGACAGCACCACGATGCCGACGAGCCAGAACCAGCTCGTCACCATCGCGCCCCACCACAGCCGCGCGTCGGCGCGCAAATGGCGGATCATCGCCACGGTTGAACCGGCGATATTGATCGCGACCTTGAGATGTGGCGCGCCTTCGCCGGTCGGCGGGATCAGCAGGCTCGCGATCCAGCAGGCGACCGCAAATCCCAACACCAGCAGCGCGAAGGCCGCAACCTCGCCGCCGCCGCGCGCCGCCAAACCGCCGACGATGGTGCCGGTGAGGATGGCAACGAAGGTCGCGCCTTCCACCAGCGCATTGCCGGCGGGCAATTCCTCGCACCGCAAGTGGTCCGGCAGGATGCCGTATTTGATCGGCCCGAATAGCGCGGCGATCACGCCGAAGCCGGCCAGCGCACCGAACAGAAGCGGCACCGACTGGCGCGCGAAGCCGATGACCGCCAGCCCAGCGACAAAAATCTCGACGAATTTCAGCCACTGCGCCACGCGCGCCTTGTCGTGGCGGTCGGCCAGTTCCCCGCCGAGCGCGGACAGAAAGAAAAAAGGCGCGATAAAAATCGCGCTGGCGAACGTGATCAGCGCTTCAACGTCGGCCGTGCCGGAGCGGAACAAGATGAGGAAAACCAGCGAGGTTTTGAGGAAATTATCGTTGAATGCCGCAAAGAACTGGCACCAGAACAGCGGCGCGAAACGTCTCGAGAGCATCAGGGGCGGCGGCATGCCCCGCGATTATTGCAGAGTTCCAGCGCGCGCGAACGTGCCGCGCACAAAAAAATTGGGCGGCCGCATGGCCACCCAAGGGGTTGTTCCTAATGACGCAATTACGGACGGGCTTCCTCGTAGGATTCCACAATCACCGCTCCCAGGCCGAAACCGAGGGCGATACCGAGAACGACGGCAAACATCGAGATCCACATGGCGTAGCCTCCTCGTTTGCGTGCGCTATCCTGCGCGGGAAGTCTGGCGGGAGCAACGCGCAGAAAGGGATCTGGTTCCTCGGTTCTCCCCGGACCGGATGTGGCCTTCTGGTGATTGATGTCGGTGTGCGGACGCTAAAATTGTAAACAATTACAATGGGAATTAGGATTGAAGCCTTATCGACGATTACGGGTCGACGAGCAGAATGCGCAGGTTGAATTCCTGGAACTCCAGATAAATCTTCCGCAGCCAGCGTTGCAGCTCGATATGAACCTCGAGCGGTATATCCATCGCACTGGCGAGCCGCGAATCCGAGAACGAGGACGGCAGCTTCTCGATGTATCGGCGCAAGCCCGGCAACCGCACCAGCGTCGCCGGCGACAAGCGGCGGCGCAGCCCGCGATAGGCCTCGACCGAGGCATGGTCCGGCGTGATCACGAACAGGATGGCGGGGACTATTCCGCGGCGGCGCGCTTTCTCGGCAAAGCCGATCTGACTGGCCAGCGCGAAAAAGAATTCAAACGCCTCGCCACCCTGGCTTCGGCGTTGCCGAGCGTGTCGAAGATCTTCATCTGTTCGGAGACCGAGGTCACATCCACGACTTCGGTCACGTTGGGATGGAAGAGCTTGAGCGTGCCGCGCGGCGATTCGGTATCGAAGGCGGGCGTCGGCGTTTGATGGGCACCGAAATAATCGAGCAGGGTGCGGGCGACGGTAGTCTTTCCAACGCCACCTTTGTCGGCACCGACGAGAACGACAGCTGGTCTGGCCATGGGATTACTCTAAAAAACTTCCGGAGACTAACGTGGCTTCACACCGTTCTTTGGCATCTTACTACGCTATGGGCCCGGGGAAAATGACAGGATTATTCCTTGGCCGCGCGCTATCTTGGGCCAACGGGACGAAGCTTCGTCATAAAATTATGTCGTAATTTTCAACGAATCGGCTGACAACTCAAAATCTGGCGAGGGAGCGCATGGCTAGCATATTCAACGAAAACACGGTGATGGCTGAGCCGGCCGGCAACGGTGCCACGCGCCAGCACCTGCTGACCGAGGCGCGGGTGCCCGGTACCAGCATCCTTCTCGACCGCCTGACGCTTGACCATGGCGGTCTAGCGCATCTGACGGTGCCGGCGACGAGCGTGGCCTGGCTTCAGGGGCTCGACGGCGAAGCACTGCTGGCGCACGGCGACAGCCGCCAGCTATCGGATGCCCACGTCGCGCTTCTGCCGCCCGGCTTTTCGGCGAGCGTGAGTTCAGGCCGCGGCGCTGCGCTTCTGTACGGAGAAATTCCCAACGCCGCGCGCTTCGATCCGCAGTTTGCGCAAAGCCCGCCGCCGTTCCGCCTGACGGATTGGACGCGCGAGCCGGTGCTCGATTCCGAGCATGACGCGCGCAAGCGCATTTATCTGGTGACGCCGAAACTGTTCGGCACCAAGGCGG
>Ga0208080_1001038_pt1 | contig 13883 bp, 9 predicted proteins | sample NGESurdeep092012_3_FD_184476 | JGI IMG/M metagenome (GOLD analysis project Ga0208080, IMG submission 184476) | Arctic peat soil microbial communities from Barrow, Alaska - NGEE Surface sample 210-3 deep-092012 (SPAdes) | ecosystem: Environmental > Terrestrial > Soil > Wetlands > Peat ...
CGATGTCCTGGCCGAGCGGGTGATCAAGCAGATTCTCTCGAACGTCAGCACCCGCGGCTACGAGGGGACTCTTCAAGCAGCGCCCTGCGGCGTGAAGACGGCGGGGGCTTCCAGGAGCGCCGTCACCCGGCGCTTCGTGGCAGCCACCCAGGCCCGGGTGGAGGCGGGGCTGAGCCGGTCCTTGGAAGACCTGCGACCGGTCGTCCTGTACCTCGACGGTCTCAACGCCGGTCGCAGCTCGATCATCGTGGCGATGGGCGTGGAGGCGGATGGGAAAAAGCACGTCCTGGGCCTCCGACTGGGGTCGACAGAAAACGCCGTCCTGTGCATGGACCTCGTCCAGAGCCTCCTGGCCAGGGGGCTTTGCATCGACGGGACGATCCTGTGCGTCATTGACGGCGGCAAGGGTCTGCGAAAAGCGCTCGTGGACGCCCTGAGAGACCGGGCCGTCATCCAGCGCTGCCAGCTGCACAAGATGAGGAATGTCGAGGGGTACCTGCCGAAGGCCAAGCGCGCCTACGTGCTGGGTCAGATGCGCCATGCCTACAAGGCGCAGACGGCCTCCACGGCCCGAAAGCTCCTCGTCCATCTCGCCTCCTGGCTCGAGCGCGGTGGACACGAAGATGCGGCCGGGTCCCTCCGCGAAGGGCTCGAAGAGACGCTCACCGTCCTGAAGCTGGGTCTGTCGCGCACGCTGACGAGGTCGCTGTCCACCACGAACGCTGTCGAGAATGTGATGAGCTCCATCCGGCGCACGACGAGAAATGTCAAGCGCTGGCGCAACCCTTCGATGATTCGTCGCTGGGTCGGCCTGTCGATTCTCGAAGCTCAGAAGAAATTCCGACGCCTGAAGGGGCACTCGGAGATGAGCACTCTCGTCGCCGCCCTCGCGCGTCTTCATCCGGCGTCAAACGCCTCGGACACCGTCGCCGCGTGAGATCATGAAACTGCCGTCCCAACTCCCATCTTCAACACGGATCGGGACAACCCCCCTAACGGATAGCGCTTAAACTGCGGGCCGCGCGTGCGGTACGCCGCAGCGAATCTGCTCCAATGTACAGCGCGCGGACCGTCAGCTTCAAGCGCTTGTTAGGTAGCGGCCTCACTCATCCATTCGCCCGGCGGGGACAGGACTGATCGCATCCCAGTGCACGAGTTCCCCGGGCTCAACGTCGTCTTGCGCTCCCACGATCAGCTTGCGTATCGCGACTAGCGCGGCCTTGTGCCGCAGGCCGGCGGCGTCGGCCGACGTCAGAACCGCGTTGACCTGTCGGAGGATTGTGGCGTCGAGCCAGAGCGACAACTCCCAGTACTTCTGTTGAAGCTCGTAGCGGAGATCATTGACGTTGGAGGACGACTTGTAGTTCGCGGCCATCCAAAGGGAGAATACCTCAGCGACCTTGGCGGCCTGCTCCCGGCGGCGGGTTTCCCATTGAAGGGAATCCTTGAACAGTTCAAGCTGGCGCTTGTACTCATCCGCGACGCTCTCTTTGAGGCGAGCCGCCAGCCATTCTTTGGATAGGAAGCCTATGGTCGAGAGAGCAACGGTCGTAACGGCTGAGCTGGCTAGGACTTGCTGCCAATTCATGTGGGCACTCCTCAATCGACTGGTCGCCACCTAACGATATCGTGCTCAGCGGCGAGCGCAAGCGAGTCTATGGCAGCAGCCGGCCTCTGTTCATGAAAACAGCGGGCTTGAGCGCGGCGAGTAACCGTTTTTCACCCCCGAGTTGCGCCGATCCTTCCACGAGGCCATCCTGCCAGAGAACCGGGAGCTGGGAGATGGCATGAAGACGACGTTCGGGTCCCTGGACGACGCCCGCAAGGCGGTGGGCGACCTGCTCGAGCGATATCGGACGAATCGAGACCGCTACCGTTCCGACGGCTATAACGAGGAGACCTGCCGCGCCGAGTTCATCACGCCGCTTTTCGAAGCCCTCGGCTGGGATGTCACGAACCGACGCGGGGCAGCGGAGCAGTATAAGGACGTCATTCACGAGGAAGGGATAAAGGTCCCCAGGCAGCACATCCTGAAGAGCGTGACCGTCGAGAGCATCGCCGACCTGCGGACGGTTCGCGTGTTCGGGAAGGTGCCCGTCATCACGATGATTCCCGTCTTGCGGAAGGAAGCCCCCGGCAAACGGGCTCGCATCAACATCATCGTCCCGGGCGGGAATTCCACCCGCAAGAAGGTTGACACCTTTGCGCTGTCCCATCAGGTTTCCCAGACAGCGCTGCTGGGCGTTCACGAGGCGATGTGGCGTCTCGACCTCTCGGACAATGCCATATCGTTCGTGGAGAAGATCGAGGAACACTCCCTCCGGCTAGGTTCTCTCTGCTACGTGAATTACGGCGCACAGATGTCCAGCAAGGAAAAGGGCGGCTTCGGAAAGGACCACGTTATCTCTGACAAGAAGACGAAGGCGGCCTACAAACCGATGATCAGCGGGCGCGAACTTTATCGGTATCGAATTCGCTGGGCGCAGCGGTACGTGGACTATTCGATGGCGGACGAAATGTACGGCCCCCGCTGGCCGGAGTTTTTCGAGCTTCCCAAGGTGATGATCCGCGACATCACCGGCACCCATCGAATCGAATCGACCCTGGATCGTAACCGCTTCTACTGCGACCACACCGTCCTTTGCGCTCTTCGCCACGTCGATGTTCAGGAGTGGAAGCCCGTTCCGCCGAGCGACGTCGAGCTCTCGGCTAGGTATGACATGCGCTTCCTGGCCGGCGTTGTCGGAAGCAAGCTTCTTTCCGCTTATTACTACCTCGTGCTGACCGGAGAGGGCGTCCGCATCGGCGGCGGTTTTCACACGTACCCTGAGACCATCAGGCAATTCCCAATCCCTCGGGCGGACGCTCCCGGATTCGATACCCTTTCTGCCCGGGTGTCGGCGCTCGTTGGTCGGCTTCTCCAGGACGCCGAGAAGACCGACAGCGCACGCACGGCTTTCGAGCGCGAGCAGGCGGATCGGCACTTTCGCGCGCTTGATGACGAACTCGATGAGCTGCTGATCAGCTGGTACGGCTTGGCCGACGACGAGCGGCGTACCGTCGACCGAGCCGTCAGGTCCCGGGAAGAAGTGATCTCGTAATTTTCCGACAGTGGTATGCGGCTCGCACCGGCGGTCTTAGCTGCGGCTCGGCCCGATCTCACGCTGGCCGGTAGTGGGTCAGTTTGCGTAACCCACTGAGCCTAAATGGTATAGCTCGTGCTTAACCCCACGCCAAAAGGGGGCCGAAAGAGGCCGAATTTTGACGCCAAGAGCTGAATTTTTTCTGGATTCTCCATGGAGTGGTATGATTTTTGAGGTCAAAGTCCCCATGTTCGAAGCCGCCAGAAACGAGGACGCGATGGCAGTGCGCCGGGGATCCCTATGGCTCTAGACTCTACTTACGGCTACGGACGACGAGCCGAAAGGCCCGTTTACCGTATGCCGAAGCGTAGAGTTTTCTTCCGTTCCGGAGGGTGATCCAAGCCACGAATATGACTTGGTAGCCCTCCGGAACATCTTTCTCGTTCGACATGCTTCATCACCTCTTTTCTCGACGTTGCGGTTCCGTCGCGCCGTGTCAACGTCGCCGAACCATCGAGTCAGAGGCTTTTCAAAGAACGGCGTTCGAGAAAAAAAGAGGGATCCCCGGACGCAGCTGGATTCTAACTCAACAACCCGATTAGTTCACCAAGTTCCCAAACATGGTCCGTCAGGCCCGCGGCCATCGCGGGAGTAACCCTGAGCGTCTGGTGAATCCGGCAGAAGTTGTAGTGCATGAAGTGGAGCGCGACGGCCGCTTCGAGGTTCTCGACTTTCTTCGAGAAGGCGTTCGTGAGCCGGGTGAAGCGCCGCATCCCCATCCGCATCGTGAGGTTCTGACGCTCGACAAATGATGTCGAGACGTGCTCCATGTCGGGCGCTCCCTTGATGACGAACTTTTCCGTCCCGACGAATCCGGGCGGACTGTACAGGCGCCACTCCTCATCCGGTGCGGGGCCGTAGAGCTTGATGAGCTTGGCGAAGTCGACCTCTTCTCCGAATGCCGCCTGAACGGCCGTCAGATACGCCTTGTGCCCGTCCGTGGTGAGCTGCACGCGGTTCGCGAGGCGAGAGGCCACGTCGTGCATGAACGCGTGAGCGAAGCCCGCATCCCGCCCGCCAACGAACCAAGAGACCATAAGCTTCGAGTCCGCATCGAGCGCCGTTCAGGTCCAGATGGAGCCGAGGCCCGCCCGCTCTTTCTTCTCGGCCGGGACGTTGGCGGACTTCGCTCCGACGAAGGTCCAGATCTCGTCACACTGGATCCGCTTGCAGGGAAGGTTCACGAGCACGTCGCGCTGATAGCTCTCGCAGGCCCGCCCGAGGTCAACCAGGAGCTTGAGGACGGTGCCCTTCGCCATATCGGTCATCCGGCACGTGGCCCGGATGCTGTTTCCTTCGACCACGGCCGAGACGATGGCGGCGCGCTTGGCGGGGGAGAGCTTGTTCATAGCCTCAATACATGCTTGAGCGGTCAAGAAGTCAGGTAGATGCGAAAAAATGCGTGCTTGCGTACACGGGCACGCATGCTATCATCTTTCTCATGGAGGCAAGCGTGGTTGATTCAAAAGATCCAGATCTCTCGAGTGCGGCAAAAGCCTTGTCGGGCGGTGGCGGAGCGGCTAAGGGTGGCCTTGCGAGGGCAAAGGCGCTGACCGGCGAGGAGAGGAGTGAACTTTCTAGAAAGGCGGCGAAGGCGCGATGGGCGGCCGTAAAGAGCGGCAAGGAAGTCAAAGCCCCCAACCGAATCCCCGAGGCCAAGTTCCGCGGCGTTCTCTCGGTCCTTGATCTAGAGGTGCCGTGCTACGTGCTGGACAATGGCCAGCGTGTCATCGGCCGCACTTCCGCTACAGAACTCTTGACCGGCATCAAGGGCGGCGGAGCGCTCGAGAAATACCTTGATACGAAGAACCTTAACCCATTCATTAATATAGACTTAGTGCTCGAGAGATTGATCGAATTTCGACTTCCGGAAGTCGAAGGCCTCGAGCGTCAAGTGAAGGGGCTCGAGGCCGATCAGCTGATCGAGATCTGTCGCGGATTCGTCGCGGCCCTCGAAGCCTCTAACAACGACCCGGAGATTCGACTCACGGACAAACAGCGAGCGATGGCTATTAAGGCCGGGATGTTTCTCGCCGCGTGCGCCAAGACAGGACTCGACGCCCTGATTGACGAGGTGACGGGGAACCAGTACGAACGCGCCTCCGATGCGCTCCGGGTGAAGCTCAAGGCCTATCTCTTGGACGAAATGCGGAAATGGGAGAAGACTTTCCCGGATCAGCTGTGGCTTGAATTCGCCCGCCTTACTCATTGGAAGGGATCGGTGACACAGCGACCGAAATACTGGGGGCACCTAGTCAACGAATTGATCTATGAATACCTGGACCCGGATGTGGCCGAGTGGCTCAAGACGCACGCACCGCGACCCGAGCATGGCCAGAACTACCACCAGTGGCTCACGGAACAATTCGGGCTCGCCAAGCTCACTCAGCACATCTGGATGGTAATCGGCGTATCGAAAACCTGCCAGACAATGAACGAGCTGAAAACGAAGCTCGCGGAAATGTTTGGCAGGATTCCGGTGCAGTTCCAGCTTTTTCTTCCGCCCCCTACTACCTAGGACCCCACCGCACACCCGCCGCCTTCTTCGCTATAGCCTTCCGCTTTGAGGGAGAGAGGCTTTTCGCTCTCGCTTTCCCGCCCTTGAGGCCACCCAGGCGCCCTAGCGCCACGGCGGCGGGGTTCTTCCCGGGCTGGGCAGCGGCGGCCGTCTCCTGGCCTGGGGTGCCGGTGGCCTGGGCAACGATCAGGGCCGCGAGCTGGTTGGGGTCGGTCGGTCTTAGGGTTCTTGAGCGCTTAGGCATGCCCTAACGGTAGGATCGGGGCCGCCCGCCGTCAAGGGGCGAAAGATTCAAACTGACCCACTACCCGCTGGCCGGCATCTCAGGGTGCCTTTCCCTTTTCGAACCCGCCCCCGAGCGCCCGGACGAGGTTCACGCTCGCGGTCATGCGGCGCGTGAGGAGGTCGACGGCAGTGCGCTCGTTCGAAAGGGCGGCACTCTGAGCGATGACGACCTCGAGATACGTCGTGATGCCGCCCTGATAGCGGTTCTCGGCGAGCTTGAGAGAGCGCTCGGCCGCCGCGACGGCCGCGGCCTGCTGCGTTTCCTCCCGGGCAAGGAGGCGAAGCGCGACGAGCTGGTCCTCGACTTCCTGGAACGCCGTGAGGGCGGTCTCGCGGTATGCGCCGACGGCCTCGTCGTACTCGGCGCGGCGCTGCTGGGTGACCGCGCGGCGGCGGCCCGCGTCGAACAGCGTCGCGAGCGCCGACGGCCCGACGGACCACACGAACGCCGGAGCCGAGAAGAGCTTCGCGAGCGTGCCGCTGAGGAAGCCGGCCGAGGCGTCGAGGGAGAGCTTCGGAAAATACGCGGCGACCGCGACGCCGATGAGGGCGTTCGCGGAGGCCGTGCGCCGCTCGGCGCCCGCCACGTCGGGCCGGCGCTCGAGGAGCTCGGACGGCAGGAGGCCGGGGATCGCGGGCGGAGCGACGCCGATCTTCGCCGGCGGGATCGTCAGATCGGCCGGAGCCTTGCCGACGAGGACCGCGATCGCATGCTCGGTCTGGGCACGCCCGATTCCGAGATCGATCGCCTGCGCGCGCGTCGCCTCGAGAAGCGTCTCGGCCTGCGCGACGTCCACGCCGGAGACGACGCCCTGGTCGTGCCGGTTTCGGGTGAGGTGCAGCGCCCGCTCCTGCGCGGTGACGTTCGTCTCCAGCAGCTCTTTCTGCGCGTCGTAGCCGTGGAGCTGGAACCAGTCGACGGCGAGCTCGGCCTGCATGGAAAGCCGCACGTTCTCGAGATCCGCGGCGGCGGCTTCGGCGCTCGCGACGCTCGACTCGACGTTGCGCCTCACGCGCCCCCAGACGTCCAGCTCCCACGAGGTGTCCGCGGAAGCGCCGTAGAGCGTGGTCGTGACCGGAGAGGGCGTCGTCGTGCCGTCCGAGGCGGCCGTGGAGCCGGAGCGAGCGGCCGACGCCCGCGCCCGGGTCACGGAAGCGGCCCCGGTCACAGTCGGATAGAAGTCCGCGCGCGTCTGCCTCACGGCCGCACGTGCCGCCCGGTAGCGGGCTTCGGCCTGCGCGACGTTCTGATTCGCCGGGGACACCTGCTCCTCGAGCGCGTCGAGACCCGGGTCTCCGAAGATCTTCCACCACGACCCGCGTGCAAAAGCGTCCCCCGGCTGCGCGACCTTCCACTCGGACGGCTCGACGCTCGCCTCTTTGAAGGCGGCCGGCGCCGGAGCGGACGGCTTCGCGTAATTCGGGCCGACCGCGCACGCCGGCAAAAGGAGCGCGACGGCGGCGGCGAGGGCGCCGCAGAGCGGATCAGGCCGCGGGCTCATGAGACAGGTCCGGGGCCGCGGCGCGAGGGCGCCGGGCTTTCTCCCAGCGCAGACGCATGCGGTCGAAGTAGAGATAGATGACGGGCGTCGTGTAGAGCGTCAGCATCTGGCTGAAGATCAGGCCGCCCACGATCGCGATGCCGAGCGGACGGCGCAGCTCGGAGCCCGTGCCGCCGCCAAGGGCGAGCGGCAGGCCGCCGAGGAGCGCGGCCATCGTCGTCATCGTGATCGGCCGGAACCGCAGGAGGCAGGCCTGGAAGATCGCGTCCTCGGGCTTCTTGTTCTCCTTGCGCTCGGCCTCGAACGCGAAGTCGATCATCAGGATCGCGTTCTTCTTGACGATGCCGATGAGAAGGATGATGCCGATGAGCGCGATCACGCTGAGGTCCGTCCCCGTGAAAAGAAGCGCGAGGAGCGCGCCCACGCCCGCCGACGGCAGCGTCGAGAGGATCGTGACCGGGTGGATCAGGCTTTCGTACAGGATGCCAAGGACGATGTAGACCGCCACCACCGCCGCGAGAATGAGAAGCGGCTCGTTGCGGAGCGACTCCTGGAACGCCTTCGCCGTGCCCTGGTAGCTCGCGCGGATTCCGGACGGGACGCCGATGTCGCGCTCGGCGCGGTCGATGTCCTTCACCGCATCGCCGAGCGCGACTCCGGGCGCGAGGTTGAACGAGAGCGTCACGGCCGGGAACTGTCCCTGGTGGTTGATCGCGAGCGGCGCCGTGGAGCGCTCGAACCGCGTGAAGGCCGAAAGAGGCACCTGCGTCCCATCCTTCGCTTTCACCCAGATCGACTTGAGGCTCTCGGGATCCTGCCAGAACCTCGGGTCGACCTCCATCACGACGTGGTACTGATTCAGAGGCGTGTACATCGTCGACACCTGCCGCTGGCCGAACGCGTCGTACAGGGCGTCGTCGATCTGCTGCGGCGCGATGCCGAGACGCGAGGCCGTCGCGCGGTCGATGACGACGGTCGCTTCGAGGCCCTTCGTCTGCTGGTCGCTGTTGAGGTCCGCGAGGCCTTTGACGGACCGGAGCTTCTGAAGCACCTTCGGCGCCCAGACTTCGAGGTCTTTCTGGTTGTCGGCGGAAAGCGTGTACTGGTACTGGGCGCTCGACGCGAAGCCGCCGATGCGGAGATCCTGCACGGCCTGAAGAAACAGGCTGCCGCCGGCCACGGAGCCGAGCTGTCCCCTCAGGCGCCCGATGATCTGGTCCGCGGTGGCCTTGCGCTCGTTGAGAGGCTTCAGCGTGACGAACATCCGGCCCTGGTTCAGCACCCCCTGTCCACCCGCGAAAGCCTGCACGTACTGGACGGCCGGATCCTTCATGACGACGCCCACGAAGGCGGCGACGCGCCTCGACATTGCCGAAAAGGACGTGTTTTGGTCGCCCAGGATGGAGCCCGAAAGGCGGCCGGTGTCCTGCTGCGGGAAAAAGCCTTTCGGCACCTTGACATAAAGGAAGACCGTCGCCGCCATCGTCGCGAGCGTCACGGCGAGCGTGAGCGGCTGGTGGCGCAGCACCCAGCGGAGCGACGTCTCGTAGCGGCCGAGAATCCACTGGAACGCGCGCTCGCTCGCGGCGTACAGGCGGCCGTGCTTCTGCTCCTCTTTTCCCTTGAGCAGCCAGGCGCACATCATCGGGGTCGTCGTGAGCGAGACGAGCATCGAGATGAAGATCGCGACCGACAGCGTCACGGCGAACTCGCGGAAGAGCCGGCCCACGATGCCGCCCATGAGGAGGATCGGAATGAACACGGCGATGAGCGACATGCTCATCGAGAAGACCGTGAACCCGATCTCGCGCGCGCCCTCGAGCGCGGCCTCGAACGGTTTCATGCCCGCTTCGACGTGCCGCGTGATGTTCTCGATGACGACGATGGCGTCGTCCACGACGAAGCCGGTCGCGATCGTCATGGCCATGAGAGACAGGTTGTCGATGCTGTAGCCGAGGAGATACATCACGCCGAACGTTCCGATGAGCGAAACGGGCACGGCGACGCTCGGGATGATCGTCGAGCGGACGCTCCTGAGGAACGCGAAGACGACGAGGATGACGAGGGCGATCGAGATCATCATCGTGATCTCGACGTCTTTCACGGACGCCCGGATCGTCGTCGTCCGGTCGAGCATGACGGTGAGCGAGATCGTCGGCGGCAACTCGGCCTGGAGCTGCGGGAGGAGGGCGTAGATGCGGTCGACGGTCGCGATGATGTTCGCGCCCGGCTGGCGGAACACGATGATGAGAACCGCCGGCTTGCCGTTCGCGAGGCCGGTCGTCTTCACGTCCTCGACGGAATCCGTCACGGTGGCGATGTCGGAGAGCCGGAGGGCCGCCCCGTTCTTGTACGAGACGACGAGCGGCTCGTACTGGGCGGCCTTGAAGAGCTGGTCGGTCGCCGCGATGGACCAGAGGCGGTCCCCACGGCCGACTTCGCCCTTCGGCCGGTTCGTGTTCACGCTCGCGAGAAACGTCCTCACGTCCTCCAGGCCGAGGCCGGTGCGCGAGAGGGCGGTCGGGTTCACGTCCACGCGCACCGCCGGAAGCGCGCCCCCGCCCACGAACACCTGCCCGACGCCCGGAAGCTGTGCGAGCTTCTGCTGGAGGACGGACGACGCGAGGTCGTACATCCGCGACTTCTCGACGGTGTCCGAGATCAGGCCGATCAGCATGATCGGGGCGTCGGCGGGATTCACCTTCCGGTAACGGGGATTGTTCGGGAGGTTCGAGGGGAGCTGGCCGCGCGCCGCGTTGATCGCGGCCTGGACGTCCCGCCCGGCGGCGTCGATGTTTCGTGTCAGGTCGAACTGGAGCGTGATCGACGTCGAGCCGAGGGAGCTCTGCGACGTCATCTCCGTGATCCCCGCGATCCGCCCGAACTGCCGCTCGAGCGGCGTCGCGACCGACGAGGCCATCGTCTCGGGGCTCGCGCCGGGCAGGTTCGCCGAAACCGAGATCGTCGGGAACTCCACCTGCGGGAGCGACGACACGGGGAGGAAGAAGTACGCGACGCCGCCCGCGAGCGCGAGCGCCACGGTGAGGAGGCTCGTGCCGATCGGCCGGCGGATGAACGGAGCCGAGAGGCTCATCGGCCCCCCGCCGGTGCCGGCTCTCTCACGGGTCCCGGCACTCTCTCGTTCGTCCGGCCCCGCTTCTTCATGAGCCGGGCCGCGAGGCGGTCGAAGGCGAGGTAGATGACCGGCGTCGTGTAGAGCGTCAGGAGCTGGCTGAAGATCAGCCCGCCCACGATCGCGATCCCGAGCGGTTTCCTCAGCTCCGAGCCGGTGCCGCCCCCGAGCGCGAGAGGCACGCCGGCGAGCAGCGCGGCCATCGTCGTCATGACGATCGGCCGGAATCTCAGGAGCGCGGCCTGCGTGATCGCGTCCTCGGGCTTCTTCTTGTCGCGGCGCTCGGCGTCGAGGGCGAAGTCGATCATCATGATCGCGTTCTTCTCGACGATGCCGATGAGAAGAATGATGCCGATGAGCGCGACAACTGAGAAGTCGTGACGGCAGAGGATGAGCGAGAGGAGAGCCCCAACGCCCGCGGACGGGAGCGTCGAAAGGATCGTGATGGGGTGGATCGTGCTCTCGTACAGGACGCCGAGGAGGATGTAGACCGTCACGAGCGCTGCGAGAATGAGGAGCGGCGTGTTCGTGAGCGACGCACCGAACGCCCGCGCGGTTCCCTGGAATCCCGCCTGGATGCTCTCGGGCAGGCCGAGCTGCTTTCGCGCCTTTTCGATGGCTCTCACCGCCCCTCCGAGCGAGGCGTCCGGAGCGAGGTTGAAAGACACCGTCGCGACGGGAAACTGCCCCTGATGGTTCACGGCGAGAGGCGTCGTCGCCGTCTCGACGGTCGCGAGCGAGCGCAGAGGCACCGAGCCGCCGGCCGAAGAGCGCAGGTAGACGTTCTGGAGGTCTTCCGGACGAACCTGCAGCTCGGGCCTCCCTTCGAGGACGACGCGGTACTGGTTGAGCTGAGTGAACATCGTCGAGACCTGGCGCTGTCCGAACGTGTCGTAGAGCGCGTCGTCGATCTGCTGCGGCGTGATGCCGAAGCGCGACGCCGAGTTCCGGTCGATGACGACGCGTGCCTGAAGCCCCGCGTTCTGCATGTCGCTCGCGACGTCACGCAGCTCGGGCAGGCCTTTCAGCTTCTCGACGAATCGCGGGACCCACGTGTTGAGCTCGGCGGCGTCGGGGTCTTCGAGGCTGTACTGATACTGCGTCCGGCTGACCCGATCCTCCACCGTGAGGTCCTGCACGGGCTGAAGGAAGAGCGTCATTCCGGCGACCTTCTGCAGCTCCGGTTGGAGCCGGCGGATCAGGTCGTCCGCGTGAATCTTGCGCTCGTCGAGCGGCTTGAGGTTGATCAGGATCCGCCCGCTGTTCAGCGTCTGGTTCGTGCCGTCGACGCCGATGAACGACGAGAGGCTCTCGACGGCGGGATCCTTCAGGATGACGGCCGCGAGCTGCTGCTGCCTCTCGGACATCGTCTCGAAGGAGGCGGACTGCGGCGCCTCGGAGATGCCGAGGAGGACGCCGGTGTCCTGAACCGGGAAGAAGCCCTTCGGGATCACGATGTACAGGAGGATCGTCGCGACGAACGTGGCGACCGCGACGACGAGCGTCGCCGTCTGGTGCCCGAGGACCCAGTGCAGCGTGCGGTCGTAGAAGTCGATGATCCGCTTGAAGACGCGCTCGGAAGCCCGGTAGACGCGGCTCTGCTCCGACTCGGACTTGTGGCGCAGGAGGCGCGCGCACATCATCGGCGTGAGCGTGAGCGAGACGGCCGCGGAGATGAGGATCGTCACCGACAGCGTCACCGCGAACTCGCGGAACAGCCGCCCCACGATGTCGCCCATGAAGAGGAGCGGGATGAGGACGGCGATGAGGGACACGGTCAGCGACAGGATCGTGAACGCGATTTGCTCGGACCCCTTCAGCGCGGCCTCGAGAGGCTTCTCCCCCTCCTCGATGTACCGCGTGATGTTCTCGATCATGACGATCGCGTCGTCCACGACGAAGCCGGTCGAGATCGTCAGCGCCATGAGCGTGAGGTTGTTCAGGCTGTAGCCGAGGGCGTACATCGCGGCGAACGTGCCCACGAGGGAGAGCGGAACCGCGACGCTCGCGATGATCGTGGCCGCGACGCTCCTCAGGAACAGGAAGATGACCATGACGACGAGCGCGACCACGAGCATCAGCTCGAACTCGACGTCCTTGACCGACGCGCGGATCGTCGTCGTGCGGTCCGTCAGGATCGCGAGGTCGATCGCGGCCGGCAGGCCGCCCTTGAGCTGCGGGAGGAGCGCCTTGATGCGGTCGACGACCGAGATGATGTTCGCGCCCGGCTGCCGCTGGATGTTCAGGATGACGGCCGGCGTCTGGTTCATCCAGGCCGCCTGCTTCACGTTCTCGGCACCGTCGACGACCGTCGCCACGTCGGAGAGATGAACGGGCGCGCCCTTCTTGTAAGCAACGACGAGCGGACGGTAGTCGGCGCTCTTGAGGAGCTGGTCGTTCGCGCCGATCGTGTACGACTGCGTGGCCCCGTCGAAGCTCCCTTTCGCCTGGTTGACGTTCGCCTGGGCGAGAGCCGTCCTCACGTCCTCCATCGTGAGGCCGTAGGAGGACAGAGCCGCCGGGTTCACCTGAACGCGCACCGCCGGCTTCTGTCCGCCGCTGATCGACACGAGGCCCACTCCGGGAAGCTGCGAGATCTTCTGGGCGAGGCGCGTGTCGGCGATGTCCTCCACTTGCGAGAGCGGCAGCGTCTTCGACGTGAGGGCGAGCGTGAGAATCGGGGCGTCGGCCGGGTTCGTCTTGCTGTAGATCGGCGGGTTCGGCAGGTCGCGGGGGAGGAATGTCCCCGCGGCGTTGATCGCGGCCTGCACCTGCTGCTCGGCGACGTCGATGTTGAGATCGAGCGTGAACTGGAGCGTGATGACCGAAGCTCCCTGCGAGCTCGTCGACGTCATCTGGTTGAGGCCCGGCACCTGGCCGAACTGCCTCTCGAGCGGAGCGGTGACGGAGGACGCCATCACGTCGGGGCTCGCGCCCGGGTAGAACGTCAGGACCTGGATCGTCGGGTAGTCGACCTGGGGCAGCGCCGAGACCGGCAGAAGATGGAATCCCACGAACCCCACCAGAAGCAGGCCAGCCATCAGGAGCGAGGTCGCGACCGGCCGCAGAATGAACGGGCGGGAGGGATTCATCGGCGCGTGGCGGGGGCGGCGCCCTTACTCTGCGGCGCGGGGGCGCCGGCGGGGGCGACGGTGACGTCGTTGTTCAGCGGCAACTTCAGCGATGCGACCGACCAGGTGGCGGGCGGTTCGAGCGCGAACACGTTCGCGGGGATCGCGATCAGCAGCTACACGGTGGATGGCACGAAGGGGGCGTGGCAGTACTCGACCAATGGCGGCACG
>Ga0208080_1001046_pt1 | contig 13840 bp, 10 predicted proteins | sample NGESurdeep092012_3_FD_184476 | JGI IMG/M metagenome (GOLD analysis project Ga0208080, IMG submission 184476) | Arctic peat soil microbial communities from Barrow, Alaska - NGEE Surface sample 210-3 deep-092012 (SPAdes) | ecosystem: Environmental > Terrestrial > Soil > Wetlands > Peat ...
GAGGTCATGCCCCCGCCGGGGGCGGCGACTTGGGCGGCGGTCGGTCGGCGTTCCCTGGTGTCCAGCGTTGACCTCCATCCGGCCCCTGAAGTATGCTCGATAATCGATGATATCGAGCTCGATCGCCGATCGACGCGGGATCTGGCCCCGAGCGTTTCGACCCGGTGCCTCGGGCCGGGGTGTGGATGGAACCGGCCTCGCGGGCGATGCCAGCCAGGAGTCCCGATGACCGATCTCTCGTTGCGAAAGGATGCCCCATGAGCCAGCCTGACCGCTTCCGCCTCGACGGCCGCGTCGCCCTCGTGCCCGGCGGCGGCGGCGCGATCGGCTCGGCGATGGCCTCCGCGTTCGCCGGGGCCGGCGCGAGGGTCACGGTCGCGGACCAGACCCAGGATCGGGCCGACGCCGCCGCCGATCGCATTCGCTCTGCCGGGGGCGAGGCGCTCGCGCTTGCCGCGGACGTGACCGACGCGGGCGAGTGCGATCGGATCGTGGCTGCGACGGTGGAGCGGTTCGGGCGCCTCGACATCATCTTCAACGCGGTCGGAGGCGGCGCGGGCAAGGTCCTCTTCAATGCCGAGGAGTACCCGCGCGACGCGTGGGACTGGATCTACGAGCTCAATGTCCGCAGCACGCTCCTCGCGACCCAGTCCGCCGTGCGGGCGATGATCGCGGCCGGGCGCGGCGGTCGGGTCATCAACATCTCGTCGGTGCGGGCCGCCCTCGGCATCAACGCCGGCTACTCGGCCTACGTCGCCGCGAAGGGCGCGATCAGCTCGCTGACCCGGCAGTGGGCCACCGAGTGGGCCAGGCACGGCATCACGGTGAACGCGATCTCCCCCACCTTCGTGGACACGCCGCAGGTCGCGATGCTCCTCGACGACCCGGTCTTCAAGGCGGGGCTCGTGGCCCGCATCCCACTCGGCCGCGTGGGCGGGACCGACGACCTTGCCGGCGCCGTCATCTTCTTCGCCTCCGACGCGTCTGCCTTCATCACCGGCCAGGTCCTCGGGATCGACGGCGGCCTCACTGCCACCCAGTAGCCCACAGGGAGCCCCCTCCGATGGAGAACGTCACACCCAACATCTTCACCACTACGAAGCTTCGCGGCTGCAACCCGAGCTTCGTGACGACGTCGGACGGCGTCGTGGTCATCGATACGCCCCAGCTCCCCACCCGCGCGGTGGCGATGCGGGCGATGGCCGAGGAGCATGGGCCGATCCGCTACCTCATCAACACCGAGCACCACGTCGACCACATCTTCGGCAACTACTGGTTCAAGGGCGCCGGGGTCGTCGTGGAGCACCAGGGTGTCTTCGACAACTTCATGGTCGTCACCCCGGACCTCGACCCGTACGCCTACGCCCTCGAGGCCATCCCCACCGACGATCCGGATGCCGCCGGGATCGTGCCCGATCGGGAGACCTACTACGCGGACCCGAACAAGGGCACGATCGTCTTCACGGGCGACCTCACGCTCCGCGTCGGTGACCACACGTTCCGGCTGCTCCACACGCCGGGCCACACGCCCGGCCAGCTCGCGGTCCACGTCCCGGAGGAGCGGGTCGTCTTCACGGGCGACACCGTCTTCTCCGGGTGCCAGACCTGGCTGATGACCTCCGACGTGGACCAGTGGCTCGCCGCGCTGGACCGGATCCGGGCACTCGACGTGGACCGGGTCGTCCCCGGCCACGGGCCCGTCGTGACGAAGGCCTACCTCGACACGCAGCGGTCAGTGCTGCTGGAGTGGAAGTCGGCCGTGGCGGCCGCGGTCGCCCAGGGCTGGACCCGCGAGGAGACCATCGCGCGCGTCGACTTTCGGGATCGCTTCGGCCCGGTCGACATCGGGCAGGGCTACATGATGGACCACATCCAGACGCTCAACGCCGCGTCGCTCTACGACAAGCTCACCCGCCCCGCGCCCCCGCCGGCTCGCTGATCGGCGACACCTCCGGGCGGCGGCGCGGCACCGGCTCCGATCGGGCTCGCCCGGCTCAGGCTCGCCCGGCGGCGACCTCGTCGGCCCGGCTGCGGCCGGCCAGGAGGATCAGGTCCTCGTGCAGCTCGAACCAGACGCCGTGATAGCTGTCGACACGCGGCGAGGCCACGAAGCGACCATCTCCGGCCCGCGCCGCGGCCGCCGCCCGATCGAGACGCTCGAGGTAGGCGGCAAGGCGGGGCGGACCCGGCGCCAGCGGGCGGAGCCACGCGGAGGCATCGGCGTGGAGCGCGGCGAGCCCGTCGAGGACCGCCGCGTCGTAGGCCGCGTCCGAGTGGTCGTTGATCGCCTGGGCGCCGGCGACGTCGCGCATCTGCCAGGCGGTGACGGTCTCCTTCATCCGGTGATCCAGGGCCAGGAACGCGTCGAGGGCGGCCGTCGCGCCAGCCACGCCCCAGTGATCGCTGTCGGCTGCGATCAGCGCCCGCCCGGCTGCCTTCCCGTCCGGCGTCAGCCGGAGTGACCCTGCTGCCACCTCCGCGAGGCCGTCGGCGACCAGCCGGTCCAGCACGACCGTCATCTCCGCGGCCGTCGAGAGCAGCGCGGTTGCGACACTCTCCGGGGTGACGTAGCCCTTCACCACCATCGCCCGCAGGACATCGTCGGCTGTGGCCGCCGATGGTGCGGGCGGCACTGCCCCGCCAGGAGCGTCCACGCCGGCGCGTTCCACCACGTCGGCGTCGCCGATCGGGATGCCGATCTCGGCGGCCCAGGCGCGCAACGTCGCGGCTTCCGGGACGACGACCCGAGCCCCCGCGATCGCACCGGCGAACACCTCGCCGGTGCCGCCGTCGATCGAGATCGTCTCGCCCGCTCGAAACATGCGATCGCCGATCGTGACGACGTCGCCGAGGACCCGGACCGCGGCGGCGCCCACCACGGCGGGGATCCCCCAGCCTCGCGCGACGACCGCCGCGTGGCTCGCGAGGCCGCCGCAGGAGGTCAGGATCCCGACCGACCGGGCCATCCCGTGGACGTCGTCCGGGGAGGTCTCCGCGCGCACGAGGATCGCCGCCCGGCCCGCCTCCGCCATCGCCACCGCGGCATCCGGCGTGGTCGCGATCTCGCCGCAGGCAACGCCCGGCGACGCTGGTAGGCCCGTCGCCAGGACCGGGACGGAGTCATCGCGCCCGGTCGTGATCGTCGGCGGATCCCCGAGGATCTTCGCGACCCGGCGCACTGCCTCCTCCCGCGTCAGCGGGAACGTCGGGTCGTCGGCCAGGTCCACCGCGATCCGGAGGGCTGCCTGCGGGCTGCGCTTCCCGACCCGGCACTGGAGCATCCACAGCGTGCCATGCTCGATCGTGAACTCGATGTCGCAGAGGTCGCGGTGGTGGCGCTCGAGCCGAGTCGCATGCTCGCGGAGCTCGCGGGCCACGCTCGGCAGCCGCTCGTCCAGGACGGCGATCGGCTCTGTCCGGTGGCTGCCGGCCACCACGTCCTCGCCCTGGGCGTTGAACATGACGTCGCCGTACATGGCGGGCTCGCCGGTGGCCGGGTTCCGGGTGAAGAGCACGCCGGTCCCGGAGTCGATGCTGCGGTTGCCGAAGACCATCGCCTGGACGGTGACTGCCGTGCCCAGGTCGTCGGGGATTCTTTCGCGGGCGCGGTAGGCCCGGGCGCGGTCGCTGTTCCAGGAGCGGAAGACTGCCTCGATGGCAGCCCGAAGCTGGGCCCAGGGGTCGTCGGGCACGGTCGCCACGCCGACGATCTCCCGGAACATCCGCTCGAAGCGGGCGCGGCAGTTGGCGGCGAACTTCGGGCTCCCCGACCTCGTCGCCAGCCCGGCCGTCGTGCCGCCGTTGAGGCCGAGATCGAGGATCGTGTCCATCATCCCCGGCATGGAGATCGGCGCCCCCGACCGGACGCTGACCAGGAGCGGGTCGGCGGGATCTCCGAACCGGTGCCCGACGCGCTCCTCGATCCGCTTCATGTGCTCGCGCAGCTCGGCGTCGAGGCCGTCGGGCCAGCCGGTGGCGAGATAGGCGTTGCAGGCCGTCGTCGTGATCGTGAACGCCGGCGGGACCGGCAGGCCCAGGTCAACCGCCATCACGGCGAGGTTGGCGGCCTTGCCGCCAACGAGCCGTCTGACCTCGGCGAAGGACAGGTCGTGGCGATGGTCGCAGTCGTAGACGTAGCTGACGGGACGGCGTTGCCGGACGCCGGGCGCCGCCTCGGGACGGCTCACCGGACGGGCCGCTCCTGCAGCGCGCGCCAGACGCGCTCGGGCGTGAGCGGAAGGTCGCGGATGGCGACGCCGGTGGCATCCTGCACGGCCGCGCCGACGGCGGCCGCGACGCACAGCAGGGCTCCCTCGCTCATCCCCTTGGAGCCGTACGGGCCGGGACCGTCCTCGTTCTCGACGACCTCGCTGCGCAGCTCGAGGGGCAGGTCCATGCTCGTCGGGATCCGGTAGTCGATCGCGCCGAGATTCCGGATCCGGCCCGACTCGTCGAAGATGTAGTGCTCCATCAGGGTGTGGCCGAGACCCATGATCGCGGCGCCGTCGTCCTGCATCGCAACCTGGAGCGGGTTCAGGGCCTTCCCGACGTCGGAGACGGTCACGTGCCGGACCGGCACGACGTCGCCCGTCTCCTCGTCCACCCTCGCCTCGACAGCCGTGCAGTTGAACTCGAAGAAGGCTGCGCTGCCGCCCAGCGGATGGTCGGGCTCGGCGTCCTTGCGGGTCTCGCCGTTGCCGGTCAGCTCGCCACCCAGCGGACCCAGGCCCGCCTCCAGGACGTCGACGACGGCGAGCTGGCGATCGGGCAGGTGCACGACGCCGCGGTCGACCACGACGCTGGCCTCGTCAAGCCCGTTGAGCCGGGCGGCCATGGCCGCAAGCTGGGCCTGGATCGACCGGCACGCCTGGAGCACCGAGTTCCCCATCAGGACCGTCGAACGGCTCGCGGATGTCTGCTGGTCGTACGGGACGATGGCCGTGTCCCCCATGACCACCGTCACCCACTCAAGCGGCACGCCAAGCTCCTGGCCGGCGATCTGGGCGAAGACCGTGCGGGCGCCCTGACCCATGTCGGACGTGCCGGCGTAGACGATCACGCTGCCGTCGGCGAGGAGCCGCACCGTCGAATACGACAGGCCGGTGGTCGGCCCGGACTTGATGCCGAGCGCGATTCCGCGTCCGTGGCCCGGCGGGAGGGGGGAACCCCAGCCGATGAGCTCGGCCGCCCGGTTGACCGTCTGCTCCCAGTCTCCGTCGGCCGGCGTGTCGAACGGGACGAAGGCGTCGCCCCGCTTCGCCAGGTTCCGCAGCCGGATCGCGAGGCGATCCATCCCGATGGCTCGGGCCGCCTCGTCCAGGTTGGACTCCACCGCCCAGTTGACCTGTGGGTTGCCGAACCCGCGGAACGCCGTGGACGGCACGGTGTGCGACAGGACGCTCCGGGCGACGATCCGGACGGCGGGCACGTTGTACGGGCCGGCGGCCAGGTAGCTGCCCTTGCCGACCACGCGGTCGGCGATGTCCGCGTACGCCCCGATGAGATAGTCGGCCTCGATGTCCTCGAAGACGAGCGCGCCGTCGCGCTCGATGCCGGTCCGGACGCGGACCTCGCACGACGCGCGGCGGACCGCCTGGAAGGTCTGCTCGAGACTCAGGATGAGGCGGACAGGGCGCCCGGCACGCAGCGCGGCAAACGCGACCAGGGGCTCGAGCTTCGCGTGCTGCTTGCCGCCGAACCCACCGCCGGGATCGGGCGCGAAGATCCGCACCTTCGACAGCGGGAGGCCGAGGACCTTCGAGATCACCTTCTGGAGCCAGTATGGGTGCTGGATCGTGCTCCAGACCGCGATCCCGTCGCCGTCGGGCGCGGCCATGAACGCGTGCGGCTCGATGGCGAACTGGGTGACCATCGGGAACGTGTACGTGTTCTCGACGACCACGTCGGCCGTGGCGGCGGCGACGTCGCCCCACCCGACGAGATGCTCGCGGAGGACGTTCGTCGATGCGAGCCGATCGTTGGGGCGGAGCGCCGGGTCCTGGACCAGCGGCGAGGCCGGGTCCAGGGCCGCCGCCAGCGTGAAGATGGCGGGCAGCTCCTCGTACTCGACGTGGACGAGGCGGGCGGCCTCCTCCGCCGCGTCCTTCGTCTCGGCAGCGACGATCGCCACCGGCTCGCCGTGGTACCTGGTCTCGCCGACGGCGATGACGGGGCGATCCGCGAATTGCGGACCGAAGCGCGGCATGGGCTCGGGCAGGTCGGCAGCCGTCATGGCGAGGCGGACGCCCGGGAGCTTGAGCGCCTCACTCGCGTCGATCGAGATGATGCGAGCACGCGCGCACTCGAGCGTGACGAGCCTGGCCTCGAGGACATCCGGCAGGCGAATGTCGGCGACGTACTCGGTGAGGCCCGTGACCCGCCCGATGCCGCCCACCCGGTTGGGGGACGTGCCGATGCTGGCCGCGCTCATCGCTCGTCCGCCTCCGCGGCCGCGAGGATCGCGTCGATGATCTGCTCGTAGCCGCCGCACCGGCAGAGATTGCCGGCGATCGCCTCTTCCACCGCTTCGCGCGTGGGAGCCGGCGTGGCCTGGAGGAGCGCCAGTGCCGACATGAGCTGGCCCGGGATGCAGAAGCCGCACTGTGCGGCACCCTTGTCGAGGAACGCCTGCTGGAGCGGCGTCAGCCGACCGCCCCCGGCCAGGCCCTCGACCGTCAGGACGGCTGCCCCGTCCGCTTCGACGGCGAGCACCAGGCAGGAATCGACGATGCGGCCGTCCAGGCTGACCGTGCAGGCGCCGCACTCGCCCACGAGGCAGCACTCCTTCGTGCCGGTCAGCTCGAGGTCGTCCCGCAGGACTTCGAGGAGCGTGTGGTGGGCGGCCACCTCGAGCGCCCGCCGACGGCCGTTCACGGTCAGCTCGATGGGGATCGTCCGGACCATCGCGTTCATGCCTGCGCCAGCCGATCGATCGCCGCGCGCAGCGCCCGCGCCCCCAGGACGCGGAGCATCGCCAGCCGATAGTCCGGGCTCGCGCGCATCGAGCGGGGCGATGGGCTGGCATCCGCGAACATCCGCTCGAAGATCGGTGCCTTCGCCGCGTCCGGGGCTGCCGGGTCGCCGAGAACGCCGCTCTCGTCGACCGCGAGCACCGGCCGTGGGCCCACGCTGCCGTAGGCCAGCCGCGTGACTCCCCCGGCGTCCACGCCGCAGCACAGGGTGGCCGAGGCGAGATCGTGGCCGCGGCGCCGCGTCCGCCGCACGTGGACGGCGCCCATCTTCCGGGCCGGCATGGGCAGCTCGATCGCGACCACGATCTCGGCGCGCCCGAGGGTGGTGACCCCGGGCCGGACGAAGAAGTCGTCGACCCGGATGCGCCGGATGCCGGAGAGCCCCTCGGCGACGACCACGGCGTCGTAGACGAGGAGCGCGGGGGCCGTGTCAGCGGCCGGTGACGCATTGCAGACATTGCCGGCGAGCGTCGCCCGGTTGCGGATCTGGACGGAGCCCACGACCGACGCGGCCTCGGCGAGCGCCCCGAAGAAGCGGCGAACCGTATCGTCCGCGGCGATGTCCGTCATGACCGTCCCGGCGCTGATCACGAGACGGCCGTCCTCCTCCCGGATCGCCGGGCGCAGCTCGGCGATCCGCTTGAGGTCCACGACCAGGACGGGGCGGGCGGTGCCGTCCCGCAGCCTGATCAGGAGATCAGTGCCGCCGGCGAGGAGGCGCGCCCCTGGTCCGTGCTCATCGAGGATCGCCACGGCTTCGGCCAGCGTCGTCGGCCGCGCGTAGGCGAACGTGTGCATGCGTGGGCTTCCCCCGGGCTCAGATGACCTTCTCGACCTCGTCCAGGAGCACCTGGGGGTTGGCCGCGCGGATGAAGAAAAACGGACGCTCGCAGAAGCGCTCCACGAAGGCAGCCCGCGCCCTGCGCAGGAGGTCATTGTCCACGACCGGCATCGGCCAGCCGGGGGCAAGGAGCTCGTTCGTCAGGAAGTAGTTCTGGAGCGAGTGGAGCGTCTGGAACTGGCGCTCGAAGGGGATCATCGCGCCCGCGCTCGGATCGAAGTTGCCGTCGATCGCCGGCACGATGACGACGTCGACATTGGTCGGCTCGGGATGGAAGCCCCACGTCGGCAGCTCGCCCCAGAACTTCTCGACGCCCTTGTTCGGGGCCGCCTTGTCGGCCCGCTCGGTTCCCTCGGTTCGCTTCCTGAGAAACAGCTCTTCCGAGCCGCGGACGACGACGCCGTCCTCATCGATGACGGAGGTCTCGGAGGCCACCTGGAGGCCGCCCCGCCTGCCGGCCTCGATCAGGCCCATGCTCTTGCCATGGTTCGATTCGCCGCCGAGGAAGACGATGGTCCTGCCCCGATAGCGGACGGCGGCAGCGTGGAACGGGTGCAGGCCCACGGCCTCCATGCGCAGGGCGAGCATCGTGACGACGACTTTCTGGATCGGCCCTGCCGGCCACGGGCCGCTGAAGTGGATCGCGCGGCCGTCGTAGCTGATCGACTTCGGGCCGTCCTGGTGCCAGGTGATGTCGGGCTCGGCCAGGGTGACCCCAGGCGAGATGCGGACGTCGGCGAGCCGGTAGTTGAGGAAGCTCAGGTCGTCGAGGACGTGCTCGCGCGGCTCGCCGCCGTGGACGTCCACCCGCAGGCGGGCCGCCCCGGCGGACATCTCCTCCGACAGCTGCAGCTGGTCGTTCATCTCATCCTTTCGCGGGGCGTGCGGAGCGAGCTCAGGACCCGATCCCGAAGAGCAGCCGGTTCGGGACCGTGCTGAGAATCTCGACGATGCCGGTCGTGCCGTCGACGCGGACACGATCGCCGGTCCGGATCTGCCCGGTCGCGACGGACGTCCCGACGACGGCCGGGATGCCGAACTCGCGGGAGAGGACGGCCGGGTGCGAGGCGGTGCCGCCGGCGTCCGTCACGAGACCCACGATCTTCGTGAACAGGACCACCCAGGCCGGGTTCGTCATCTGGCAGACGAGGATGTCGCCCGCCCGGACGTCGTCGAACTGGTCCTCGCGAAGGACCACCCTGGCGATGCCCTCGACGACGCCCGGCGATGCCCCGATCCCGCTCACCTGGCCCGCGACCGCGGACTCCTTGCGGTGGAACTTCTCGGGGAAGCCCCACAGGTTGAGGTACGGGAACGCGAGCTGCGTCGCGGTGACGGTCCCGACCCACGCCCGGGGCCGGAACGTGTACGCCTTCTCGCGCGCTGCCTTGCGTTCCGCAACGAGGGCGCGCCCGGCCATGCCGGCGGGGTTGCCCATGAAGACGCGGAGCTCGTTGTAGCGGAAGAAGACGACGTCGTCGGGCGCATCGAGGACGCCCGCCTCGACCAGCTTCCTGCCGATGGCGATCAGCACGAGCCGGACGTGGGCGTTGGCGCCCTGGTCGATGTAGAAGTGATGGTCGGGAGTGAGCGGCGCCATCCGCAGGTTGATCTCGTTTGCCGCGCTCATCTCAGCGAGCGCGTCGCCCTCGAGACCCTCGAGGATCTCCGCCGCCGCTGACTTGATGTCGGCGGCCAGGGCCGCGATCGTCGTCGGGTAGTCGTAGTTCGTCTCGATGTAGCCGCGCACGAGCTCGACCACGGGCTCCATCTGCTCGCGGACCGTCGGGAAGATGAACTCGTGGCTCCAGACCGCATGCCAGCCGTATTCCTTCTGGTACGGCACCACGCGTTCCTCGACGAACTGGCGGCCGCGCTCGCTCCCCCGCAGGGCGACGAGGATCTCGCCCGCCGTCTCGGCCTTGAAGATGGAGGCCAGGACCGGGTCCGCCCTGGCCTCCTCCTTCATCTTCCAGAGCGCCTCGATCGAGTCCCAGTTGCGGTCCCGTGCGGAGTTCTGCAGGCGTCCCAGGAGCTGCTCGTCGATCTTCCCGTGCGTCTTTTCCATGACGGCACGCAGGTTGAGGGTCGCGGACAGCTGGGCGAAGTTGAGCATCCAGTGGATCTTCCAGTGGCGATCGTGGACGTCGATCGCGTCCTCGAGCAGGCAGGCGAGCTCCATGAGGCTCAGCTGGCCCTGCCTGTCGAGCATGCTCTCCAGGTAGGCGAAGTTGCGGTCCATCTCGGGCACGAGGCGATCGCGCCACCAGTCGACGAACTCGAGGCCGTACGTCGGCAGGACGGCGCCGAGGTACGTGCCGATCTTCGCCGCGTACTCGGGATCCTCCGGCACGATGGCGTTGATCGCGTACCCGTACTCCTGGGCGCCGGCCGTGAGCCCGGCCTCGGCCGGGATCGCGGCCGTGTAGAGGTACCCGTTGACGTTCTTGGCGATCCAGTCGGTGGCAAACGGCGTCCCGAACCGGCGGAACATGTGATCGCAGGAGAGCCACCAGCCGCCGATGTCCTCGTACATCGGGCTCAGGGGCTGCGGACAATGCAGGTCGTCGTAGACCCAGAAGAGGAGCTTCTCGGTTTCGGAGGACCACGCGACGGGGAACGTGGCGTCCCCCAGGAACTGCCCGAGAACTTCTTCCTTGAGCGCCACTGCCTTCGACTCCAGCTACATGCACTGTCGCCGTCCCGGGCGACCCGGTCAGCCAGCGGCCCCCGCCGCAGGTGCGCTCCGCCCGGAGCGCGGCACGTTCTCCTTCATCGCCACCTCCATCGGACAACGGTCGACGCTCGACAAGCGGGATGCGTCGGCGACGCCCGCGGCGTGGTCGAGGGCGTCCGGTGCGCCGGCCGACCTCGACCTCAGCACGGTGGAATCCTCGTCCGGGGCACCCGATCAGCGTCGAGGGGATCGAAGCAGGATTGTCGATAATCGATTGTTGAGCGTATCATCTCGCCGAATCCCGTCAAGAGCCGTCGGGCAACCTCCGGGAAGCCCGACGGGCGGCCTGCCGGCATGGACTCCCCGAAGTGGGGGTCGAGGCGGCGGAGCTCGATGGCCTGCAGTCTCGAGGAGTCTCGGTGCGCGACGACGAAGTGCCGGACCACCGCGCCATCTCGCGCACGGTCCTCGCCGACCAGGTGAAGGACCGGCTGCTGGAGGCGATCCTCGCCGGACGCTACCCGCCCAGCTCGCGGATCGTCGAGACGCGTGTTGCGCGCGAGCTCGGAACCAGCCAAGCGCCCGTCCGCGAGGCGCTGCGTGGTCTGGAGGCGCTTGGGCTCATCGAGATCTCGCCGTTCCGAGGCGCCCGCGTCCGGCATCCCTCGGCGAGCGAGCTCCTCGACGCCTACGTGGTCCGCTCGGAGCTGGAGTCGCTGGGGGCGCGCCTGGCGGTCCCCCGGCTCACCGAGGCCGACCTCGCTGAGCTCGTCGAGCTCGTCGACGCGATGCAGGTGGCCGCACGCGGGGACGACCGGCATGCCGTCGCGATCGCCGACGCGAGCTTCCACGCCCGCCTCATCCAGGCCGCGCACAACGCGACGCTCGAGCGCGTCTGGCACGCGCTCGAGCCGTTCTCGCGGACCTACATCACGCTCGTGATCCCGGGCGGCAACGCCCAGTGGACGGCCGACCTTCACCTCCCGATCCTCGACGCGCTCCGGCGGCGCGACCCGGAGATGGTGGTCCGGGCTCTGCAGCGGCATTTCGCGGAGGTCAGCGCGCGGCTCGGCACGGAGTGGTCCGAGACCGGGCCCGACCCGGCCGGGGCCCCCGGGGCGGCCACCAAGCCAGCACTCCGCGGCGCCTGAGGCCGGCGGTCTGGGCGCCGGCCCGGGGCTGCTCGGCGGCGCTCCGGGTACACCAGGGGGCGAGGCACCCGGAACCCGCCTACGCGTTCCCGGGGAAGACCAGGGAGAGCGCGCCGCGGCGGCCGGGCTCCGGCCAGCGCTCCGTGATCATCTTCTGCTGGGTGAAGAAGCGGATCCCGTCCTCGCCGCGCATGGCCAGGTCGCCGAAGGACGATGCCTTCGCGCCACCGAAGGAGAGGTAGCCCGCTGGGACCGGGATCGGGACGTTGACCCCGATCATCGGGACGTCAACCTCCAGCTTGAAGCGCCGGGCGGCCCCGCCATCGGTCGTGAAGATCGCGGTCCCGTTGGCGTACCTGGAGCCGTTGATGAGGCCGAGCGCCTCGTCGTACGTCTTCGCCCTGACGATCCCGAGGACGGGCCCGAAGATCTCCTCCGAGTAGATCTCCATCCCGGGCGTGACGTGGTCGAAGAGGGTCACGCCGAGGAAGAAGCCCTCGGGGTTCGCCGGGTGGTGGAACGGCCGGCCGTCGACGACGAGCTCGGCGCCCTCGGCCTCGCCCTTGTCGATCCAGCGGATCACCGACTCCCGGTGCTCGGCCGAGTAGAGCGGGCCCATGTCCATGCCGGGCTCCATGCCCGGACCGACCTTGAGGTTGGCCATCCGCTCCAGCATGAGCGGGCGCAGTCGCTCCGCCGTGTCCCCCACCGCGATGACGAGGGTCTGGGCCATGCAGCGCTCGCCGGCCGAGCCGTACCCGGAGGCCACCGCCGCGTCCGCGGTCAGCTCCATGTCGGCGTCGGGCAGGACCAGCATCGCGTTCTTGGCGCTGGTGTAGGCCCCGACGCGCTTGCCGAGCCGCGTCCCGGTCTCGTAGACATAGCGCCCGACGGCGGTCGACCCGACGAACTGGATCGCCTTGACGTCGGGGTGCTCCACGATCGCGGTCACGGCCTCTCGGCCGCCGTAGACGACGTTGAAGACGCCGTCGGGGAGCCCGGCTTCCTTCCACAGCTCGGCCTGGAGCTGGGTCGCGCCGGGGGTGTGGGACGACGGCTTGAGGAGGAGCGTGTTGCCGCAGGCCAGGGCGATCGGGTAGATCCAGAGGGGAACCATGGCCGGAAAGTTGAAGGGCGTGATCGCGGCCGTGACGCCGAGCGGCCCGCGGAGCGTGAACGCGTCGACGTTCGTGGCGACGTTGGGGGTGTTCATGCCGGCGAGGTGGACCGGGAGGCCACACGCGAACTCGACGGTCTCGATGCCCCGCGTCACCTCGGCGAACGCGTCGGGGAAGGTCTTGCCGTGGTCGCGGGTGATGAGCGCGGCCATCTCCTCGCGATGGCGCCACATCAGCTCGCGGAAGGCAAAGAAGACCTGGCTGCGGGCGATCAGGGGCATGTCGCGCCAGGCCGGGAAGGCAGCCCGCGCGGCCGCGACCGCGGCATCGACTTCCGCGGCGCCGCCACGGGGGACGCGGCCGATCACCTGGCCGGTCGCGGGGTTGTAGACGGGCCCCGTCTGCTCGGGCAGGACCTCGACGGGACGGCCGTCGATCCAGTGGGACAGGATGGGCAGCGTCGCGGGCTGCGCGGTCTCGGTCGTCACGGCGAGTGTCTCCTTCGTGGGTTGCGCTGGGGCGGATCGGTCAGGCGGGCCGCAGGTCCGGATCGGGCAGGACAAGGTCGCGGATGGCGCCCTGGAGGTCATGGTAGGACTTGATGAAGCCGCGGAGTGTCCGGGCCGACGCCCCATAGGCGGCAAAGTCCGACGGCGCCATGGCGTCCGGCTCGTACGCGCGCCGGAAGTCCGGTATGCGGGCGAGCAGGTCCTCGAGGATCGCGGAGTCCACCGGCTCCTCCATCCGAGGCGCCGGGGTGATCCCGCTGGCGTTGAACCGGACCTGCCACGCGTGGGGCAGCGACAGGATGACGTCGCCCCCGACCAGCTCCGTCCAGTGCAGGCGATGCCGATATGCCGCCGCGAGCAGCCGCGAGTGGTAGTCACGCTCACGGAAGATGCCGTAGGCGCGCTTGAACACGGCGATCCCGGCCCAGTTCGGGGCGTCCGGGTGGAGCGCGATGTCGTCGCGCTCGACGAGCACCTTCATCCAGTCGTCGAGCCGCCCGATCATGATCGTGACGATGGGTGTCATCGACACCACATCCAGCCCCGCGGCAGCCCGTCGCGCGAGGCCGCGCT
>Ga0208080_1001052_pt1 | contig 13794 bp, 10 predicted proteins | sample NGESurdeep092012_3_FD_184476 | JGI IMG/M metagenome (GOLD analysis project Ga0208080, IMG submission 184476) | Arctic peat soil microbial communities from Barrow, Alaska - NGEE Surface sample 210-3 deep-092012 (SPAdes) | ecosystem: Environmental > Terrestrial > Soil > Wetlands > Peat ...
TGGGGACAGCATTACCGCTGGAGCCGGCCGCCACCAGGGCCATTGGTCGCACGTGCCCAACCGCTCAGGCTCGATTCAAGCCCTCCATGAAGAATCGAATCCGCGCAATTCGCGACGCATGTCATGTAATCCGCATCAGTTCACGTCCACGTAGCAGTCCGTTTACCTTCGCCTGTTACGTTCCTCAAGGCGCGCCTGCGCTCCCTCGCGACGGACACGCGAGTCAGAACCAACCGCACTCGAAGGACAGATTCACGTGCGAATCGCCCAGCCATCACGTTCACGGCGACCCGTCATACCGGTGGGGGTAGCCGTGGCCAGCGTGCTGGCGAAGGAGAGACGATGACCGATCCCATCGCGGCCACCGACTCGATGCCAAAGCATGCCGAGGGCGAGCCCAGCCTCGGTACCGATGAAGTCTTCCTCCGCAGCAGGCCGATCATGCGGCTGGAGGACGTGACGGTCTCCTTTGCCGGGCGCGCCGCCGTGCGGGGGGTGACCTTCGACATCCACGAAAAGGAAGTGACGGCACTCATCGGCCCGTCGGGTTCCGGAAAGACGACACTCCTGCGGGTGCTCAACCGGATGCACGACGAAGTGCCGACCGCGTCGGTCACGGGGAAGGTACTGCTGGGCGACACGGACATCCACAGCGGCGCCGTCGATCCGACCCTCCTGCGTACCCGAGTGGGAATGGTGTTCCAACAACCCAACCCGTTCCCCTCCGCGAGCATCTACGAGAACGCGGTGGCGGGGCTCAGATTCAATGGCGTCCAGAAGCGGTCGCTTCTGGACGAGGCGGCGGAGTCGGCCCTCGTTGCCGCAGCACTCTGGGACAGCGTGCGAGACCGCCTGAAGGTACCCGCGAGCACGCTGTCCGGTGGCGAACAGCAACGGCTCTGCATCGCACGGGCCCTGGCCGTGGAGCCGGAGGTCCTTTTGATGGACGAGCCGACCTCGGCGCTCGATCCCGTCGCCACAAAGCTCATCGAGCAACTGTTGGGCGAGCTGAAGGACCGGGTGACGATCGTGATCGTGACCCACAACATGCAGCAAGCGGCGCGGATATCCGACCGGTGCGCCTTCCTCCTCATGGCCGCCGACAAGGCCGGTGAGCTCATCGAGCACGGCGAAACCGCCAAACTCTTCAGCGATCCGACCGACTCCCGCACGCTCGACTACGTGAACGGTCGCTTCGGTTGACGGGTGTCCGCGGTCCGTGCTCCCAACGGGAGGACTTCCCGGTGGGCGGGAACCCAGCGGCACCCGGCGACACCAGGGTCGGCGTTCACAGGATGTTCATGTCCTGGGCCGTCCCGGAGGCACTTCGGCCCTACCTGCCGTGAGCGGACCGTCGTAGCGTCCCTGGTATGGACCGGGGTGTCGACAAGGAAGCCTCGCCGATCATACGAACGTTGGCCGGCCACCTCCGTCGCATTGTGAGTTTCCCATCACGGGAGGTCTTGTCGACGGTCGCCCGCAAGGATGGGTGGCTGCGCCGCCGACAAGCGAGGCGGGACCCCGACCGGGTCTCGATCCGCGCCGACCTGGCTGGACTGGAAGACCTCATGTTCCGCCTGGAGCAAATCCACGCCGAAGACATTGCCGCGGTTCGGCCCGACCACCGGCCGGACGCCATCAACCTCGTCCACTACCTCGCGCTGCGGCATGGCGACCTCCGCCATCTCCAACGCAGGTTGGGCGAGCGCGGCCTGTCGTCGCTGGGGAGGTGCGAACCTCACGTACTGGCGACCGTCGAGAGCGTCCGCGCCGCGCTCGACGGGACCACAACCCGCTTCGGGCCCGCCACGCTGAGCTTCGAAGAGGGCCGTGCCGCGCTCGACCGCAACACCGACGCCCTCTTCGGTCCACGCCCCCCGGGGCGGGTACCCCGGGTTATGGGGAACCGTCAGCGGGCACCAGGTGGACCGGCCAAAGGCCAAATGAGCAGGAGAGCAGTCGGGAGTGTCCGTAGGACCCGCCCGGTGACAATCCCGGGACCCGGCCGTCAAACGGAACGGGCGGCATCGCGTACTCCTGTTCCGGACGGCAGAGTCTGCGTGCCTTCTCAGCTCCGGTTCGATTTGCAAAACGTGACGGCCGAACTCGGGTGCGAAGGGAATCCGCGGGTGTCCGTGGACTCGGCAACGGACTTTTTCTTTTTGGTGCGTCTGTAAACGGATTCCACAATCCGCAGGTTGCGCATCCCATCAAAAATCCCACCGATGGGACGGCGGCGAACAGGTGTTCTGTAGTGCCCCGAAATGATAAGACCTGGTCAGAGGCCAATCTGACGTCCCCAAAAGTCCCCAGACAGGCATCGGAGCATTTTCTTAATCCGCAGGTTGGGTGGTTCGAGTCCCCCGGGGCGCACCAGAGTTCTTGCAGTTCAGGTTCCTAACCGATCGGTGACCCCGAAGCGGTCCTGCAGGGCAGCTGCAGCCATGCGGCGCCGCCTTGAAGTCACCATCTTCGCTTGGAGACCTCCCGCAGAATGTCGTTGTCCGGTCCTTCTTCGGCCAGGAGCCGCTTGAGCCGGGCATTCTCGCGCTCCAGGGTCTTCAAGCGGGCCCGTCGTCGGGGCCCATTGCTGCGTACTGGCTCCGCCAGCGCTGATGGGTCTGGACGGAGACCTCCACGTGTCTGCAGACCTCAGGGTTGGCATCCCGTCGGCCAAGAGCTGATCAACCTCGCTGAACTTGCCGACGGTCTGTTCGGGCTGTGCCGAGCTCGCTTCACTTCCACCACTTCCTCCCCAGCGTTGCGGCTGTCGTCCCAATCGGAGGCGGACCGATTCGGAGTCAGGTCAGTATGGGGCTACGCGGAGGTTTCTGATGAGTCAATGCGATCTCGTGACCCAACGTCAAGTTGATCGCTAAACTGTCGCCGTGAACCTAGCGCTGTCCAAGCGGGGCGACTACGTGTTGCGCTCGGCGATCTACCTCGCCCGGTCCTACGAGTCGGGCACACCGAAGAAGTTGCGTCAGGTCTCGGCGGAGATGGGAGTGCCGCGTACCTTCGTCTCCCAGATCCTCGGTGACCTCGCCCGCGCCGGTCTCGCCGTCTCCTTCTTCGGCACCCACGGCGGCTATTGCCTCACACGACCCCCGGCCGAGGTGAGCCTGCTTGAGGTCGTGGAATCCGCTGAGGGCGCGCTCGCGCCCGAGACGTGCGTGCTCGGGGACGGGCCGTGTCGCTGGGAATCGGTCTGCCCGCTGCATGAGACTTGGGGCACCGCGGCGGCCGCGCTGCGGACGGTGCTCGCCGCGACCAGCCTCGCCGACCTGGTCGAGCGGGACCTCGAGATCGAGGCGGGCACCTACGCGGTGTCCGGCGACGCCCACCGCCATCATGCGCTCACGGTCGCAGTCGCCGACTCGGTCCAGGTCGAGCTCGCGGCGCCAGCCGTGGCGGCCAGGCTGCGGGCGGGGAGCTCGTGGCTCGTCCCCCACCTGGAGGCGGCATGGGCCGAGGGCGAGGAGATCCTCGTACGGGTCGGGCCGGGAGGACCGGGCTGGTTCGGGAAGACCGTCGCTGTCCACCTCGGGACACCGGAGGGCGCCGACGAGGCCCTCGTCATCCCCCTTACTTGGGAGGCGACCGGCCCGTCCGGGCTCTTCCCGCGCCTCGAGGGCGAGCTGCGCCTTTCCGCTCTCGACCCCGAGCGGTCCGAGGTGTGCCTCTCGGGCCGCTACCGCCCCCCCCTCGGCCGTGCCGGGCAGGCGCTCGACGAGGCACTGCTCACCCACGTCGCCCGGGCCACGGTCCGCTCGCTACTCCGCCGGGTCGCCCGGGCCCTCGAAGAGGATCCGGGCCAACGTCCTGTCCGGCGGGAGAGCGAGCCCGGCCTGTCGCCCGCACTCGCCTTCGGAGGTTCGCCTGTCAGCATGGAGGGGCGTTCGGCCACCAGCCCGCTCGAGCCGTCGAGCGAAGGCCCGTCGGCATCACCGTCGTGATCACCCGGAAGGGCCTGACATAGGTAGTGCGCGTAACCGGCGCTGAGGCCTCGCAGCCCCCGATGGACAGCGGTGTCGGCCCCACTTTCCCGCCGAGTCAAGCGATGCGACGGTGAGAGGCCGGGAGGGGGACATGACCGCGCACTGCCACCGCCAGTTCACGTGGCGCCACCGGACCAGCTGCGTGGGCGTCGAGTGCCTCGAGGCGCACCACGGGAAAGGACCGGTTCGTAGTGGCGAGGTAGAGCCGGACGTGGGGGAAGGCGCGGGACACCGCCGCGAAGGCCCGCTCCCGTTCGTCGCCCTCGAGGACCACCGGGGCGACCGTCTGGCGGCGCCCGTTCCGCTCGATCTCGACCGGCCCGCCACTCTGCAGGTTCTCGAACCAGGCGGGGGCCCGGTCCGAGCCGCCGTTGGCGGCGCAGATGACCGGCAACTTGTCGAGCTCCACGTAGGCGACGAGAACCTCTCGCACCTGTCCGCTCCGCCGCCCCCGGGTGCGGAGCAACAGCACGTCGTCCACCCCGAGGGCCTTTACGCCGAGGCTGATGCCGAGGTGTCGATAGGCGATCACGTCGAGGCGGGTCCACCAGCGCGCCATCAACTGGTCGAGCCTGGAGCGCCGCCGCCGCCCACATGTGAGCGGCCGGTAGAGCCGGACGAAGGCACGGGCGAGATTGCGTCGGTAACCGGGACTTTCCTCCATGGGACCCACCCCCTCCTCGTTCTCACGAGGTTGATGCCTTACTCGACAAGCACTTGCGACACCGCCTGAATCGTGGCCTGACGTGCGAACTTCTCGCCGAATGCGGCCGGCCCGAAGACGCCCGGCTCAGCTCCGAGCTCTCCTGGCCCGAATGCAGCCTGGGCCACGACGAGCGCGCCCTTTGCTTCGACGGCCTTGCGCATGGAGCGAAGGGAATCTTTGGGCGACACCGCAAAGGTGCAGAACATTCCGATGGGCTTGCCTGCGAGCCGGGGTAGTCCGTCCAGCCAACTTCGCATCGCCTTGGCCGGACGGACCCCGGCGACCACGAAACCCTCCACCCAGGTCCCGATTACCACCAGGTCGGCGGCGGCCAGTTCTGGGGTCCCCACCTTGGCGATCGGCAGCACACGGACCTGGTCTCCTCGTGCCGAGAAGCCATCCGCGACCGCCTCGGCGGCCCGTGCGGTCTTGCCGCCGCTGCTCTCGTAGCAGACGAGCACTCGCCGCTGTCCGCTCGACCACGCGCGGTCCGAGCGCCCCGGCCGCGTCGGTCGGGAATCGAGCACCGCCGCCGCGGCGCGCCGGCCCTGGGCCATGGCCTCGACCACGGTGGCCGGCCCGGTCAGCGCGTCGCCGACGGCCCATAGCCGTTCGCTCACCGGCAACGCGGCAGCCCGCAGCGCGACCTCGCGCCCGAGTGCCAGTCTGCCCACTGGGCTGTGGTGGGCGAAGGCCGAGGCCCGGTTGGCCAGGATGCCGCTTGCCGTCCACCGCCGATCGGGCACACCGGATGCCTCGCGTCGCAGAGGAGTACCTGGGAGTGCGTCGGCGAAGGCCGGATCACTGCGATAGCCCATGGCCATCACGACTAGATCGACCTGGAGTTCCTCGGTTTTCTGGGAGAACACCTTCGGGTGTTGGTCAGCCCGTTTCTGAGTGGTGAGGGCCAGCTCGGCCCGAACCACCCGGCCCGCTGATCCGTGCAGTGCTGTCAGGGTGCGCGAGAAGCGCACCTCGACGCCTTCGTGGCGGGCCTCGGCGAGCTCGTCGGGCCGAGCCAGGGCAAACCGTTCGTCGAGCCAGTCGACGCACGTCGCCCGAAGGCCCAGGCGCCGCGCTGTCCGGGCCACGTCCATGGCCGTGTTGCCTGCGCCGAGCACGAGGATCTCGGGCGCCGGGTGCCCCTGCTCACCGGCGTCGCCCGCGAGCCCCAGCGTGGTGCAGAATCCTGCGGGGTCGCCGTTGGACTCAAATGCCGCTTTGGCCCCCTGCAAGAACATGGTGGCGTCAACAACACCGTCGAGATCCGCACCGGGCACCGGGAGCCGCAGCGGCATGCCGGCCCCATGGGCCACGATGACTGCGTCGTGAGTGACAAGGAGCCCGTCGAGGTCCTCGGGTCGGATCGTGGTGCTGCAGCGCAGGTCCAGGCCAGCGTCACTGAGCTGGCGCCAGGGCCGGGTAGCGACCACCTCGGGCAAGGTGAAGTCGGGAATCCCCCAGACGCAGAGACCCCCCGGTGTGGCCTCTTTCTCGTAGACGGTGACCGAGGCACCTGCCTCGAGTAGGTCCCAGGCCGCGCCTGCCCCGGCCGGCCCCGAGCCGATGATCCCCACCGACAGCTCGGAGGCAGATGGTGCGGACGCGGGTGGCGGAACAGCCAGGTTGTCGGTGATGAAGCGTTCGAGGCGACCGATGGATACCGGGGTCCCGCCCGCGAGGGACCAGCTACATGCCCCCTCGCACTGGGCGGATTGGTTACACACCCGCGAGCAGATGTCGGGTAGGACCGAAGTGCGTCGCAGGATTTCGTGAGCGCTCTCGAGGTCGCGGTCCCGGACCGCACCGATGAAGCCGGGGATGTCATTATGCGCGGGACAGCCCCGGATGCATGTTGGATCGGGGCATTGCAAACAGCGCTCGGCCTCGGCTAGCGCCTCTGGCCAACCGGCAAGGCCGGAGCGAATCTCGCCGATGTCTCCGAGCAGGTGCTCGGGATTGACCGGTTCGGGTTCGAAGCGGCGGGCGACCAGTAGTGGCCCTTCGACGACGATGGCTGAGAACGGGCAGGTGCGCACGCACTGGCGGCACCCGACGCAGAGATCGTCGTCGGCCAGCGCCACCCAGTGCTTCGTATCCATCGACAGCGCCCCGGTTGGACAGCGGATGACGCATTCTTGGCAGCCCGCACAGCGGTCGGTGATGATCCGCACATAGGGCCGATCGGTACCGGCTGGAAGCCTGTTCGTGTCCGTCAGGGTCATCGTGGCTCCTCTTTGCCGTTTCGGTCTGGGGCTGTCAGTGCTTGGAACATCATCATCACCGGTCAGTTCGCTGCCTGCATCGCCACGTAGAGCACTGCCGCTGCCGCTCCGCAGACGAGCACCAGCCCGCTGGTCGTGACCCGCACAGCCAGAGCACTGCGGCTCACGGGTATGAGCTCGCGAGTGGTGATCCGCCACGTCGCCCACAGCGCTGCGACTGTGCCGAGGGCGATCACGGCCACCTGGGTGGTGACGATCCGTGGGTCCGAAAGCAACCGGGCGTTGTAGAGCCAGGAGTGGACGCCGGCGGCGCCGAACATGTGCTGCACGGCGGGCACGACTCGCGGTGAACTCTTGAAGAACTTGGGCAGTTGGCGGGCGAAGTAGTCCGCGCCCACCACCGGGATGAGGCCGTAGGCAATCGGAACGAAGTAGGCCCGGAATCGTGAGCCTCTCTCGGCAAAGTTGCCGGCCTGTTTGAACGCGACGTCGCGACGGGCACAGAGCGCTCCGATGCCCCGGATCACGCCGGCGGTGACCAGCGTTAGAATGGCGATCAGCCCGAGGTAGCCGACCGGGTTCGGGTAGTGGGGAATGTGCAGGTGACCGTTCAGCCAGCTGTCGAGTGAGTTGTAGGCATTGGTGAAGTTGATCTGCTGGTAGAGCACGAGTCCCCAGAGCAGCGCTATCGCCCACGCCACGTCGGCCCGCCGCCGCCGGGGCGCCACTACGGAAGTGAACGGCTTCTGCAGGAACAGCCCGATGTTCTCCTCCGGACAGGACTTGTAGCACTCGGTGCACAGCCCGCAGTACAGGTTCGAGTCCGCGCTTGCCGGCCAGGTGTACCAGGGGCAGCCAAAGCCCTGGTCCCCACCGCGCATGCAGTCCTTGGTTTTGCAGCTGAGACAGACCTCACGGTCGCGGGTGCGGAACCCGGCGACCATACCCATCGACCCGACGGTGCCGATGAGCGAGGTGAGCGGGCAGATATAGCGACAGAAGGTGCGCCTCTCAAAGACCAAGAAGAAGATAAGCGCCGAGGCGACGATGCCGATCACCATGAAACTCGTCGACGCTGGATTGCCCGGCCCGGCGATGTTGAAGTACTCCTCGATCCAGGTGAGCAGGAGGAAGGTCGCGACCGGCAGCACGAAGCCAAATTGGGCCAGGCCCTCGGGGAACTTCCGACCGAGGGAGAGGGTCTTCTGCGTGCGCTGCCAGAACGTGCGCCGCTGCACCCACTCGGCGAAGCCCCCGAAGGGGCACATCGCGCACCACGCCCGCCCGGCTACAACCATCATCACGAAGACGAGGCAGAACCAGACGTACCAGGTAATCGCGGCTCCGAAGTTCAATCCGGGCACGGCGGTGCCGAGCAGGCCGACGAAGATCACCGTCCAAAAGACGATCTGGTTCGGCAGGATCATCAAGAACTGGAACTTGCGATTGTGCAACAGGCGGGCCACGTGGGGGTTGCGGGCCACGTCGAGGCCTGGGGTCGGGTCTGAGGCGTCGAAGCGCTCAGCGATGCCCGCGTGCTCGGGAGGGCGCAGTCGGATCGCCACGTCCACCGGGTCGGCCAGGCGGGCTGCTCGATCGTTCACCTGGATCGCCACGTCCACCGGGTCGGCCAGGCGGGCTGCTCGATCGTTCACCTGGATCGACATACGCACCTCCGTGCTCATGTGTAGTTATTTACTTGACCTACTACCGTGATACTACGCGATAAGTGTACTACTACGCGTATATGACCGTAATATCACGTGGACTGGTGTCACGTCAATCGCTACCAAGCCGCCGTCCCGCTAATGCTCTCGAAGCGGGGCGACGACCTCGCCCGCTGGCCGAGATCGCCAAGCGGGGCCGGGAGATTGAGGCAAGCACCTCTCCGGTGTCCGGCGACGTCCATCGGCGGGCGGCAGTCACGGTGACGCGGAAAGACTTCGTTCGGCCGAACTGGGTTGAGAGGTGTGAGGGCGGCTGACGACCGACACGTCGACCCTGATCAGACCCAGTGGGTGCTGGAGGTGGTCCTCCAGGCTACCGAGGGCCCTGCGGCGAGCGCCGGGATCGAATTCGTCCGGCGCCCGAGACGGGACGGGAGATGCACGGGTACCGTGTTCGCTGGACTGACCAGCGACCACTCAAGCGCGCGCAGCGCGCTCTTCGAGTACTCAGCCGCGCCGAGCCGACCGCGATCTGTCGGGCGCGGCCAAGGTCTCGGGCGTCCGCGGCCCGAGGATTTCGGCGAGGACCTGGTCGAGCTCGTCGGCCAACCGACGGCTCCGCGCAGCGCCGCGCAGCGTCGAGGCCACGACCGCCACGCTCACGAGCACGTAAACGGCGATGGTGGCCAAGGAGGCCACTACCAACGCGCCAAGCACGGCGCAGAATGCTTCAACCACGGCCTCATCGTGAACCGGGCAGCCGTGAAATGGAACCCGGAGACCACGGGTCAGCGGCCCCAGATCCCACGGGGCTCTCCGTGAAACCACGGGGAGCCCCTGGCTCCGCGTTGGCGCTCGGCCCCGTCCGAGGCGCAAACTGGGTGACATGGGCGAGCACACGCCGGCAGAGCAGGTCCGATCAGGGTCATCGGAAAGAGCCCCTGCCGTTAGAACGGGCCGACTGGCGACGTCGCCGATCCGCGTCGTGATCGTGGACGACCATGCGCTGGTGCGTGAGGGCACGCTCCAGCTCCTCGAGCAGGCAGCTGATATCGAGGTGGTCGGCCAAGCCGGCTCCGGCGAGGAGGGGCTCGGCGTCCTCGAGCTGCTTCGTCCCGACGTGGCGCTCATCGACGTCAACCTCCCTGGAATGAGCGGGCTCGAGCTCGCCCGAGCGGCCGCGGGGTCACTTCCTGAGGTACGGGTCCTCATCGTGAGCGCGTACGACGACTACGCATACGTCGCCGAGGCGCTCGAGATTGGGGTCGGTGGCTACCTGCTGAAGAACGCCTCCGCGAAGGAACTCGTCGACGCGGTGCGGGTCGTGGCCGCCGGGGTGTTCGTGCTGGACCAGGCGGTCTTTGGTCGGCTCACCCGGCGGTTGCGAAGCGGCCCGTCGGCCGCCGGCGCGCTCACCCGGCGGGAGACCGACGTGCTTGCGCTACTCGCCCGAGGCCGGTCGAATAAGCAGATCGCAGCCGAGCTCGGGCTTGGCTTGCGCACGGTTGAGGGTCACGTTTCAAGCGTACTCGGCAAGCTCGGCGTGGCATCGAGGACCGAGGCGGTGGCCTACGCTCTCGGCCACCGCCTCGTCGTCCCGGAGGATCATGGTGGCTCGGGCAACGCGGGCTGAGTTCGCCGCCGTCGTGCGCCGGGCAGCGCGCCCGCCAGTGCGCGAGGGGCGCTTTTGGGTCATCCAGGCGATGGTGGTGTTCATCGCCGGCGTTCACCTGCTCGTCGACTTGCACGTATCGGTCGACACGGGGGCGTTCCCCGCCGGCATCCCGGTCGCGCTGTTGATCGTCCCGGTCGGCTACGCGGCGCTGCGCTACGGGCTGGCGGGCTCGGCGGCGACGGGTATCTGGGCGACGCTACTGTGGCTGCCCGACTTACTGTTGCCCAACGACCAGGGCCACGTCGGCGGCGACCTGCTTAACCTTGCGCTCGTCGACGTTGTGGCCTTCGCCTTCGGCCAACTAATAGAGGCCGAGCGTCTCGCGCATTCCCGCGTCGAGCGAGCGACGGCGGAGTCCCTGGCCGTCGAGGCCCGCTACCGCCGCCTCTTCGAGACCAACCGTTCCCCGATCGTCGTCCTCGACCACCAGGGCAGTGTCTCTGACGCCAATCCCGCGGCGAAGGCGCTGCTCGGCGAGGACGTGGTCGGGCGGTTGCGGGCGACGCTCTTCGATGGTGCCGAAACCCTCGATGAACAGGTCGGGCGGGTGCTCTGCCTGCCTGACGGCAGGGACTACCGGCTCGACTTCGTGTCTCTGCCTGCCGGCCCGGGCGACCCGCCCACCCAGGTGATCTTCGAAGACGTCACCGAGGAGCGAAGCGAGGGCCGTCGTGCCACGCGCTACGCGCAACTCGTTGTGCAAGCAGAAGAGGATCAACGCCGCCGACTGTCTCGCGAGCTGCATGACGAGCCGCTCCAGCTCTTCTTGCACCTGGCTCGACGCCTCGAGAGCCTCGGGGGAGTCCCGGGCGTCCCCGAAGCCGTGGCGGGTGGCCTCGGGGAGGCCCGCCTCCAGGCACTGGATGCGGCAGACCGCCTGCGGATCCTCGCGCGGGACCTGCGCCCGCCGGCCCTCGACCAGCTCGGGCTCGTCGCCGCACTTTCGAGCCTTGTCGCCGACATAGAGGACGAGGCCGGGCTCGCCGTCAAACTCAGGGTCATCGGCACCGAGTGTCGTCTTGCCTCCGATGCCGAGCTCGGCGCCTTTCGCATCGCTCAGGAGGCGATGCACAACTCGCTTCGCCACGCCGGGGCGAGCCAGCTTCTCGTGACCGTTGAGTTCGGAGCTAACGAGCTCGCGCTGACCGTGGCCGACGATGGTCGGGGCTTTAACCCTGAGAGCCTCGGCGAGCACGGTTCGGGACATCTCGGTCTTCTCGGAATGAGCGAGCGGACGAGGCTGCTCGGGGGCCACCTCCAAGTGCGCTCGGCCCCCGGACAGGGCACCGTCGTCGAGGCGGCCGTCCCGCTCGACGGACCCCGGCCCGAGCGTGGCACCGTCGCCCACTAAACGATGTCGCGGGACGGCCGATGAAGGGACCACCGCCTCTATACGCGGGCCTGAGACGACCCACGCCCTGACGCAGATGGACGAAGGAGACGCAGGCAAGTCACCTGGAGTTCGTCCACGGCGCTGAGCCATGCTTCGACGCGCTCCAGCTCCAACTGCTTGGGGGGAGGTTGCAAAGGTATGCCCCATGATTGGGACTAGGGAAACGCGGAATGCGATGTTCGCGAATTCAATACCGGATCCTGAAACGGCCGGTCAACGGTATTGCGAGCCGGCTCGTGGTGGGATCAGCAGGAGTGCTTTGCCCGATCAGATCATCGTGTGTTGGCAGTCGATGTTTCTTCGTCTTTCGGTGAACGTTTCGCCAGGGATGGCCGTATCCATATCCGAGGCTCCGTCCGGGCCTGGTTCCCCGAGGAGGCTCCTGATGGCACGCAATCGACCGCCGGTAGGCAAGACGTTCGTTGTCTTTGCCCTTGGTCTGGCAGTAGCGGCCGGGTTGTCCGCGTGCTCCTCCACGACACCGGTCCAGAATGCAGCGCCGGCGGGGTTTCTTGCCACCCTCGGCAAACCCACCCAGGTGGGCTCAACCGTACCGAGCAATGGCGACGTGAATCCGTACGGTATAGCCGTTGTCCCCACCACCATCGGGGCCTTGGTGCAAGGCGACACGCTGGTTAGTAATTTCAACGACCAGGCCAATACCCAAGGAACGGGGTCGACGATCGTCGAGATCTCGCCGAACGGGGCGGCGATACCGTTTGCCCAGATCGGCTCCCTTCCCTCCTCGACACACCCCAGTCGGAGCAGGGCATTGAGCACAAAGGCAGAATCCCGAACCCAGCAGAAGCGGTAGTCCCAGTTTCGGGCGCCACCGATCTCCTCGGGGAGCGAGGTGGTGGCCGCCGCCGCGATCGCCCCCGAGGGCGCATGCACCAGGAGCTTTAAGACGAGCGCGTCGCGCACGACAGCATCTCGCCACTCGGTCCCATATCGCAGGTTGTCGGACCATTTCCGCCACTCCGCACCCGTCGTCGCCAATCTGGACTCGACGTTGGTCCGACTCGGAATAATGAGCGGTTCCTGATGGGAGACACTGAGTGCGAAGAGAGCACGCCCCCCAGCGGTGACATCGAAGTACCCGCTGATTGATCCCTCCCCAATGCGCGGTTCCCCGGCGTCCCACGAACAAATCGCCATGGCGTCAGCACCATGCGTGGCCACTGGCACCCCCGCCCGCAGACCAATCCGGGTGGACCTCATTCCGAAGCCGAACCTCGGCGTGAGCCTCCATCGCATGGGAACCGACCCCGACACTGCCTCGACGGCGCGCACGACTTCTCGTTGGGGGCTCAGGTCCTTTCCGGGCAGGGTCATGGCATCGATGACCCGAACGGCTCAACCGTCCGTCCGAAACGTCGTTTCCAATACGTTCGTTCCCGGCCGATAACGTCGCTTGGCCTCGAAGGTCGAATCGGGGCAGAGTGTGAACTCTCCCCCCGTTCCGGCATCGACGAGTGCGCCGAACACCGAAGGTGAGTCGAGGTCCGGGAGGCACAGCCAGTCGATCGAGCCGTCCAAGGCCACCAGTGCCGCCGTCCGCCCGTCGCCAATGACCGCGTACTCGCGAAGTGGGGCGTAGCCGTCCACCCGGCCGGGGGCCTGATGCACCGAGTCGGCCACAGTCAAAACTTCACGTCCGCTCCCCCACGGGCCGCAACTCGATGATCGAGCCTGCTGATCGGTCCATCGGTTCCGTCCCTCACGTCCACACTGCGTCTGGGACCGTTCATCCGGTTGGTTGCATCCTGCCGAAGCCCATTGTCGCCGCCTCCGTGGAGCACTAAGGCACCCACGAACCCTAAAGACATGACCCGAGTAGTGCATGTTCACTGGTGCCTCGACGGTAGCACCGAGAACTCTGCGTGCCCCACGGAGGGTACGGGACAATGCTGTCCTTCGACCGGCTCATACAGTCACGAGCATCAGGTCCTCGTCGGCCATGACAATCGTCACGAAATAGGCCGTAGCCACGAGCTCCAGTGCCGGGGTGATCTCATCTTCGAGTTCGGGCATGACGTGGTTCAATACTGTGCTCGGCGGGCATCGAGGATGTCCGCATCGCGGCGGGCACAGATGCCGCGGCCCTCACCTTGGCAATTCGATCCCGAC
>Ga0208080_1001060_pt1 | contig 13743 bp, 8 predicted proteins | sample NGESurdeep092012_3_FD_184476 | JGI IMG/M metagenome (GOLD analysis project Ga0208080, IMG submission 184476) | Arctic peat soil microbial communities from Barrow, Alaska - NGEE Surface sample 210-3 deep-092012 (SPAdes) | ecosystem: Environmental > Terrestrial > Soil > Wetlands > Peat ...
AGCCGTCCCACACTTTGCCGGGCAGTGCGCAGCCGGTGAGGATGCGCAGCATGCGATAAGCGATCCACGGAATGCGCGCACCGCCGGTCTCCCAGTTTTGAATCGTGCGACCGGTCACGTCAAGCAGATCGGCAGCCTGCTTGCGGGTCAGGTCAGCACGGCGGCGCATGTCGCGGAAATCCTGCGGTTCAATCCAGCGCCGGCGGTTCATAGCTCAACTCCGCGCCAAGTGGAACCGCCTTTTGCATTTCCGGTTTTGGTGGCGTGTTCCTTTGCAGCACGCTTCATCATGCGTTGAACTTCAATCAGGCAGCGAAGCGCGTCCTTCACTTCGGGATCGTCCGATTCGTAGCTTTCTTCCAACGATTCGATTTGCTCCAGCACGGCAAACGCCAAGTGCCTGCACTGTTCCTGCGTCAGCGTCAAGCCGAAGAAACCGCTCAAGCGCTTAGCGGCAGCCGCTTCGATGATGCGGCAAGACTCCTGCAATTCGGCGGTGTGGTAAACGCCAGGTGAACCCTCTACGCGGTTACTCATGGCAGCCTCCCAAAACGTGCAAAGGTGGAACAGTTTCGAGTTTTCCGGAAAAATGGCTGTATGCAAACAACGGCGCGGGTTCCCGAGGTTTTGCTGTTTTTGAAGGTGGAACAGTTTCGAGGTTTTTGCTGAAAAGGTGCGCCGCGCTAGGCCAGTAGGCATGCGGGTTTACGGGATTAGTCCCATCGGTTGGACTTTGTACGGGTATTACATAGAACCCGTACTTGCTGATCAAGCGGCGCGCCGGAGTGGTGCGACCGATAATCGCGGGTATGTCAAATGCGAAACTATGCCGCGAACCGTTCCGCTTTGCTATCCTTTGAAATACGCATAATGTATATTATGTCAAATAATGTAAATGTTCTCAATGACCCATCTAGCAGCCTATTCTCCGTCTTCCACCCTTTCATCTTTCTGCAGGCACTCCGCAACTTGCAAAGGCACTTTTAACTCAGGCTTTAAATTTTATTATTTATAACAGACCCATGTTTAAACTAGATGCGGCCATGCTTTAAAGCCATTTTGGCCAAAGATTGCGTAAGGCTCGGGTGTATCTGATCCCAGGAAAAACGCCACTCCCAGTTTCCGGTCGGATGACTGGGAAAGTTCATGCGATGCTCGCCTGATAACCCGAGTACATCCTGCATCGGGAAGATCACGATATTCGCAACCGAGTCTGAAAGCGCGTGCATCATGTCCCACACAATCTCATGCCCGTCGCTGTCCAGATATTGCCGGGCAAAAGCTTTGACATGGTCGGGTGCGGTGCTCCACCAACCGATGGTGGTGTCATTGTCATGGGTACCCGTATAGGCGATTGTATTGGGCACATATTGGTGCGGCAAGAAGAGGTTGTCATCCCCATCGGCAAAGGCGAACTGCAGGATACGCATACCAGGCAGATTGAATTTATCGCGAAGTTCAAGTACGTCGGGCGTGATCAAACCCAGGTCTTCGGCGATGATGGGCAGGTGCGGAAAGGCTTTGGTGAATGCTTCAAAGAGCTTTTCTCCAGGGCCAGCTATCCATTCCCCGTTCATAGCGTTGGGTGCATCTGACGGTACTTCCCAATAGGCGACAAAGCCTCGAAAGTGATCGATACGGACCAGGTCCGCCAATTGCAGTGCATGCCTGAGTCGTGCTATCCACCAGGCATAGCCGGTCTTTTCATGGACGTCCCAGCGGTAGAGAGGATTACCCCAGAGCTGCCCGGTCTCGCTGAAGTAGTCGGGTGGCACGCCGGCCACGACTGTAGGACGACAATTCTCATCAAGCTCGAACAGTTCCTGGTGAGACCACACATCTGCACTTTGATAAGCCACAAATATCGGAACGTCGCCAATGACGTGGATTCCACGCTCGTTGGCGTATAGCCTTAAATTTGACCATTGGCGGTCAAAACACCATTGGCAGAATTTCCAAAAACCAACCTCGTCAGAATAGTTCTTTTCGATGAGTTGTAGCGCTTGCGGCTCCCTGTGTGCAAGATCGATGGGCCAGCAACTCCATTCACGACAATTTTCACGCTCTGCGAGGGTCATGAATATCGCATAATCTGCAAGCCATTCGTTTTCAGCAATGCAGAATTCGGTATAGTCCCGGTGCATATCATCGTGACTACTTGCAAAGAATTCCCTGGCGGCACGGCGTAGTCGTTCCATGCGAAATGGTCGCAAGAGTGTGAAATCTACCCGGTCAGGTCGAAAATCGGGATGCGGCGTAAGATCCTCGGAACTGAGCCAACCATGACTGGACAATTCAGCGAGATCAATAAGAAGGATGCTGCCGGCGAAAGCTGAACAACTCATGTAAGGAGAATTTCCCGGTCCGGTTTCGCCTAGCGGTAGAATCTGCCAATAAGTTTGGCCAGCACTTACCAGCCAGTCGACAAACTTATATGCATCCGAACCAAAGTCACCGGCACCGAATGCACCGGGCAGCGATGTAGGATGTAACAATATCCCGCTGGCCCGATCCGTTAACATAAATTATGCATGTTATTCGGTAGCACGGCGCATCGCTCCGCCCGCCTCGGTCTGCCCTGCACTTCCCTGGCTGATGGGTTCGGATAAATTGTGCGGGGCGGGTAATTTCAACAAATTATAAAGCTCGGTCAGGTTATGTCTGAACAGCCGGTCAAAGCTGACTACTGCGTGTGAAGGATTGTAATCGCCAAACCACCAGAACCAGTCCGAACTTTCGCAAGAGCAAAGCTGTCTCTCGGCTGCATCCTGTTCCGCCTGGCTTAGTCGCCCGCTGGCCATCACCATGTCGTAACTCTGCTTGGCGACGCATAACAAATCCCAAGCGCGGTTCTTATCCTTGGAACCGATCCAGGTTGAAAAGTCACCATAAACCCAGCTACCCGCAACGATGCCCGGCAGGCTGTGCACTTGCGCGCTGCCCGAATGTTTCGGGCTGGATTTCAGATAATCGCAGTAGGTGCTGGTGTGAATATTGGAATGCGCTTCAAGTTCGATATAGAGTTCGTCAAGAAAGTAAAAGCCGTTGTAGGGATAGTATTCCCAGGCATTTTCGCCATCGAGAATGACGCTGACGACAGGCGTTTCACCCTCGGTCGCATGCTGGGCGATTGCCTCGATCTGCTCGACGAAATGGCGTGCCGCATCTTGACCGTGCCAGCGCGAATATTCGAAACCGATCAAGTCGGACAAGCGGTCATCCCGGAAAAAGCAAGTCAAACCCTCGGCACCGTTTTCCAGGCGGTAGGGTCGATAAAGGTATTGGGTGCGGTCTGGAACGTCAGCGTGTGATTGGTGCAACAAGCTATTCACCAGCACACCTTCGCCGCTGGCTGCCCAGCGACAGCCCTCCTCCGCCAATACCTCAAGAGTGCTGGTCGATATCGAACCTTCGGCTGGCCACATTCCTGCAGGCTCGCTGCCGAACCGCGCGGCATGACTCTTTTTGGCCTTGGCAATATGCGCGGCGACACGTATTTTTCCTGCCGGATAACGGATGGCCTGCGGCAATGGCATGTCAGGCATGGCATCTTTGGCACAGGCAAAATCGATCAATAGCGGAGCCAGAGGATGGTAATGGGGCGTAGAAGATATTTCGATCTGGCCTGATTCGGCCAGCTTGCGATAGCGCGGAATGATGCCGCTGATCAAATCACCGATGAGCGCCAGCAACTGTTGGCGATCTTCGAGGCTGAAGCCCTCGGCCTTGCTCATCAAACGCACCACCAGCGTATGCTCACGGCGCACGCTTTCACCACACCAAGCCAGGTGATACCAAGTCAGCAAGTCCGCCATAAACTGGCCTGACAAATAAGATAGTGCGGCCTCCCCGTCGGCTTGCAACCGGTTGAATAATTCAGAGAGGCGTTTGTAAGCCGGATAAGGAGCGATCATTTTGGTGTGGTTGCTGCGGAAGCAGGCATCCAGAATCAATTGCCGCTGCTCGGCTGACAAAGCGCAAGAATCTTCATGTACCAGCACGCGCAGCAACGGATCGCGCAATCGCCCGGTGGCGAACTGGTCGGCGTAGTCCTCCAGCTGATCAAGCAAGATAGGCACGAAGTTCACCACGGCGCGCACCTTGGGGTGTCGCTCCAGATGATAGGCCATATCGGTGTAATCCTTGATGGCATGCAAGTAAGTCCATGGCAACACGAAATCACCGTTTGAATAATCGCGGTAATCCGGCTGATGCATATGCCAGAGAAAAACCAGGTCTACAGATTTCTTCATAATTTTGGACTCCACCCGCCTTTCGTCAGCGGGGGTGAAATCAACGGCTGCGATGTACGTTTTGCCCGAGCATATCAGGGGTGATCAGTGTCACTCCATTCGGGCTGACATGAAAGCGTTTGCGATCCGCCTCCGGATTGACTCCGACCACCAGACCGTCGGGGATCTTGCAGTTCTTGTCCACGATGACGCGCTTCAATGTGACATCGCGACACACATCCACATTGGGCAGTAACACCGAGTCTTCGATAGTGCAGTAACCATTGATGCGCACATCAGAAAAAAGCAACGAGCGGCGCACGGTCGAACCGCTCACGATGCATCCGCCGGAAACCAGCGAATCTATTGCCATACCACGGCGACTATCCTCGTCGAACACGAACTTTGCCGGGGGCAATTGCTCCTGATGAGTCCAAATCGGCCATTCCTGATCGTACATGTTCAAATCGGGAATCACCTTGGTCAGCTCCATGTTGGCCTCCCAATAGGAATCGATTGTTCCCACGTCACGCCAATACGGCACATTGCCTTCCCCCATGCCCGCACAACTATGTTCAAAATTCTGCGCGAACACGCGATACTTATCAACCATATGCGGGATCAGATCTTTGCCAAAATCATGGCTGGAATGAGGGTCATCGGCATCGCGAACCAATTGTTCGAAAAGGAAATCCTTGTTGAACACATAAATGCCCATACTGGCCAGCGATTTGCCCGGCTTGTCGGGAATGGAGGCCGGATTGGTTGGTTTTTCCGCGAATTCGACGACGCGTGAATGATCATCCACACTCATCACGCCAAACGCGGTGGCTTCGGCGATGGGCACTTCCAAGCAGGCCACAGTCATGTCGGCTTTATTTTCCACATGGAATGCCAGTAACTTGCCGTAGTCCATCTTGTACACATGATCACCTGCCAATATCAGCACGAAGTCGGGGTTCGATTCGCGCAAAATATCCAGATTCTGGAACACCGCATCAGCCGTACCTTTGTACCAATGGTCCTCGCTGACGCGCTGTTGTGCTGGGAGCAAGTCAACGAATTCGCCGAACTGGCCATTCAAAAACGACCAGCCACGCTGGATGTGTTGAATCAGGCTGTGAGACTTGTATTGCGTCGCCACACCGATATGGCGGATACCCGAATTCACACAATTGGACAGCACGAAATCGATGATGCGGAACTTGCCGCCAAAAGGCACCGCAGGCTTGGCTCGCCAATCCGTCAATTGATGCAGACGGCTGCCCCGTCCCCCGGCCAGTATCATCGCGTAGGTGTTTTTGGTGATGCGGCTGACAAAACGCGGCGCAGGACCACCCACCGCGACATGATATTTTTTTTGCAGGTAACCTAACTCTGCATCCATTTTGGCTACTCCTGATAAACCTTAAAAAGTATGTGCATTATCGTTTACAATTGCCTTACTAGACAAGAACAATAGGGTGCCAAGGGTGGATAATCTGATCGAATCGTTGCTGCAATCACGTCTTTCTGATCCTTTTGCTTTGCTCGGTTTGCATCAGAAAGGTTCAGAATGGGTCATACGCGTATACGAACCTTACGCAACTCAAGTCGCGCTGGTCAACGAAACTGACGGCGAGCTGCTCAAGCGCATACATCCCGCCGGAATTTTCGAATGGCGCGGCAAAACAGAACCAGCACGCCCCTACCGCTTGCGTATGCACTATGGCACTGTGACGCACGAGATATACGACCCCTACCAATTCCCTTCACACATTTCGCAACAGGATTTATATTTGTTCAGCGAAGGCAAGCTGCACCAAGGCTACCGGATGCTGGGTTCGCATGCGGTCGAAATCAACGGGGTGAAAGGCGTGCGCTTTGCCGTATGGGCTCCGAATGCCGAACGCGTCAGTGTGGTGGGCGAATTCAATAACTGGGATGGACGTATTCATGCCATGCGCTATCATGGCTCCAGCGGCGTGTGGGAATTATTCATTCCCGGGATCAAGCAACACGCGCTGTATCGCTATGAGATCCGCAACCGCAACACCGGCCAACTGCTGACCAAGACAGACCCTTACGCACAAGGTTATGAGTTGCGTCCGGGCACAGCCTCACTGGCTGCGCCCGCCAACGAACATCGCTGGCAAGATGCCGAATGGTTGAAGCAACGCGGGCAATGGGACTGGTTGCACGGTGCGATCAACATATACGAAGTCCATGCCGGTTCTTGGAAACGCCACCCGGATGGCCGTTTCTACACCTATAGCGAATTGGCTACCGACCTCGTGCCTTACGTCAAAGGCATGGGCTACACGCACATCGAGCTCATGCCGATTTCCGAGCATCCGCTGGATGAATCATGGGGTTATCAGGCCACCGGATATTTTGCCGCGACCAGCCGCTTTGGTTCTCCCGACGAATTGCGCTTTCTCATCGACACCTGTCATCAGGCGGGTGTCGGTGTGATCCTCGATTGGGTGCCGGCGCATTTCCCGCAGGATAGCTGGGCGCTGGCGCGTTTTGATGGCACGGCACTGTACGAGCACCAAGATCCGCGTCTTGGTTTCCATCAGGACTGGGGTACACACATCTTCAATTATGGGCGCAACGAAATTAAGTCTTTCCTGATGTCCAGTGCACACTTCTGGCTATCAGAATTCCACTTCGACGGCCTGCGCGTGGATGCGGTCGCATCCATGTTATACCTGGATTACTCGCGCAAGGCAGGTGAATGGATACCCAACAAATACGGCGGGCGCGAGAATCTTGAGGCAGTGGATTTCCTGCGCGAGATGAATGTGATGGTGCATGAAGAGTTTCCCGGTGCATTGACGATGGCCGAAGAGTCCACCGCGTGGCCGGGTGTGTCACGCCCGGTCTATCTTGGCGGGTTGGGATTCTCGATTAAGTGGAACATGGGCTGGATGAACGACACGCTGGGCTATTTTCAGCACGAGCCGGTGCATCGCCGCTACCACCACAACGAACTGACCTTCGGCCAGCTTTACGCCTACACCGAAAACTTCGTGATGCCGTTCTCGCATGATGAAGTCGTGCATGGCAAAGGTTCGCTGTTGTCCAAGATGCCCGGCGATGCCTGGCAGAAATTTGCCAACCTGCGTTTGCTGCTGACTTATCAAATGACCAGCCCGGGCAAAAAACTCAACTTCATGGGCAACGAGATCGCCCAGGGGCGCGAGTGGCAATTGAAATGGGAACTGGAATGGTGGCAGTTGCGTGAAGAGTTGCATCGCGGCGTGCAAAATCTGACCCACGACCTCAACCAACTCTATCGCAATCTGTCCGCGCTGCATGATTTGGATTTCGATCATGAAGGTTTCGCCTGGGTAGACTGCAACGATGCGGAAAAATCGGTGTTGTCCTACCAGCGCCGTGCGCGCGACGGTTCCAGTGTCATTATCGCGTTGAATCTGACACCCGTACCTCGCAACCACTATCGCATCGGCTTGCCCACGCAAGCACAGTATCGTGAAGCGCTGAACAGCGATTCACAGTATTACGCGGGCAGCAACATGGGTAATGCCGGATTGATAAATGCCGAAGCGATTCCGTGGATGGGTCTGCCATACTCCGCCGAGATCACGTTGCCACCGTTGGCCGGAGTGATTTTGATACCAGAAGCTTAAGCAATTTTCTTCACTCGCGAGAGATTGGTCAGGAAAAATTGAAGTCCTGAAACTTTATTTGTATCAGTTGATTTGAGCTAATACCACCATGTCAAAACTTACCCGTTCTGCCGCATGGCAGGCACTCGGCGCTCATTGCACCACTATCCAACCACTCCAGATGCGGCAGATGTTTCAGGACGATCCGGAGCGCTTTGATAAATTTTCGTTGCGACTCGATATAACCAGCGACTCAGCTGGCATAGTTTGCCAGCCTAGTCGAATGGCTAGTAGTTCCATCAGCCTGGTGTTCGATTACTCCAAGAATCGTATCAATGCTGAAACCGTCAAACTGCTTCTGGAACTAGCCAGGCAAACCGGAATTACCAAACAAGTCGAACGCATGTTTGCTGGCGAGAAGATCAACAGCACCGAACAACGTGCTGCGCTGCACACCGCGCTGCGCAACCGTTCCGGCCGCCCGGTGCTGGTAGATGGCAAGGATGTCATGCCGGATGTGCGGCGTGTGCTGGGTCTGATGCGCAACTTTTCCGACGCAGTGCGCAATGGGCAACATGTCGGACACACCGGCAAGCAGATCACCGACATCGTCAACATCGGTATCGGCGGCTCCGACCTCGGCCCGTTGATGGTGTGCGAAGCCCTCAAGTCCTACGCCAGCCAGAATCTGCGCGCGCATTTCGTTTCCAATGTGGATGGCACGCATCTAGTCGAAACGCTGAAGAACCTGGATGCCGCAACCACGCTGTTCATCATCAGCTCGAAGACCTTCACCACCCAGGAAACCATGACCAACGCCCGCTCGGCACGCGCCTGGCTGATCGGAAAGCTGGGCGATGAGCAGGCCGTGGCGGAACATTTCGCCGCAGTCTCCACCAACCTCGAAGCCACTTCCAAGTTTGGCATCAATCCAAGCTACGTGTTCGAGTTTTGGGATTGGGTCGGCGGACGCTATTCGCTATGGTCGGCCATCGGCCTGCCCATCGCGCTGTTTGTGGGCATGGACAGGTTCGAGGAATTGCTGGGCGGCGGTTATACGATGGACGAGCACTTTCGCAACGCGCCACTGGACAAGAACATGCCGGTTCTGATGGGGATGCTCGGCATCTGGTATGGCAACTTCTTCGGAGCAGGCTCGAACGCAGTGTTCCCCTACGACCAGTACCTGCATCGCTTCCCGGCTTATCTGCAACAACTGGAGATGGAGAGCAACGGCAAGGGCGTTGATCGCGACGGCAACACTGTTGATTACGATACCGGCATGGTGGTGTGGGGCGAACCCGGCACCAACGGCCAGCATGCTTTCTACCAACTCATCCATCAGGGCACGCGCCTGATACCGGCGGATTTCCTCGCGCCCTTGCGCAGCCAGAATCCGCTCGGCGAACATCACGCCATCCTGCTCGCAAACTGTTTCGCGCAGACCGAAGCCCTAATGGTCGGCAAGACCGCAGCAGAAGCGCGTGCCGAACTGGAAGCGCAAGGCTTGCATGGCGAGGCGCTGGAAGCCCTGCTGCCGCACAAGGTATTTCCGGGCAACAAACCGACCAACACACTGCTTTTCGACAAGCTCGACCCGCACACACTGGGTATGCTGATCGCGCTGTATGAACACAAGGTGTTTGTGCAAAGCGTGGTGTGGAACATCAACCCTTTCGACCAATGGGGCGTGGAACTGGGCAAACAACTGGCCGGGAAGATCCTGCCGGAATTGCGCGATGCGACTTCCGCCTCAAGACATGATGCCTCGACCAACGGGTTGATCGATTATTACCGCAATCACCGCTAGGCAACCAGAACGCCCCCCAGAATCAAATCGCTGTTCCCTTGAATTCCAGATCCTCGGCGTAGGACCCGCTCGGATATTGGAATGAGACCGGTCCATCCGGTTCAGAGTGGACGAATTGATGGACGAACGGATTTTTCGAATCAAGCATATCCGCCGCTTCGCCTTCTGCCACCACCTTGCCGTCATGGATAAAATAAACATAATCGACAATCTTCAGCGATTCCGAAATGTCGTAAGTCACCACGACTGAAGTCACTCCCAGCGCGTCGTTCAGACGGCGGATCAGGTTTGCAATGGTGTTGAGCGAAATCGGGTCGAGGCCGGCGAATGGCTCATCGTAGATGATCAGCGCGGGATCGGTGGCGATCGCCCGCGCCAGCGCCACACGGCGTTCCATGCCCCCCGACAGCTCGCTCGGCATCAGGTTGCGGGCATTGCGCAACCCCACGGCATGCAACTTCATCAATACCAGGTCGTGGATCAATTCTTCCGGAAGATCGGTATGCTCGCGCATCGGGAAGGCCAAATTGTCATAGACCGACAAGTCCGTGAACAATCCGCTCACTTGGAACATCATGCCCATTTTCAGGCGCATCTTGTACAGCTCGTCGTTGTTGAGTTCGTGAACCACTTGTCCCATGAACTTCACGGCGCCGCACGACGGCCGCAACTGGCCGCCGAAATGGCGCAGCAATGTGGTTTTGCCGCATCCGCTGACGCCAAGTATGGCGACGATCTTTCCGCGAGGGATGGAGAGATTGATGCCTTTGAGCACCTCTCGTTTGCCATATGCGAAATGGAGGTCGCTAATCTCGACCAGGTTTTTCGACGTTTGATCCAATATCTTTCGCTCCTTTTCGGGCCTGTCACGCGTTAAAATGCTACCACTGTTTTGGGGCGAAGCCGAAATATTTTGAAATTGCATTACCCCCCATCATCAACTACCCCACCGCAATCACCCATGACATCACCATCAGCCCGCCAGATACTCCATGACGTTTTCGGCTACTCCGCATTCCGCGGCGAGCAGCAGGCCATAGTCGAGCACGTCGTTGAGGGCGGCGATGCGCTGGTGCTGATGCCGACCGGCGGCGGCAAATCGCTTTGCTACCAGATTCCTGCCCTGCTGCGTCCGGGTGTAGGCATCGTGGTCTCGCCGCTGATCGCGCTGATGCAGGACCAGGTGGATGCGCTCCGCCAGCTCGGGGTAAAGGCCGCCTTCCTCAATTCCAGCATAGCTGCCGATGCCGCGCGCGAAGTGCAAAGCCGCTTGTTGCGGGGCGAACTCGACCTGCTCTATGTCGCCCCGGAACGCCTGCTGATGCCCGGCTTCCTCAGCCTGCTGGAGCAGGTTCAAGAAGCATCCGGACTGGCCCTCTTCGCGATCGACGAAGCCCACTGCGTCTCACAATGGGGCCACGACTTCCGCCCCGAATACCGCGCGCTGACCGTATTGCACGAACGCTTCCCCGCTGTGCCGCGCATCGCGCTGACCGCGACTGCCGATACGCCGACGCGCGGTGAAATCGTCGAACGGCTGGCGCTGGAGCAAGCGCGCCAGTTCATCTCCAGCTTCGACCGCGCCAACATCCGCTATCGCGTTACACAAAAAAACAATGCACGCAATCAGTTACAAGCGTTTCTTGAAGTTGAACACCCGAATGATGCGGGCATCGTTTATTGCCTGTCGCGCAAGAAAGTCGATGAAACTGCCGCCTGGTTAAAAGAGCGCGGCTGGGATGCGCTGCCCTACCATGCCGGACTGGATGCCGCGACGCGCAGTAAAAATCAGAGCCGCTTCCTGCGCGAGGAAGGCGTGGTGATGGTGGCGACCGTGGCCTTCGGCATGGGCATCGACAAACCCAACGTGCGCTTCGTCGCGCATCTCGACCTGCCCAAGAGCATGGAAGGCTATTATCAGGAAACCGGCCGCGCCGGCCGCGACGGCCTGCCCGCCAACGCCTGGCTGGCCTACGGCCTGGGCGATGTGGTGTCGATGCGCCAGATGATCGACAGCGGCGAGGCCCCCGAAGAACGCAAGCGTCTGGAGCGGCAAAAACTGGACGCGCTGCTCGGCTACTGCGAATCCACCACCTGCCGCCATCAAACCGTGCTGCGCTATTTCGGCGAGGAGCACCCGGGCAACTGCGGCGCATGCGATAACTGCCTGGAGCCGGTGGATACATGGGATGCGACCCAAGCCGCACAAATGGCGCTATCCTGCGTTTACCGCACCGGACAACGCTTCGGCGCGGGACACTTGAGCGATGTGCTGATCGGCAAGACCACCGAGCGTGTCGAAAAATTCAATCACCACGCGCTCTCCACCTTTGGCATCGGCAAGGAATTGAACGCCGCGCAATGGAGCAGCGTGTATCGCCAACTGGTGGCGAGTGGAATATTGGAATCGGACATCGAAGCCTACGGCGGATTGAAGCTCACCGAAACAGCGCGTCCGATACTGCGCGGCGAACAATCTGTTTGGCTGCGCCGCGATGCCGATCCGGCGCTTCACAAAGCTGGGCGCAAAGCGCAGCGCGCCGAACGCACTGCCCAAGGCAATAACAGGTCACGCGAACCTTTTGCCGGCGCGAATGACGATCCGTTGTGGCTCGCCCTCAAAGCCAAACGCTTGGCACTGGCCCGCGAACAGGGTGTGCCACCCTATGTCATTTTCCATGACAGCACTCTGCTGGAAATCCTCAGCCAGCGCCCTGCTACGCTAGACGAACTGGCGCGGGTCAGCGGTGTCGGGCAGGCCAAGCTGGCACGCTATGGAGAGTCATTTCTTGGTGTGCTGAAAGATGCGGCGCACTTTGATAAATGACCTCCAGCTGATCAGTGTGCCTTTGCGAAATGTGTCGTAGATGGGGCATTCCTCCGCTCTGAATCCAGCGGCGGCGGGAACGCTCTCAAGGACTTCACAGCGCCTGCTCGGCACGCTTGCGGCCGGTAATGTCGAACATCATGGAGCGGCTCATCACGAAGCGACTGGCGGCATCCTTGATCGCGGTGGCATTCAACAACACGAATAGGCTCGTGCCGTCCTCGCGCGCGATCTCGAGCTCAAGATCGCGTATCCAGCCGCACTCCTTGAAGTGTTGATAGCTTTCCAGGAAGGTTTTTCTGCTCGCAGGCGCCAGCAGATCGGTGAACCTCATTTTGCCCACGACCTCTTCGCGTGTGCGGCCAAGCCAGTTGAGCCCAGTGTCGTTGATCTGGATGAACACGCCGTCAGGGTCGAGCGAGTGGTAACCGCAGGGGGCGTTATGGTAGAGGTCCGCGAGCTGATCGGCGTATTTCTTGAGCGCGCTCCCGGCTTGTGTGCACGCGCCAAGCTTGCTGGCGAGATTGGCGTTGGCCGACTCGAGTATCGCGGTTTGTTTCTCGAACTGCGTCGTGCGATTGGCCACCAGCTCCTCGAGTCGTCGGCGATGCAGATGCAGTTCCTCTTCGACCTCCTTGTCCTCGGTGATATCGACCAGAACGCCCTGCAGGAACAACCGCTCGCCCGATTCGTCGTGCACCAGGCTTGCCTCGTCCAAGAACCAGCGCACTTCGCCGGCACGGTTAAGCAGGCGGTATTCGCAACGCAACGGTTTGCCGGTAGCGCGCACACGGTCGAATGCATCCACTGCCCGCTTTTGATCATCGGGATGAATATGGCTACGCAGCGCGCCAACTTGAGCTGTCCATTCCTCCGGGGAATAGCCTAACGCACTGAGTTGCGGGCTCACATAGAGTAGCTTGCCGGGTATGTCCAGCGCGGCGGTATAGGTGATTGCGGGAATCTGCTCTACCAGGAAACGGTACTTCGCTTCGGCCTGAACCAGACGAGATTCCATCTGTTTTTTTTCCGTCAATGCCCGTCGCTCGCGCAGCACGCGCTGGATGACAGCGGGCAGCAGTTCCAGATATTGGCGGTTCACATCCTTGACCAGATAGTCCTGCGCGCCGCATTTCATGGCCTCGACCGCGACCGAAGCGTTGTCGGCGCCGGTCAGCATCATGACCGGCACCGGGATCTCGCCCAGATCGTTTCTCAGCTCGGCCAGAAACTCCAGACCATTCATGTCCGGCAAACGGT
>Ga0208080_1001068_pt1 | contig 13685 bp, 13 predicted proteins | sample NGESurdeep092012_3_FD_184476 | JGI IMG/M metagenome (GOLD analysis project Ga0208080, IMG submission 184476) | Arctic peat soil microbial communities from Barrow, Alaska - NGEE Surface sample 210-3 deep-092012 (SPAdes) | ecosystem: Environmental > Terrestrial > Soil > Wetlands > Peat ...
AAGTCCTGCCCTGGGACTTTTCCATGAAGCGGCTTTTTCCACGGCCCACTTACCCACAAATTCTGCTAAAGAGCCGTTTTTCAGTCAGTCCGGATTGGACAACATACTTCCGTAGCCCAGAAGAAATTCGGCTGAGTAATGCTTAATACCTTCCTGGTTGCCAACATATTTGTGCATCACTCAGAGGCGTCTTCTATTCTTCAAAACAGGGACTGCCCTTGTGACCAAACGCCTGATGTTCTTTAATGATGTGGCTCAGCTCAGCATAGGACCTTTCCAGCGCTCTGCGCTGGTCGTCGGTCAACGTTGGGTCCTCCAGCGCGGTCACAATCTCGTCGAATTGTCCCTCAAGCGTTTCAAGTTCTTCGCAAATCATGGCGACCTCCATGTCATGAGCGCCGTTTGCGTCACCGAAGTGTTTCCTGTGTGATTGGCGGTCGCTCGACAGCCGAATGTGTCAGTCTGCGCACGACTGTCGAGCGCCGCGTTACGGTTAACAATCTCCGCGCCTGCACTAAGCCGGCATTATGCGCCAGCTCGTGCGAGCAGTTCCTTCTTTCCGAGTCCCAGCACCGCATGCTTCTCGCCGACCTTCTTGAAGGCCTCGATCGCAATGTCCAGGTGACGCTTTTCGTGCGCGGCCGACAACTGGGTGCGAATACGAGCCTGTCCTTTGGGCACGACCGGGAAGAAGAAGCCGACCGCATACACGCCTTCGTCAAACAGGTCGCGGGCGAAGTCCTGTGCCAGCTTGGCGTCGTACAACATGACGGGCACGATCGGGCTCTCGCCTTCCTTGATGTCGAATCCGGCATCCTTCAGCAGTCCACGCCAGTACTTGGCATTCCACTCCAGCTTGTCGCGCCGTTCCGTGGTCGCCGTGATCAACTCCAGCACCTTCAGTGCACCAGCGACGATTACCGGCGCCACTGAGTTGGAGAAGAGGAATGGACGGGCCCGCTGGCGGCACATCTCCACAAGTTCGCGCCGCCCGCTGACGCAGCCGCCGGACGCTCCGCCCAGCGCCTTGCCCAGCGTAGTGGTGATCACGTCAATCTTCCCCAAGACGCCACAATGTTCGTGGGTCCCGCGTCCGGTGCGGCCGATGAAACCGCTGGCGTGCGAGTCGTCCAGGAACACCATGGCGTCATACTTTTCGGCGAGTTCAACGATCTCATCGAGCTTCGCCATATCGCCGTCCATGGAAAAGACGCCATCGGTGATGATCATGCGGGAGCGCTTGTCCATGTGCTCCTGCAGCTTCTCCTCCAGGTGCCCCATGTCGGAATGCTTGAACGTGTCCTGCATGGCCTTGCAGAGGCGCATCCCGTCCACGATGGAGGCGTGCACCAGCCGATCTGCGATCATCACGTCCTGCTCGTTCAGGCAAGCCTCGAAGAAGCCGGCGTTTGCGTCCATGCAGGATGGAAAGAGGAGCGTGTCCTCGGTCCCGAGAAATTCCGTGAGCCGGTTCTCGAGTTCGCGATGAATGTCTTGCGTGCCACAAATAAAGCGCACCGATGACATACCATACCCGCGGCTGTCCAATCCGGCGTGCGCCGCGGCGATCACCTCGGGATGGCTGGACAGTCCCAGGTAGTTGTTCGCGCAAATGTTTATGCACTTCTTGATTTTCGAGCCGGCCGGAAACTCGACCTCAATTTCCGACCACTGCGGTGAATGGATGTAGCGCTCTTCCTTGAAGAGACCGGCGGCCTTGATCCCGTCGATCTCAGTCTGGTAACGATTGCGAAATGCATCAATGAAGGCCATGACGTTCCTCGATAACTACGGTATGAGTGCTGTGCCGGCGGCCAAGACGCCCTATTCAGTGCCCCAGACGCAAGCGGCTTCGGTTACGGACATGTTCGTCCGGTGCAACCACGACTTCACACGGTGACGGTTTGTGCTTTCTGAAACCGGTGTACCAGCGCAACAATGCTCTGCACGGTATCGAAGGCGTCAGGTGTAGCACAGGCGTCGGGAATCTGAATGTTGCACTTCTTTTCCAGGAAGCGCTTGAGCGACACCATTGAGAAAGAATCCACAATCCCGCCTGAAATCAGCGGGGTGGTCTCGGTGATTTCGCGGTCGTCGCCTTCTTCGAGATATTCCCGGATCACGTAATTGCGAACAAGCTTGGTGATTTCATCCATGGTCGTTGTGTCCTGTTTGCTCGGTTATTGGCCTAGTCATCCATAATGGTGGAGAGGTCCCCCACCGGTTCGTTGAACTCTTTACAGCGCAGAACGCGCCGGACGATTTTCCCGCTGCGAGTTTTTGGCAGAGAGTCCACAAACTCAATCGCCTGAGGCATAGCCAGCGGCGACAGCCGCTTGCGAATGTGGTTCATGATTTCCAGTTCCAGATCGTCGGTTACCTGATAGCCCGGTTTCAAAGTTACGAATGCTTTCACCACTTCCATATTGACTGGGTCGGGCTTGGCGACGGCGGCCGACTCGTACACCGCGGGGTGCTCCAGCAGCGCAGACTCGATCTCGAAGGGCCCAACGAGATGCCCGCCGGTATTGATGACGTCATCGTCGCGACCCATGAACCAGTAGTAGCCATTGGCGTCGATTGAGGCGCGATCGCCGCACAGATACCAGCCGTTTTTGAACTTCGCCTTGTATCCCGCCTCGTTGTTCCAATAACCGCGGATCTGAGACGGCCAGCCGGGACGCAGCGCGATCAATCCCGCAATCCCCGGCTCGGTGATGGGTTCGTACGTCTTGGTATTCAGCACCGCTGCGGTGATCCCTGGGAATGGTTTCCCCATGGAACCGGGTTTGATCGGCATCCCGGGAAAATTGGTGATCACGATGCAGCCGGTTTCGGTCTGCCAGAAAGTGTCGTGGAACGGGATGCCGAAAGCTTCCTGCGACCAGAGAACGGCTTCGGCATTGAGTGGCTCACCCACGCTGGCCAGGTGGCGGAGGCTGGAGTGGTCATGCCGGCGCACGATCTCGGTACCTTCCTTCATCAGCAACCGGATCGCCGTAGGCGCCGAATACCAAACCGTAATCCGGTGCTTCTCGATGAACTCGTACCATCGCTCTGCGTTGAAGCCGGAATCGAGCACGACCTGCGTCGTGCCGTTCGACCAGGGGCCGATGATGCCATACGACGTGCCGGTGACCCAGCCCGGATCGGCGTTGCACCAGTAGATGTCCTCCGGCTGCAGGTCGAGCACCCATTTCGCCGTGAGGTACTGCGAAACGATGGAGTAGTGCACGTGCTGCGCGCCTTTGGGCTGGCCGGTCGTGCCCGAGGTGTAATGCAGAACCGATGGCGACTCGGCCGTGGTCGGATAAACCGCGAAGTCCTCGACCCTTTGCGCCCGCTCCATGTGGAATGACACTTCGCGCGGCTGCAGCGCGGAGTCGCCTGCGTCCACTACGATGATGTGCCGCAAGTTCGGAAGCTGCTCGCGGATCTTGCGCACCTTGTGCAGGTGTTTCTTCTGCGTAACGATGGCCGAGGTGTTGGCGTTTTGCAGCCGGACGAGAAGCGATTCATCGCCGAACGCCGAGAACAGCGGCTGTGCAACTGCGCCCGTCTTCAGGATGCCGAGAAATCCGATGTACAACTCGGGCACACGGTCCATAAACAGGCAGACGCGTTCGCCGGGCTTGATGCCGAGGTCGCGGACAAACTGCGCTACGGTGTTGGACAAAACCCGCAAGTCATCGAACGTGAACTGCCGATGATTGCCCTGGAAATCTTCCCAGTACAGGGCCACCTTGTTCGCCATCCCCAGGTGGCAGATGCGGTCGCTGCACATCCAGCCAATGTTGATCGCGTCGCCGGGCTGGTAGCCTAACTCCCGCTCCGCGATGGACCAGTCGAAGTTGGCGGTAAGTTCCTCATACGATTGCGCAGTGAGTTCCTCGCAGCCCGTTGGGTTGCTCATAGGCATCTCCGATCATCGCGCCTATGGCCGCTCAAGACTGCAGAATGACCATTGCGCCAGTTTGCTTCGCAGCGGCGGCAATTGAAACTCGGATGTGCCGTACACCCAACTGTTCCGATTCCGATTTCAAGCGATCATGCAGAATGACTGCATACTCGCCGTTTTCATCCAGACCTATCTCCACTTCGCGAAACATCGCCAAATCGCTGACTCCGACCCCCAGCGCTTTCAGCGTGGCCTCTTTCGCTGCGAAGCAGGCCGCATAAAGCAGCGCTGGATTCCTGCCGGTGCTACAGCGTCTAATTTCTTCGCTAGTGAAGACTCCGTTCTCTTGCCGCCAATCGCCGCGCGCGAGTTCCTGCGTGACGCGGCCGTTTTCGACAAGATCAATTCCTAAACCGACGATCACAAGGGACGACCTTTGGCCCCTGCGGTAGCTCGTTGGCAACGTCGGCTCATCAACCTAAACTGCACGGACCGTCAGCACGGGACAATGTGCGTGCTGCAACACGTGATGCAGCGTCGTCCACGGTAAGTGCGTTGACACCGCGCCGCCCGAGTGAGAACCCATGACGATAAGTTCTGCGTTGCGAGCATCCGCCAGCCGTACAATTTCCTTCGCAGGATCCCCAGTTTCAACTTCGATCTCAGGCTTGTACGGGAGATCGATGTCGGTCGGGACCAGTTGACTCAATCGCTCGCAATCCCGGCGCTTCCAATCCACCAATTCCGCTTCCGACACGGGTTTGCTTTCGACGATATGCAGCATGGTGAATTCGGCTCGATCTTCTTCTGCGAGCGACAGCGCATAGGTCAGGGCCCGCAGAGACCCGGTAGAAAAATCCGTGGCATAAAGAATGTTGCCGAACCGTTCCAGGGACAGCATTCGGACACAGGGTCCAACGGTGAGCACGGGACAAGTCGCGTGCCGCACTACCTTTTCAGCCGTCGACCCCAACATCAGCTTGTCGATCCCGCCGCTGCCATGCGTACCCATGACAATGAGATCGATGTTCTGGTCGGACACGAGCCGCGAGAGCACTTCCCAGGTCTCACCGGCTTGCATCAGGACTTCGTGAGGAAGAGATTGCAAGTCTGCTGTTTGCTCGAGCTGGACCATGCTGTCTTCCGCATTGCGTTGCGCCGTGTCAATCAATGCGGGCCACGCGTCTCCAGCCGTAAGGGAAGCTTCCTCTGAGATCGCGTGGGCGAGGAAAAGCTTAGACTCGTAACGTTTAGCCAGGGAAATGGCGCACTTGAGAGCGTTCTGCGACTCGGGTGAAAAGTCGGTTGCCAGTAGGATCTTGCTAATTGCTATGCGGGAGAGCCTAACTTGAGTAGCCAAAGCGCACCTCCATAAAGCCGGGAATAAGACTATTTCCCCCGCCTACTCATCCTCTCGCTAATTGCTCAAGAAAGTCGGTGACTGGGGTCACCAGATTTGGTGATAGATGGTTGGCACTCTAGTACAGGAAGTCGAAGTCGACCAGGAACTTGCGGTCGTAATTACCGAAGAACCTTCCATACTGGGGATCGGCGAGGTTGGAATGCACTTCCAACGGATTGAAATGGTTGGTCAAGTTGCGAACCGTCAGAGAGAGCCGCACCGCGTGCTGCAGATTCACCTGCACATCTTTGGACACGCGCATGTCCAGCGAGAAGTAATTCGGGTAGCGGTATTGAGGCCCGATCACAGGCACATACTGCTGATATAGATTCGTCGGCTGGTAAGGAAATCCGTTGCGGTACTCGATGTGCGGCGACAACGTGATTTTCTTCGGCAGGTTACCGTAGCTTCCCCAGAACAGGAAACGGTTGGGTATTTCGCTGGGTAAGCTGGCGATCAGGTTGGGTTGAATCACCGGCGAAGGAAAATTTCCCAGGTAGGAGCCGGCGTCGTTTACGTCACCGTACGCATACTGCCGCACGTAGGAGAAGAAGAACTGGCGCGGCGAGGCGGACCCGATGCGGGCCGTGAACTCAGCCTGCCGAGTCTGCGCCCATCCGGAGGAATTCAGCACGAAGGCAGGTTGGTTCTGAATGACCTCGGGCTGCAACGTAATCATGTCTTGCTCGTGGCTTTGCAGGTATTTCGCGCGTAGCACCAACCACCGCTTTACCGTCCGTTCAAATTCGACGTTCCACGCCGTGCTGTACGGAGCGAAGTTCCCGCTCTTTAGCTTCCGATTGATGAAGGGAAAGTTCGATTCTGCTGCCTGGCCGGTGATGTTGAGATAGCGAACCGGCGGCCCGACCGGCAAGCCCTGCGCGTTGTAGGTGGTGAGGACTTGATCCGGGTAGCTATTGAAGGCGTAGACATCCAGCGGCACCGAGTCATAGAAGATGCCGATGCCACCCCGGACCACGGTTTTGCCGGAGTTGCCTGGTGCCCACACAAACCCGGTGCGCGGCGCCGCCCGCGTCGTAGAGGTAATGGTCTGCCCTTCCAGGCGGACCCCGATATCAACCGCAAGGTGCGAGTTTAGTATCCAGTGATCTTGCGCGTAAACGGCAGGTTCCGTATCGGCGACCTGGTAGGGTTTCCCGCCGACATAATCAATCGTTTGCAGGAGTCGGCCGTTGGCATCCTGCAAGGTCACTGGATTGCCCAGGAAGTGGCCCTCGTTTTCACTGTGCCCAATGACGGAACCGATCTGGAACATGTGTTGGCCGTGGAAGTGCAAGGTGCGTGGCGTCCACTGCTCCATCCACACAAAGCGGGTGGCGCTGCGTGAGTTGTAGCTGAAATAATTTCCCTGGTTGCCCACCGGCGTGAGGACCATGTTGGCGTTGCCCAGCGGCGAGACTTCGCTGGAAACCCCCGTACCGGCGAAGGTGCTTTGCAGCAGGCCGTCGCCGATCTGCCAGCGATGGGTCAGCGTCGCTGTGGATTCGTGGAAGTTCGCATCCGGCGTCACCGGCTGGGGGTTGAAGTAGTCGAGGCCGGCATATTGCAAACTGTGGGGCGCGAAATGGAAGCTCGCGGTCAGTGTCTGCTTGGCAGACAGAATGGCGTCAAGCTGGGTGAAGGAATTGAAGGCGGTTGACCTGGTGAGATTTTCCGGATAGGGCAGCGTCCGCACCTCCTGGTTGCTGAACAGATACTCCGCGCCCTCAACGAAATAGAGTTTGTCCTTGACCAGAGGCCCGCTCAGATTGAACCGTGGAGAGGCATCGACGACCCCCTCCAAGTGTCCGCTACGGATGCGGAAATCGGGAAAGGGATCGTTCAAGCTGTAGTCCCATTTATCGCCACCACGACGCGTCTCGGCCGAAACTACGCCAGCCGTGAACTTCCCATACTGCGCCAGATACGGCATCTCGGCGACTTCCACGGTCTGCACGCTGTCGATGGGCACGCTGAGGCCGAAGCTTCCGGTGGCAGGATCGGTGACATCGACGGAGTTGACCAGCAATGCACTGTGGTCCTCCCCCAAGCCCGCGATGCGCACGCTGCCATCCTTGGCGCGCACGATGCCGGGTATTAGCGGCAGCGCGTCGGCAAGGGTTGCGGGGCGAATTGCGCTGTTCTTGGCCTGAGCGGTAGGCAGCGTCGCTTGACTGCTTGCCGTTTCCGTGACCGGACTCGAAGCTTCGCCTCTGACTTCGACAGTCTGCTGGCTCAACGCCGCTTCACTCAAGACGACGTCAACGTCCTAAGCGGCGTTGCTTTCGCCGATCTCCAACGTGGTTTCGGTTGGGAGGTAACCTTTCTTTTGAATGCTCAGCGAATAGCTTCCGGCCGTGTTGACCGCGAGCGTTACTTTTCCCGTGGCGCCTGTCGTGGAGGTGCTAATGGGCCCGCTGGTTGAGCGAACCGCAACCGTCGCCTCGGCAACAGGCTGGTTCTTTTCGTCGATCACCGAGAGATTGATCGAGTAGGTTCGAGTGTCGCTGGGCCCGGACGCCCAAAGGAAACTGCAGAGGGGCAGCATCCACCCGAGCAGAACCAAGCTCTTGAGAATTCTCCGGGTTAGCAGCGATCGTGATTGAGTGGTCATTCTTCCGGATCTCAACGGGGGGCGCTCTTTAAACGCACTGGAATATTGCCTTATGATGATGCTCCTTGCGGCTGAAAAGCGTCTTTCTTTCGCGTGACGAAATTGTCATTCGAATCCGGGCTCTCAGGCGCCAGCACCAGGCGAGGTCGAACAGCCTGTCGTCTGGACGCAAGGTAATTCCGCCTTGCCTACCTAAGCTATAACCCCTGTGTCTGTCATCAGTTTCGCGGGAATCCTTGAACCCAGAATCCCCACGTCACCATAGTACTCGACAGCACTCGGGACTTGAACGACACGCTCGCGATCGGTTGTTGGTCAGTTGAGCCGACAAAACCGTTCCGCTAATTCTTCTGTCGGCCGCAATCAAGGTTGGAGGGTGCCGGCCTGAGACGGCACCCTCTATGAAGTAGCGTTCGAAGAATTGTTTGGTTACACAACGGCTTCGTTCTGGGACGCTGAAACTGCACGGTGCGCCCCAGCGTTCCCAAGAAAGTTTACCAATTCAGAGTTCACTTCATCCGCATGTGTCCAGGTTATGCAGTGCGGCCCATCTTTCACCACCGATAAGCGGGCTCCCTTGATCAGCTTGGCAGTTCGGAGTCCTGAGGCCGTGATCGGCAGAATTCGGTCCGCATCGCCGTGAATGACCAACGTGGGCACATCGATCCGGCTCAAGTCCTTGCGGAAGTCTTCATGCCAGGTTGGTACGCACGCTAGACTGGCCGTTGCCGAAGCGCCCGCTGCGACGTTCCAACTGGCCTGCACAGCCTGTTCGCTGACGCGTTTGCCCAGCAAGAGGTCCGTGTTGTAGAAATTCTTGAAAAACTCGGTGAAGAACGCATAACGGTCTGCGGCGACCGCTTTCTGAATTCCCTCGAACACGCTGCCGTCCACACCCTCCGGGTTGTCCGCCGTCTTCAGTAGGAATGGCGGGACGCCCGAGATGATTACCGCACTGCTCACGCCCTTCGATCCATATTTTCCCAAGTAGCGCGCCACTTCGCCGCCACCCATCGAGAAACCGACCAGCGCGACATCACGCAGTTCAAGCTGCGTCACCAGTTTGTGCAGGTCCTCGGCGAAGGTGTCGTAGTTGTAGCCCGTGGTTGGCTGACTGGACTTGCCGAACCCCCTGCGGTCATAGGTGATGACACGGTGACCTGCTTCCAAAAGGACCGGCACCTGCTTCTCCCAGGAAGCACCGCTCAGCGGATATCCATGGATAAGAACAACCGGCTTGCCCGAGCCATGGTCCTCGTAATAGAGATCGATGTTGCCGGAGTTTTCCTTTCCGACGTTGACATATGGCATAGGAGACTCTCCTTTTTGTGTAGGTTGGAGTTGAATGGGCCTCTGAAGCCCTGAATATTTCCGACTGCTTTATAGGCCGCGTACTGTCTCTGACAAAAACTAGGTTCGGCGCTCGGTCTGGTCAATCCAGGTTTCGATCAAGCTGGCAGTCGCTACATCGCCGTGTTCATCGCAGACCCGATGCGTGGAGCGCAAGGACCGGGTCAACTGCTGGTTGTCGGCACAAAGTTCTGCCAGCATCAGCTTGGCGCAAAAGTCCTAATGTATTCGGATGAGACAAAACGGAGCGGAGGTGCAAGAACTCTTCAAAGGGAAGGGGATGCCGTTCTCGATGTGGACGACAGCGCCCGGTTGTCCTGAGAGAGTGTGACTTTTTGCGCGTCTTCAAGAACCGACACTGAAAACAAAAGCCTTACGGGCCGCCAAAAGGCCATAAAATCAAAAAAAGTCACACACTCTGAGCCTTGGTATCCCCGCTCGTCACAGCTGATGGTGATTGGCATCACTGCCTCGTGTAAATCGCGGATGTTACCTTGCCGCCACCTTCAATAGAGGTGAACGTTCGTTCGAAGGTGCTGCCGTCGTTCTCTTGGATGCGGCAGTGGGAAACCGTTCGCGTGCGTCTTCCTTCGGTGGCAGAAGGTGGTGACTCCACGACGGCGTGGTTCTCCGTCTGCCGGCAGTCCGCCGCGGTTTCAGCCGCCTCTATCAGTCGCAAGTCACTGTACCTTGGGAGGGTATGAATGAAACGGATGTCGCCTTGGTTATTGCTCGTCGCGTTTATAGTCTCAGTCAATTGTTTCGCGGATTCAACCGATAGCGCGGCTCTCTTCAAGTCCAAATGCGCCATGTGTCACGGGCCGGACGGCACGGGAAGCACAATGGGACAGAAACTCGGCGTCAAGAGCTACAAATCGCCCGACATTCAGAAGCAGTCGGACGCCGACCTGAAGAATGCGATCGCCAACGGCAAAGGCAAGATGCCGGCATACAAGAGTCTGACGCCTGAACAGGTGGACGGGCTGGTGAAGTACATACGCGAGCTCGGCAAGTAGCGGAGGTATCGATGTCAACGAACGCCACGGCTCCTCAACCAAGAGTTGCGAACGTGGGGCGCCGCCGTTTTGTAAACATTCTGCTGGGAACGGGTCTGCTGGCCTCAGCAGCCTCATTCCTCTACCCCGTTCTGCGCTACCTGGTCCCGCCCAAACTTCCCGACCTGGGCGGCGACGCCGTACTTGCGGCACGTCTCTCGGAGATGAAGCCCAACACCGCGAAGACGTTTCGCTTCGGCACCCGTCCCGGGTTGCTGGTTGAGACGGCCGCGGGCGAATATCGCGCCATGTCGGCGACCTGCACCCACCTGGGCTGCACAGTGCAGTATCGTCCCGACCTGCGCGAGATCTGGTGCGCCTGCCACAACGGCATGTACGACCTGAACGGTCGCAACATCTCGGGGCCGCCGCCGCGTCCGCTGGAGGCGTTCGAGGTCCAGGTCCGCGGCGACGAAATCTTCGTACGGCGTAAGCAGGAGGCTTGATGGCGGGCCCGGTTGCAAGCGTTCGCGAATGGTTCGACGAACGGTTCCCTCTGGACGATCTCAAGGCACTGGCGCAAAAAAAGAAGGTCCCGGTACACCGTTACTCGTACTGGTATTTTCTCGGCGGCATGACGCTGTTCCTTTTTGGGGTGCAGGTCCTCACCGGTGCTTTGTTATTGCTGTATTACCGCCCGGGAGCCGACGAGGCCTTCGAGAGCGTGCAGTTCATCATGACCCAGGTGCAGTTCGGATGGCTGATCCGGTCGGTGCACTCGTGGTCGGCGAATCTGTTGGTCTTCATGGCGTTCGCCCACCTTTTCAGCGTCCTATTTCTGCGGTCTTACCGAAAGCCGCGCGAGCTGACGTGGGTGAGCGGCATACTGCTGCTCTTCCTGATGCTGGGGTTTGGGTTTAGCGGATACCTGCTGCCGTGGAACACGCTGTCGTATTTCGCGACCAAGGTGGGCACCGAGATACCCGCGCAAATCCCGATCGTCGGCCGTCCCATTCTGCTGTTCCTACGCGGAGGCGAAGACATTACCGGTAGCACCCTGACGCGGCTCTACGGGTTCCACGTCGCGATATTGCCGGCGCTGGCGACCTTGCTAATCGGCGTACATCTGGCACTGATTCAATGGTTCGGCATGAGCGTGCCGCCCGGGGTTGAAGAGCAGTGGCAAGCTCGTCCCATGGAGAAGAAGGAGATCCGCTTTTTCCCCAACTTTGCGCTGCGCGAGTTGATGGCATGGTATGTGGCGCTTGGTCTGCTGGGCGCGCTGGCGGCGCTGTTCCCCTGGGGCCTCGGCGTGAAAGCCGACCCATTTGCCTCGGCGCCAGCAGGCATCAAGCCGGAGTGGTACTTCCTCTTCATGTTCCAGACGTTGAAGTTGATTCCCGCGAAAATTCTGGGCATGGATGGCGAAATGCTGGGCATCCTGGCGTTCGGTGTGGTCGGAGCCGTGGCTCTGCTGTTGCCGTTCCTCGACCGTGAAAAGCCGTTCAAAACCCGGCGTTGGATCACCGGGTTGACTTGGGTCTTTCTCGGTTACATGGCTGTGATGACCGTCGACGGCTGGGTGGCAAAGTGAGGCTGCATGATTAAGTTTCGCGATGTGGTGGCATGCAGGCGAGGGGCCGCGGTTGTTGTTGCTGCTGCGTGGCTGATTTGCAGCGGGCTGATAGCTTTCGCCCAGACAAAGAACTCCTGTCTCGATTGCCATTCCAATTTGCCGGAGCCGCTGGGGGTCAGCGTGGAGACTTACGGTCAGAACATCCACGCGCAGAAGGGACTCACATGCGCGGCGTGCCATGGTGGCGACGCCAACAATGATGATCCTGAAAAGGCGATGAGCCGGGCGGCGGGGTGGAAGGGCAAGATCGAGCGTAAGCAAATTCCCGAACTTTGCGCCTCGTGTCACGCCGATGCCGAGCGGATGAAGAAATACAACCCCAGCCTGCGCGTCGATCAGTTCCAGCAGTACAAGACCAGCGTGCATGGAATGAAGTGGGCCAAGGGCGACAATAAGGTCGCGGTGTGTACCGATTGCCACGGCGTGCATGACTTGCGCGCCCCGTCCGATCCGCGCTCGAAAGTGCATCCCATCAACATCGCAACCACGTGCTCACATTGTCATGCCGATGCCGATTACATGAAGCCTTACGGCATCAAGACAGACCAGTTCGCAAATTACGAGCAGAGTGTGCACCATGAGGCTATGGTGGTACGAGGCGACCTGAGTGCGCCCACCTGCACCACCTGCCATGGCAACCACGGAGCGACACCCCCAGGGGTCGCCAACGTCACCAATGTCTGCTCGAATTGCCACGTCTTCCAGGCGCAGTTGTTCGAGACCAGCCCGCACAAGGACCCGTTCGCCGCGATGGGTTTTCCGGGTTGTGTCACCTGCCACAGTAATCATGCAATCAAGCATCCTAGCGACGAAATGATCGGTACCGGCGAGAAAGCCGTGTGCATGAAGTGTCACACCGCGGGGGATACCGGCTCCCTGCAGGCGGAAGCTATGCATACTCAACTGACGAACCTGGCATCGGCGATTGATGCCTCGGACGAGCTACTCAGTCGAGCCGAACGGCAGGGCATGGAAGTCAGCCAGCCCAAGCTGCAGGAGGCACAAGCGCGCGATGCACTGTTGAAGGCGCGGGTCGCGGTGCACGCCTTCCGCGACAGCGGGTTGAAGCGGGACACCGATGCCGGACTTGCGGCGACAAGACAGACGTACGCTGCTGGGGAGAGGGCGATGCAGGAATGGCGGTTCCGGCGTGTCGGGCTTGGGCTATCGCTGGTGATGATCGCCCTCACGCTTGTGGGGCTGGGGTTCTATATCAGGAAGTTGGAACAGAAGTAACGCGCTCCAGCCTGCGATTCATCAGTCCTGGACCGCCCCGTGGGTCGGCCGGAAGCGCGATGCGTTCCCAATTCCAGGGCCAGGCGTGAGAGAGGAGTGTTGTGTATGACAATACTGGACGGACGCAAACAGCTTCTCTTTTGGGTCCCCGCAGCACTGATTCCCGTGGCCTTGATGGTGGCCGTGTTCATACAGGTGCGCCGGCCAACCACCACGCGCCGCGCCCTCTACATTATCGGTGAACCGGAGAAAGGCGCCGCGCTGTTTTTTGGTGACAAGCAATGCGGCATTTGCCATTCCATCGATGGATCGGGTGGGCGCGTTGCCCCGGATCTCTCCGGAAAACACCCCGGGACTCCCGCAATGGGGTGGCTTGTGACGGTATTGTGGAACCATGGACCCGGTATGTGGCGGCAGATCCGCCAAAAGAACAAGCCTTATCCTGAGTTGGACTCACAAGAAATGGCGGACATCCTTGCGTTCTTGTACCAGGCCAGCAGTATTGACCGCGCCGGAGACCCAAGCGCCGGCCAGCGGGTGTTCAACGAGAAGGG
>Ga0208080_1001071_pt1 | contig 13669 bp, 11 predicted proteins | sample NGESurdeep092012_3_FD_184476 | JGI IMG/M metagenome (GOLD analysis project Ga0208080, IMG submission 184476) | Arctic peat soil microbial communities from Barrow, Alaska - NGEE Surface sample 210-3 deep-092012 (SPAdes) | ecosystem: Environmental > Terrestrial > Soil > Wetlands > Peat ...
CAGACGCTGCACACCAGGCCGGCGTACCGGTCGACGAGCTGCTCCCACGCGGCACGACGGCGGCAAGGGTGCCCAACTCGGCCACCGACCGCGGGGAGGTCACCGCGCCGCACTCGCCAGCTGCCCACGCGCAGCTGGTTCCAGTGCCCACTTCCGGCGCTGCACCACCGGCACATGCAGGTCGTCGGTAGTCCACGCTGTCGCCCGCTGCCGCAGGAGTTCAGCGGCGGTGAAAGCGTCGACCCGTTCCGTACCTTCGGTCATGACGTGGGCCAGCTGTCCAGTGACGATTGCGGTGGCGAACGAAGTGCCGGACCACGTCGCCCAGCCGGCGAAGGTCCGAACTTCCGAGCCGTTCGAGCCGTTCTCGGGAAAGACTGGAAATGTGCTGACCAGCTCGCCGCCCTCGGCGGCTAACTCTCCGTCGCCGCCCCGACGGCGAGTACCTCATGCAGGGCCGCGGGGAGGAACTCCCGGGCCGGGCCGTCGTCCCGGTTGCCCGCGGCCGACCACGACGATCCGGTCGGGCAGCTCCCGGATCGTCTGCGTGAGCAGCGACGCCTCGCCGACCGTCGGGCGGGCGGTCCCCAAGGACAGGGCCAAGGCCGCGAGCACGTCGAGGGCGTCGTGGACCGCGCCGCCTCGTAGGCTGCTCCGACCGAGACCACAGGTGGTGGTAGCAGCCGCGCGGGATCATCCGCCATTCGGTTGTGGATCAGTAGTCGACGGCGCGGCCGTCCCTGGCGGCCTGGCGTGCTAGCCATTTCCCAGCTTGCCGGCGGGGTCCGCACGCCGGCCGCCGGATCGGTGCTGACGGTTCGTTACTGGCTGCCCTCCAGCCCGGCCGGCCCGAGCGCATAGCGAACTGTCATTGGCCGGTATCTACCGACCGACGTCGGCCTCGGTATAGACGCCCAACCACGTCGTCCGGGGTGGATTGCCATGACCAGCACCCAGCAGCAGCGTGCACAGCCAGCGACAGCCCGCGTCCACCACACGCCACCGGTGGACCGGCTCGCCCCGCGGCGGCGCCAGCGGATCAGGTCCGTCGCCAGCGTCCCGGCCGCCGACCTCGTCGAGGCAGCCGTGATCGGCTGGCTGCACCGCCACAGTGTCACCCTGCTGCGCCTGAGCATGGGAGTGGTGATCTTCGGCTTCGGCATCTTGAAGTACTTCCCCGGGGTCAGCCCGGCCGAGAACCTCATCGCGACCATCACCCACCTGTTGACCTTCGGGCTGGTGCCCGGTCGGCTGGCGATGGTCCTGCTCGCGACGGTGGAGTGCGCCATCGGCCTGTCCCTGATCACCAACCGGGGCCTCCGGGCGACCATCTACCTCCTGGTGGTATGGGTCCTGGGCATCCTCTCCCCGACTGTGCTGCTGCCTGGGCGGCTCTTCAGCGGCCCCGACCACGCCCCCACATTGGAAGGCCAGTACGTCCTCAAAGACATCATCCTGCTCGGCGCCAGCCTGGTTATCGCCGCTGCCACCCTGGGTCGCCCAGTCAGACAGCCGTGCCAACTCGGCTGGGGTCGATGCTCCTGCTCATGCGAACACTCATCATCGGTGAACCAGGAATGGGAGAACTGCAATGACGGTGCATCACGCTGAGGCGCGCTGGTCCATTGCCGACGTCCGACCCGGGTCCGGGCACCATCGCGGCGAAGACTGGGCTAGTCACGTCTTCTGGCTGGCCGAGGCGCTCGCCGTCACCGACCGCCCCGCCGAGGCCGAGCAGGCATTGCGGCGCGCTGCCGCGTGCGCCAACGACCTGGGACTGATCGCCGAACAAACCAGCGGCGCCACCGGCGATTGCTGGGCAACTACCCCCAGGACTTCAGCCATCTCGGCCTGGTTCTCGCCGCCCAGGCGGTGGCCACCGCCAGCCGCGCCACCACGGGCAACACCCGGAAAGAGGACCCGATGACCGATCCCAGCAGCCAGCAGGTCACTACTACGCACGACCTACGCGGCGGCGGCCGCCCGCGCCTGATCTTCAGTCATGACGAGCACGCACCGGCGGGCAGCCCAGGTCGCGAGTTCGCGCTGCTGCCCGGCGTCACCTTTATCGGCAGCGCCGCGGACGCCGATCTGCCCCTGGCCGGACTGGACGAGCGCCACGCCGAAATCCGCCGCGACGCAGCCGACGAGTACACCTACGTGCACGTCGGAACGCGCAGTGGGAGCACCGTGGACGGCCGCCCAGTGGGCCAGAAGGTGCTCCGCACCGGCGACCGGATCGAGTTGGGGGGCCGGATCCTCGCCTTCTACCGGGAAGAGTTCGCCGACCACGGCCGGCCCCACGGCGGCCGGCTGGGCGGTGAAGGAAGTCGCCAGCGCCCGCAGGAGGAGCCGCGACCCCGGGGAACCTCAGCCGACGGAGGCAGCGAACGCCACGGCACCGACCCCGGCGAGTACTACTAGTCGCGCCGGCGCCGTTGCTGCCGCTTTGTCCCCCGCCGCCGGAGTCGGATCGATCATCGCGCCCTCGCGCGCGCGGGGGGTTTGACCAGAGTCCCTACGGGACTCAGGAGGGGTCGCAGTTGGCTCGGCAGGCACCGGCCCGGTGGCCTCCCCGGCGGCCGGTGGGACCGGTTCACCGCCCGTCGCAGCAGCGGTTTCGCCGTCCTGGTCGTCCTGGTCGTCCTGGACCAGCCGGGGGAGTGGGCGGGTGAGCAGATAGACCGCGGCCCGGTTGCCTTCCAGCCCGGCCAGCGCGGCCGGCCGGGTCCGCGGGGTGGAGCCGTGCTCGACGCTGGCCAGCAGCCCGCGCGCGCGCAGCCAGGCCAGCGTCATCAGAGGTGCCGAGTAATTTTCGTGGAAGAGACTTGTGTCGCTAAATGGGGGGCTTGGCCGTCGTCATCCATCGAATGAAAGGACTGCCTTGGCCGGGCCAGCGCCGGCCCGGAAGCGGGCCGCCGGCGGCCCAGGCGGACAGCAAAACCGCCGACGCGACCACCGCTGCTCGGGGCGGGCGGCGATGACCGCCCGGTTGGGAAACTCGGGTGCCCCGGAGCCGCGGACCTGGCCCACGTCGCCGCGGTTCCCGCCGCGGCGTGGGCGCTGCCGTGGGGGATGCCCCGACCACGGCAACACCCTCACCAGTTCCGGCGGGCAAACCTTTGGCCCGTGCCCGCAGCACGCCGCCAAGGCCGTCGCCGCGTGACAATCAGGACACGCTACCCACAACCCTTGACGATTTTCTTGATCCAACAGTGTCACGGTGCTCGATTGGAGGGACAAGTTGGCGTCCAACCGCGGACTGTCGCACTCCGGCGCAGCTTGGGGCAGGTACGTAGAGCGCGGGACCCCCTGAGTGGGGAGTGAGGGTACCGCTGCGCCGCGGGCAGGCCGCGGCAGCGTCGCGGGCGCCGCCGGCGACGCGGGTGTCGAGTATCGACGTGCCGTCGCGGCGCACGCCGTTGCCTACGGGCTGGCCGGCGTGCCGCTGCTCGGTGTCGGCGTGCCAGCCGCTGACGCCCACGTCGATGCCGTTGTTCTGGAGACTGAGGACCCCGTCGACGACATCAAGGTGTGCTTTAAGTCCGGCTGGACCGCGTTCCTGCAGGCAAAGAGGTCCCTTGGAAAGGGCAGCGCCCTGACTGCGGCTGTCGCGGGTCGGGCTGAACGACGAGCAACGCACCCTGGTTCGGAAGTGTGCCGTGATCTGGGAGCTCGCGGTCGAAGAGCCCGAGGGTGCGGGCGCCCTCTTAGCCACGGCGCACCTGACCGCGCTGCTCGAGACGAGGCAGGCGCAGAACGGGCTCGCCGCCTGGAACGCCCTGATCGGCCTGGCCGGCGAAGCCGCGCGTCTCCGCGGCGGCTACGAGATGGCTGGCTGGCTCGACGGGTTGCGGGGGAAAGGTGTTCTCGTTGCCGCCGGGGGGGGGCCACACCGGCTGCTGAGCTGCAGCGTTGCTACGAGGCCTTGAGCCGCTACAAGTGTCGGTTGCGCCGTGACGGCAGCGTCATTGATCTGCTCGGCCTGGGAGCTGAAGTTCCCGCCCTGCCGGTAACCGAGGTTGACGCCGAGGTCCAGGTCAGGAACGGGCCGGACGGCCCCGGATCAGACGCTGATCTGTTGTGGGCGTTCTTGCGCCGAGGACGGACGATCTTGACGGGCCTGCCGGGCGGCGCAAGTCGACCGCGATCCGAATGCTCGCGGGACGGCTGTGCGACGTGCCTGATGCCCCGCTGCCCGTCCGAGTGTCTCTCGCCGACGTCGACGCCCTGGATCGCTCCGATGGGTTCCGCGACCGCCTGTTGTCGGTCGCACTGCGCCACGACAAGGCCGAGGACCGGCCGTTCCTGCGCACAGAGCTCGAACAACGCCTCGACATCGGCGGCACGGCGCTGCTCCTAGACTCCCTGGACGAGACCTACGACAGGCGCGGCGCCGTGGTCGGCGAGATCGGCACCTTCTTGAAGAGCGTCTCGCCGGACGTCGATGTGCTCGTCGCGACCCGCGACGTGGCGTACGGCCAGGCGGCCACGTTGGAATGGGGCAGCATCAGGCTGCTCCCACCGAAGCACGCCGAGCGAATCGTCACCGCGGTCCTCCGCCGGTCCACCGCCAGGGCCGGCGTGTCCGAGGACAACGCAGAGCAGTGGGCTGCCGAGCGCGCCGACTGGGTGCAGCGGGCGCTCGCCGACGCCACACTCCGCGAAACACCGCTCCTGCCCATCCTGCCCCTCCACGAGGCGGTAGATGAAAACAGCGTCAGTGGTGTAGGGGCCGCCTGGGACATCGAAACCTCGGAAGGTACGGCCGGGCCACTGGGCCGGGGCCTGGCGGACGCCGAATTGGATGACGAAGTCGTCTTCGGCCACAACGACAGACCGGAGCCAGCTGCCGCCGGGGTTGCGCTGAGCAGACGCGAGGAACTCCCGGGTGCCCTCCCGGCCGTTGCGCTTGTCCGGCGCCAGCGCGTGATTGACCATGTCCGGACTACAGAGCTCGTCGAGTTCGCTGGGATCCCCACCGGCAGTGAGTGCTTCGAGACGACGTATCACGGCCTTGTCTGCTCAGCGATGTCCATCGGGCATTGCCTAGCACAGAAGTCTTGGCAGGCCCTCGCCAGCGAGGCGACCGGCGGCCCTGCCGATCACATCCACGCCGTTGGTGAGGTTGACCCGAGCGATTAACCTCTCCAGGAGCGCAGCACGTCGGCGACGTCGGCGACGTGCGGCGATCGCAGTAGCGTGTGGTGGTCGCCATCGACAACCACCCGCGTCCCACCTCCGGCGAGCACGCGTCCCCACTCCTGGGCCCGGTGCCGAGACGCCCTGGCCGACACGACGAGGGTCGGTGCGCGCAGCGGTCGGGGGCGGTAGCGCCGCATGGCGCGGTGGGCGTCGGTGAAGGCGGCGAAGCGGGTGTTCCAGTCCTGGCTTTCCGATGCCAGGGGGGGTCGGTCCCGGCCCGCCCGTTCCGCGGGCGCCGCCTCTGCGGCCGGTGCCCCGAGGTGCTCGGCGGCCCAGGCCAATTGGCCACCCGGCGGCCCGCACGCCAGCCCCGCGGGGACGGTACTGGCGCGGCCGAGGGCGGCGGCCGCGCCAGCTACGAAGATCCCCGCCAGGTCGTTCTCCGACAGCGACCCGACGTCGCCCATGGGAAAGCTGGTGTCGAGCAGGACGAGCAGTTCGACCTCCTGCTCGTCGCCTTCGAGCTGACGCGCCATCTCGAAGGCGACGAGGCCGCCGAAGGACCACCCGGCGAGCCGGTAGGGACCCGAGGGCCTGTGTCGGCGGATCACGGCCAGATGACGCCGGGCCGTGTCCTCGACGGAGGTGGCAGTACGGACAGGAGGGTCCTCATGGACCGCGTAGACGGTGAGCTCTCCCGCGAGAGCGTGCGCAAGCTCGGCGTAGGGGTAGGCGCTTCCGCCCACGGCGGGGGCGCAGAGCAGTTCCGTCGTCGAAACCACGGACGACAGGCGTACGAGCCGGGGGGAGGGCTGCTCTACCCCCAGGTCCTCGTCGGTGGACGGTTCCTCCGCTGACGGCTCGTCAGTCACCTGGTGTTCCGAGCGCAGCAGCCGGGCGAGGTCTGTGACGGTCGGGGCGCGGAAGATCACCGTGACGTCAAGCTCGAGGCCGAGAACGTCGCGCAGCCGCGCCAGTAACTGCATCGCCTGCAGGGACGTCCCCCCCAGATCGAAGAAGCTTTCCCGGGCGCCTACGTCCTGGAGGGCCAGGACCTCGGCGAAGAGTTCGGCGAGAGCCGCCTCGACCAGTGTCTTGGGCGCGTCGGAGACGGCGCTCTGTTGCGGCTCGGGCAGGAGCCGCCGGTCCACCTTGCCGCTGCTGTTGAGGGGTAACGCGTCCATGACGACGAGGTGCGAGGGGTGCATATAGGAGGGCAGGTGCCTCCCGAGATAGTGGCGCAGCTCGGCGCGGTCAGGCGGCGTGACCCCGACGGGCGTGAGATAGCCGACGAGTTGGCACTGAGCAGATGCGCCACGGGTTACGACGACAGCTTGGTGCACGCTCGGATGGGCTGCCAGAACGGCCTCGACCTCTCCGAGCTCGACCCTCAGTCCCGCCACCTTGACCTGGTCGTCGGTTCGCCCGAGGAACCGCAGGTTTCCGTCGAGCCGTTGCGCCACGATGTCACCCGTCCGGTAGAGACGCTCGCCAAGGGTGTCGCTGAAGGGGTCGGCGACGAACCTTTCAGCCGTGAGCTCCGGCCGGCGCAGGTAGCCTCGGGCCAGCCCCACGCCTCCGACGTAGAGCTCGCCGGGGACGCCCACCGGCACCGGGTTGCGATTGCGGTCGAGCACGTAGATCCGGTGGTTCGCCATGGGCTTCCCGATTGGAGGCGGTTCGTCACTGGCGGCATCGCACTCCATCAGGGTCACCGCCACGGTCGCCTCGGTGGGTCCGTAGCCGTTGAAGAACCGTCGGTGGGGCCGGGCCCAGTCCCGGACCAGATCGGCGCTTACAGGTTCACCCCCGACCAGGGTTAGGCGCAGGTCCGGGAAGCTCGCGCCCGGCAGAAGCGCCATCACTGCGGGCGGCAGATCGGTAACGGTGATGCGCTGGTCACGCAGGAACTGCGCAAGCAGAGGAGGCGACAACGACGCCTCAGGACTCGCTAACACCAAAGTGGCCCCGGAAAGCAGGGCGCTGAACATTTCGAACACCGAGGAGTCAAAGCTCAACGAGGCGTACTGCAGCACCCGGTCCGTAGGCCCCATCGCGAACGCGTCGATAACTGAGGTGACGAAGTCCCCGACCGACCGATGCTCGATCGCCACCCCCTTTGGCCGCCCGGTGGACCCGGAGGTGTAGATGACGTACGCCCGGTCGCGGCTTGTGACTCCGCAGACGGGAGGCGTGTGAGCGTGAGCAAGGATCTCGGGCCATGCACGGTCCAGGACGGAGATCCGCGATGAATCAACTCCCCGGACGCCCGTCAGGACAGGAAGAGTTGCCTCTTCGGCAAGGACGAGGCCTGTTTCCGAGTCTGCGACCATGAAGGCCAAACGCTCGGGCGGGGAGGCGGGGTCGAGGGGAACATACGCCCCGCCTGCCTTTAGGATCCCGAGGACCGCGACCAGCCGGCCCAGCGACCGGTGCATGCACACGCCCACCAGAACGTCTGGGCCAACTCCCTTGTTACGCAGGTACCGGGCTAGCTGGTTGGCCCGCTGGTCCAGCTCTGCGTAGGTGATGCTGTCCTGGCCGTCAACCGCGGCGAGGTGGTCGGGGGCGGCTGCGACCTGGGCCTCGAACAGCCCGTGCAGGCATCCGGTGGGCACGTCCGTCCCAGTGCGGTTCCACTCGATCATCTGACGGACGCGCTCCTGCGGCGACAGCAACGGGAGCTCAGACAGGCGCCGGGACGGCTCCACGGCCACTCCCTCGAGCAGCACCCGCAGGTGGACCAGCATCCGGCGGACCCGGTCGGCGTCGAACAGTGCTGTGGCGTACTCCGCGCGCAAGTTCAAACGCCGACCGCACTCGCCCACGAAGAGGCTAAGGTCGAGCTTGGCATTCGACGTGCCCACGAGGTCCTCGAGCATCTCCAGAGCGAGTTCGCCCGCCTGCAACGGCGGGCCCGCCGGACCGGTCAAGGTGAAGCCCACCTGGAAGACGGGCGGACGGCTGGGGTCGCGCTCGGGTCGCAGGACCTCCACGAGCTTGGCGAGGGGGAGGTCCTGGTGGGCGTAGGCGCCGAGGGTGGCCTCGCGCACGCGCTGGAGAAGCTGCAGGAATGAGGGGTCTCCTGACAGGTCGGCGCGGACGGGCAGCATGGCTACGAAGTAGCCGATGAGTGGCTCCAGCTCGGTTCGCGAACGGTTGGCCGAGGGTGTCCCGACGACGATGTCGTCCTGGCTGCTGTAGCGCTGGAGCACCGCGACGAAGGCCGCGAGAACCAGCATGAACATTGTCACGCCCTCCCGGCGGGCAAGGGAGCGCAGGGCGTCGGTCAGGTCGCCTGTCAGCTCGAGGTACTCGGCTGCTCCATCGAAGGCCTGGACGGGGGGCCGCGGCCGGTCCGTCGGCAACTCCAGAACCGGCGCGCCGGCGAGGTTCTGGCGCCAGTAGGCCGTCAACCGCTCCAGACTCTCGCCCCGAAGCTGTCCTCGCTGCCAGAGCGCATAGTCGGCGTACTGAACGGGGAGTTCGCACCCTCCCGCACTCCCGCCGGTCAGGCGCTCGCCATACGCGTCGGTGACCTCCCGCAGAAACACCTCGACCGACCATCCGTCGAAGACGATGTGGTGGAAGGTGACCAGCAGCACGTGATGGTCAGCACCGAGACCCACCAGCAGGAGCCGTAGCAGCGGCGCCCGCTCGAGGTCGAATCTCCGGTTGGCCTGCCTGGTCGCCACCCGGGCCAGCTGAACCTGTTGTGCCTCGACCGACGCGCTCAGGTCGAGGAAGGTGAGTGGTACGGGCCGCGCCGGGTGCACCACCTGAATCGGCCGGCCTCCGCTGTTGGCGAATGAGGTCCGCAAGATTTCTTGACGGGCCGTCACCACGTTCAGGGCGTCAGCCAGCGCCGAGCGGTCGAGCGGCCCGCGCAACCGTATCCCCATCGGAACGTTGTAGGTCCCGGGCGCCATCTGATCGAGAAACCAGACCTGTTCCTGATTAAGGGACAGCGGGAGTTCGCCACTCGCCTCGGCGCGGCGCGGAATCCGGTTCGGCGCCACGCCGGCCCGCCGTTGGAGTGCAGACAGTGCGCTCCGGGGCGCGGAAGCTCCGTCAACCCCAGGGGGAGCAGTCATTCTCGGTCACTCCTTCGCGGTGCTCAGGAAAGGAACGGCGGGGATGGCGGCGGCAGCGGCCAGGCCGGGCAGGCTCCGGACGGGGGAGAAGACGACCCACAGCAGGGCGGACGGAAGGGCCGTGGCACCGAGGAGAAGAGTCGTGTGGAGGCCGACGACGCTGGCCAGCGACCCTCCGAGCAGGGAGCCGAGCGGTATCGCCCCGTAAGTCAGCAGCCGGTAACTTGCGTTCATACGACCCAGCAGCCTGCCCGGCGTGATGACCTGACGCAGCGTCACCGCGTTGACGTTGCCGACGGCCACTCCGGCGCCGTGGAGGAAGAACGCGCCGGTGAGGAGGGACAAGGACGCCGGCCCAGAGTCGCGGGCGAGCAGGAACAGCAACGGGGACAGGCACGCGACAGTCATTGATCCGATCAGCGCAGGACCGAGGCCGATCACGTCAGCTGTCCGGCGCCCCGACAAGGCGCCCAGCAGCGCGCCTGCGCTGCCCGCTGCCAGCACGAGCCCGAGCGTGCCCGGTCCCAGACCCAGCACGCGGATCGCGTAGAGCATGAAGACGGTGAGGATCAGGTTCTCGAGCGCGTTGAAGGTGGCGCCCTGACCGGCGAGAGAGCGCAGGCAGGGGTGGCCGAAGACGGTCCGCAGACCCTCGGCGACCTCCTGTCGCCAGGGCTCGCGATTGGTCCGTGGCTCCGGCACGGGTTCGCGTCCCTGGATGCGCCACAGACTGCCGGCGGAGAACAGGTAGGAGAGAGCGTCGAGCAGCAACGCCACTGGGGCGCTAAGGATCTGGACCAGCACACCCGCGAACCCCGGACCGGCCACCCCTGCCAACGACTGACTGGCCTGGAGCTTGCCGTTGCCGTCAGCGAGTTGCCCCCGGGGCACGAGAGTTGGAAGGTAGGAGAGGTAGGCCAGATCGAACAACACGGTGAGACTTCCGACCAGGAAAGCGATCCCGCAGAGCAAGGAAATCGAGAGCCGCCCGGTGATTGCCGCCAGCGGAACCAGGCCGATGAGCGCGGCTCGCGCCAGGTTCGTGCCGAGCAGCACTGGCCGGCGTCGCCACCGGTCGACCCACACGCCGGCGAGCACCGTGACAAGCAGGAAGGGGAGGTATCGCGCCGTGCCCAAGATGCCGACCTGGCTCGGGGTAGCGTGCAGTGTCAGGATTGCGGTGAGTGGCAGGGCGAACTCCGTCACTTGCGAGCCGAACACCGAGATGGTTTCGCCTGCCCACAGCTTCCGGAAGTCGCCGTTCCCCATTAGCGAGGGCGGCGCGGCGTCTTGCTCCGATCGGCTGGTCATTTAGGCGCCAGCACGATCCGCCGAGGTGTCGACCCCCCGTACAGAGGTGCGGCCCATCCGCCGGGCCAGCCCGTCCAGCGCGTGCCCGAGCTGGACCACCTCGGTGGGGAGCAGTGCCTGGGGCCCGTCGCAGCGAGCATTGTGGGGATGCGGATGCACGTCGACCATGACACCGTCGGCCCCTGCCGCCACCGCGGCCAGCGCCAGCGGGGCGACGAGGCTGCGGAGGCCGCTGGCGTGGGAGGGATCGACAACGACCGGCAAGTGCGAGCGCTGCTGGACGAACGGAACGGCGGTGAGATCGAGGGTGTTCCGCGTGGATGCGTCGAAGGTGCGGATGCCGCGCTCGCACAAGATGATGTCCAGGCTGCCGGCGTCGGCCACGTACTCCGCGGCGAGGAGCCACTCCTCGATCGTCGCGGTGAGTCCCCGCTTGAGCATCACGGGTTTGCCGGACTCCGCGCACGCACGCAGCAACGCGCAGTTCTGCATGTTCCTCGAACCGACCCTGAGCACGTCGACGACGTCGGCGAGCGCGGCAACGTGCTGCGGCTCAAGCACCTCTGCGACAAGGGGAAGGGGGGAGCAGCGGCGGCGCTCCGCGAGCAGCTCCAGGCCTGAGGCCCCAAGCCCCTGGAAGGAGTAGGGGGACGTGCGGTGTTTGTAGATGTCGCCGCGGAGCATCGTCGCGCCCGCCTCGGTTGCAGCGTCCCACGCCGCCCAGGCCTGGTCCGGGGACTCGATTGCGCACGGTCCGGCGATGAACGTGAATGTGTCCGGTCCAAGTACCGCGTTGCCTGCCCGGACCGAGGAGCGGTGCCCGTTCTCCGCCGAGACGAGCGGATAGGGCGAGTCGATGCGGATGACCTCGTGCACCACCGGGGGGGCGCTGAGGGTGTCGGGAACCCCCGGGACGCCATCCACGCCGATGAATGCCTTGGTCGGGCCGTGGGCCACCGAGGACGCGAGACCGTGGGCGTCGAGTGCTTCACGGACGTCGCGCATGTCGCACTTGCTGGCCGTGCGCGACATAGTCAAGACGCGTGCGAGGCCCGCTGGGACGACTGGCATGGGAGCTCCCACTTCTGGTCGCGGGTTTTCATCTGGCTTCTGGCCGCTGTCAGCTGGCATCGGAGAGCGCTCCCGCGCCTGGTAGGTAGGCCAAGTCGTGGAGCGCCGCCCCGGCGGCGCTCAACCGGACCGGGAACCACCTCAGGACGACATGCTTGAGGGTGCGAAGGGGAACGAGGTCGTACGCGAGCAGGCTCGGCCGGTTGGTGATGGCGAGATCTGCGCGATGGTCGGTGACAGCGCGTGCCGCCGCGGGGTTGCTGGGTACGGGGAGGAGCTGCAACGCGGGGTTTCCCGTCGCGATGTCGGCTTCGTCGCTGACCAGAGGCCACGTCAGGGGCACGGCCGCGCAGGCCGCAGGACGTCGCGCTCCTTCGGCCCCGTCCCTACGGGTCGCGAGGTACAGCGGGGGGTTCGGCTTGTCGAAGGCCGAAGCCATGTCGAACGCGAACCGGACATCGAAGAGCAGTTCCGTGGCTAGTGGGTGGCAGTGCGGCATGATCGCCACATCGATCTTGCGGGTGAGCAACGCGTCGCGAGCTTCCTCGAAGCACGGGAAGAACGTGACGTCCTCCAGGGGCCGGCGCCCCCGCCGGGCGTAGACGTCCAGCGCTTCGGCGGCGCAGGTCAGCGGACCCATAGTTCCCAGCCGCGTTCCCGTGCCCATCCCTCGGCCTCTCGCCTAGCTCGGCCCCACCGTCCTTTCCTAGAGCGCCCGCGAGCCGGCCAAATACGTCATCCCTCGGGTGGGGCCGTCAGGGTGCGCGAACTACGTTCCCCACCGCCCTCGGCACCGGTGTTCAAATCGAAGGCATGTTCCATGGCCATCGACCCCGGGACTCTCGACCGGATTCTCGATCGTCAGGGAGACGCCACGACGCCACCTGCGGCGAGTTCTGGACGTGTGGACTTTGGCCCTTGATCCGATCTTTTGCCTGGCCCTCCCACGGCGAGGCGGGAGTGGCAAGGAATCGTGGGCCGATCCGACTTGCGGCCACTGAAGACCTTTGGTCTTCCCGTGTGGTGAACTCGTGTATCAGCCCAAGGCACTTAGGCGTGGTGGGCGATCGCCAATCGCCGCGCCGATGACCCGCCGTGTCAAGTCCCACCAGTCGAGCAGGTGCAGGTGCGGCCAACGTCCTCCCAGCGGGGACAAGCGCTGTGCCGTCTCGACGCCGTCGTCGAGCGGCAGGTGGGCAAGATCCACCTCGCGCAGCCCGGCGAGCGTTGCCGAGCCGATCTTTATCAATGCTTCTTTTCGTACCCACTGTCGGAGGAACGCGGCATGCGGGTCGCGCGCCTGCCTGACGGCGGCCAACTCAGCATCACTGAGTGCGTGCGCGTTCATGTCGGCTTCAGTCCGCCGTCGGGGAACCCTTTCGACGTCCACCCCTACCGGGCCCCATCCGGCTGCCGCGGCCACACCGCCGCGGGTGTGGGCCATGCTGAGGTACATCCCGCCGTGATCCGCCAGCACGGGTCGGCCGTGTGGCCCGCCGCACGTGTCGCACCGCTGAACCAGCCGCAGGCTTGCTGCTGGCAAGCCCAGCAGTCGCATGGCGCAAATACGGACCAGGGCGTGCGCCGCAACAAAACCAGCACGGTCCTCGTCCCGTCGAAATGCGGCCACGCGCCGACGTTCTTCGAGGGTGAGCATCTCTTCACTAAAGTCCGGTGAAGCGAACACCTCCTCGGTGGTCGCCACCAAAACCATTGGATCTACCACCTTCACCCGGCTTCCTCCGCCAACATCATGCAGCACGCGCGGCAGCAACATAGTGACGTGCCAGCAGGGCGGCCGGACGATACCTTCCGGATTCGGGGCTCGGAGTGATTTGGAACGGGACCCGGCGGTAGCGCCGGGCCAGCCCAGAGTCGGGGACATCGCCGGATCCGCCCTGTTGCTCACAGACCGCCCACGCCCTCCCGCGTGCCCGGCGATACCCACGATTCAGCACTCTGACGGCATGGGCATCGGACACCATGTCGTCACCGGCGGCGCCGTTGCCGAGTCCGTTACGAGGGAGCGGTGAATCATCGACAGCCTC
>Ga0208080_1001081_pt1 | contig 13583 bp, 9 predicted proteins | sample NGESurdeep092012_3_FD_184476 | JGI IMG/M metagenome (GOLD analysis project Ga0208080, IMG submission 184476) | Arctic peat soil microbial communities from Barrow, Alaska - NGEE Surface sample 210-3 deep-092012 (SPAdes) | ecosystem: Environmental > Terrestrial > Soil > Wetlands > Peat ...
CCTGGTACATCGACGCGTCATTCACGTGGATGACCGGGAAGTCCACCGACTGCCGCACGGTCTCGGACTTGGTGACCACGCGCTGCACGACGACCTTCTGGCCGTTCTTCAGCGCGGACCTCACCGACGGGACGACGCGGTCCTTGGCGCTGACCCGAACACCGAGATCGCTCAACAACTGACCCACGGTGGCGTCGGTGGTCGAGAGAGTCTGGTGCTTGCCGTCGTGCACGAGTGTCACCGTCTTCGGCGTGCGCAGGTCGATGGCTGTCGGATCCAGCGCAAGTCGCTGTGAGCGCGACACCGAGACCAGATCCGTGGCGGGGTAGCCCAGCTGGGCCAGCGCTTCGGCAACGGTCGGCGCCGTCGTCCAGACATCCTTCTTCTGGCCGTCGACGCTCAGGTGCAGCAAGCGTCCTCGGTTGAAGACGATCCGCTCTCGTGAATAGATCTTCGAATCCACGGACGGCGCGACGATGTCGTGCTGGCCGATTCGGTAACCGGCGCCGACCAACGCGCCACCGATGTTGGCGGCCATCGTGTTGATGCTCGTGCTCTGTCCGTCCACCACAAGGGTGACCGGAGTTCCAGTTGCAGGCAGCGCGAAGGCGGCAGTGCCGCCCACCACTCCTGCGAGTACAGCTCCATATAGGCCGTACTTGAGGCTGCGACGCACTTGGTGACTCCCATCGTCAGTCGCTCGCTTCTCGTACTTATTTGATTACAGAACGTAACGGGGCCATCGTGGCCGACTCAAACCCGCAACACCCCCGGGAGGCCGATCGCGGCGCGGCTCGACGAAATCGAGTGGTGCAGGCCACCGAAGCAGAATTCCCCGACTTGACAAGGACATCCTGAGCACTCGGGCGGTCCTGGACCTGCAAACCCGGGGGGCTCAGCGCGGCCGCCGGCCGGCCGATGGATCGGATTCCTGAGATACCTGAGAAACACGCGGACACCGTGTACCACTTACCCGGACGAGTTTTGTGAGGACGCCCACTTCCCGGCTCAAATACGGCAAACAGGGCGTAGCGCGCTGGTTGGAGCGCGACGAGTTCGGCATTTGCCGTGGATTAGGCGTCCTCGGGAAAGCCGAAGAACCGGCGTCCGGTGGCCGCGATGGCGGCGCACAGTTCGTCGACGTCGCTGCCGGTCGCGGACGCCAGCCCCCGCACCGTGATCGGCAGCAGACGTGGCGCGTTCGGCCGGCCGCGGTACGGATGCGGCGTAAGGAACGGCGCATCGGTCTCCACCAGCAGCTGGTCCAGCGGAACGACGGCCGCGGCCGCCCGCAGGGCCGGAGCGTTCCGGAACGTCACCACCCCCGGAAACGACAGCAGATAGCCGGCGGCCGCACACTCAGCTGCCATCGACGCGTCCCCGGAGAAGGCATGGAACACGACCCGCTCCGGCGCGCCGTCCGCACGCAGGATGCGCAGGACATCCTGATGCGCCTCCCTGTCGTGGATCATCAGCGGCTTGCCGACCCGCTTCGCGAGGTCGATGTGGCGTCTGAACTGCTCCTGTTGAGCTGACGGCTCGGTGCGGTCCCAGTAGTAGTCGAGGCCGGTCTCGCCGACGGCCACCACCCGAGGATCACGCGCCAGCCGCTCGAGTTCGACATAGTCGTCGTCGGTGATCCCGGTGATTTCGGTCGGATGAACCGCCACGGCGGCGTACACGTCCGGGTGGGTGTTGGCAGCGAGCACGCACCACCGCGACGACGCGACGCTGTCGCCGACCGTCACGGCCCTGACCACGCCCACCGACCGCGCTGCGTGCATCGTCGCCGTGACGAACTGGCCGTCCGGCTGCTGACCCGCGCGCTCGGCCATCGCGTCCAGGTGCGTGTGCGAGTCGAACACTGGCACCCGCAGCGGCTCGACACTTGGCCCCCCAGCAGGGTCTCGCTCGGCGTGTCGCCCTGCTGGGGGGCCAAGTCCGGACGTGGCGGTCACTCTGCCTCGAGGCGGGCCAGCTCCTCGTCCACGACGGACGGGTCGAGCTTGGTGAAGACCGGAGTAGGTGGCGCCATCGCCCGACCGACCTCGATGGGCACCGACTCCCAACGCGCGCCGGTGTCGTAGTCGCCGGTGAGCACCGAGTACGACGGCGATCCCGGTGCGGTCGGCTCGTCGACCTCGACGAGATCGGGCATGGCCGCCCACTCACCCGAGCCGCCGAGTGCGGCGTGAACACGCGAGGACGACGACGGCAGGAAAGGCGTCAGCATCGTCTTGACGTCGTCGACCACCTGCAGCGCGACGTGCAGCACGCTGGCCATCCGATCCGGGTCGGCCGTGCGCAGCTTCCAGGGCTCCATGTCGGACAGGTACTTGTTCGCCGCACCGACGACGCCCATCACCTCGGTGATGGCAGCCTTCTGCCGCGACCGGGCGAGCAGGTCGCCTACCGTGCCGAACGCGGCCTTGCTCGTGCCAAGCAGCGCGTGATCGGCGTCGGTCAAGGCACCCGCGGCAGGTATCGCGCCGAGGTTCTTGGCGGTCATGGCGATCGTCCGGTTGACGAGGTTGCCCCACCCCGCGACGAGTTCGTCGTTGTTGCGCCGGACGAACTCGGCCCAGGTGAAGTCGGTGTCCTGGTTCTCGGGCCCCGCGACCGCGAGGTAGTACCGCAGTGCGTCCGCGTCGTAGCGGCTGAGCACGTCACCGACGTAGATGACGACGTTGCGTGAGGACGAGAACTTGCGGCCCTCCATGGTCAGGAACTCGCTGGAGACCACCTCGTACGGCCGGTCCAGGGCTCCGAGCCGCCCCGGCGTGCCGCCCTTCGCGCCGATCCCCGAGTAGCCCATCAGCATCGCCGGCCAGATCTCGGCGTGGAAGACGATGTTGTCCTTGCCCATGAAGTAGTAGTGGCGCGCCGGGTTCGGGGAGTCAGCGGTCTGCCACCACGCGCGCCACGCCTCTGGGTTGCCCGTACGCGCGGCCCACTCGATCGAGGCCGACAGGTAGCCGACGACGGCGTCGAACCAGACGTAGATGCTCTTGTCCTTGCGGTCGCGCCAGCCGTCGAGCGGCACCGGGATACCCCACTCGAGATCGCGTGTGTACGAGCGGGGCTTGAGGTCGTCGAGCATGTTCAGGCTGAACTTCAACACGTTCTGACGCCAGTGGCCCTGCTTGCGTAGCCACTCGGCCAGCACCTCGCCGAACGCCGGGAGGTCGAGCATCATCTGCTCGGTCTCGACGAACAGCGGAGTCTCGCCGTTGATCTTCGAAACGGGGTTGATGAGGTCGACGGGATCCAGCTGGTTGCCGCAGTTGTCGCACTGGTCACCGCGGGCGTGCGGGAATGCGCAGATCGGGCAGGTGCCCTCGATGTAGCGATCGGGCAGGGTGCGCCCGGTGGAGGGGCTGATCGCGCCCAACTGCTTCTGCGGGAACACGTAACCGTTCTTCAGCAGGCCGAGAAACAGCTCCTGCGCGATGGCGTAGTGGTTCTTCGTGGTCGTGCGGGTGAACAGGTCATACGACAACCCGAGGTTCTGCAGGTCCTTGGCGATGACCAGGGCGTTGCGGTCGGCGAGCTCGCGAGGTGAGACGCCCTCTTTGTCGGCCTGCACCTGGATGGGCGTGCCGTGCTCGTCGGTGCCACTGACCATCAGCACGTTGTTGCCGATCATCCGCTGGTATCGGCTGAACACGTCTGAGGGCACACCGAAGCCGGCGACGTGGCCGATGTGGCGCGGTCCGTTGGCGTACGGCCAGGCAACCGCGGTCAGTACATGGTCAGCGCTCACGTGCCCAGCCTAGTGAGCCCGGGCCACCTCGATTGACGCCCTGAGGGACCGGGCCACGCCGACGGCCCTGGTTACGGTCAGCGCCCTTTCGTCGCGACCACCGCGTCGAAGACGGCACGTTTCGCGACCCCGCGCGCCTTGGCGACCTCGGCGATCGCGTCCTTGCGTGCCGTGCCCGCCGACTCACGCGCGGCCACATCCGCCGCCAACTCGGCCGCCGTGGTCGGTTCGGCGGTGGCGATCGAGCCGCCGACGACCACGGTGATCTCACCGCGGACCTCGCCCGCGGCCCACACCGTGAGTTCGCCGAGCGATCCTCGCAGCACTTGTTCGTAGGTCTTGGTCAGTTCACGGCACACCGCGGCCTGCCGATCCGTACCGAACGCCTCGGCCATGTCGGCGAGCGTCGCGGCGAGCCGGTGTGGTGCTTCGAAGAAGATCAGCGTTCGCCGCTCGTCGGCGAGCGCGGCGAGCACGCGGCGACGGTCCCCCGCCTTGCGGGGCGGGAAGCCCTCGAAACAGAACCGGTCGACCGGCAGGCCGGACACGGCCAGCGCCGCTAGCACCGCGGACGGCCCAGGCAGCACCGTGACGCCGATTCCCTCGGCGACCGCGGCGACCACGAGGCGGTACCCGGGGTCGGACACGGACGGCATGCCCGCATCCGTGACCACGAGCACGTCCTCGCCCGCACGCAGCGCGGCCAGAAGCTGGGGAACCCGAGCCGACTCATTGCCTTCGAAGAACGACACGACCCGACCCGTCGGGCTGACCTCCAGGTCGGCGCACAGCCGCCGCAACCGACGGGTGTCCTCGGCAGCTATCACCGGGGTGCGCGCGAGGGCGTCGCGCAGTCGGGCCGACGCGTCGCCGGGCTCGCCGAGCGGCGCCCCGGCCAGCACGACCCGCCCGGTCATCCTCGATTCGGCCACCAGGCGACTGTCCCATCCCGAGGATCTCGGGCAAAGCCGTGGCTATCGGCGGGTTAGGCCGAGATCATCGCCGGTGTTGAGGTGACGCGCGAGCGTTCGTCTCTAGGATCAGGGACGTGACGGCGACGCTCGAGGCACCTGCGACGGCCGAGCCCCCAGACGGCGCCGCCGCCGTCGAGCCCCCGCGGCAGTCGCGTCCCGTGCCGGCGGCACTCGCGCCATGGCATGACCCGCACCCGCGGATCGCCTGGGCCATCACCGCGCTGGTCACGATCGTCGCCGCGTTCACCCGATTCTGGGACGTCGGCTTTCCGCAGGGCAAGAGCTTCGACGAGGTCTACTACGCCACCGAAGCCCAGGAGCTGCTCCGCTTCGGCTACGAGGACAACCGCGGCTACATGTTCATCGTCCATCCGCCGCTCGGGAAGTGGCTCATCGCCATCGGCTCGTGGATGTGGGGCGGTAACCCGGCCACCAACTCGCTCGGCTGGCGGATCATGCCGGCCCTCGCCGGCGTCCTGGGCGTCGTGATCCTGGCCCGAACCGTCCGAAGGATGCTGCGGTCCAACCTGTTCGGGGGCCTCGCGGGCTTGCTGTTCGCGCTCGACGGGCTGTCGGTCGTGCTGTCCCGCACTGCCCTGCTCGACATCTTCCTGCAGTTCTTCGTCGTTGCCGGATTCGGAGCGCTGGTCGTCGATCGCGACAAGATACGGGCTCGGCTGGGCGCGCTGCTCGCCGACGGCGCGGACCTCTCCGGCGGCGCGCCCACACTCGGCCCCCGTCCGTGGCGGCTGCTCGCCGGGGCGATGTTCGGCGCCGCGTGCGCGGTCAAGTGGACGGCGCTCTCGTTCTTCGTGCTGTTCGTCCTGCTGAGCCTGGTGTGGGATCGCGCGGCGCTGAAGTCCGCGGGTCTCGTGCACCCCACCCGCGGTGCGCTCCGCCGGTCGGTCGGCCCCGCGGCCGGGTCACTGGTCGCCGCCCCGCTGGCCGTGTACCTGCTCACCTACCTCGGTTGGTTTCTCGGCGAGAACGGCTGGAACCGGCACTACACCGACACCAACGGCCCCACGACACGCCTGCACCTGCTCGGGCTCCGCGTGCCGTTCACCTGGGACTGGGTGCCGAGCCCCATCCGCTCGCTCGGCTCGTACACGCTCAACGCCTACCGATTCCATGAGGGCCTCGACAGCGGGCATCCGTACAAGTCCAGTCCGTGGAGCTGGCTCGTGCTGGGTCGGCCGGTCGACTTCTACTACGACGGCAGCGCCACCAACTGCGGCAGCTCGAGCTGCTCGCGCGAGATCCTGCTGATCGGCACGCCGGTTCTCTGGTGGGCGTTCGTCCCGATGCTGCTCTGGCTGGCGTGGCACTGGTTCACCACGCGCGACTGGCGCGCCGGCGCCGTGTGGGTGGCGTTCATCGCGGGATGGGTCGTCTGGTTCCAGGACCTCAAGCGGACGATGTTCCTGTTCTACATGGCGCCACTCGTCCCGTTCATGATCATCGGACTGACGCTCGCACTCGGGGTCATGCTCGGGCCGGCCCTGCGGCACACGGGTGACGAGGTCCGCGACCGGCACGGCAGCGTGCGACGACAGTGGGGAGTCGCCGGCATCACGTGCTACCTCGGCCTCGTGATCGCCGACTTCGCCTGGATGTGGCCCCTATACACCGGTGGGCTGCTCACCTACGCCCAATGGCACGCGCACATGTGGCTGCCGTCCTGGATATGACCGTAGGCGGCCCTGCTCTGGCTGCCCGCGCACCGGTTCGCTCTAATGAACGCCTGAGGTGCCAACCGATCCGGAGGTACACCCGTGTACTACCCGCTGACCGTCCGTGATTTCCTGGACCGCGCTGAACACGTCTACCCCGATCGGCTGGCCGTCGTCGACGAGCCCGACCAGCCCGCACCCGGCCTCGGTGAGCTGACCTACCGGGAGTTCGCGGCGCTGGCCCGAGCCCAGGCCGCTCGTCTTGACCAGCTCGGCGTTCCGATCGGCGGCCGGGTCGCGGTGATCTCGCAGAACTCGGCGCGGCTGCTGCATTCGTTCTTCGGCGTATCCGGCTGGGGACGGATCCTCGTGCCGATCAACTTCCGGCTCGCGCGCGCCGAGATCCAGTACATCGTGAACCACTCCGGGTCCCAGGTGGTCTTCGCCGACCCCGCCGTCAAGGACGTGCTCGACACGCTGGACGTGCCGCACAAGTTCGTGCTGGGCGACGACAACGCGCTGTACCTGCACGACGTCGAACCCCGCGAGTGGGACGCTCCGGACGAAGCCGCCACCGCCACCATCAACTACACGTCGGGAACGACCGCGCGCCCCAAGGGCGTCCAGCTCACGCACCGCAACCTGTGGTTGAACGCGGCCGTGTTCGGCCTGCACACGACGATCAGCGACCGTGACGTCCTGCTGCACACCCTGCCGATGTTCCACGCCAACGGGTGGGGCATGCCGTACGGCATCACGGGAGTCGGAGGCACGCACGTCGTCCTTCGTCAGGTCGACGGCACCGAGATCCTGCGGCGGATCGAACGCCACGGAGTCACCGTGATGTGCGCGGCCCCGGCCGTCGTGAACGCGGCACTCGACGCCGCGGCGTCCTGGGACGGTCCGATCCCGGGGCGCGACCAGGTGCGCATCGTCGTGGCCGGCGCACCCCCTCCCACCCGCACGATCGAGCGGGTCATCACCGATCTCGGGTGGGAGTTCTGCCAGATCTACGGCCTTACCGAGACGTCGCCGATCGTCACGGTGAACCGCACGCGCGCCGAGTGGGACGGTCTGTCGACGAACGAGCGCGCTCGCCGGCTCGGGCGGGCAGGCGCCCCCGCCCTGGGTGTGCGCGTCGCCATCGACGCCCACGGCGAGGTGATCACCCAGTCCAACCACAACCTGGACGGCTACTGGGAACAGCCCGAGGCCACATCCGCTGCCATCCACCCCGCTGACGCGCCCGGCCTTGCTCCGGACGGTACCGGGCTGAGGGCCGGTGATTGGTTCCACACCGGCGACGGCGGCTACATCGACGACGAGGGCTACCTGGTCATCTCGGACCGCAAGAAGGACGTGATCATCTCCGGCGGCGAGAACGTCTCGTCAATCGAGGTCGAGGACGTGCTCACCTCTCACCCGGCGGTCCGGGAGGTCGCGGTCATCGGCATTCCCGACGACAAGTGGGGTGAGCTGGTCACCGGCCTGGTGGTGACGGACGGGTCGGACGTCTCGGCCGCGGAGCTCATCGCGCACTGCCGGGCATCGCTGGCCGGCTACAAGTGCCCGAAGCGCATCGAGTTCGTCGAGACGTTGCCACGGACGGCGACCGGAAAGCTGCAGAAGTTCAAGCTCCGGCAGCCGTTCTGGGCCGGGCAGGACCGCCAGGTGCACTGACAAGGCCACCTCGCCCCAGACTGCTCAGGCGTGGCTCGGCTCCAGTCCTGATCGACCTCGACGGCCTGCCGGGACTGCCCGCGTGCACCAGTCTGTTGAGCGCTGGATCACCGACGGTTGAGCAGGCAGACCGCTGAGTCGCCCTAGCGCTTTCAGCCGCCACCCTGGATGCTGTGCTCATCCGGCAAATCGCATTGTCGACGCTGATGCGACGCTGATGCCGGCAAGTCGCAGAGGACCGCCACCTTATGACTACCGTTGTCGAAGCGGTGCGCGGAAGCGATTTCGCCCGCCTGTGTCGTGAGATCCGCGCCGCGAACCTGCTCGAGCGCCGCCGCGGCAGCTACATCACCCGCATCGCCCTCACTGCGGCTGCGTTCGTAGGTGCCTGGTGGGCGTTCGCCTGGGTCGGCAACTCTTGGTACACGACGATCGTCGCCGCTTCGCTGGGTCTGATCTTCACGCAGGTGGCGTTTCTCGGGCACGACGGCGGCCATCAGCAGATCGGGCGCTCCAAGCGGACCAACGACACCCTCGGCATCGTCGCCGGCGACCTGCTGATCGGCCTCAGCTACGGCTGGTGGATCGACAAGCACAACCGTCATCACGCGCATCCCAATCACGAGGGCCAGGACCCCGACATCGGCGACGGCGTGCTGGCGTTCACCACCAACCAGGCCGCCTCGCGGCGCGGCCCGATCAGCCGCTTCGTCACCCGCCACCAAGCGTGGCTGTTCTTCCCGCTGTTGACGCTCGAAGGCCTCAACCTGCACGTCGCGAGCATTCAGGGCCTGCTGTCGCGAGGACAACGTCGCTACCGCGCTGTCGAGATCCTGCTGTTCACGCTGCACGTCGTCGGATATCTCGCGGCGGTGCTGCTGGTGCTGTCGCCGGTCAAGGCGCTCGTGTTCGTGTCGATCCATCAAGCGGTGTTCGGCCTCTACATGGGCTGTTCCTTCGCGCCGAACCACAAGGGGATGCCGACCTTCGCACGCGGCAACGAGATCGACTTCCTGCGCCGCCAGGTGCTGACGTCACGCAACGTGCGCGGTGGCTGGTTCACCGACTTCCTGCTCGGCGGGCTCAACTACCAAGTAGAGCACCACCTCTTCCCGAACATGCCTCGTCCCAGCCTGCGCAAGGCACAGCGCATCGTGCGCGAGTACTGCCACAGCCTCGAGATCACCTACACCGAGGCCAGCCTGATCGGGTCGTACACCGCGGCGCTGCGACACCTGCACGCGCTGGGCGAACCGCTGCGAACCAAGCGACGGATGGCGCTCGACGCCGCCTGACGGTCAGCGCTCGACCGGCACCAGCTCGACCGGCACCAACAGGAAGATCCGCATCTCCCGACCGGCCACGGTCTCGTAGTCCCGATACCGTGGCCACTGCGCCTCGAGCACCGGCCAGGCCGCCTCTCGTTCGCCGTCGACGAGCAACGTCGCCGCCGCGCGCCACTGACGCCGGCGATAGACGATCTCTACGTGCGGGTTGGCGATCAGGTTCGTCGTCCACGCCGGATGAGCGTACTGGCCCCAGTTGCTGCCGGCCACCAAGAAGCTGCCGTCTTCTCGGGGCCAGCACATGAGCGGTGTCTCGCGGCGCGTTCCGGTCTTGGCCCCAGTCGTGACGAGCACCAGAGACGGGACGAGAAACGCACTGATCTGAACACGACCGCCGGTGCGCCGATAGAGCCACATCTGCAGGCCGGCGACGTGCGGCGCCAGGTGCCGCTGCGCGAACTTCGAGCGCATGATCCGCGAGAAGACCGCCGCCAACGGCGTACGCACGCGACTGCGGGACGGGACTGTCACAACGGACCATTCAACCCGCAACCGAAGGCGGGTGCCGCCGCCCACCGTCACGATGAGCCGGCGACACCCGCCCGGGCTGACTGCTAGTGGTGGTTACCGCTGATGACCGTTCCGTCACCGGGGTACGGTCCGGGTCCGGAGTCGCCGAATGCGACCAGGCCGCCGACCGTGTTGTTGATGGCCTCGACGCCGTGGGTGTTGTTCTCCAGGAGCAGGGTGGCGGTGATGACGTTGACCGAGCAGTTCGCGTCACCCGGGTCACCGACGACAACCAAGCCACCGGCCTTGATCACGTTGACCGATCCGCCGACGAAGTGGCTACCGCACACTGTGATGGCGTTCGGCGACGACGTCGCGCTGATCGATCCGTCGATCGTCGAGTTGACGACTGCGAGCGAGGTTCCGGTCGGCACGGTCACCGAACCGGTCACGGTCGCGTTGACGATGCACACCGAATCGCCGCTGGCGATCACCGGACCTGAGTGTGTCCCGGTGATGGTCGTCGTACACGTCACCAGGTAGTTGAGGATCCCGGTGCTGGACAGGAAGTTGCCGTCACCGTTGTAGGTGGCCTGGATCAGATGGCTGCCCGGTGTCAACGCCGAGGTGCTGATACTGGCCTGCAGGCCGCTCAATGGCACTGTGCCGACCGGCGTCGCGTCGACGAAGAACGTCATCGTTCCGGTGGGTGTTCCCACCCCTGGAGGCGGCACGGCGACCGCGGCGGTGAAGGTCACGTGGTGGCCGAAACCGACCGAGCCGGACGGGTTCGCCGTGAGCGTGGTGATCGTCGGAGCCTTGTTGACCACCTGGTTCAGCACGGACGATGTGCTGCCGATGAAGTTCCCGTCACCGCTGTACACTGCGGTGATCGGATGCGTACCGACGGACAACGATGACGTCGTCAAGGTGGCCACGCCGCTCGACAGCGCGGCGGAACCCAGCAGCGTCGCGCCGTCGAAGAACGACGCCGTGCCGGTTGGCGTGCCCGAACCCGGTGCCACCGGGGCCACGGTTGCGGTGAGCGTCACTGGCTGACCGAACACCGACGGGTTGGCCGAGGAGCTCAGCACGGTTGTCGTCGCCGCCTGGCTCACGGTTGTCGGCGCGCAGCTCGTCACGGCGGACTGCGCAGCGATCTGGAGCATGTCGTCGTAGTTCACCGCGGCACAGTTGCTGATCGACGCCGGCGTGGAGGTTGCCTGGAACGTGATCGTGACACAGTCGTGCACCGCAAGCGTCCCCAGGCTCCACGTGAGTGGCGAGGTACTGGATGGCGAGATGCTTGCCGACCCGGGGACGTAGGTGACGCCTGCCGGCAGCGTGTCGGTGATCGTCGTCAGAGTCGAGGCGTCGGTGTCACTCGGGTTGGTCACCGTGACCGTGTAGTTGATCGCCTGCCCGGTCACCGCCGTGGTCGGGCCGGTCTTGGACAGCGTCAAGGTGGGCGGCACGTCGGAGTTCTTGGCGACGTTCAGATCCATCGCACAGGCGTGGACGGCGTTGCTCCACTCCTGCTGGACGTCGTACGGGTGACCGCCGAGGTACACGTCCGCGCCGGGCGCGGCCAGGTTGTGCGGGCCGTCGTTGCGGTTGCAGAGGTCGCCGATCTCCTGCTGTCCGGTCGCGACGGACGAGAGCCAGTTGTTGATCTGCGGGTCGGTCACCGACTCGATGAACTCGTGCGACGCCGTGCTGATCTCGGCGTCGGCCGCGGCGTCGCCGTTCGGTGCCACGCCATTGCTGCAGCCACCCGGGTCGCCGAACATGCTGTCGTCGCCCATGAAGGAGTAGACCGTCGGCGATCCACCGAAGGCAAAGTGGTAGGCGCAGTACGCGTTCGTGTGGCCGGTCTTGAAGAAGTTGCAGTCCGACGTGCTGGTCTGGCACTCGAAGACGTTGAAGGCCGTGTACACGAGGTAGATGTGGTTGACGTCCTTCGTCCAGCCCTTGGTGGTCGCCGCGTTCGTAGCCTCGGCCTGGATGTCCGCGTCGAGCAGTGGGTCCGCCTGCGTGCCCGCGTGCGGGTAGGCGCCCGTGTCGACCCAGCTACCGCCGAACGACACACCGTTGTTCGGCGTTCCGTTGCTGCCGGGGTACTGCGTGACGATGTTGTAGAAGGGGTTGCCTCCGACGTCGCCGGCGAACCTGTTGAGCAGGTTCTCGTACCGCGTGTCGCTCGATGCGAGGCTGTCGCTCTCGTAGTGCTGGCCGGGTGGCAGCCAGAAGACGTTGTAGATGACCGGACTCGTCATCACCGGACCGGAGCCCTGGATGAGGTCGTCCGCGGGGTTCGGCGCGGGGCTCTGCTGGTTGCTCGTGCCTGACGTGCGGGCAGCGGCCTTGCGTACCGCGCCCGTCGAGTCGGTGCGCATCGCCATGCCGGAGGTTCCCGGTGTCAGGTTCGCGGCGGACCCGCTCGAGCCCCACGGAGCCGGCGAAGCGGCGGCGGCCGCCTGCTCGATCGCCAACGACGTGGCCGCCATAGCAACCACTGATAATGCCGCGACCACCACACGTCGAATACTGGACCGACTGCGTTGCATTCGAGATCCTCCCCCTGAAGCGAATCTGTGGGTTTCCTAGCGTTTGCCCGCCGCCGCGTCAAGAATGTGTTCAACGCGTGCCGCATATGCTCATCACCGGGGGTAAGGAGTCTCGGCGGTACCGATTTGATGCACCCACCGAAATGGTGTGCTGATCGGCGCCGCCGTGGTGGCCGTAGGTGCGGGCGCAATTACCGCCAAAAGGTAAGAAATGGTTCGCGCTAATGACGCTTCGGACCTCTTGGGGCGTTCCCTCGGGCGCTGTTACGTCTGCTCTGACCAACTCCAGGGCCGGAATCTGGTCGGAGCAGACGTAACGGTGGGGCAGGCCGCTATCGGGACGACTCGATGTGCTTCTTGAGCCCTTCAGTCGCCGCGGTGACCGCCTTCTTCATGACCTGGCGGACGATGAGGCCGGGCATCGGGATGAGCGGGTCGATGCTCAGGTCGTAGCGAACATGTGAGACGCCGCCTGCTCCGTGAGTGATCGTGTAGCTGCCGTGCTGGTGCTTCTGCTGGCCCGCTTTCACCAACGACCAGCTGACACCGTCATCGGTCCAGGTGTAGTCCAGCACCTGCTCATCGGTGAGCCCCACGGCGGCGACGGCCATCGTGGCGCGTTGCGGTCGACCGTCGGGATAGCTCTGTTCGATGGTCGCGCGCCGGTGGACCGATGACCATTGGGGGTAGTCGGTCAAGTCTGCGATGACGTCGAGGATCTCGGCCGGCGTAGCCCGGATGTCGATCGAAGCACTGACGGTGGCCATGGTCTGACGCTAGAACGCACCGGCGACTGCCGCAGGAGTCTTCAGTCCCCTATTCGCCGGACCCGACGTCCGCAGGGCCGGCGCCGGCGCCGGCGAGCACGGGTTGCTCAGCCGTCACATCGGCCCCAGCCGGGCGCACCAGGAACAGGACGAGCAGCCCCGCGATGACGCCGACCCCGCCGGCCACCGCGAGCGTGCTCTGCACCCCGGACACCGCCGACGCGTGCACTGCCGAGTTGAGTGCGGCGCGAAGGCCGGACGGCACGCGCTGCAGCAGCACACCGGATTGACCGCCGGCGACGGCCCGTGCGGCGGCCGCCGCGGATGGGACTCCGTGACTGGACAGCACGCCTTGCGCACGGG
>Ga0208080_1001083_pt1 | contig 13564 bp, 9 predicted proteins | sample NGESurdeep092012_3_FD_184476 | JGI IMG/M metagenome (GOLD analysis project Ga0208080, IMG submission 184476) | Arctic peat soil microbial communities from Barrow, Alaska - NGEE Surface sample 210-3 deep-092012 (SPAdes) | ecosystem: Environmental > Terrestrial > Soil > Wetlands > Peat ...
CCCGCCAGGGGATGCCCAACAGGCGCTTGCCGCGGTACGTGTCGCCGAGGTTGAGCCAGAGCGAGCCCGCGGGCTTCAGCACCCGGCGCAGCTCGGCGGTGACGGCGCCGAGGGCGGCCACGTAGTCCTGCCAGCGGCCCTCGGCGCCGATGCCGCCGCCGGCGTAGCGGCGGTGGCCGAAGTACGGCGGGCTGGTGAGGCAGCAGTCCACGGAGGCGTCGGGGAACAGGCGTAGCGTCTCGAGGGCGTCACCGCAGAGGAAGAGCGGCTGCGGGTCGCTGCCCGCCAGAAACTCCGTCAGGCGGGCTGCCGCCGGGCTGTGGTCGCCCGCCGCCGCGCCGCCCAGCGCCCGGCTCACGCCCCGAGGACGCGCCGGTAGATCGCCTCGTGGTCGGCGACCATGCGCTCCACGGTGAAGCGCTCCTCCACCGTGCGCCGGCAGACGGCAGGGTCGATCTCGCCGACGCGGCCCACCGCGGCGACGAGCTCCTCGAAAGTGTCGCAGACGAAGCCGGTCTTGCCGTCGTCCACGACCTCGGGCACCGAGCCCTGGCGCAGCGCGACGACCGGAGTCCCCGTGGCCATGGCCTCGATCATCACGAGACCGAAGGGCTCGGGCCAGGTGATGGGGAAGACGAACGCCTTGGCGTGCGCGAACAGCTCGCGCTTGCGCGTGTCGCTCACCTCGCCCTCGTAGACGATCTGCTCCCCGTCGATGAGCGGTTCCACTTTCTCCTCGAAGTAGTCGTGGTACGGCTCCTGGAGAACGCCGGCCATGATGAGCTTGTGGCCGGTGCGCCTGGCGGCCTCGATCGACAGATGGAAGCCCTTGGCTTCGCACACCCTCCCGAAGGCGAGCAGGTAGTCGTCTTTCTGCGGCGTGTACGGCCACTGCTCGACGGCGATGGCGTTGTAGGCGAGGCCGGCCCAGTTCATGCCGGCCGGCCCCATCGACTGCTGGTACTCGCTGATGCCGATGTAGGCGGCCTCGTTCTGGAACTGCTCGTAGAACCCGTAGGCCTGCGCGTCGAAGGCGCAGTGCACCGTGTGGACCATCGGCGCGGCCAGGTAGCGGCTGAAGGCGATGCCGAGGAAGCCGGAGTGGTCGTGGATTAGGTCGAACCGGTCCTGCTCGATGTCGGCGAAGGCGAACGACACGTGGCGCGCGTCGTAGCTCGTCTGGCCCAGCACCTCGGGCATCTGTCGCGGGAAGAGGGCGCAGAGCTCGGCGGCCGTGTGGGAATCGCCGGTGGCGTACAGCACCACCTCGTGCCCCCGCGCGACGAGGCCGTCGCAGAGCTGCTGCACGACCCACTCCGTACCGCCGTAGCCGGCCGGCGGGACGGTGATCCACGGTGGGGCGATCTGGGCGATGCGCATGCCGGCATTGTATAGGACGTCGCCCGTGCTGCCGACGTTCTTCGGCGCGGGGTGTGTCCAACCCCGGCTCCGTGAGGGTAGAGTGTCGGCGATGATCCTGTACCTCGACTGTGCGAACGGCATCAGCGGCGACATGCTCGTGGCCGCGCTGCTCGCCGTCTCCGGAGCGCGGCCGGACGACCCCGGCCCTCTGGACTTCGTCGTGCGGCCGGCGCTGGCCGCCGCCGGCATCGACCCGCGGCTGGTCGCCATCGAGGAAGTGCGCCGGGGCGGCTTCACGGCGCTCTCGTTCAGGGTCTCGGACGGCCCCGGCTTCGCCACTTTCGACGAGCTGATCATGTCGATGTACGCGTCGGACCTGGAGCAGCCCGTGGCCGACGCCGTCGCCTCGATCGCCGAGCGCATGGCGGCCGCCGAGGCCGAGGTCCACGGCCGCGACGAGGAACACCTGCACGAGCTCAGCAGCATCGACACGGCCATCGATCTGATCAGCGCAGCGGCGCTCCTGCACCGCCTCGCGCCCGAGCGCGTCGTGGCCTCGCCGCCGGCGCTCGGCGACGGGTCGGTCGAGACGGCGCACGGTGTGCTGCCGGTGCCGGCGCCGGCCGTGCTGTCCCTGCTTGCAGGGTTGCCCACGGCCGGCGGACTTACGGCGCCCGGCGCGCAGCCGCTGGGCGAGCTCACGACGCCCACCGGCGCCGCGCTGCTCGCCCACTTCGCGAAGGAGTTCACGGGTCTCCCGGCGGGTCGCATCGAGCTCACCGGCTACGGCGCCGGGCAGCGTGAAGTGCCGGGCCGGCCCAACGTGCTGCGCGCCGTCGTCGTCGAGCCGCCGGACGTCGGAGAGGGGAGCCAGGGCGCCGACGCCGTGGACGCCGGGGCGGACGCCGCCTTCGGCGGCCACGGCCCCGGCGATCACCTGCTGCTCGAGACCAGCATCGACGACCTGAGCCCGGAGCTGCTGGCGCACGCCGCCGACGCGCTTCGCGAGGCCGGCGCGGTCGACGTGTGGATGAGCCAGGCGCTCATGAAGAAGGGCCGCCCCGGCGTCGTGCTGCACGTGCTGGCCGCCGCGACAGACCGCGAGCGCCTGGCCGGGCTGATCTTCGCCGAGACCTCGACGTTCGGTCTGCGCGTGGTGCCGTGCGGGCGCCTGTACGCGGAGGAGCGGCACGAGACGATCAGGATCGGCAAGCTCACGGTGGCGGTGCGATTGGGCTTCGTGGACGGCAAGCTCGCCACCGTCTCGCCCGAGTACGAAGACGTGCGGCGCGTGGCTGTCGCCGTGGGGCGGCCGGCCAAGGTCGTGTACGAGGCCGCGCAGTCGGCGGCGCGCACGCGGTTCAGCGGCGCCTGAGGCCGGGGCCTGGGCGCCGTCCCGGCGCCCCCGTCCGCCCGGCCCTTCTCGCGACCCTTGACCAAATTGACCCACGCGGCCACGCACCTGTAGAATCCATCACAAGGAGCCGCTTCATCGTGCCACCCGGCACAGGCTTCCCCCAGTGAGATGCGCGGTAGAGTGGAAACAAAGGAGGACGCGTTGACTTCGTCTGCGAAGCCCATTCGCAAATCCCCGGTGCCGAGCGATATTGAGATCGCCCAGGCCGCCACCATGCAGCCGATCCAGGCGATCGCCGAGAAGGCGGGCATCCTGGAGGACGAGCTCGAGCTCTACGGCCGCTACAAGGCCAAGATCGACTACATGGGGCTGCTCGCGCGCCTCAAGGACAAGCCCGACGGCAAGATCATCAACGTGACCGCGATCACCCCGACGCCGCTGGGCGAGGGCAAGACCGTCACCGCTATCGGGCTCACCGAGTCGATGAACGCTCTCGGCGTCGATACGATGCTCGCCCTGCGCGAGCCGTCGCTCGGCCCTGTCTTCGGCATCAAGGGCGGCGCCGCCGGCGGCGGGTACTCACAGGTCGTCCCGATGGAGGACATCAACCTCCACTTCACCGGCGACATCCACGCGGTCGGCACGGCCAACAACCTGCTCGCCGCCATGGTCGACACCCATCTCATGCACGGCAACGCTCTCGCGATCGACCCTCTGAGCATCTCCTGGCGCCGTGTCGTCGATCTCAACGATCGCGCCATGCGCCAGATCATCAACGGTCTGGGCGGCAGGCTCAACGGTATCCCCCGTGAGACGGGCTACGACATCACGGTCGCCAGCGAGGTCATGGCAATCCTCGGCCTCGCCACCAGCCTCAAGGACCTGCGCGAGCGCCTCGGCCGCATCACCTTCGGCTACAGCACTGCGGGAAAGCCGCTGACCGCCGACGACATCGGCGCCGGCGGCGCCATGGCGGTGCTGCTCAAGGACGCCATCAAGCCCAACCTCGTGCAGACCCTCGAGGGCAATGCCTGCCTCGTCCACGCCGGGCCGTTCGCCAACATCGCCCAGGGCAACAACTCGATCATCGCCGACAAGGTCGCCATGAAGCTGGCCGACTACCTCCTCACCGAGTCAGGGTTCGGCGCCGACCTTGGTTCCGAGAAGTTCATGGACATCATCTGCCGCCACGGCGGGTTCGTGCCGAGCTGTGTGGTCATCACGTGCACCATGCGCGCCCTCAAGATGCACGGCGGGCTGCCGGTCGACGCCGAGCTGCTCAAGGCCGAGAACAACGCCGCCCTCGAGAGGGGCTGCGAGAACCTCGCCAAGCAGGTCGAGAACATGAAGCTCTTCGGCATCCCCGTGGTGGTCACGATCAACCGCTTCGCCTTCGACCGCGACAGCGAGGTCGAGATCGTGCGCAAGGAGGCCATCGCGGCCGGCGCCGAGGACGCCGTGCCGATCAACGTCCACGCGCTGGGCGGCGACGGTGGCCAGGAGGCGGCCGAGATCGTCAAGGCGGCCGCTGACAAGGGCGGCGACTTCAAGTTCCTCTATCCGCTCGAGGCCTCCATCAAGGAGAAGATCGAGACCATCGCCACCAAGGTCTACGGCGCCGACGGCGTGGACTACCTGCCCCAGGCCGAGGCCAAGATCAAGCAGTTCACCGAGCAGGGCCTGGACAAGCTGCCGCTGTGCATGGCCAAGACGCACCTGTCGCTCAGCCACGACCCGGCGCTCAAGGGCCGGCCGCGCGGCTACCGCGTGCCGATCCGCGACATCAGGCCGGCCACCGGCGCCGGGTACCTGTACCCGCTGCTCGGCGAGATGAGCACCATGCCCGGCCTGGCCAAGCGGCCGGCTGCCGTCGACGTCGACATCGACGTCGAGACCGGCCGCATCATCGGCCTGTTCTGAGAACCTGAGGAGCGGCCCCGGGGCGCCGGCCGCCTGGCGGCGCCGGCGCCCCGCGGAGCCGCCTCCGGCGGCTCCGGGCGGTCCGGCGGCAGGCGTCGCGCGGCCCCTGCGGTCCCACATCGGAGGTACACGGTGAGCGAGGCTCCAACCATCTACTCGAGCGAACCGCTGCAGGTCTACCTCGACGACGCGGCGAGCAAGAAGCCGGCGCCCGGCGGCGGCAGCGTCTCGGCCTGCGCCGGGGCGCTCGGCGCCGCTCTCGTCGGCATGGTCTGCAACCTCACCCGCGGCCGCGAGAAGTTCGCCGACGTCGAGACCGAGATCGTCACGCTGGTCGAGGCCTCCGAGGCGGCGCGCGCCCGTCTCGAGCAGCTCCTGCAAGAAGACACGACCGCCTACAACGGCGTCATCGCCGCCTACAAGATGCCCAAGGAGACGGCCGAGGAGCAGGCGGCGCGCAGCCAGGCCATCCAGGCCGGCCTCATCGTCGCCGCCGACGTGCCGCTCGAGATCTGTCGCGTGGCCGTCGAGGTCTGCCGCCTCGCCAAGGTCGCCGCCGGCATCGGCAACCCGCAGGCGGTCACCGACGCCGGCATCGGCGCCATCCTCGGCGAGGCCGCCGTGGTGGGCGCCGCGCTCAACGTCAAGATCAACCTCGGCTCCATCAAGGACGAGGCCTACGTCGCGAAGGCCGCCGCCGAGATCGAGGCGATCCAGGCAGAGGCCGCGGCGCTCCGCGCCGAGACTCACGAGATCACGCTCTCCAGGCTCTGACCAACCCCCGACGACAGACGAGAGGGACGCCATGGCAGCTCAGATCATCGACGGCAAGGCGATCGCCGAACAAGTACGCGAAGAGATCAAGGCCGAGGTCGCCAAGCTCGCGACCAGCGGCGTGAAGCCCGGCGTCGCCACCATCCTGGTGGGCGACGACGGCGGCGCGCAGTTCTACCGCGGCCAGATCGAGAAGAACACCGGCACGGTCGGCTTCAACTACTACAACAGCACGTTGCCGGACGGCACCAGCGAGGAAGAAGTCCTCGCCCTCATCGACAAGCTCAACAACGACGCCCACGTGCACGGCATCCTGGCGCTCATGCCGATGGCCGGCGGCATCGACCAGAACAAGGTCTTCAACGCCATCTCCCCGGTCAAGGACCTCGACTGCGTCAACCCGGCCAACATCGGTCACGCGCTGCTCGGCGACCAGCTGTTCGCGCCGGCGACCCCCTCGGCCTGTATCGAGATCCTCGACCGTGAGGGCGTGGAGCTGCAGGGCCTCGACGTCACGATCGTGAACCACTCCAACATCGTCGGGAAGCCGGTCGCGCTGCTTTGCCTCAACCGCAACGCCTCGGTCCACGTCGTGCACGTGTTCAGCAAGGACGTGCCCGCCGCCTGCCGCGAGGCCGACGTCCTCATCAGCGCGGCGCCGGTACGGAGCCTCATCAAGAAGGACATGGTGAAGCCGGGCGCCGTGGTCATCGACGTGACCACCATGCGCGGCGACGACGGCAAGCAGGTGGGGTCCCTCGACTTCGAGGCCGTCTGCGAGGTCGCCGGGCGCGTCACCCCGGTGCCCGGCGGTGTCGGACCGGTGACGAACGTGATCCTGCTGAAGAACGCGCTTGTCGCCTGCAAGGCGCAGAGCGCGATCGCATAGCAGCCGAGCGGAGCAACGCTGCGGGGCGACCGCACATTGGTGTATTCTTTTCCTTACTACTGATGGTGAATACGCTCGTAACCTTCACGCTCCGCGTGGGTCCCCGCTCTATCGGTCTCCCGCGTGTCAGGCTGGGCCTGCCATCTCCTGCGCGAGATGGGCGTCCTCGAACCGGAGGATCATTATGCCGCGTCGTGTGCTGACCCCCGAGCGCGAGCTCGAGGGCCGGGAGGGAGAGGACTCCTTGCTCGATCTCGCGGCGCTCGCGCAGATCGTCGCCGAGCGCTACGCATCGTCAGGCGACCTCATCCCCGTCCTCCAGGGAGCCCAGCGCCACTTCGGCTACTTGCCCGATGAGGTCGTCACCGAGATCGCACGTCTCACGGGCTTGCCCGCCTCGCGCGCCTACGGCGTGATCACGTTCTACGCTCAGTTCTCTACCGTGCCGAGCGGGCGGCACAAGATCTGCGTCTGTCAAGGGACCGCATGCCACGTCCGCGGAGGGCACGGCGTCCTGCGCGCGGTCGAAAACGAGCTCGGCATCAAGGCCGGCACGACGAGCGACGACCTGGAGCACACGCTCGAGACTGTCGCCTGTCTGGGGGCTTGCTCGCTCGGTCCGGTGATGACCGTCGACAGCCAGTACTTCGGCAAGCTGACTGGCGCCAAGGCGGCGGCGGCGCTGGAACAGATCGGCGGTGACGGTGGTGGTTCCGATGACGACTGACTCCGATAAGCTACACCTGCCGTCGCGCCGGCTGACCTCGGTCGCGGCGCTGCAGAGGTATCGTGAACGGGCGCGTGCTCGTCCGGAGGCCCACAAGACCGTGCGCGTGTGCATGGACACCGGCTGTCGCGTGGGTGGCGGGGAGAGCATCATGCGCGCCTTTGAGCGTGAGCTCGAGCACCACGGCCTCAGGGGTTCGGTGGCCGTCCGGGCGACGGGCTGTCACGGATTCTGCGCTCGCGGTCCGGTCGTGGCCGTCGACCCGGAGGGTCTCTTTTACCAGATGGTCGAGCCGGGCGACGTCCCCGATATCGTCGCCCAGACCATCGTCCGCGGCGAGGTCGTCTCGCGTCTGACGTACTACGGCGCCGACGGCTGCCCGTGTCTGCGGGCGCCGGACATCCCGTTCTTCTCCGGGCAGAAGCGCGTGGTGCTGCACAACTGCGGCACGATCGACGCGACGGACATCGACGCCTATATCGCGCAGGGCGGGTACGAGGCCCTGGCCAGGGCTCTCGAAGCGCTGTCACCCGCTGATGTAGTCGAGACGGTCAAGGCGAGCGGGCTGCGCGGCCGCGGCGGCGCCGGCTTCCCGACGGGGCGCAAGTGGGAGCTCGCGGCCGCACAGGACGGCGACAAGAAGTACGTGATCTGCAACGCCGACGAAGGCGACCCCGGGGCGTTCATGGACCGCGGGCTCCTGGAGGGCGACACTCACGCCGTGGTCGAGGGCATGTTGATCGGCGCCTACGCAATGGGCGCCGACGAGGGGTACGTCTACTGCCGCGCGGAGTACCCCGGCGCCATCAAGAATCTCGGCATCGCTCTGAACCAGGCCGAGGAGCGGGGGCTGCTGGGCGACGACATCCTCGGCAGCGGGTTCAGCTTCCACCTCCAGGTGAAAGAAGGCGCCGGCGCGTTCGTCTGCGGCGAGGAGACGGCGCTGATCGCCTCGATCGAGGGCCGCCGGGGCATGCCGCGCGCGCGGCCGCCCTACCCGGCGGTCGCCGGCCTGTGGGGCAAACCGACCAACATCAACAACGTCGAGACCTGGGCCAACGTCCCGTTGATCATCGTCAACGGGGCCGAGTGGTACCGGACGATGGGGACCGAGAACAGCCCGGGCACCAAGGTCTTCTCCCTGGCCGGCAAGCTGAACAACACCGGCCTCGTCGAGGTACCGATGGGCGTGACCCTGCGCGAGCTGATCTTCGACATCGGCGGCGGCATCACGCGCAATCGGCATTTCAAGGCCGTCCAGATGGGTGGTCCGTCCGGAGGCTGCCTGAGCGAACAGCATCTCGACTTGCCGGTCGACTACGACTCGCTCCGCAACGTCGGCGCGATCATGGGCTCAGGCGGCGTGATCGTGATGGACGAGACGACGTGCATGGTCGACCTGGCCCGGTTCTTCATCAACTTCACGCAGGCCGAATCGTGCGGCAAGTGCGTGCCGTGTCGGCTGGGCACCAAGCGCATGCTGGAGATCCTCACCCGCATCACCAACGGTGAGGGCACCATGGACGATCTCGACCGCCTCGAGAAACTCGCCCTTACGGTCAAGGCGACGAGTCTGTGCGGGCTCGGCCAGACTGCTCCCAACCCAGTGCTGTCGACGCTCAAGTACTTCCGCCACGAGTACGAGGCCCACATCCTCGACAAGCACTGTGTGGCTTGTCAGTGCGAGGGCTTGGTCAAGGCTCCCTGCAATCACACCTGTCCGGCGGGGGTCGACACGTCGAGCTATCTCGCTCTGGTGGCCGGGGGGCAGTTCAAGGAGGCCATGGCGGTGCACATGGAGCGCAATCCGCTGCCCAGCATCTGCGGCCGCGTGTGCCATCATCCCTGTGAGTCGATGTGCAAGCGCTCCGAGCTCGATGACGCCGTCTCGGTGGCGGCTATCAAGCGCTTCATGGGGGACATCGCTCCCTCAGGCGAGATCGTGCGTCCTCGACCCACGGATCAGGTGAAGCGTGTAGCGGTGGTCGGCGCTGGTCCCGCGGGGCTCTCGTGCGCCTACCAGCTCGCTCTGGGCGGCTTTCCCGTCACCGTGTTCGAGGCCCTGCCCGTGGCCGGCGGGATGCTTGCCGTCGGCCTGCCGGCGTTTCGTCTGCCCAAAGACGTTGTGGCGCGCGAGATCGAGGCCATCGCCGGGCTCGGCGTGGAGATACGGCTCGGCGAGGCTCTCGGCCGCGACTTCTCGCTCGACTCACTCCTGGCGGACGGCCACGATGCGGTCTTCCTGGCTTTGGGCACGCACGTCTCGCAGCGCCTGGGGGTCGAGAACGACGACGTGCCGGGTATCCTGCCCGGCATGGAGCTCCTCCGAGACGTCAACCTCGACGGCGGTGCTGCGGTCGGCGACAGGGTGGTCGTCGTCGGTGGAGGTTCTGTCGCCATGGACTCGGCCCGGTGTGCGCTCCGCTTGCAGGCGATCGAGGGCAGGGAACGTGATGTGACGCTGGTCTACCGGCGCTCTCGCGACGAGATGCCGGCCTACGAATGGGAGATCGTGGAGGGCGATGAAGAGGGCCTGAGGTTCGAGTATCTGGCGGCTCCAGCCCGCGTCCTGGTCGGCGACGACGGTCGGGCCACCGGGCTCGAGTGCATGCGTATGGAGCTTGGCGAGCCTGACGAGAGCGGACGTCGCCGCCCCTGTGCGGTCTCTGGCTCGGAGTTCGTCATCCCCTGCGACACGATCATCCCGTCCATCGGTTTGTCGGTCGACCTGAGCTGGTTGTCCGGCGAGCTCGCGGTGAGCCCGCGGGGGACGATAGCGGCGGACAGGGTCGACTTCCGGACGACCCATCCCAAGGTGTTCGCCGGCGGCGACGCAGTGCGGGGCCCATCGACCCTTATCGAAGCGATCAGCGACGGCCAGCAGGCCGCCTTTGTGATCGAACGCTTCCTGACCGGCGCCGGTGCGCGGGAGGAACACCTGCGCACGATCCAGGAAGCCCGGAGGGTGCCGCGCTACGTGCCGCTCGACCGCCTCGAGGAGGAGATCCCGCGCGTGGTGGCTGAGCTCGTTCCCGCCGACGCACGCGTGAGGAGCTTCGGCGAGGTCGTGCAGACGATCACTGCCGAGCAAGCCTGTCGCGAGGCTGGTCGCTGTCTGCGTTGCGATCTCGAACACTGACGCCTCGGAGACCCAAGGTAGTCGAGCGAGCCAGGACTTGAGGCCAACCGCGGCGGCGGCGCCCCGGGAGGGGCGCCGCCGCCGCCCGCGTCGCACGTGGTCGGCCGGTCCTGTCCCCGGGCGACGAGGATGCGCAGTGGTGATTCGGCTGAACGGCCGAAACATGCTGCGTGACGTCACATCCGCCGACTCTCCGTCAAATGCGGAGAGATGTAGGATTCGGCACCGTGCGAATTTCGTGGATTACCGAATCCTACGAAGAGCGCCCGGCTCTTGACATTTTCCGACGCTGGGTATCGAAATAGCCCTATTGAAAGGGTGCAGACCAGGGGGGTCAGGGTGCCGTTTGTTCTCGACACGATCGATCGCAGCATCGTGTCGCTTCTTCTTGAGGACGGTCGCATCTCGTCGGCCGAGATCACACGCCGTATCGGGCACGTGTCCGAGCGCGCCGTGCGCTACCGCATCGAGCGTTTGGTGCGCTCGGGCGTGATCCGCATCAGCGCCATCGTCAATCCTCAGGCGGTGGGTTTCACCGTCATCGGCGACGTCCTCATCGACGTCGCCCCCGGCAAGTTGCAGGACGTGGCGGCGCAGCTGGTCGAGTTTCCGACGGTGAGCTATCTGGCCGGGTCCGTCGGTGAAGGCGACCTCAGTGTTCAGGTATACGCGCGCGACACCGAGGAGCTTCTGCGCTTCGTCAACGAGGTGATCGGTAAGGTCCCTGGAGTCACCCGCACCAAGCTCGCGATGGTGCCGTGGAAACTCAAGGATGTCTATCAGTGGCAGGTGCCTGTGGAGGCCGCTGAAGAAGGGAGGGCGATCGGCTGAGGCGTTTCCGTTCTCGTGTGTCATCTACCATCTACCAAGGGATCGCTGACAGGGGCCAGGTCAGCGAGACGTTGCACTAGCAAGGGGGAAATGTGGCTGAAGAACTAGCCTTTGCCCGTAAGGCCAGCGGCTTGGTCCGCGGCCTCTCCATGTGGGACGCTTTCGCCGTCGGCTTCATGAACCAGGGTCTTACGCCGAGCATCTGGGTCGTCGTGAGCCTTGGCGTCGGCACCTTCCTGGGAGCCAACCTGATCTGGGCGACCGTGATCTCGGTCGTCTTCGCCGGCATCGGCTTCCCGCTCGTGTGGGGCATCCTGGGCGGCTCCATGCCGCGGTCGGGCGGCGAGTACATCTACAACTCGCGCATCCTGCATCCGATCGTTGGTATCGCGCAGAGCTTCGGAGACGCCGTCATCTGGCTCATGTGGATCTACGTCCTTGCGCCGCTGGCAGTGGATCCGGGCCTCACGATGACCTTCCAGTTCCTGGGCTGGTCCGGGCCCGCCAACTGGCTCATCGACAACATCTGGGCGGCCTTCCTGGTCGCGACGATCTTCAACATCATGGGCTTCATGTTCGTCGTCTTCGGCATCAAGATGTTCGCCAAGGTCCAGAGGGGCGTGATGGTCTTCGGTATCGGTGGGTGCGCCGTCATCGGCATCGTGCTCACCGTCACCTCCAGGGCCTCCTTCATGACGAAGTGGGATGCATGGGTCACGGCCAACCACTCAGCTGACCTCGTCTACAGCAAGTTCCCCGCCGTCGTGGCCAAGGCTGCCAACGTGCCGTTCATCCCCACCACCTGGAACTGGGCGGACACCCTGGGCGTGATGGTCGCCATGTCGTGGCTCTTCGCGTACGCGTACTCGATCTCGTTCATCGCCGGCGAGGTCAAGCGCCCGGACAAGACCATCATCATGTCGAACCTGTTCGCCATTCTGGTGCCGGCGATCTTCATGATGTGGATGGCGATCGCCATGTACCACTCGATCGGCTTCCAGTTCTTGTCGGCCTCAGGCTACGCGGACAACAACGGCATCGACGCCATCGCCAACCTGCCGTGGTCCACGCACTTCGTCGGCCTCGCGGCCGTCATGGCGGGCGGCAGCGCTTTCGGCAAGTTCGTCAGCGCGATCATGGGTCTGTCGTACGTGGCCTTCACCCTGTGGTGGATCGCGCTTTCGTACCTCGCATTCCCGCGCATCCTGTTCGCGTGGGGCATGGACCGCATGGGCCCGAAGTGGTTCACGGACATCAATCCCCGCTTCGCATCGCCCGTGAAGAACCACGTTCTGTGCTTCGTCCTTGGCGAGGCTCTGCTGGCCCTGTACTTCTATAAGTTCAACAACACCATGCAGAACATCACCGTGACGGGCATGCAGATCACGTCCGTGTTCGCGGTCACGGCCCTCGCCGCGGTCCTCTTCCCGTACATGAGGCGCTCCAAGGGCGTGTGGGACTCCTCGCCCTACAAGACGTGGAAGTTCCTGGGGCTGCCGGTGGTCGTTTGGGGCGGCGTCATCAATCTCGTCTACCTTGCGATACTTCTGTACGAATTCGTCTTCAAGAAGGCGGCCGGCGCCTTTACAACGGGCTCCACTGTCCTCTTCGGGCTGGTGTGGGTCTTGGGCGTTATCTGGTACTTCTTCTGGAAGCAGCGCAGCAAGAGCGTGGGCGTCGACGTGTCGCTGACCTACGGCGAGTTGCCGCCTGAATGACGTAGCAGTACCGTAAAGGGCGGGAGCGTCCGCTCCCGCCCTTTACTGTCTCTGGAGTGTGCAGATGATCAAACTGTTCTTCGTCACCGACATCCATGGCTCGAACGTGTGCTACCGGAAGTTCCTCAACGCGCTTCCGATCTACGGCGCCGACGTGGCCATCCTGCTCGGTGACCTCACCGGCAAGGTCCTCGTGCCGCTCGTCGAGAAGGGCAACGACACGTGGGAGTGCACTCTCATGGGGCAGCACCGTGACGTCGCCACCAAGGACGAGCTCAGCGACATCAAGAAGGTCATCGAGAACGCCGGCTACTACTGGGCCCACCAGACGCGCGAGGAGTTCGAGGACACGCGCAGCGACCCGGCCAAGATCGACGCGCTCTTCAAGAGCCTCGTGTTCCAGCGCGTCCAGGAATGGCTCGACCTCGCCGACGAGCGCCTCGAGGGGAAGCCGTTCCAGATGTACATGGCTCCCGGCAACGACGACTGGTTCGTGATCGACGACATGATCGACAACGCCAAGCTCGTTCACCCCTGCGACAAGCGCGTCGTCGAGATCGATAACCACGAGATGATCACCTCGTCGGCCTCCAACCCCACGCCGTGGGACACCCCGCGCGAGATGAGCGAGGAAGACCTCGAGACGCACCTGCGCGGCCTCGTGGCGCTGGTCAAGAACCAGGAGACGGCGATCTACAACTTCCACGTGCCGCCGTACGGCTACTCGCTGGACCTGTGCCCGAAGCTCGACGAGAACCTCACGATGGCCGCCGACGAGAAGATCCACGCCGGCAGCCTCGGCGCCAAGAGGGTCATCGAAGAGAACCAGCCGCTCCTCGGCCTCCAC
>Ga0208080_1001085_pt1 | contig 13557 bp, 11 predicted proteins | sample NGESurdeep092012_3_FD_184476 | JGI IMG/M metagenome (GOLD analysis project Ga0208080, IMG submission 184476) | Arctic peat soil microbial communities from Barrow, Alaska - NGEE Surface sample 210-3 deep-092012 (SPAdes) | ecosystem: Environmental > Terrestrial > Soil > Wetlands > Peat ...
GAAGTCCATGTCCCGACCAGATCAGCCTCCAGAGCCACAACCAGCAAGCGCAGCTCGTGTGTCCCCGCTCGACTTGCGCACGGAAGCCCTGGGTCAGACAGGCGCCAGGCCGGTGCCGTCGAAACCGAGCCGGTCGAAATAGTCCTGGACACCGACCACGAGACGTGAAGCGTCCGCAACCAGTTGTTCGGCCTCTTCGAGGTCGTATGGGGGTTCATCCGGTTGTGGATAGCGCGCGACCGCCTGGGCGCCTGACAGGGCGACGATGTCGACAAGCACGCCGCGAAGGCCCGCCTCGCTCGGACTGCGCTCAAGCAGGAAAAGCAGATCGTGCGTCAAGGGAGGCTCGCGGCCCTGGAGCGCGATGGTCGCCTTGATAGCCTTCTCCGCTGCCTGCTGGGCGAGGTAGGCGGCCAGGCGGGGCGCCACCGCGGCGACAGCCAACAGTGCACGTGCGCCGGCGAGGTCCCCGATCGCCGTTCGGAGCCACCAGAGCGCAGCCTCAGGTGGCATTGCCGCGGTGATAGATGACCCGCCCCTCCTGGAGGGCCCAGTACACCACGCCGGCTGGACGACCGGGAATGCGACCGTCGGTCTCTTCGGCCGTGGCCACGACGACGTCCGCCGCCACTGGAAGATCGTCGAAGGACCGACGGATGGCGATACGCATTGCGCGACGGTTCGCAACCGCGTCCACGACCACCAGCAGGTCGTAGTCGCTGTCGGCCCGGGCGCTCTCGCGCGCGCGCGAGCCGAACAGCACGATCCTGACGGGATCAACGAGGCGAACGATGCGTCCCACGATCGTCGACTGCCACGGGTCGGTCGTGACTGCCGGGCGGTCTGCGGCGGCGGGGAGATACGGCGCCCAGGCCTCCTGGATCTGGTGATCGCGTTCCGCCCGACCCTGGTGCAGGGCCAGCAGAATCGACTGGTCGTCCAGCGTCCGATCCGGGTCGAGCGCGGGCAAAGGGCCTGCACCCACGACACGAGTTGTGGCGATCAGATCGTCTTCGTCGATGACGTGCTGCGTTCCGACCTTGCGCGACCGTAGCTTCCCTGCCCTGATCCAGCGACGGATCGTCTCGGGGTTGCGGCCGAGGCGTCGGGCCGCCTCTGGCACAGTCAGGGTCATTCGGTCGCTCCGGTGCGTGGCGAGTTATCGTGCGACGAGCCTATTATAGCATACTACAACAGTCTCCGAGCGAACGTCGCGATCGATCCCCGGACACGAACCGGCGCCCTCCCATGGGCGCCGGTTTCGCTTGAGGTCTGTGAAAGACATGCGTTCGTGGGCTGGCGGGCGAAGCCGGGCACTGGCCCCGACCGCCGTCACGCGCCGGCGCGGGTATCAGAGCTGATGTTGCCCGCTCGGGGCCGGGTGGCGAGGTTGGTCACACCGTGCGTCGGGTCGGCCGTGCACGGCGGCGTCGCGATCGGCCCTGCCGAGCGAGCCCTGCGTGCACGATCCGGTCTTGCGACCATGGCCGACGACGTCACTGCGCACCCCTCGCGCGGCAGAAGCGGGCGTCTGATATGTCGATGCTACGCCCACGATGCAAGTGACGCGACGCGTTCGTCCGGGCGCCTGGCCCCGGACTGCCCTCCCCTCCCCGACCCGCTCAGCCCCCGGAGAATACCGGCGAGACCAGGATCCGGTCCCCGTCGCGGACCTCGTCGCCCGTCTCGATGGCCCAGCCAGAGCGGCCGACGATGACGGGCCGGGCAGGGTCGATGCCGATCGCCTCGAGGAGCCCGGCGACCGTCGTCCCCGCCGGGAGCTCGAGCTCACGTTCGCTGAAGCCCAGCGTGTGGACAAGACCCCCGGCCAGCTTGACGGTGACCTTCATCGTCAGCGGAGCGTCGCGTACGCCTCGACAGCAGCGGCCTCGCCGCCGAGCCCCAGGCTCTCCAGGGTGGCGCGCGTCGGGATCCCACGGGTGTCGTAGCCGCGGATGTCGTAGTAATGCTGCAGCATCCCGTCGTACTGCTCGCGATCGAGGATCATGCCGGCGATCGGTCCCTCGGTGTCGACATTGGCAGGGTCGAACCAGGCGGTCGGCGGGAAGTCCGCGGAGCGGTCCGTCTCCGGATGCTCGCGCAGCCAGAACAGCTTCATGAGCGCGTAGATTCGGTCGGAGATGGCCCAGAAGTCCTCGAGCTTCCAGTCGCTCCCCGTGATCGTGTTGAAGTAGGTCGGGTAGTGCTCCACGCCCCAGCCCAGCTCGACCCAGGGGAAGCGGCACGTGACGATCGACTCGAAGAGGCCGCCGCGGATCCGCTGGAGGTCCACGATCTTCTGGGCCTTGTCGCGCCCGTATGACCCCCGGGTCGTCTGCTTGACCTCGAAGGTGATGATCCACGACTCCTTGTGGTGGGCCCCGATCGGGCTCACCCCGAAGGCGAGGGCCATCCCGGGGATGAACTTGCAGTTGTAGGCCGAGATCTCGAGGCCCTTGACCTGCATCGCGTAGTCCTCGGACCCGTGGCCGAACGCCCGGGCCGCGCGGAGCGTCCCGTCCGCGAGCAGGTTGCCGATCTCGCCCTCGCGCCGGGCGATCATGCCGAGCACCTTCTTCATGCCGGCCGCGTCGCCAAAGCGGAGGTCGCCCGCCACCGCCCCGCGCTCGATCGCGTCGGCGTAGAAGCCGAGCACGCCGCCGGCCGAGATCGTGTCGAGCCCGTAGTCGTCGCACAGGTAGTTGAGCGCAGCGACCTGGGACAGGTCGTAGAGATCGAGGTTCGGCCCCAGCAGGCCGATGTTCTCGTAGTCGACCTCGGCCTCGCGGCCCTCGTCGTCGAGGATGCCGATGCCGCAGCGCATCGTGCAGTTCGGGCAGCCGTACGTGGCGACCCGCGCAGCGTTGACACGCTCGCCGTCCACCTGCCAGGCATCCGGGTGGTGGGTTCCCCGGAAGTTGTGGACCGGGAGCGCGGCGACCTCGTTGCACCACGGCAGGACGCCCGTCGTGCCCTGGGTGGACCAGGCAGTCTCCTTGTCGATCGCGTGGACCGCCCGCAGGTCGTCCCGGCCAAGCACCTTCATCGCGGCGGGGAACGCCTGCGGGATCGGCTTGCTGCCCTTCACGACGATCGCCTTGAGAAGCTTCGAGCCCATCACCGCGCCCATGCCGGGCCGGCCACCGGAGCGGCCCTCGAGGCTGCGGACCACCGCGAAGTTGACCATGTTCTCGCCGCCCTGGCCGATGTTCAGGACCCCGACGCCCTTTCCGTAACGGGCGTAGATCCAGTCGTTCGTGTCCATCGTGCCCTTGCCCCAGACCTCGTCGGCCGGGAGGAACTCGACGCGGTCGTCGTCGATGGAGAGCAGCGTGGGGCGGTCGGCCCGCCCCTCGACGATCAGGGCGTCGTAGCCGGCCTTGCGGAGCTGGTCGGTGACGCGGGTGCCGAGGTTCCCGTCGCCGTAGCCACCCGTGGCGGGCGACTTGGCGGCGACGATCGTCTTGCCCGTGTTGGGGGCCGGGACGCCGGAGATCGGCCCGACGGCCACCACGAGCTTGTTGTCGGGCCCGAGCGGATCGATCCCCGGGGCGAGCTCGTCGTAGAGGATCTTGACGGCGAAGCCGCGGCCGCCGATCCAGGTGTGGGCGAACTCTTCCGAGAACGTCTCGATCCTGGAGGTCCGGGACGTCAGGTTGACCCGCAGGAACTGCCCGGTCCATCCATCCATGATCAGCTCACCCTCGGCTGGAACGGCACGCCCGCGTGTGATGGCCCCTGCGCCGATGCTAGGTGGGCGCGGGAGGGACGTCTAGGGTCCGGATGGACCCTTCGCGGGGACCAGCCGGCCGCCATCGGCGACGGGCGCGATCAGGCCTCCGGGTGCTCGGCCTCGCGGAGCGACTCCGCCCAGCGCGCGGCCACCGCCGACAGCTCGCCGCCGAGCGCGGGGGCGACCCGGCCGCGGACATGCACGTCACGCTGGCCGTACTCGACCTCCACGGTGCCACGCTCGCGGACCCGGGCCAGCAGCTCGCCGGCGGCGTACGGGACCGCGACGTCGATCTCCTCCCAGAGCGACGCGAGAAGGGCAGCGACCTCGTCGCGCAGCGCGTCGAGCCCGAAGCCGGTGAGCGCCGAGACCAGCACGCTGCCGGCGACGATCGGCGCCTGTGCCGTCACCGCGCCGTCCGCGACCAGCAGGTCCGCCTTGTTGAAAGCCACGAGCCGCGGCTTCGTCCCCGCGTCCAGCTCGTCGAGGACGGTCTGGACCGTGGCCCGGTGCTCCACGAAGTGGGCGTCGGAGCCATCCACCACCTCGATGAGGACGTCCGCGCGGGTGACTTCCTCGAGGGTTGCGCGAAAGGCATCGACCAGCTGGTGGGGCAGCTTGTGGATGAAGCCGACCGTGTCGGTGACGATGGCAGTCTGGCCGTCGCCCAGCTTGACCTGCCGGCTTGTCGGGTCGAGCGTCGCGAAGAGCCTGTCCTCGGCGAGCGCGACCTCGCTGCCGACGAGCGTGTTGAGGAGCGTGGACTTGCCGGCGTTCGTGTACCCGACGATGGCGACCGTCGGGTAGAGCCGCCGGTCCCGGCCGCGGGCCGCCGTGGCTCGCTGCTGGCGGACCTGTTCGACGCGCTCCTTCATCTTCTTGATCCGCTCGCGGATCAACCGCCGGTCCGTCTCGAGCTGGCTCTCGCCGGGACCCCGGGTGCCGATCCCTCCGCCCGTCCGCGAGAGGTGTGTCCACAGCCGGGTCAGGCGGGGCAGCTGGTACTCGAGCTGGGCGAGCTCCACCTGGAGCCGTCCCTCGTGAGTGCGTGCATGCTGGGCGAAGATGTCGAGGATCAGCCGGCTGCGGTCGATGACCTTGACCGAGAGCAGCCCCTCGAGCGCCTTCTGCTGGCCCGGCGAGAGCTCGTCGTCCGCGACGAGCAGGTCGAAGCCGGTCTCCGCCTTCGCCGCGACCAGCTCCTCGGCCTTGCCCTTGCCCACGTACCAGTTCGGGTCGACGTGGCGGCGGTTCTGCCACTCCGCCCCCACGACGGCTGCGCCGGCCGTCTCGGCCAGCGAGGCGAGCTCGGCCAGCGAGTCGGAGGCGTTCCAGCCGGGGTCGTCGCCGGTGTCGACGGCGACGAGGAACGCCTTCTCGGCGGGCTGCGCGAGATCGATCGTGGTTGAGCGAGCCATCGGTGGAGGATACCGCGCCGGCGGGGAGCGTCCGCGGCGTCGGTCCCGTGGGTCCGCGCGCCCGGTACCCGATCGTCCCCCACCCCGCCCGACATTCGGGGCATGGCGCGTGGGTGCACCGACGGCGACGCTCTTGGCATGGAATCGACCAGCGCCGCACTGCGTCGTGCCGCGTCCGCCGCCGACGCGGCAATCCCGGCCCCCGAGTCGCCGCGCCGCCGGGCGGCCATCCGCTCGTTCGCTGTCGGCGCGCTCGCCCTGAGCGCGGCCTACCTCGCCTGGCGTGGCCTCTTCACGCTGGACGCCGGCGCTCCCTGGCTCTCCGTGCCGCTCTATCTCCTCGAGATTCACGCCGCCTTCGGGCTGTTCCTCTTCACGCTGTCTCTCTGGGATGTCGACGTGCGACCGACGATCTCCCCGACACTCACCACCGCCAACCGCGTCGCGGTCCTGATTCCCACCTACAACGAGGGTCGCGAGATCCTCCTGCCCACCGTGGCGGCCGCGATCGCCATGCGCGTCGACCACGAGACCTGGATCCTCGACGACGGCGACCGCCCGGACGTGCGGCGAATGGCCGAAGAGCTCGGCGCCCGGTACCTCGCCCGTCCAACCCACGAGCACGCCAAGGCCGGCAACCTGAACCATGCGCTCGGGATCGTCGAGGCGGACCTCGTGGCGATCCTCGACGCCGACCACGTTGCGAGCCCGGAATTCCTGGTCCGGACGCTCGGCTACTTCGACGACCCGTTGCTCGCCCTGGTCCAGACGCCCCAGGACTTCTACAACCGGAGCTCGTTCGAGCACGAGGTCCACGACCTCGAGGACGACCGCTTCCACGAGCAGGTGCTCTTCTACCGGGCGATCCAGCCGGGCAAGAACCGGTGGGGCGCGGCCTTCTGGTGCGGGACCGGTGCGGTCGTGAGGACCGCCGCGCTTCGCGACGTCGGCGGTGTCGCCACGGACAGCATCACCGAGGACATCCAGACCACGATCCGCCTCCATCGGCGCGGCTGGCGAACCGTCTACCACAACGAGGTGCTGGCCAGGGGCCTCGCAGCCGCGGATGCCGAGACCTACCAGGCCCAGCGACTTCGCTGGGGCACCGGCGCCATGCAGGTCCTGCGGCACGACCACCCGATCACGGGGCGGGGGCTGAGCCTCGGCCAGCGGGCCGCGTACGCTGCCACCCTGCTCGGCTGGTTCGACGCATGGCGATCGCTGGGCTACCTGCTCCTGCCCCCGGCGGTCCTGCTGACGGGCATGGTCCCGATCCGCGCGGACGCGCTCACCTTCGTGGTGCTCTTCGGGTCCACCTTCATCGCGCAGCAGGTCGCGCTGGTGCTCCTCTCGCGGGGCCGCCACCGGCCACGGCTGGCGATCGTCTTCGAGATGGTGCGGATGACGCCGAACCTGCGCGCCACCCTCAGCCTCGTGACGCGCCGTCGGCCCGGCTTCGTGGTGACGCCGAAGGGCCGGACCGGCGATGGTCGCCGGCGGGCACGCGCGCCGCGGCTCCTGACCGGCACCCTCGCGCTGAGCCTCGCGGCCACGCTCTGGTACGTCGCCACCCTCCTGGGGCGGACGCCCATGACCTATCCGGTCCCCTGGGCGGTGCACCTCTCCTTCGCCTGGCTCGTCGTGAACGTCGTGTTCCTGTGCGCGGCGCTCGCGCGGATCCAGACGATGCGGTTTGCCCCAGAGCGGCGGGCGAGCGTCCGGTTCGAGGCGGGGTTCGCGGGGACGCTGGACGGGCGGCCGGTCGAGGTCCTGGACCTCTCGCTCACCGGCGCGCGCCTGCTGGTTGCGCCCGGTCCCGGAGTCCCGGCGGAAACCGTGGTCGGCATCGCGGTCGCCGGCCAGAACGTCGCGCTCCGGGCGCTCGTGCGCTCGGTCCGCAGGAAGCCCGACGGCTGGCTCGACGTCGGCACCGAGTTCGACGACGGGCAGGACCCCGAGCGGGCCCGCCTGGCCCTGGCGCTCTTCCGGACGCGCGAGCTGCCGAGCGGCGAGAGCGACGCGGCAGGCGTCGCGGCCTGAACCGGCGGATCAGGGACCGCGCCCCGCGGTCCCCTGCGCGAACACCAGAGCACGTTCGATGGCCAGCTGGAGGGCGGCCGGGTCTCCCGCGTCGACCTGCACGTCGACCGCCGCGGACCGGAACCACGTCCGCTGGCGCCGGGCGTAGGCGAGGTTGCGGCTGACGTTCGCTGCCAGGTAGCCCGCGCGGTCGATCAGCCCGTCAAGGAGGTTCCACGCCTCGCGGTACCCGATCGCGGAGAAGGCGGGAAGCGAGGCCGGATAGCGCGTGCGAAGAGCCTGCGCCTCGGCCAGGATGCCCCCGTCCAGCTGGCCTGCCGCGCGCTGCGCGATCCAGGCCCGGTGCTCGGCGCGATCGGCGACGTCAAGCGTGAGGCGCAGGACCGGCCCGCCATAGCCGCGCGGCGCGGGCAGCGGCGCATCGCCCTGAAGCAGGGCGATCTCGAGGGCGCGCACGACCCGGCGCGGGTTCCGGAGGTCGACCCTGGCGGCGAGCCCTGGCGCGGCGGCCTGCAGGCGCGCGACGAGGGCGTCCAGCCCGTGCTCGGAGAGGTCCGCCTCCAGGCTGGCCCGCACCGCCGGGTCCCACGGGAGCGCATCGACGGCGAGGCCGTCGGCGATCGCGCGCAGCCAGAACCCGGTGCCTCCGACCAGGATCGCGACGCCGGAGCGGGCGGCGATGCCCGGCAGCACGCCCTCGACATGCTCGGCGAAGTCGGCCACCGAGAACAGGGCGTCGGGGTCCACGAGGTCGAGCCCGTGATGTGGGATGCCGCGCCGTTCGGCCGCGGTCGGCTTGGCCGTCGCGACGTCGGTCCCGCGGTAGACCTGGCGCGAGTCCGCCGAGATGACCTCGGCCGGGATGCCGTCGGCGCGCAGCGCCAGCGCCATGCGCACGGCGAAGTCCGTCTTGCCGGTCGCGGTGGGGCCACCGACGACGACAAGGGGCGGCCGGCGTGCGGGGGCACTCCCCTCCCCGATCGTCAGGCGAGGATCCCCCGCAGGCTGTAGGGACCCGCGGCCTGGATGCGCACGTCGACGATCGTCCCGACGAGCGACGGCGAACCGGCGAGGTGGACCAGCCGGTTGTCGCGGGAACGGCCGGCGAGGCGCACCCAGCCGTCCGGCAGCGGGCCAGCGAACGGGTCGTGGCCGGAGAGCGTCGCCGGCGGCGGCTCGTCGCCGCCTTCGTCGTGCTCGTGACCACGCGGCCGTTCCAGCGTGTCCACGAGCACGGAGGTCACGCTGCCGAGTCGCTCCCTGTTCCGCGCGAAGCCGATCTCCTCCTGGAGGGCCAGCAGCCGGTTGAGGCGCTCCTTCTTGACGCCGGCCGGAACGTCGTCGGCGAGCCGCGTCGCCGGCGTGCCCGGGCGCGGCGAGTAGGCGGCCGCGAACACCTGGGCGTAGCGGACCGTCTCGAGCAGGCGGAGCGTCGAGGCGAACTGGGCTTCGGTCTCGCCGCAGAACCCGACGATGACGTCCGTGCTCAGCGAGATCCCCGGGATCGCCTCGAGGATCCGGCCCAACCGCTCCTCGTAATGCGCGATCGTGTACTGCCGTCCCATGCGGCGGAGCACCTCGTCGTCGCCGGACTGGACCGGCAGGTGGAGCGCCGCGCAGACGCTCGGGGCCTCGGCCATCGCGCGGATCAGACGGTCCGAGAGGTCCCAGGGGTGCGAGGTGACGAACCGGAGGCGCGGGATGGCGGCCTCCCCGCCGGGGCCGCGGAGGGCGTCGATCGCCCGGATCAGCTCGGCGAGGTCCGGCCGCGACGCGCGATCGACCCGCTGCCCGGCCCGGCGCGCCTCGGCGACGTGGGCAAAGCGCGGCTCGGCGGGCAGGTCGTGGCCGTAGCTGTTGACGTTCTGGCCGAGGAGCGTGATCTCGCAGAAGCCGGCGGCGGTGAGCGCCCGCGCCTCGTCGACCACCTCGTCGAAGGGCCGGCTTCGCTCCGGCCCGCGGCTGAACGGGACGATGCAGTAGGTGCAGGTCTTGTCGCAGCCGTAGATGATCGGGAGCCACGCGGCGACGGTCGACTCCCGGCGCACGGCGCCCGACGCCACGGCGTCCGCGCGGGAGCCGGCCAGATGATCTGCGGCCGAGACCGGGACGCCCTTCACGACCGTGGTGGCTGCCGTCCGCGGCGCCCACGGCGTCGATACCGCGCCGGGTGCGCCGGGTGCCCCGGTCCTGCCGCGGAGGCCGACGGGCCCCTGGGCCGACGCGAGGCCGAGCCGCTCAACCAGCTCCGGCTCCTCGTCCGGGCGCAGGAAGAGGTCCACGGCCGGGAACCGGCGCCGGAGGCCGACTCGGTCGCGCTCTCGCACGGCGCAGCCGGTCAGGATCACGCGGAGCGCGGGGTTCGCGGCCTTGAGGAGCGCGAGCACGCCCTGGCGGCCGATCACCTTCGCCTCGGCGGCCTCGCGGATGGCGCACGTGTTGATCACGATCAGGTCGGCCGTCTCCATCCCGGCGGCCTCGGCACAGCCGGACGCCAGGAGCCGCCCGGCCATCTCCTCCGAGTCGCTCTTGTTCATCTGGCAGCCCAGCGTCCAGATCCAGAAGCGCGGGAGCGCCTGGTCCTCAGGGCGGAACTCGACGACGCGTGCATCGTCGGCTGTGGCGGGAGGGCGGGGTGCGGCGGGCAGGCCCACCGGCACGACGAGGTCAAGGACGGGAAGCTGGCGGGTCGTCATGCCACGACGGCCAGGTGGAGGGCGGCCAGGACGCCCGCCGCGATCTCCGGCGGAACCCAGGTCTCCGCGATCGCCTCGGCATACGTCTCGCCGTCGCCGTGGTAGTCGGTCCCTCCGGACGGCAGGAGGCCGAGGTCGCGTGCGACGGCGCCCATCGACGTCACGGTCGCGGCATCGAAGCTCCGATGGTGCACCTCGAGGCCAGCGAGGCCCGCACCGATCAGCTCGCGCAGGAGCACCCGGCGAGAGGGCGCGACGGAGAAGTGCGCAAGCACGGGGATCCCGCCCGCCGCACGGATCGCGCGGATCGCGTCGATCGGGCCGAGCCCGTCCCGCGGTACGTAGCCGGGTCCGCCGCGGCCCACGAAGCGCGCGAATGCATCGCTGACGCTCGTGGCGAACCCTGCTGCCACCAGCGCCCGCGCGAGCGTCGGGCGCCCCAGCGCATCGTCGTCGGCGGGGTCAAGGCCCGCCAGCTCGGCATCCACGGCAAGTCCCGCGGCGCGAAGTCGGAGAACCATCCGCTCGAACCGTCGCCGCCGACCGCCGCGCTGCGCGGCGAGGGCCGCCTCGAACGCATCGGAGGACGGGTCCACGCCAAGGCCCACCAGGTGGAGCTCGCCGTCGGGCAGGTCCAGGCCGGGGGCCACCGCGTTGATCTCGACACCGGCGAGGACGCGCAGCCGCGGCGGCAGTGGTCCCGCACCGGGTGCGACCAGGTCCCGGTAGCCTGCCAGCGTGTCGTGGTCGGTGATCGCGAGGGTCCGGACGCCAGCGACGTCCGCGGCCGCGATGAGCGCCGACGGCGTGAGCAGCCCGTCCGAGCGCCAGGTATGCGTGTGCAGGTCGACCTGCGAGGGCTCGGGCGGGACCACCCGGCCGGTGCCGGGCGCCCCCCGGCCGCGACCCATCAGGCCGCCTCGACGATCCGCTGGATGCGCTCCACGCTGAGCGCGCGGCCGGTCGCCGGGTCGACGTCCACGAGGAGCGCGTTGAGGACCACCGGCCAGCCCCCGACCTCGAAGCGGGTCGGCAGCCCGTTGATGAAGCGGGGCAGGACGGTCGCCGGCGCGAAGCCGATGACGCTGTGCAGCGGGCCGGTCATCCCGAGGTCGCTCTGGTAGGCCGTGCCGCGGGGGAGGATCCGCTCGTCCGCCGTCGGGACGTGGGTATGGGTCCCCACGACGGCGCTGACGCGCCCGTCGAGGTGGATCCCGAATGCGTTCTTCTCGCTCGTCACCTCGCAGTGGAAGTCGACGAGCCGGACCGGCGGCAGCGCGTCGGCGCTCTCGTCGAGGAGGCGATCGGCGTCGGTGAACGGGTTCTCGATCGGGATCATGTAGGTCCGCCCCTGGAAGTTGAGGACGGCGACATCGGTCCCGTCGGCCGCGACGTAGGCGCCCCAGCCGCGACCCGGCACGCCGTCCGTCCCGTAGTTGTGCGGTCGCAGGATCCGCTCGTCGCGCTCGAGCGCCGGCAGGATCTCCTTCTTGTCCCAGATGTGGTTGCCCGACGTGATCACGTCGACCCCGGCCCGGTAGAGGGACTCGGCGGTGGACGTGGTGAGACCCATCCCGCCCGCGAGGTTCTCGCCGTTCGCGGTGACGAAGTCCACCCGGTGCACGTCCCGCAGCCCGGGCAGCTCGCGCTCGACGGCCTCGCGGCCGGGGCGCCCGATGACGTCCCCGAGCATCAGGACCCGGCAGGGGTGCGGCGCTCGCGAGCCGGCCACCGCTACTTCGCGTACTCGACGGAGCGGGTCTCGCGGATCACGGTCACCTTGATCTGGCCCGGGTAGGTGAGGGATTCCTCGATCTTCTTGACGATGTCCCGCGCGAGTCGGGACGCGGACAGGTCGTCGATCTCGTCGGGCCGGACCAGGATCCGCACCTCGCGACCCGCCTGGACCGCGAAGGTGCGGTCGACCCCGGCGAAGCTCCCGGCGATCGCCTGCAGGTCCTCGAGCCGCTTGAGATAGAGCTCGACGGACTCGCCGCGCGCGCCCGGACGCGACGCGCTGATGGCGTCGGCGACCTGCACGATCGGCGCCTCCACGCAGGCGTACTCCACCTCCTGGTGATGGGCCGCGATCGCGTTGACCACCTTGAAGGACAGGTCGTGGCGCTGTGCGATCTGGGCGCCGATCGCCGCATGCGGGCCCTCGACCTCGTGGTCGACGGCCTTGCCGATGTCGTGGAGGAGGCCGCCGGTCTTGGCGGCGAGCACGTCGGCACCGAGCTCCGCGGCGATCACGGCAGCCAGCCGGCTCGTCTCGACGACGTGGTTCAGCACGTTCTGGCCGTAGCTCGTCCGGAACTTGAGGCGGCCCAGGAGCCGGGTGATCTCGGAGGGCAGTCCGGGCACGCCGGCGTCATAGGCTGCCGCATCGCCCGCCTGGCGGATCACCAGGTCGACCTCGGCACGTGCCTTCGCGACCACCTCCTCGATCCGGCCGGGGTGGATGCGGCCATCCGCCATGAGCTTGGTGAGCGCGATCCGGGCGATCTCGCGCCGCACCGGGTCGAAGCCGGAGAGGATGACGGTCTCGGGCGTGTCGTCGATGATCAGGTCAACGCCGGTGGCCTGCTCGAGGGCCCGGATGTTGCGACCCTCGCGGCCGATGATCCGGCCCTTCATCTCGTCGGAGGGCAGGTGGACGACCGAGACCGTGTGCTCGGCGGTGTGGTCGGCCGCGACCCGCTGGATCGCCGTCACGATCACCTCCCGCGCCCGGTCCTGGGCCTCGTCGCGGGCCTTGCGCTCGATCGAGCGGGCCAGGCGGACGGCATCGTTCTCGGCTTCGACACGGACGGCGTCGAGGATGACGGCCTTCGCATCTGCCTCGGTCATCCCGCTGACGCGCTCCAGCGCAGCGATCTGCTCGGCGCGGGACGAGGCGAGCTCCTCGCGGAGGCGGTCCAGGTCGCGCTCCTTCTCGAGGAGCTTGCGGTCGCGCTGCTCGAGCATGTCGGTCCGCTGGTCCAGCTGCTCGTCGCGCGTCAGGAGGCGGCGCTCCAGCGCGCTGAGCTCGGCGCGCTTCGTGCGGGCCTCGTCCTCGACCTCGCGCTGGAAGCGCAGCTTCTCGTCCTTCGCCTCGAGGATCAGGTCCTTCTGCTGGGTTCGGGCCTCCGCAACGATGCGGCCGGCCTTGTCCTGGGCTCCCCGGACCGCCTGGGCCGCGACCATGCCTCGCGCGACGAATCCAACAGCGAGGCCGCCGACGATGGCCACGACGAGGGCCACCGCCGCAACGACGGGGTTGTCCATGCTGCTCCCGCCTCCCGACCGGCCGCGTGAGCGGCCGGCGAGTGATCATTTCTGGTACGGCGATGCGTCGGGACCTGCCCGCTGAGCCTCGTGTGGTATGCGGACCGGGTTCCGGCGTGGGCTCGCCGGGGTGGATGAGTCGGAACGTGACAACCGGCGTCGCACCCGCGGCGCCGTACGATGGTGCGCGTAGCCTACGGCCAGCGGGCAGGAGGGTCAAACGTGTCCCGTTTCGGGCACGCGCCAGGCCCTGCGGACCCGTCCGCCGGGGCGCCTGCGCCCCAGGCTTCACTGCGGGTGAGGCCCGCTCGGGTCACGGTTCCGCTGGGGGCCCCGCGTCTTCGTCGTCGTCCGCGGGCGCCCGCCCGACCAGCACGACCCAGGCGGCCGCGGCCCGCCCGGC
>Ga0208080_1001086_pt1 | contig 13538 bp, 12 predicted proteins | sample NGESurdeep092012_3_FD_184476 | JGI IMG/M metagenome (GOLD analysis project Ga0208080, IMG submission 184476) | Arctic peat soil microbial communities from Barrow, Alaska - NGEE Surface sample 210-3 deep-092012 (SPAdes) | ecosystem: Environmental > Terrestrial > Soil > Wetlands > Peat ...
GCTGGAGCAGAAACTGGCCGCCCAGAAGCGCGTGCTGAATGATTTCGGCGGTCTCATCCGCTATGGCAGCGAGGATGCCGAAATCGGGACGCCCAAGCCCGGCGAGAACCGGGTGGTCTTCCTGGGAGACGATATCACCGAGTTGTGGGGCCGCGGCAGTGCCACATTTTTTTCTTCCAAGCCGTACTTCAACCGCGGGATCGTCGGACAGACTACGCCGCAGATGCTGATCCGCTTCCATCAGGATGTGGTGGCGCTCCAGCCCAAAGTGGTCGTGATCCAGGCGGGCGTGAACGATCTCCTGGTGGCCAGCGAAGGCGTGACTGCGGAGAACTTCATGTCGATGGTGGATATCGCCAAGGCCAACGGCATCCGCGTGGTGCTGGCTTCCCTCACCCCGGTGTGCGACTGTTACACCAAACAGACGGGGCTGCGGCCCCAGGGAAAGATCATCAGCCTGAACGGCTGGATCAAGGATTACGCGGCGCGCAGCGGAGCGGTCTATCTGGACTACTATTCCGCGCTGGCCGACGGACGCAATTTCAAGCAGGAGCTGACCGGCGACGGTCTGTTTCCCAACGACGCCGGCTACGGCGTCATGGCTCCGCTTGCGGAGAAAGCGATCGCGGAGGCGCTCAAGAAATGACACCTTGCGAGGTAAGTTCCGTTTCGAAGTCGAAAGGATTTCGTGTGATGCCTACTAGATTGACTGCACGTGCCACCGTTTCTTTTGCCTGCGCCTTCGTCTGCCTGGGCGTAGCTCACGCCCAATTCGGGCGCGGCGGCGGGGAATGGAGTACGTCTGGCGGCGATGCCCATCGCTCGTCCTCGGTCGCGACGGACCCGAAGATTTCGAAGGAAAGTCTATCGAAGCCGGGCTTCGCGCTGTTTTGGAAGATGAAGCTGAACAACGAGCCCAGACAACTCAACGGTCTGATGCCGCCCACCCTGATGGACCGGCACATCGGAATCCACGGTTTCCGGTCCTTCGGGTTTGTGACGGGTAGCGCGGATAACGTCTACGCGGTGGATACCGACCTGGGCCGGATCGACTGGCAGAAGAACTTCGGCTCCAAGTCGGCGCCGGCGGATGCTTCGTTGGTTTGTCCGGGAGGCATGACCACCGGCACGGCACGTTCGATCGGTACGGCCTTTCCCGCGGCGGCGCCCGGCGGGCGCGGCGGCGGTGGTGGCGGGCGTGGCGGGCCCGCCAAGAGCGGAGTCGGTGAACCGGGCGAGGGCGCCGTCACAATTGCGGAACTCGCCGCGCGCGCCGCGGCGGCTGGCGCCGGCCCGGCCCCTGGCAGGGGCGGCGCGGCCGGACGCGGACCCGGCGGTGGCGGCGGTGGCGGTGGCCGCGGCCCGCGTATGGCGGTGGTCGTCAATTCCCTGTCCAGCGACGGCATGTTTCACACCAATTACGTTTCCAACGGCGACGAACCGACTCCTTCCATACGCTTTCTGCCGGGTAAGGATGCCAACGCGCAAGGGCTGATCATCGTGGACAACATGGCTTACGTCGCCACAGTCGGCGTTTGCGGCGGCGTCCCCAAGGGCATGTGGGCTCTGGATATCGCTTCCAAGGCGGTCACCAGTTGGAAACCGGAGAGCGGCGAAGTGGCTGGGTCGGCCGGCCCGGCGTTCGGTGGGGACGGAACCCTGTACGTGTCGACCACCAGTGGCGATCTGGTAGCGCTCGAAGCCAAGACGCTGAAGGTGAAGGATGTATACCGCGCCGGACAAGAGCTTACTTCTTCCCCCGTGATCTTCCAGCACCAGGAGAAAACGCTGCTGGCATCCACCACGATGGACGGGCGCATCCACCTGGTGGACAGCGCGGCGATGGGCGGGACGGCCGTCAAGACCGCGCCGTATTCCACCGCGAGCGATTTCGTTCCGGGAGCGCTGGCCACCTGGCAGGATGCGGCCGGCACGCGCTGGATCCTCGCGCCCGCGGCGGGACCGGTGGCCGCGGATGCGAAGTTCGCTGCCTCCAATGGCGCCGTGACCAATGGCGCGATCGTGGCCTGGAAGGTCGTGGAGCAGAACGGCGCGGCGGCCCTGGAACCTGGCTGGGTGTCGCGCGACCTGGTGTCTCCGTTGACTCCTCTCGTCATCAACGGCGTAGTCTTTGCGGTGTCCAGCGGGGAATACCGCGGCACGGACAGTAAGATGACGGCGGCGCAACGGGCGCAGCGTTCGGTCCCCGCGGTAGTCTACGCGTTGGATGGGGCGACCGGCAAGGAACTGTGGAACAGCGGGAAGACGGTTACCTCGTTCGTGCATGGCGGCGGATTGTCGGGCGCCGCCGGCCAGATTTATCTAGGGACGCACGATGGCACGTTGTATTCTTTCGGCTTCCCGATCGAGCACTAAATATGCGGGTTCAGAAGTTCAGTTCCGTGTTCGGTTGGCAGGCGGACCCAGAGGGTACCCCGCCTGCCCCACAAGGTGGGACAGGCGCTTTCGCCTGTCAACCCGGAGTCACACTCGCCGCGCTCCTGCTTTTCGCCGGCAGCGCCTGGGCGCAAGGCGCGGAAGTCCCGGGAAGAGCCGAAGCCTTGCGCATCTGCATACAGTGTCATGAATTTGAGCGATCCGTTGCCCCGCGGCAGAATCTCGCCGGGTGGCAGGCCACCATGGATAAGATGGTGGCGCTCGGCGCGAAAGGCACGCAAAAGGAATTCGACGCGATCGTGGAGTATCTGGCCAAGACCTACCCCGGCGAGGAAGTTCCCAAGATCAAAGTCAACGAGGCCAGAGCTATCGAGCTGGAAAGCGGATTATCGCTGCCGCGCTCGCAAGCGGCGGCGATCATTCAGTACCGGACCAAGAACGGCGACTTCAAATCGATTGAAGACCTGAAGAAGGTTCCGGGCGTGGATGTGGCGAAGATCGAAGCCAGAAAAGACAGGCTGTTGTTCTGAATGGAGCGGCTATGAACACATCGAAGATCGCGGCTGGATTAATCCTGCTGTTTGCGGTGACCCTTGCGACATCGCAGCAGACTCCGCCGGCAGCAGGCCAGCCTGCACAGCCCGGCCAACCCGGCGGGCCGGGGCGTGGCGGACGAGGCGGCGGTTTCACGCAGCCGGAGCCGATCGATTTTGCCGACAACACGGGCTGGACGTCCATGTTCGATGGCAGCAGCCTGAAGGGCTGGGACGGCAACATGGACCTGTGGCACGTGGAGAACGGCGCGATTGCCGTCGAGTCCACGTGCGAGAAACCCACCGGAACGGTGTACCTGATCTGGCAAGGCGGACAGCCCGGCGACTTTGAATTAAAAGCCGAACTGCGGGGCGAAGGTGCGGGCGTCAATAGCGGCATACAGTATCGGAGCTTCATCCAGCCGCCGCGTCCGGCGGGGGAGGGTCGCGGCGGCGCACCGGGCGGGGCTCCGGGTGGCGCGCCCGGGGGCGGCGTGGGCGGACGCGGGCCGAGCGGGCCCTGTCCCAGCGGGCAGCCGCGGGGGACGCCGAATCCGGCGGCGGAAGCCAAGTGGAACATGGGCGGTCCGCAGTCCGATTTCGACGGTACCAATCGCTACAGCGGCCAGTATTACGAAGGCGGCACGACGCGCGGCATCGTGGCCTGGCGCGGTCAGGTGGTGCGGGCGGAAGAGGGCAGGAAGCCGCGATTGCTAGCGACCATTGGCGACAAGGACGAACTCGGCGGCTACGTCAAGATCAACGACTGGAACCAGATCCACATCATCGCGCGCGGCAACCAGATGATTCACATCATCAACGGGCACGTGATGTCGGTCTTCATCGACGACGACGCGACCAAGTTCCGCAAGAACGGCCTGATCGGGATTCAGATCGAAGGCACCGGCAAAGTGAGTTTCCGCAATCTGTGGATTAAGATGAGTCAGTGACCATCTACCACGGCCGCCGCGCGGCGGCAATCGAAAACCAACACTTGCGTGTGACCGTACTGCGGGAAGGCGGGCACATCGCCGAGATCCTGGATAAGGAAACCGGCATCAATCCGTTGTGGACGCCGCCATGGCGCACCAGCGAGCCCTCGGCATACGCTTCCGGCGTGTACGCCGAATACGGCGACGGCGCGGAGAGCAAACTGCTGGCGGGCATCATGGGACACAACCTGTGTCTCGACATTTTCGGCGGGCCCTCGGAGGAAGAAGCCGCGGCGGGCCTCACGGTGCACGGCGAAGGGTCGGTGGCGGCTTACGAGATCGACGATGCCGCAGGCGGGCTCACCTTGCGGGCGCGCTTTCCGATGGCGCAGATCGCGTTCGAGCGGCGCATCGAATTGCGCGATCGCACGGTGCGAATTCGCGAAGCGGTGGAGAATCTGACGGCGTGCGACCGCCCGATCGGCTGGACGCAGCACGTCACGCTGGGGTCGGGCTTTCTAGAAAAGGGGGTGACGCAATTCCGCGCCTCGGCCACGCGGTCCAAGGTGTGGGAAAGCGAGTTCGGCGCCCACGATACGCTGCGCGCGGCGGCGGAGTTCGATTGGCCCATGGCGCCGCGCCGCGACGGCGGCGTCGAAGATCTGCGAGTGTTGACTAGCGCCGCGTCTTCGTGCGCCTTCACCACGCATCTGATGGACCCCGCGCGCGAGCACGCATACTTTGCGGCTTTCGCTCCGGCGGCGCGGCTGGTGTTCGGGTACGTGTGGAAGCAGGCGGATTTTCCGTGGATGGGCATCTGGGAAGAGAATTATAGCCGCACGCACGCGCCGTGGAATGGCCAGACGCTGGCGCGCGGCATGGAGTTCGGTGTGTCGCCGATGCCGGAATCGCGGCGGCAAATGATCGATCGCGGCAAACTGTTCGGCGTTCCGGCATATCGCTGGCTGCCCGCCAAGGCGCGCCTGGAAGTGGAGTATTGCGCGGTCATGGCACACGCGGACGCGATCCCGGAGACGCTGGAGATCCCTGGGTAGCTGCAAATTCCGTTCACGGTGGCTATGATGAAAGCTGATGGACCGAAGAGATTTCCAGGAGCTTTCGAAGGTCAGACTGAAGGAAGCGACCGCTTTGCTTAAGCTGGGGTTGTTCGACGGCGCGTATTACCTGGCTGGCTATGCAGTGGAGTGCGCGCTCAAGGCCTGCATCGCAAAGCGAACTCAGCGTTTTGAATTCCCAGACAGAAAGAGGGCGGAGTCTAGTCATTCCCACAGCTTGCGGGACCTGATCAGAGTCGCGGGTCTTGAGGAAGCGCGTCGCGAACGGGCCGACCAGGATCCGGACTTCCGAAGAAGCTGGGAAATTGTTGAGTCTTGGTCCGAGCAGAGCCGATACAGTAGAAATATTCCGGAATCCGCGCAAGTGCTCCTGGCGGCAGTTGGCGACAGGCGACACGGGGTAATCTCATGGATAAATCTGCAATGGTAAGCGTAGACATCGATAAGGGCACCAAGCTTCTGGAGGCTCTGGAGCGCGCGAAGGTGAAGGTCGCTGTGGCGGCTTGGATGTACTTGTCCGAGTACGAAGATTGGCGGCTGGTGGTTGCCGCGCGCCAGTTTGACTCGCTCGGTCTCCTGGACGCATATGGCTTACTTCACGATTCGCTTGCCCCTGCGGGATTCACTGCGAGGAACACCCCGCCAATCATGATCCTTCGGATGGCCGATCCGTTTATTAAAGATCTTCGTAGGCTCTTTGCGAAGAGCAAGAGCGTCGAAGGGATGAGCCTTGGAGGCCAGGCGTTTGGCGACCGCTTCGTGGAAGACGCGTACGTCTACCGGATTTCGTAGTCGAGCGGAATTGGCACTGGTTTGAATGGCACTGCTCGACGCCACCGCAATCACCAAATCGTTCGCCGGCGTACAGGCGCTGAAGGGCGTTTCGTTTGAACTGCGCTCGGGCGAGGTGCATGCGCTGCTGGGGGAGAACGGGGCGGGGAAGTCCACCCTCATCAAAGTGATCACCGGCGCGGAGAAGGCCGATTCCGGCACGCTCACGGTGGATGGCCATCTGGTTCTGCACCACAGCCCGGCCGCGGCGCGCGCGCTGGGCATCGCGGCGGTGTATCAGCAGCCCGCCCTGTTCCCGGATCTGACGGTGGAGGAGAACATCGCGCTGGCGCTGGAGAGCGCCTCGGTTTGGCGGCGCATCGACTGGCGCGCGCGGCGGCGGCAGGCGCGCGAGTTGCTGGAGCGCTCGGGAGCGGAGATTCAGCCAGAGCGTACGGTGAGCACGCTGAGCATGCCGGAGCAGCAACTGGTGGAGATCGCCAAGGCGATTGGCGCGCGGGCCAGAATCCTGATTCTGGACGAGCCGACGGCTTCCCTTACGGACCGCGAAGTGGAGCGGCTCTTCCGCGTGATCGGGGCGTTGCGCAGCGAGGGCGCGGGCATCGTCTATATATCCCACCGGCTGGACGAGGTGGCGGTGATCGCGGACCGCGTTACGGTGCTGCGCGACGGACAGAACGTCGCCACGCGCGACGTGCGCGACGTGGACCGCGGCGAACTGGTGCGGCTCATGGTGGGGCGCGACATCCAAGCCATCTTTCCCAAGGGCGACGTGCCGATCGGCGAAATTGCGCTCGATGTGCGCAAGCTGGGATGCCGCGCCGCGGGAATCCACGATGTCACGTTCCAGGTGCGCCGCGGCGAGATTCTGGGGGTCGCGGGACTGGTGGGGTCGGGGCGGACCCAACTGGCGGAGACGCTCTTTGGCCTCACTCCCTGCGATGCCGGCGCCATCCAGTTGCAGGATGACGTGATGCGGATCGAATCGCCGGCGGAGGCCATCCGCATGAAGATGGCGTATCTGCCCGAGGACCGGCGGCAGCACGGCGTAGTGATGGAAATGCCGGTGGCCGCCAACATCAGCCTGGCCAACCTGGACGCGGTGTCGCGGCACGGGCTGATCGATCATGCGCTGGAGCGGAGCCTGGCGCGCAGTTACGTGGAGCGCCTGCGCATCAAGACGCCCTCCGTCTACACGGAGACGGGGTCGCTCTCCGGCGGCAATCAACAGAAGGTGGCGGTGGCGCGCTGGCTGGCCATCGCGCCCGAGGTGCTGATTCTGGACGAGCCGACGCAGGGCGTGGACATAGGGTCGAAATCGGAGATCCACCAGATCATGGTCGAGTTGGTGGAGCGGGGGATGGCGATTGTCATGATATCTTCGGAGCTGCCGGAGATTCTGGGGATGAGCGACAGAATCGCAGTGATGCACGCGGGGACGATCGCGGGCATTCTGTCGCGCGCGGAGGCGACGCAGGAAAACATTCTCGCCCTGGCGCTGGGACACGCCTGATGTTGCAGCGCCATCGCCGGGAAATTTCGTTGATCGTTTCGATTCTGGCGATCGTCGCGGTGCTGGCGGTGGTGGCGCCGGGATTCTTCACCTTCGCCAACCAGCGCGACCTGATGCTGGCCAACATGCCGGTGCTGATTGTCGCGCTCGGCATGGTGCTGGTGATTCTCACCGGACAAATCGATATCTCGGTGGGCTCGCAGTTTGCCATCTGTAGCGTGGCCACGGGAGTCTTCGCGCGCATGGGGCTGCCCACACCGCTGGCGGGCGTGGGGGCCTGCCTGGTGGGCGCGCTTATGGGCTCAGTCAACGGCGCGCTGGTGGCGTGGGTACGGATTCCTTCGATTGTGGTGACGCTGGCCACCATGGTGGCGCTGCGCGACGGGCTGCGCTGGGTGACGCAGGGCGCCTGGGTGCAGGATCTGCCGCCGGGATTCCAGTGGTTCGGACAATCGCAGGCCGCGAGCGAAGTGATTACCGCCGGCTGTGCGGCGGTGCTGGCGGTGGGCATGAATTGGGGGCTGCGCAATCTGGCGGCGGGGCGCGTGGTATACGCCACCGGATCGAGCCCTAATGCGGCGCGCCTGGCGGGGATCAATCCGCGCCTCGTGGTGTTCGCGGTGTTCGTGCTGACGGGCGCGCTCACCGGGTTCGCCGCGGTGTGCAACGCGGTGCGCTTCCTGCAGATTCCGAGCAACGCCGGGATCGGACTGGAACTGAAAGTGATCGCCGCGGTGGTGGTGGGCGGCGTGGCTATTTCGGGAGGGCGCGGCACGATTGCCGGAACGCTGCTGGGGGTGCTGCTGCTGGGCGTGATCGGTCCGGCGCTTACATTCCTCGGGTTCAGCGCGTATTGGGAGCGGGCGATCGAGGGCGGCATCATTCTGGCGGCGGTTTCGATGGATGCGGTGCGCGTCCGTTCGGGGAAACATGCGGACATCGTTAGCGCTCAACCAGCGTAGGCCGTGGCGCGAGATCTGCTTCCCCAACGGGGAGTGGGTGCTGGCGCTCGCTCTGGCGGTGGAAATCGCCATCTTCGCTCGGATCGGCGAGAACTTTTTCACGCTGTCGAACTTTTTCGAAGTGGTGCGCCTCAGCGTCGAACTGGGTTTGCTGGCGCTGGCGATGACGCCGATCATGATCACCGGTGGCATCGATTTGTCGGTGGGCTCCATCATGGGGCTCTCGGCGGTGGTTTTCGGCGTACTGTGGCGTGACGGCGGCTGGCCGATTGCGGCGGCGGCGGGCGCGGCGCTGCTGTTGGGGTGTCTCGCGGGGCTGTTGAACGCCGTGTTGATCACCAAGCTGAATCTGCCGCCGCTGATTGTCACCCTGGGCTCGCTCTCGCTGTTCCGCGGCATCGCCGAGGGGATCACGAAGGGCGCGGAGAACTACTCCGGGTTCCCGGCGGGGTTTTTGCGGCTGGGTCAGGGCTACATTGGTGGTGTGGTGCCGGTGCAGTTTTCGTTTCTGCTGGCCGCAATCGGCGCGTACTGGGTGTTGCTGCATCGTTCGGCGATCGGGCGCACGTTGTACGCGGTGGGTTTCAGCCCGGGCGGCGCGCGCTACGCGGGGATCCCCGTACAGCGGCGGGTGGCGCTGCTCTACTTTTTGTCCGGCGCGGTGGCGAGCGTGGCCGCGGTGATTTACGTGGCGCACCTGGGACAGGCAAAATCGGACGCGGGGACGGGATACGAACTGGCGGCGATCACGGCGGTGGTGCTGGGCGGAACGTCGGTCTTCGGCGGGCGCGGCACGGTATGGGGCACGGTGCTCGGGCTGTTCGCGATTTCGGTGTTGCAGAACGGATTGCGGCTGGCGGCGCTGCCCTCCGAGATGACGGGCGTGCTGACGGGTGTGGTGTTGGTATTGACGATTGGGCTGGGGCGCCTGCGGGGGCGCGCGCGGTCCAACCAAGCGACGATTGACGAGGCTGATGCAATGAAGAATTCCCAACTTGCGATCCTGTGCTGCGCGGTGGTCGGCGGATCGCTGATCGTGGCCGGCACGAACATCTGGCTGGTGCGCTCCTTGCGGCCGGCGGATGGCGTACTGGCGACGACCGCGGCGAGGACTCTGGCGAAGCCTGGCAAGCGGCCGGTGGTCGCCATGATGCCGAAATCCAAGGGCGACCCGTACTTTATCAGTTGCCGGGCGGGCGCCGAAGAAGCCGCCAAGGAAGCGGGCGTGGACCTCATCTGGGACGGGCCCACGGGGCTCGACGCGGCCAAGCAGAACGAGGTGGTGGAAGGCTGGATCACGCGCGGCGTGGATGCCATCGCGGTATCGGTGGAGAACTCCGCGGGGATATCGACGGTGCTGCGCAAGGCGCGGGCGCGCGGCATCAAGGTAGTGACGTGGGATGCCGATGCGGCGCCGGATGCGCGCGACTACTTCATCAACCAGGCGACGCCGGAGGGAATCGGCTTCACCCTGGTGGATGAAGGCGCGCGCTTGCTGGGCGGCAAGGGGGAGTTCGCGATTATCACCGGCCCGCTGTCTGCGGCCAATCAGAACGCGTGGATGGAGTTCATGCACCAGCGGGTGGCGGAGAAGTACCCGGAGATGAAGCTGGCGGCGATGCGGCCGAGCGATGACGATCGCGACAAGGCGTTCGCGGAGACGCAGACCATTCTCAAGGTGTATCCGAAGGTGAAGCTGATCGTGACCATTTCGGCGCCGGCGGTGCCGGGTTCGGCCGAGGCGGTGCAGCAGGCGGGCCGCAAGGATGTCTTTGTGATCGGACTGTCGTTGCCCAATCTCTGCAAGCGATACGTGCACGATGGCGTGGTGCAGGCGGTGGTGCTGTGGAATACGAAGGATCTAGGCTACCTCACGGTCTACACGGCGGCGCTGCTGGTGGAGGGCCGGACGGGCAAGGATTCGCTGCAAGCAGGGCGCCTCGGAACGGTCGAAGTGCGCGGCAGCCAGGTGATTCTGGGCAAGCCCTTCATCTTTAATAAAGCGAATATCGATCAATACGATTTTTAGATTCGATCTGCAGATCCATGTTGACAGACGAAAGCGTCTGTCCCACCGAACCACCTAGACCTCGACGGCTTCGACGCGGAAGCGCTCCAGTTCCTGCGCCAGATTGCAGAGGGAAACTGCGCAGTCCGCGAAGCAATGGCGTGCCGCCTCCTGTTCCAAGCGCTTCAGCACCTCCGCCACTCGGTTGGCGCCGACGTTGGCGCACGCACCCTTGCAGTAGTGCGCCAGCCGCATGGTTTTCTGCGGGTCCTGGTCGCGGATGGCGTGATCCAGCAGGGGGATTTGTTTCGAAGTGTCGTCGAGCAGGGTGACGAGCACCTCGCGCATCAATTCGTCATCGTCCAGCGTAACGTCCCGCAACTGCTGCCGGTCCAACACGGCAGTTCGATCATTTACATGCACGTCTCAATTGTGCCCCCGGGGAGCCGTGCAAACCATCGAGCGAAGACCTTAGACGCGCTGGCGGTCTTGCCTTACCTGGGGCGTACCGCGCCGAACTGGAAGGAGGATTCCACCACCTGCATGCGCCCATCCAGCACCGCGCGCGCCATGAACCCGGGCGCCAGCGGCGTGCCGAAGCGCAAGTCGAAGACCTCGACCAGCTTACCGTTTTCTACGGCCGCATCAGGCGTAACCCGCCACAGCGGGTACTGGGAGAAGCGCAGGAATTCCTGGAAGGTGGCGCTGCGGCGCGCCGCATCGATAGCCGGTTCGGGGTCCGGCTGGTGAAAGATCGTGCCGCGCGCGCTTCCCGGATCCATTGCCAGGTTGAGGTCCTGGATCACGTAGGAACCCGGTGTTTCGACGATGCCGCGCCACTTGAGGGGATTGACCATACCGGGCACGGCTGCCACGCGCAGGGGGATGGTACCGTCGTACATGCGCGCCTCTAGCGAGGCTACGGCGCGGGCGTGCAGCACTCCGCGGCCGCAATCGTAAAGCAGGACCACCAGCAGGGCGAACCAGGCAAAGCCGCGGCCGTGGTACCGCTCCTTGGCGGAGCCGGAGCTAATCTCCGAACCCACCAACCGCGCCAGGAACGGTCCGGCGATGCCCAGCGCCAGCACGGCCCAGATCCACAGATCCACCACGCCGGTTATGTCCGCCCGCAGCCATTGGCTGGAAAAGGGAAGCAGCAAGCGGATGCCATAGACGTTGGTCCAGTCCAGCGCGAGGTGCGAGGCTACGGCGATCAGCGCGGCGAAAAACGCCCCCGTCCATCGCACCGGCTGGCGCCCCGCCAGTCTCACCACCACCACCGCGGCCAGCGCCATGACGGGCATCAGGAGCAGCGAATGCGTCAGATGACGGTGGTACGCCAGGTAGTTCAGCGGGCCGCCGGCCCAAGATACCACGTCGATATCGGGGATGTTGGCGGCGATCAGAACGATGGGCGTGCCGCGCGCGCTCCAACGTCCCAATCCGATCCTGCCGAGGAACAGTCCGATTGCCGTATGCGTGAGGTTGTCCATGGAATGTGGGCCAGAACACCCATTGTAAGGGGAACGCGCGGGGGGGAAAGGGGACGGCCGAACGCCGTCCCCGGGTAGGTAGGAAACCTGGATCAGGCGATTAAGCGGAGCGGTACCTGGAAGTGGCGCCGCTCCTGCGCGGGGACCGCTTCCAGCGCGCGGCCCGCGTCCTTGCGAATGGTTCCCCCGAAGTATTCGTCGAGCGGATAGAGCGGGTAGGGCTGAATCTCGCAGAAGGTTCGTCCCAGTGTCCTTTCAATTCGATAGATGGCGTGAAAGAAGTTTCCACGGTCCATCTTGAGCTGCCGGGCGCAGAGTTGCCAGTCCGCCCCCAGGAGGAAGTAATACCGGAAGAGCCGATGATCTTCTTCATCGAGCACGCGCCGGCTTACTAGACAGAAGTCGGCCATGAATTCTTCCTGCTTACGGGAATAGACGCGCCGCCCACCAGGGCCGGAGCAGAACTCCCAGGAAACCGTTCCAAAGGCTGTCCCAGTGGCGGCGCAATCCCGGAAACGGGTGAGGCAGGCCCGGAAAATGGCCCGAAAGACGCAGTTGCATGGCGATGCTTTGGTTTTGTAGACAACGCGTGTCCCGTTGCCTTCGCAATATTTGCACGTTTCAGTTGCCATCCCAATGGTATTTGATCGATCCCACTGCATTTGAGAATGTCCTCCTGGATGCGGACTTTAGGTGCTGTTTGTCCGCTCACCATGGATTCAATAGCTGTGTCCAATGTACTCCTACATACAAAAACGTCAATGAATTCTAATTATCAAATCATGAATAATTGGAGTACTAGGGCTCGTGAAGCCGATCTATGTAGTTACTTATCAGTATGTTACATAGTTCATAAGAAAATTCTTAAGAATTTTTTCTTATTTCAATACCAATAGTTCTAGGGGATTTTACTTATACCCTATTTCTGTGAGGAATAGTACATAAACCAAACCATGACATTCCACGATTTGCAGCAGCGTCTCCTCGAAGAGCTTCGCCTACGGGTACGCAGCGGTGCGGCCACGGAACGCGGCCTGGCACGCTGTACCGGAATTTCCCAGCCCCATCTGCACAACGTGTTGAAAGGAAAGCGTATACTTTCCGTCGAGAGAGCCGACGCGGTTCTCCACCGTCTGCAGATTGACATTTTGAACCTGATTGAGCCGGAGGAATTGCGGGAATCGAGCCGTCGCCGCTAAGCTGGTGTGGTGGCTCGCATCGCAAACCAGGCGCAAGCTCGGGACGCCCGCCTGCGGCGGCTGGCCGAGAGTATCGACGCTCTCGCCGAGAAGGACGAGGGCTTGCTGCGCCGCGCCCGGGAGATTACGGCCCTCCGCCAGGCGGCGGCGGCGGACCTCTACGCCATCTGCGCCGATTTCGTAGGCTCGGTCAACCGCCTGCTGGCGCGCACCGAGGTCCAACTCGATCCGCCGGGCTACGCTGCGGACTCCTTTCAGGAAGATCTGGTCAACCTGGTGCAGATCAACGTGCGTGGCCGTATCCTCCAGGTGTCGTTTTCGGCTACTCCGGAACTGGTCTCCACCGAGGACTTCCGCGTCCCCTACACCCTGGAAGGCACCGTCCGCGCTTTCAACCAGGAACTGCTCGACAAGGACATCATCGAAGAGCAGTTGATTTTCTATACCCTGGAAAACCATAAGAAGATGTGGCGTTTCTTCGACGCCCGCACCTACCGCTCCGGACCGTTCGATCAGGAGTATCTGATCGGTCTGATGGAGCAACTGCTTTAGGCGCACCGTGGAGCGGGCGTCCCGCCTGCCATGCCGGTATGCGTAACGGCATGCTTCGAAGAACGGCGGCGAGGACGCCGG
>Ga0208080_1001089_pt1 | contig 13510 bp, 12 predicted proteins | sample NGESurdeep092012_3_FD_184476 | JGI IMG/M metagenome (GOLD analysis project Ga0208080, IMG submission 184476) | Arctic peat soil microbial communities from Barrow, Alaska - NGEE Surface sample 210-3 deep-092012 (SPAdes) | ecosystem: Environmental > Terrestrial > Soil > Wetlands > Peat ...
GCAGATTCTGCTCGATTTCTTCGCCGGGCACCGGCTCTAGTAACCTCGCTCCCGGTGGCGTGTCCGAGCGGCCAAAGGAGCACGCCTCGAAAGCGTGTAACGGGGAAACCCGTTCGTGGGTTCGAATCCCACCGCCACCGCTCGTGGTCGTCCGGGGCCGTTCCGGGAGCGAACGGTCACGGCCGTGTCACACACGCTCAGCGAGGTCAGGCTGGTAGCTCGCGGCGAGGAGATGCTCACGTCCGGGCGTCAGTTCAACTGGTTGCCCGGCGCAGTCAGTGGCGGCCGCGTGCCGGTGAGACCTGCTGGGTCTGCCCAGACTGCGGGCGCTCAGTTCATTCAGGACGTGCCGAAGCCCTGTGAAGGAGTCTTTAGAGCAACCCAACCGGGGGCAGTCCCACGCGAATCTTCACGTCGTTGGGGCCTGGTGTCGGTTCGGGCCGTTCGGTCAGGGTGAGACCGGGCCCTGCAGCACTTTTGTAGAGAGCTTTCATTGTGTGTACTCCGAGAGTGAGGTTCCCGGCTGATCGAACCGGCAGAACAAACTCGGCTGGGCGATCGCTCCAGCTCGCCGACGGCACGCTGGTCGTCGGCGCGTTTAGATCCCGGTGGCTCAGTGCAGAAAGTGGCCTAGCGGCCACCGTCCTGACGTTCGACGGCCTCCACTGGGACCGTGGAGACGAGGTCGCAAGCGTGCGCGTTGCTCATCGCCTATCCGCGTGGAAAGCTGCGAGATCCAGTGCGAGCGCCGCTGTCCAGCTGAAGTTCCGGGTACCGTGCGGAGCACCGGTCCACGGGTCGACGTACTCGGGGAATTGGTGCTCCAGCGCGAGAGCGCGCAGATTCGCGGACAACGCGTCGGCCTCGCGGTCGCGTCCGTGGGTCCGCAGACCCCGGATCACGAGCCAGGTCATGTTGAACCACGCGGGACCGCGCCAGTACTGGGTCGGCTGGAAGTCCTCCGCCGTGACGTCGTAGCTCGGGACCATGAGCGGCCTGCTCCCGAGAAATCGCGGTCCCAACACGGTCCGCAGCACCGCCGGAGCCTGGGACAGGCCGGGGAGGATCAGCGGGACCACACCCGAGATCGTGGCCTTGCGCACCAGGGTGTCGTCGATGACGTCGCGGGCCACGAACAGGCCGAGTTCCTCGTCGTACAGACCGCCGAGCGCCGCGGTGAGCTCGGCGGCGCGCACCCGGTGCGGGGCAGGATCGCGGCCGATCGCGGCCGCGATGTTGGCGAGCGAGAGCTCCGAGCGCGCCCACAGGGCGTTGAAGGTCGGATCCTCCATCAGGAAGCGGTCCTCACCGCGGAGGTCATCGCACTCCCGGTCCCGATACTGCTCGGCCAGCCAGAAGTACTTGCCGTACTCCTTTTCGCTCGGTCGTTCACTCAGGTCAGCGTGCAATAGGTCGGGCCGGCGGATCTGGTGCTGCGGCGTGCTCGGCACCCGGACGAGCGCCTTGTCCCACAGCGGGGAGTTGTCCATGCCGGACTCCCACGGATGGACGACGCTCGCCAGTCCGCGCCCGCCCCGGTCGCGACGGGTGCCGAGGTATTCGTGCCAAGCGACCAGCCGTGGGTACAAGCGAGGCAGGAAATCCCGTGCGCGGGATGCGGCGGGGTCCGCGCGGTGCACTTCCCACGCCGCCCAGGCGTGGTTGGGAGGCTGGATCAGCCCAGCGGTGGGGATCGACGGTGCAGCCGGGATCTGCGTGGACCCCCAGAACGACGCGTCCGGGGAGTAGTCTCCGTCCCGGCTGACGTCGTAGATGATCTGCGGGATGCGCCCGTCGGCCCACTGACCCGTCAGGAGGGACTCGAGCTCCCGCTGGGCACGTTCGGGAGAGACATGACTCAAACCGATCGCAATGAAGCCGGAGTCCCAGCTCCACTGGTGGGGATAGAGCCCGGTCGCCGGGAGGGTGTACGAGCCCGTCCAGTTGGCATCGAGGACGCCGATCGCCGCCGCGGCCAGGTCCCCTGCGACGGGTGGCGCGCTCACGAACACCTGCCCAATACGAGAACCATGGTCAGGTGCTTCTTGTCAGGGATTCTGGGAACGGGGAAGCCGGTGGTGCGGTGGCGAGCAGTCGACGAGTGGTGTCCAGTCCCCATCGGTCGAGGTGAGCGACCCGGTCGGAGGACGAGCGCAGGCCGCCGTACGGCTCGATGACGGCGGAGATACCCGAGTACCAGGTACGGACGCGGACGGTGCCGGCTGTCAGGGCCTGTTGGTCGCAGCTGACCAGCTCGACCACGCGGGGCGCGGAGAACTGCACGATCTGGGGCACGAGAGAACTCTTTCCGCTCGGGGACGATCAACCCTTCTCGGCGCCGGCAGTGAGCCCTTCGGTGAGCAGCCGTTCGCTGGAGAAGAAGATGACGATGATGGGCAGCGTCAAGATCACCGAGCCAGCCATCAGCACCGTGGTAGGGACCTCGATGCTCCCGGCGAGCTGGGAGAGCCCGAGCGACACGGTCCAGTTCTCGCGTCGGTCGAGGAGGAACAGCAGCGCGAAGAGGAACTCGTTCCAGGCGATCATGAAGATGAACAGACCGCTGGAGATGATCGCCGGCATCGCCAGCGGCAGGCTGATCCGCCGCATGACCTGGAGCCGGGTGCACCCGTCGATGGCGGCCGCCTCTTCAAGACTTACCGGGATCGTGTCGAAGTAGTTGCGGAGCATATAGATCGAGACCGCCACGATCTGCGCGACGTAGACGATGACCAGCGCGACCAACGACCCGCGCAGCCCGATCCGGGTGAAGAACACGAACAGCGGAACGGCGAGCAGGATGCTCGGGAAGAAGTACACCGCGAGGAAGAGCGCGCTGATCTGTCGGCGTCCGAAGAACTGAAGCCTGCTGACCGCGTAGGACCCGGGTATCGCTACAAGGAGAGTGACCGCGACAGTCCCAAAAGCGACGAGCAGGCTGGTGCGCATGAAGTCGAGGAACCCCTGCCCGCCAGCAGCTGCGGACTTCAGCACCGAGATGTAGGTATCGAGGTGCAGCTCTGCCGGGGACACCCACAGGGCTCCGGGGTTCTGCAGGACCGCGTCGAGCGGACGAACCGAGAGGATCACCATGTAGTAGAAGGGAAATAGGGTCACCACGAGCAGGGCTGCGATCACCAGGCGCCGCAGCACGCTGAGGACCCGGTTCTCTATCACGTCGCGAGACCACCCGCGCCTGGGAGCAGGCTTCATGCCTGCCGAGCCGACGGGACGTGCGTGTAGTTGCGTCACTTTCATGCCACCTCCTCCTGCCTCGCGAATACGCGAAGGTAGATGCCGACCAGGATGGCGAGGATGATTGCCAGGACCAGCGCCTGCGCCGAGGCAGAGCCGATGTCGCCTCGGGCGGTGAGGAAGTCGAACACCCGCACGGCCACGACCTGCGTGCCCGCGCCACCGCCGGTGAGTAGGTAGATGTCATCGAAGCCGTTGAACGTCCAGATGAACCGAAGCACCGACAGCATTGCGATCGTCGGCAGCAACTGCGGCAAGATCACGTACCGGAAGCGCTGCGTCGGCGTCGCGCCGTCGACCTGGGCGGCCTCCTCCAGGCTGGCCGGGGCGGCCTGGAGCCTGGCGGTGAGAAAGAGGAACACAAACGGGAAGGTGCGCCATGCTTCGAAGGCGATGACCGTCAGGAGCGCGGTCGGGACGGTGAAGTGCCAGCCCAGCGGGGACACCTCGTTACTGGTCGCGCTGAGGAACGCGACCGGCTTATCCCAGCCGAGCAGCCGGGTTCCCCAGTAGTTCACGACCCCGAACTGCGGGTTCAGCATCGTCTTCCAGACGAAGGTCGCGGCGACGACGGGCGCGATGTACGGCAGCAGCATCGAGGCCCGGACGAAGTTGCGGCCGCGGAAGGGTTTGCGGAGCGCCAGGGTCGCGACGAGCCCCAGACCGATGGCCGCCGCCGTGCTGAGCACCGCATAGACTGTCGTCGTCCAGAGCGCCTCCAGGAAGCCGGGGGAGGTCAGCGCGTCCTGGAAGTTGGCGAGCGTGTACTTCCCGAAGAGTCCCGCCGACCGCAGGTTCATCAGCCGGATCCGCTGGAACGCGAGCATGATCGTCCACAGGATGGGCAGGACGACCACGACCAAGACGATCACCAGCGTGGGAGAGATGAGGCTAAGTCCTGCCCTGGCCTCGTCTCGTGCCATGGCTGATCGCCGGTTTCGACGCAGTGGACGTTCCGGCGGCGGCGGCGCGACCTGCGCCGCCGCCGTGCCGGTACCCCGCTGGGCGGGTTCGCTCACTTCAGTGAGTGCTGGATCGAGAGCATCGTCGCAGCTGCCTTCTTGGTGGCCGTCTTGGCGTCCGCCCCGCCGTTGGTGACCTCGCTCACGGCCTGGGCCACCGGGAGCTCAGCGTACGAGGCGCCGATGAGGGCACCTTGTCCCTGCGTGATGCCCCAGCGGGAGAGGTCGTTAAGACCGGACTGGAGCCCCTTGAGCACCTCGGCCGGGTAGAACTTTGCCAGCGGCGCCTTGGTGTCCACCCCGACCGGGAGCGTCTGCCACGCGTCGGCGAACTCGGTCGGGTTCTTCTGGGTGCCCCGGCGAACCGGGATCTTGCCCTCCGGAGCGAACTTGATCCAATCGAGGTACCCGTCGCTGAGCATGTACTGGACGAACCGCTGGGCGGAGTCCGTCGTGCGGCCCGCCGCGATGGCCCACGACGCGATCTCACCGAACTGTGCCGGCTTGTCGCCGTCGGGGCCTTGGATCGCCGTCACGATCCCGGTGTTCTTGGCAAGGAAGGCGGGGTCCGCGACGCACTGCGGGCAGCTGGGCTTGGCGTCGTTGCGCAGGCCCGCCATTTCGTCGAGGACGTAAGACGACCAGATGAACATCGCGGCCTTCCCGGCGAAGTAGGACGCCCGGACGGTGTCCACGTCCTGCGCGCCCACCGTGGAGTAGTTCTTGATGAGGTCCCCATAGAAGCGGAGTGCGTTCACGCACTCCGGGCTGTCCAGAGTGATCTTGCCGGTGCGGTCCACCATCTGGCAGTTGTTAGCGAGCGCGACGTGCTCGAACGTCTGCTGGGTGAACGCGGCGCGTGGCGCGGTCGCTCCGACGAAGCCGGCCACCTTGGGGCTGTTCAGCGCCTTGGCGGCGGCGAGGATGTCGTCGTAGGTCTTCGGCGCAGCAAGCCCCGCGGCGGCGAACAGGTCCTTGCGGTAGTAGAGCAGCTGGGCGAAGTAGTCACTGGGCACCGCGAGCTGTTTGTCTCCGTCTTGGGTCATCTCGAGAGCGCGCTTGGAGAAGGTGTCCTTTCCGAGATTCTTGATGACCGCCGCCGCAGCCTTGGTGTCCACCAAGTCGTTCGCAGCGAGCGTGCGCACCACGGGGAGGGAAACCGACCCGAACACGTCGGGCAGGGTGTTGGCAGCCACGGCGGAGGTCAAGACCTGGCTGAACTGGTCCTCGGCGACACCCACGAGCTTGACGTGGATGCCCGTCGCCGCAGTGAACTTGGCAATGATCGCCTTAGTCGCCACGACCCGGTCGGGGAGCGTGTCCGTGGTCCAGACGGTAATGGTCTTGCCCTTCGTCGCCTCAGCAGCGGGGTTGGAGCTAGTGGTGCAACCGGCCAGGACCAAGGATGAGAGCGCGACGACAACGACGCCGCACCGCACGAGCGAATGTATCTTTATTCTAGTCATTGGCTTTCCTTCCTAAGTTCTTTCACGTCTTGGTTTCAGACAAACCATCTGGAAATACACCAATCAGTGCGTCATATATCCCCCCGCGAGGATTCGATGCCAGCATCGCGTCTGGGGCTTGCAGGACCGCGGCGCTGCCCAGGTGGCCAGAACCAAGAGCGGGAGGAGCTGGGGTTTGGCTAACGAGCAGGGCTGTCATCTCAATTGCCCGCGGTACCTCACACGTCGCGGCGGCCAGACTGCCGAGGACACTGACACGGTCGGTGAGCCCTGCGAAGAGGTCATCTTCCCGGGCATGGTCGCCGCCACCGGCTCCGGTTGAGCCCTTCACGAGGATGAACCATTCGCGGTCCTGGATACGTATCCCCCGGCCCGTCGCCAACACCAACAGGTCGCCGTGTACCGTATCCTGCGATTGGTGAGCCGACAGCGCCTGACGCTTCGCCTCAAAGTAACGCGAAATGTCGATTTCAGTAGTGATCTCTGAGTCGTCGTACACACCATCCGGGTACTCATTGAGGTCAAGGTCGACCCACATGTACGGGTGGCTCGACTCCTCAAGTTTCAAGGAGACGAGCTCTTTGCGAATCAATTCCCGCGGTACCACACACCAGTACAACTTGGGAACGTCCCACGGTTCACCATGAACAACTGCCTCAGGATCACTGGCCAACTCGACGGCGCGCATTGTGACTCGGTGGGTCTGAATGTGGTCCGGGTGACCATATCCACCGTTTGGGTCGTAGGTGACAATCACGTGCGGGCGAACTTCGCGGATGATCGCTGCGAGCTGGGCACCTGCCTCATCGAGGTCTGCCTGCCAGAAAGCATCCGGGCGCTCACTGCTCGGTGTGCCCATGCGGCCGGAGTCACGGTAGCATCCCTCGCCACCGAGATAGCGATGGTCGTCGAGCCCAAGCGCGGCAACCGCGTTGCGCAACTCGGTCGAACGGTGATCGCCCAAAGTATCCTGCCGATCGGCGGCCAGATGTGCAAGTTCGGGGACGACGATTTTGCCCTGCTCTCCCCGCGTGCACGTCACAACCGTCACATGCGCTCCCTCTGCGACATATTTGGCGATCGTGCCCCCGGTCGCACACGACTCGTCGTCGGGATGTGCGTGGGGCAGAAGGAGTCGACGCTGCTCAACCATGCCCTCTTCACCGCCATCTTCATTGATTTCCGCTGAGGTGACTTTGGTGCTATCAGGCCGGCGTGCGCGCATGGTTCGAGGAGTCCCTCGAGGTGCTGCGCCAGGCCTGTCGATGCCGCGTGAATACTGACCCTCTAGTGGAGCGTGCCGGTGCTGTCTCCCTCGCTGTTTCCCAATGTTGTACCGCCCGTGACGCTGCAGGCGGAGAGGGCGAGCGATACCGCGGCCACGAGGCCGAGCCCAGCCGCGGGTCCTCCTCGTTAGTTTGTTATTGAATTTCATGAGTTCTTCCGTGATTCATTGGACGGTGCTGGGGTACGCATTCTTCGTGCGAGCGCGAGAGCCCCGGTCACCGGAGCGACGGTTAGCAGGTGCGCCGTTAGCCCAAGACCAAGATCGTCGATTTGTCGGGCGAGCGCCCGATAGAATCGTGGTTGGTTCGAGATGACGCCGCCGGCGCAGACCACGTCGGCGCCAACTGCGCCGCGTTCGCAGACCTGTCCGACTCCGAAGGCAAGCTCTTTGGCTGCGTCGTCGACTACCTTCGCTGCGAGCGTGGAACCGTCATCAGCCGCAGCGAAAACGATCGGTGCCAACGCCCCCCAAGAGGTGAGGCGGGCGTTCGCAGTGAAGGCATAGGAGAGGGCGATCTCATCATCGACGCCAAAGTGGTTCATCAGACCGTGCGCCAAGGCGTCGGGCTGCAGGCCCGCATCCCGCGCGTTGAGCACCGCGCGCACCGCTTGGCGAGCGAGCATCGCAGCACTCCCCGGGTCGCTTAGCAGAAAGCCATAGCCACCCGCGGAGAGGGATGCGCCTTCGCCGGTGTGTGCGACAACCTTGGAACCTGTCCCGACAATCACGGCGATCGCGTCGTCGAAGCCTCCGGCCGGCCCGAGCAGCTCGACGTCATTGACGGCGCGCACTGGCCCGAGATGGCGACTTGTCAACGACAGTTGAAATTCGAGAGTCTGCCACTCGCTGTCGAGGCCGTGTGCGCCGATCACGAGCGGGGCGGATGCCGCACCCGCGACATCCGCAATGGTCGCGAGCAGACGCGTAACGTTCTCGTCGTCGTCGAGCAGACCTCCGCACTGCCACGCACTCGTGGGCAGGACCCGGTCGAGGATGACGTGGTTGTCCTCCTCCACGAGCACGTGGGTCTTCGTACCCCCAATGTCGATACCGACGAACAATGAGACTCCCACAGCGCAGCTTTGGGCTGGCTGGAACGATGCCAGCACTTCTTTCTAGTCTTAGTGAGAAGAAGTGGTACTAGGTTAGGTGCCGCCGGTCAGCTCTGTCAATGGGCCGAGTTGACTCACGAAAGATGCCCGCGTAGCAGGGATCGTTGCCCCAGGTACAAGTGCCCGCGTACGGCGTGGCGATGGAGGTTTCCTGTTGGGGTCGGGCCAGCTTCGACCATGGGACTGACGATGGGCCAGCGCAGGCGGTTACGAAGGCCACGGCGACGCGGTACCGGTCGGCGTCGCGAGCGGGTAAGGCCACGATTCTGGACGAGCTGTGCGTGGATCGCGGTTTGGCACATGCTGCACGGCGAGGTCGACTACCAGGACCTGGGACCGGACCACTTCCTCAACCGCAACCCCGACAGGGGACGCAGTCGGGCCATTCGCCAACTCAACCAACTCGGCTACAGCGTCACCCTCAACCCCATCTCGCCTGCCGCTTGAGCCGTGGCCGGCTACCACGCTCAGTTATACGTCATTTTCGAGGCAACAAGGGGGCCCTCGCGTGACTAGTCCCCCCCGCAGAGACACCACCACGGCGACGAGGGGAGCTCAGTAGGCGAGGTAGGCGAAACCGTGGACCTCGCTCGCCGCCAGTTCGGCGACGCCCAGGAGCACGGCATCGTTGCCGTGGGTGGCGGCAACGAGGGGAGGCACGCGAATAATGCGGCCGGTGAGCCTTTCTCGGATGCCGGGAATCACGGTCTCTTCGCTCCCGACAAAATTGCTCCCAACCACAACTAGCTCCGGGTCGAGGATCATCACCATCGCGGCGATGGCGATGGCGACCATGTCGAGGATCTCGTCGCCGAGCTCGCGCGCGGCGGCGTCGCCATTGTCGGCGAGTGAGAAGATGTCCCCCGCGGTGAGCAACTCCCGTTCCGCAACCTCGATGCCGTGTTCCCGGGCGGCCCGGGTGAGCGCGACGGAGCCGATGCGGTCCTCCAAATCGCCATAATCGGAGTACGAGCGGAGCAGCGACGACCGGTCCATCAGCAGGTATCCGATCTCCCCCGCTTCGCCACGCGCCCCGCGGTGCAACTTACGGTTGGTGATGATTCCCGCGCCGAGCCCGTTCTCAAGCACGAGCGCGACGAGGCTGTTCACCTCCTGCCCTGCACCGCGATGAAGCTCGCCGAAAGCCAGCGCATTCGCGTCGTTCTCGATGATGATGGGCAGCGAGGTACGCCGGCGCAGCAGACTGCCGAGTTGCACCCCGTCCCAGCCGAGTTCCGGCATGCGGCCGACGCTGCCCTCCGGGTGCTGCACCACGCCGGGCACGGCAATCCCAACTGCCAGGCAAGGCGTACCCATGGTCTGGGCCGTACTGATGAGCAGATCGAACAACTCGATCGTCTGCGCGAGCCCGCCTTCCCGTTGGCCGGCGCGCGTCACGGCATTCGAACGATTGTTTAGCCGGAATGGTCGCGGGTCAAAATCGATCTCCCGTCGGAACACGATCTTCGCATCAAAGTCAACAAGGATGCCCGAGGCACGGTCGCCGCGCAACTGTATTGCTGCTACGAGCCGCGACCCACCAGCGTAGCGCAGCAGCACGGAGGGACGACCACCGGTCGAAGGCTCCCGACCGGCGGATGCCACGATGCCTTCCTCGATGAGGGCGGCGGTCAGTCGGTTGACGGTCGCGGGGCTGAGCCCCGTCATTGCACCGATCTGTTGGCGAGACAGGGCGCCGGAGTTGCGAAGCGCCTCAAGGATGGCGGTTTGATTGACTCGCGCGAGAGTGCTGGTCGTGGCAGTATTCAGCCTTCGCCGTGGCATGGGCCCCCTGTCGTCGATCGCGGGGCCCCTGTCGTCGATTGCGATTCGGCTATGCGCATGATCTTTGATATCACGTTGCTGAATTAGTTGCGCGTACGGGGCCATCATTGCGAGACATGCTCGCCACCACAGGCGGGTGGCGGACCGTGTTTTCGCTACGACGTACCGATCCGCGCTACTCCAGTATGAACGGCTTGGTCTGCTTCGACGTGATGCCGGCGACCGACGTCGTCAGGTGGTACGAAGCGGCGGGCACGGCGGCCAGCGTTGGGTGGCTGTTGTTCGCCCAACCCCTGGCGCGGATCACTCGGATGCGCGCCGACCAGATCACCGCACACGATGATGGGCACGTCACCGTCACCTTCGACACCGTCCCCATCGAGCTCCCCAAAAGGCTAACCGCCCGGCACCTGTACCCATATCAACCAACCACTTCCTCAGGAGGACCGAATCTTGTTGCAGCCAACATTGCATAACTGTCGAATCGCACTCGTTGCCCCCACCCAAGCAGTCACTGGATCAGACGGTTGGATCCGTTCCGATGCCGAGGGTATTTATCACGCGGACATACGCGCAGTCAGTCAACTTTCGCTTGCAACGGACGCAGTGATCGACTTGGTCGCCACCCAACACGAGGCAGCCGATTCATTGGTTCAGCGATTCATTCTCCGAGGAGTGGGGGAGACTGGACGAGACCCCGAACTCGTTATGACAAGGACGTTGCATGTGAGTCCTGGGAGCGTGCGTGACGATCTTCTGTTCGAGAACTTCGGATCAAACAAACTGTCCTTCGAGGTTGCCATCAGGATAGCCTCGGACCTGGCTCGGATGGACTCAGTCAAGGCTGGACGCGCCACCGTTGAGGCCGAAGCCACAGTGGAAGACACCAGCGACGGTGTGGTGCTTGTATGGTCTGATCCTACGGTGCACGTCAGAGCCATTGTGCCGGCGCTGCCCCGCTCGGGCCGACGAATCTTGTTGGGCCCCGGCGAGTCGGTGGCTCTGACTGTCACCGTGGACGTCACCGTTAGGGCGGAAGAGATTTTTCTGCCTGCTACGGACCCCGACAGGTTCGTACCCGACTTAGATATATCAGTGAACGGCCACGGCCTGCAGCGTGCCGTCAAGCGCTCACTGGAGGACCTTCGTTCCCTTCTCTTGGTCGATGCCGAGGCTCCGCAAGATGCCTTTCTTGCGGCCGGTGCTCCATGGTACTTGACACTCTTTGGACGGGACTCACTGTGGGCTGCGCGTTTTCTTCTACCGCTTGGAACCGACCTTGCGATGGGAACGCTACGCACACTCGCCCGTCGCCAGGCGACGGAATTCGACGCGCGTAGCCAAGCTGAACCAGGCAAGATCCTTCATGAGGTTCGTGCCGAAGCCCTTGATCTTGGAAACGGCGTCGTGCTTCCGCCGGTGTACTACGGTTCCATTGATGCCACAGCATTGTGGGTCTCGCTCCTGCACGGGGCTTGGAGATACGGTGCGGATGAGGAACAAGTCCAGGATCTTCTTCCAAATCTGGAGGCTGCGCTTGCTTGGCTTGTCTCTAGTACAGGACCGGGCGGATTGTTGTCGTACATCGACTCTTCCGGTCGAGGGTTGGCGAACCAAGGTTGGAAGGACTCCGCTGACGGTATTCGTCACCGTGACGGCGCGCATGCAGAGCCCCCGATAGCATTGTGTGAGGTGCAGGCCTACGCTTACGCGGCTGCGCGCCAAGGTGCCGAACTGCAAAAGCACTTCGGTGTTGGTGACCCGGACCGCTGGAACGATTGGGCGACTCGCCTGTCTGATCTCTTCCGAGCTTCCTTCTGGGTAGATTCGCCGCAAGGTCCCCATCCAGCAGTCGCCCTCAACGGGGCTATGAGACCAGTTTCAGCCCTGACGTCCAATATCGGACACCTTCTCGGAACTGGGATATGCAACGCTACTGAGTCCGCTCAAATAACCAAGTTGCTCGTGAGTCCCGAGTTGAATTCGGGCTATGGGCTCCGAACGATGGCATCCAACACCGGGGGATATAACCCGCTGGGATATCACACCGGCTCGGTCTGGGCACACGACACCATGATCGCGGCACGTGGTTTGGCGGCAGATGGCTTCCTCTCGGAGGCAACCGTGTTGGCGCGTGGCTTGCTTGCCGCGTCGGTCTCGTTCCAGGGGCGCCTGCCTGAGCTATACGGCGGTTACCCAGCAGAACCCGACGGTGAACCAACTGCGTACGCAGCGTCTTGTCGACCTCAAGCTTGGGCAGCGGCGTCGACGGTGGAAGCTCTTCGGATTCTTCTTGGGTTCGACCCTGATGTGCCACACGGGACGGTGCGAGTAGCGACCCGTGCAGATGATCTGGTACGGGGGCTTCGGTTGAGTGGATTTCGGCTGGGGAATTCCACTTGCTCGCTTGTCGTCGATGACGCCGACCAGATTCAGTTCAACGAGGCGGGACTTCTAAGGATCGTCCGCGATTGATTGTCCGTCGACGGGCATCGCGGGCTGGCACCAACACGTTGCTGTTGTTGATGTTCCACGTCCTGCTGACCGTCGAGGGGTACAGCCTTAGTCTCAGTTCTAGTCTCATTCGTCGTCGTCCGGCTGGGTTCGGCGGCCGCCGCGGACAGCCTGGTTGAGCACGAGGCGGACGCTGACGGCCGTCCCTGAACGTGGGTTCGCAGAACTCCAGGGCTCTGGACATGGCGTCATAGTTCCTGTGCGGTCAGGGGCGAGCTTTGACCTCGTAGCGCAGGACGAGATCGGTGCCGGGGTAGCGGGTCTGGGTGGCGGTGAGGTGCTCACACAGTTCCGCGATGGCGGCGGTGACGCGCGCGGTGGGTAGCGGGTCGAGCCGGACGGTCAGGACGCCGTCGCCGGGGTCGATGTCGCCGCTGCCGGTAGCACCTGGCGGACCAGGGGCGTGTGCTTCGTGGTTGGCGCGGGCGTAGCCGGTGTGGACGCGGATCGCGCGAGCCAGGGTGGTGGCAGTGTTGAACGCGGCGATACGGATTGCGTGGGTGATCAGCTTGGTCTGTACGCCCAGGACCTGCTGGCCGGGGTTGACCTGGGCCACCGGCAACCTGGCGGGGATGGCCCGGTGGGTGGCTTGGGCGCCGTCCAGGTCGGCGCCGGCGTCGTGTAGGTCTGCGGTGAGGCCGTCGTGGTCCGCGTTGGTGACCAGCACGGTTTGACCCGGTGGCGGGGACTTTGCTTCCAGCATGGCAGCGTCGGTGGCGGCCAGTGCCCGGTCGTAGCGGGCCCGGGCGGCCAGGACCTGTTTGTGGGCCTTCTTCCTGGCCGGGTTGGGCACCAGCCGCGCCGGGTCATCCTGCGTGGTGGCGTACGCGTCGTGGGAGTCCAGGTCGAAGTGCATCCGGGCGTAGCGGAAGTAGTTCTCCTGCCGCCACCGCGACCCCATCCGGTAGATCACTTCACCGACGGCCAGGTCGGTTCGGGTGGTCAGGATGTGGATCTGCCGGGTACTGGCCTGACCGTGCTCTTGTCTACCGGCCTTGTTGGTGGCCACCAGCAGGGTGACCTGCCGCATCGTGAACACCTGGTCGTCGCCTGTGGGTAGGCGGTCAGCGACAGTTCCTGCGTGGCCTGACCGAAGGCATGGGCAAGTAGCAAACGGGTAGGCGGCTC
>Ga0208080_1001090_pt1 | contig 13507 bp, 15 predicted proteins | sample NGESurdeep092012_3_FD_184476 | JGI IMG/M metagenome (GOLD analysis project Ga0208080, IMG submission 184476) | Arctic peat soil microbial communities from Barrow, Alaska - NGEE Surface sample 210-3 deep-092012 (SPAdes) | ecosystem: Environmental > Terrestrial > Soil > Wetlands > Peat ...
TCACTCGCCAAGCCGGTTTCATCGTGACGGTATACGATGAAGACGGGTTGAGGTTGGCCGCAACGATGCCGTTCTCAGCCCCTACCGAGGCATTCGAGGAATCCCGAAAAATCCATTCAGGACGGCGGCAAAACGCCCCCATGGGAACAATTTGAGATGACCGAAGTTTTAAGTTCGTCAGGGATTTCGTGGAGGGCCAAATGGCATTTTTTCAGCAGTTGATTGCCGACCTCGAACACTCCCCGCCGAAGCGGGACGCCCAGCCGCTGGGGGGTGCTTCTCGGCGGAACGCGGGATCAGCAGCCATAACTCAACACACGATCGATGTACCCAAAGAGGTACTCAAATTTGCACCGAAGAAAATGCGACGTCAGCAAACCGCCGAAGATCGGATCGACCAACTCGAGACCGAGATTAAACAGTGGCAGGATCGCGCCGGCCGGGCCGAAGCGCGGCTCCGATTCATTGAAAAATTGATTCAACAAATCGCAGCGGAACACGTCCCGGGATTCAGAAAGAGTGCCTACCCGCCGGCCGCCAAATGCCCCGATAATTCATCCCAACATGTTTCGCTTTTACCTGTGTCCTCTCAAATCGGAACCATGGTTCAGATTTGCCACCATCATGGCGATCTCCCGATTTTTGGGGTAACCCGGCCGGCGCGGGCGGCGTGAACCCCGATTGCCGGCCAGCCTCAGTTGAGCGCACTAAGGGTAAGCGCGCCGACTAATGCCTTACGCCGGAAGGCACGTCTAAGAACATCCGCCGGATCGTATCTTCGTCGAAGTTACCGACATCGACGGGCAGCTGCATCTCAAAAAGCACCTCCACGTCGCGCCGCCGGCTGCCAGTTCTGCACAAGCAAGCACAAGGCGGCAGTCGGCACTAGGATATCGAAAAAACCTAACATCTTGCACGAGCGGCACGCGGCCATCGACCGCGAGGCCCATAGATGGCCGCTGGTGCATTTCTCGGTCGTGGCTGCAATCATCAAATCATTTTAAACGTGAGCAACTATCCCGATAACGTGCCGGTGCCATCGTTCGGGCCTCGCCTGCGCTGCGAACGGTGCGGCCATCTTTGTGCGGATGCGAGGCCGAATTGGAGTGAGTTGCGAGCCAGTGGGACGTGAGCGTGGCGCCATGTCCGCTGTTCCCCCAAAAGCGGGCATAAGGCGGCGTGAATGGCATGTCCGTTAAGGGCTAACAGCAGACGTCCCGATCACCTATTAAGTGCAGTTTCCAATGCCGCCCCGGGTGTTGCATATTCAATCGCTATCCTGCTCGATCCTTCGATGGTCGGTGTGCAATACGGCCGACCTGTCGTTGATCTGTACGGGCGAATGGTGAGCCTGCGGAGACTTACTATGCTGCCAAATGCGCCATTCAACTGGCTCAATCTGTATCCGCGTGCCCAGGTCCGCGTTCATCCACTCACCAGCATTCAACTGCCGGCACGGGAATTGAAGGGTTACGATTTGCCCTTCGTCAACCAAACGTAACTCGACGTCTCGATTGCAAGGCACCGTCGAAATCGGATGCCAATGGGACAAATGAATGTGCAAAGCTAAATCGCGAATCGCGTGGTCGGTATCCTTGATCACATGATCGATACCCGGCGGTAGATGTTTTTCGAGATTTTCTAGCCAATCTTTGCTCATTGTCCATCTCGCGAGAACTCTAGTATGTCCGTGTTTAGGTGCTTCCTCAGGTGGACCTCTATTACAACGACCACCGGAATATTGAGTTCCATCTGCAGACAAGAAAAAGGCCCGCGCTGTGACGGGCCTCCAATCGCTGATGTCCGTTTAGAGCAGCGAGCAGTTAACGGTTAGCACTTCGAATCCCAAGGCCCCAGGCTGGTCGACTGCTAAACGTACAATTCGATTAAGCCATTGTTAACCGTAGCGCGCCACGATCTTGCCCGATGCACCCTGATAGAACTCGTGTAGGCGCGTACGGTGGGGCTCTACGATGTTCAAAAAATCTCTCTGTCTCGTATCCTTAGGTGCTTTTTGTCTCGCCGTTGGTGGATGTGCCTCTACCGGCCCAGCTACTCCATCGCTGGCGGTTATGCCTGGCAAAGGCAAATCCTACGCAGCCTTTCAAAAAGAAGATGAGTACTGTCAGTCGTCAGCTCAGAGGGCTATAGGCAATCAATCTCCTGGTGAGGCCGCAAATCAGTCCGCAGTCACCAGTGCCGCCGTAGGTACTGGTCTCGGTGCTCTAGCAGGTGCTGCGATTGGGTCGATGTCGGGAAATGTGGGAGCCGGCGCCGCAATTGGCGCTGGTACGGGCCTAGTTGCAGGCAGCGTGGTGGGAGCAGGGAATGCTAATGCCACTGGTGGCTCGCTCCAGGCTCGATATGACACTGTTTATGCCCAGTGCATGAGCGCAAGTGGCAACCAGGTGCTACCCCCGGATCGTCCTGAGCCAGTGTATGTGTATGAACGGCCAGCGCCAGTCTATGTTTACCCGCGACCCTATTACTGGGGCCATGGGTATTATCGCCGCGACTGGTGATGTCGACGGCTCGCCCCTGCGATTTCAAAGAATGTTCCACAGGCCCGACGTTCAATCGGCAGACGTTTTGCGGACGTGCGGTCGTGTCTGCTCCTGGCCCTTAACGGACATGCCGACCATACTGGCGAATGTCTGCTTTTGGGGGAAGAACGGACATGGCGCGGAAGGGCAGCGCCTTCCGCCAAATGAAGCCCTGATGAATTGAAATCTGTTTTAGTCTTTGATCGCGCTAGTGCGTGGGTGGGGGGTTGTCTGGCTTAGCGATGAGTGCCTCCGAAAATGGAAACTCCAGAACAACCTCACCTTTTTGATCTGTTACCACCAGAGAAGCCGTAAGGATGTTTGGCTGCTCGCCTTGATCCTCCAGAAGTTCCTGGATCATGGCTCTCGCCACCTCCCAGGCGTGATCCGCGTCACGGAGCAGCTCGCCCTCAACATCGGGGATTAAATCGGCGCCTATGCGAGTGTTGAAGAAATAACGAGGCATGATTTGAGTTTTGCGCAATACGGCGCCGCCTGCAAAGTCACTTGTGTGCAAAACTCACGATTTTTGCACGGCTAATGCAAAGTTAGTTGCTACACGGCCAAGCTTGTCTAAGCGCCTCGGCAGCTAACTTATTGAAATTTTCATGCAGGCGAGCTGGTCGGGCGTCAATGTATTGTAAGACGATCCGGACACCTTGCATGTTGTTCGCGCGTTTGGGCGCACATGCGCCTGCAGCAAATTCAACAAGTGCCTGTACCGCGCCAGCACAATGCCCCTGCAAAAAAAGGTCATCTTTAGAACTGGAAACATAATTACGACATCCAACTATTTTTGAGTCGGCGCTCAACGGGTCTTCTGCGAAGACTTTTCCGCAAGTAAGAAACAGCCCCATTGAAAGCACGGCGGCATATCGTATCGCCGTGAGCATCATTGCACGCAATCTCATAGCCGCCTCCAGTGGCCGTTGTACCGAGCCTCTTAACCTACGGAATGTCTGTCGTTGGCGGAAGAGCGGACACGACGCGGACGCGCCGCCGTGTCGCCTGATGACCAGAATGTATGGACCCGCCGTTGAGGCGCAATCTGTCCTTTGCCCTGCCGCGCCTTAAATTTATTCATGGTCGACAGACAAGCTTTCGCTTAAACCCCCGCGTGGTGTTCACCCATTGATAGCAAGGGTCGTAGTAATATTCGTCAGGCGGTAGCGTGCCGTCGGTTAGCGAGTTTATTCCATAGGCGCGATAATGATCGCGATATGAATATCGAAGATAGTTGCCGGTGGTGATCGGCTCAGCCGAGGCAAGGGCTGGTACCAACAACAACAGGGTAATCGCTATCCATCTTTTCATAGCGAAAGTATTCCCAAGGATCATTGGACGTTCGTCATTATGTCGAACCCCGCCGGAATCCAAGACTCTGCTATTTCCGTTCGCGATAGTAGCAGACGAAGTATCCCGTACGACCGTCCCGTTGCCAGTGGCAGGAGGAGCGATAGAAGTAAGAACCACCGGAATAGAAATAGTCATCCGGCCAATGGCCGTAATAAACGTAACCATAGGGCCTGGTATTTTGTGCTTCGGATCGAGTCGGAGCGACCGTAACCACTGTCAACAATGTCGTCGTCGCGATGAGAGCCATCAAGAGCTTTTTCATGACGATCGCCTCAATGATTTCAGTTTTTATTCATGAAACAAATGCCCGTGGCCGGCATTGATCAGGATCAATAGGGTGGGGTTAGTCTCCCTATGATGCGTTTAATTTGGAGGCGTGCGGCGAGATTAGGATGCCGCTCGAACTGCAAGACCGAGTCGCGAAGAAGGGCAGCGGTCAAGTGATTCCGGTCCACCCTGATTTGCACGCAGCATGGTCAAACTGGCGCGGCTGACCCTTGGCCTGGACGGGCCGGTGGTTCGATCCGAGCGCGGCGTCCCGATTGGGGTCATTGCCGCACAGCTAGTGGATTGAATCCAACGTCTGGTGCCCTCGCGCTGCAGCAGCGATGATTTTATCAGGGCTAGCCTTCCAGCGGAATGGCTTTAGGTCGGTGTTGTGGTCTGTGACGTATCGCTTGATGGCAGCCTGCAGATCGACGACGCCGATGAAGGCCCCGCGTTTGAGGCGTCGTTTGGTCGGCGCGGCGAAGGAGCCCTCAACCGCGTTCAGCCATGAGGCGCTGGTTGGCGTGAAGTGGAAGGTGACGCGCGGGTGGCGAGAGAGCCAGGCGATCACCTTGGGATGTTTGTGGGCGGCATAGTTGTCGAGGATGACGTGGACGGTCTTCTTCGTTGGAACAGTTTTTTCGATGGCGTTGAGGAAGCGGATGAACTCCTGGTGGCGATGGCGCTGCATACACCGGCCGATCACCTTACCTTCGAGCACGTCGAGGGCAGCGAACAGCGTAGTGGTGCCGTGACGCTTGTAGTCATGGGTCATGGTGCCGGTGCGACCCTTCTTCATCGGCAGACCCAGCTGGGTACGGTCCAGCGCCTGGATCTGACTCTCCTAGAACATTTCGAGACCGCAAGTCGTGGTCGAGAATGTCCGTTCCGGCTCAAAAGCGGAAGTGGCGGCGCTGTTGAGCCATGTCCGTTCTGCCCCCAAAAGCGGACACTACAACCCGTCGAAGAATGAGCCGCGATCCTCCCTTTTGAATTTAGTTGACGACAGAGCGTTGCCTGACCACGGCAGCGTCTAGGTCTCTACTGAATGGACCGCTGCCCTCCGAAGCTGGTAGGATTAGTCAGCCGGGGTCAATAGAAGCCTAGCAATCTCAGCACAATCCAAGCGCCCTTCTCTCGATTCGGACGTAATCGGCACTCAAGTGCCACAGGCGCGACGGTGGTCAAACGCGCGATGGCTGGCGAGTACAGTCGGGAGCTAGCCGCCTGCTAGAACTGACCTCTTGAAATCGGCTTTGGCTGGCCTAAATCGCTCGCGCGGGGTGCCAAGAGACACGGTGCGGGTCTGGCGGACCTTTAATTGTCGAGACAATCTCGACAACTCATGCTCGGTTGAAATGTCGTTGGGGGACCTTGCTTGCCATGACCACCGTTGATGAAACGAAGCACGAAAGCCGCGCTTTCGAGGCCGATGTCGCCAAGCTGCTGCACATGATGGTGCACTCGGTCTATTCCGACAAAGATGTTTTTCTCCGAGAACTGATTTCGAACGCTGCCGATGCCTGCGAAAGGCTGCGCTATGAAGCCATTGCTAGCCCTGGGCTACTCGCAGATGAGCCGGCACTCCGGATCACCATCGCCATCGATGCTGACAAAAGATGCCTCACGGTAGAAGACAACGGCATTGGCATGAGCCACGACGAAATGGTTCAGGCGCTGGGAACGATAGCGCATTCGGGCACTAAGGCCTTCATGGATAGGATAGAAGCCGCCCAAGGCGGCGATGGCGCGACGCTTATCGGCCAGTTCGGTGTGGGCTTCTATTCGGCGTTCATGGTGGCAGATCGCGTCGACGTCATCTCCCGCCGCGCCGGGGCCGATGAGGTGTGGCTCTGGTCGTCGGACGGTAAGGGCACCTTTTCGGTATCGCCCGCAGCGGTCGCAGATGCTCCAGGCCGCGGCACCCGCGTAGTCCTTCATCTGATGGAAGGTGCAACGTCGTACATCGAACGTTTCACGCTAGAGCGGGTCGTAAAGGCACAGTCTGGCCATGTGCCAATACCGATCGCGATCGTCGAAAAACCCGGCGCAGCGCCATCCGAGGTCGCCGATGGGGCAGCCCTTTGGACTAAGCCAAAATCCGATATTTCGGCGGCGGACTATACCGACTTCTACCGCAGCATCGCTGGGCAGTTTGATGAGCCGGCGCTGACGGTCCATTTCCGTGCTGAAGGTCGACACGAATATAGCACGCTTGCCTTTGTTCCTGGCTCTCGACCGTTTGATCTCTTCGATCCCGACCGGAAAGGCCGCATCAAGCTTTACGTGAAGCGTATCTTCATCACGGAAGAAGCAGAGGTAGTGCCGCGCTATCTGCGCTTTGTTCGCGGGCTTGTGGACTCAGCCGACCTGCCGCTCAACGTCTCGCGCGAGATGATCCAGGATAGTCCGATCCTCACGGCGATCAGGAAGGGCGTCACGAGCCACGTGCTGGGTGACCTCGAAAAGCTCGCAGAGAAGGAGCCCGGGTCCTATACCAAGATTTGGGACAACTTCGGCGCCGTGCTGAAGGAAGGAATTTACGACGACTTCGAGCGCCGCGATACGCTTCTTGCCTTGTCCCGCTTCAAGACGACCGCCTCAGCCAGCTCGTGGCGGAGTCTGAAAGATTACGTAGCTTCACTCAAGGAGAACCAGACCGCGATCTATTATCTAGCGGGTGACGACATTGCTCGGCTCGAAGCCTCGCCCCATCTGGAAGGATTCCGCGCGCGCGGCGTAGAGGTTCTTCTCCTTGCCGATCCGGTTGATAGCTTCTGGGTAACTTCAGGGCCGTCGTTTGAAGGCAAACCATTCAAGTCGGTAACGCAAGGGGCAGCGGATTTGGCGCTTATCCCGCGGCTCGATACCAAGAATGAGCCTGCTCCCGAAACAAATAAAGCCGTCACAAGTTTTCTTGCCTTCATCAAGGATACCCTCGGCGAGGCAGTCGCAGATGTCCGTCCGTCAGACCGACTGACGGATAGCGCGGTCTGTCTGGTCGCCTCAGAACTTGGCCCCGACCGCCAATTGGAGAAGCTGCTTGCTGGCGCGGGGCAACTTAAGACCGCCGCGAAGCCGATACTGGAGATTAACCCGCGTCACGACATCGTCGTGACGCTTGCATCGTTGAGTGATGACGATCGGGCTTTCAAACAGGATGCCGCACACCTGCTGTTCGATGAGGCGCGAATACTCGACGGAGAGCGCCCCGCAGATGCACGGATGTTCTGCGATAGGTTGGCGCGAGTCCTGAGGCGGGGTCTCGGAAAGATTAGTGCCTGAAATGAAGTCGCCTGTTTGATATGGCGGCCATGGTCGCCGTGCCCCATTTCTTAGCGATGTCGTCAATCCTCCTCGTCCTCGATTGGGCTTAGCTGGCGAATCGGGCCGGTAGCTAAAGTAATGTTCCGCCGGCCGGTTACGTGGGTATCGATGGACGACGACTTCGGGGCTTCTCGCGATCGCTCGAACAGGACGGCACCGGCGTTGCCGCCCAACCAGGTAAGATCGTCCTTCTCGCAGGTTGCCGCGATCGCTAGTCCAATCGTAGCAAGGTGGGCACGGCGGTAGCAATACACTGCGAGCAAGACTCTTGCTGTCGGCGAGACCGTCGCAATGAGTTCATTCAGCCCATGCGCGCTGGCGCGATAAATCTCGCCGAGCATTTCATCGGGAACAGGACAGGGCTCGTCCTCAAGAAGTGCGTGGTGTTCGGGCAGCATCGCGAAGCCTCCGAGATGGTTGTTCGCAGGATGACCATCCACTGCAACATGTTAACGCGGCGTTAACCCTGCAGGCTCTCGCGCATACCGGGGTCAACGATAGCTTCAGTAGCTTGGTGCGCCGCGTTAGCGGGCACAGTGTGATTTCCCCATCAACTAAAAAGGCCCGCCTCGCGGCGGGCCTCTCCGTTTAGATTGCGGTAATGTATTGCGCCTCAGCACCTGCGTCGTCCACGCCACCAACGGCAGTTGTGCGACTTTGGCGACTGCTTTGGGTCACGTGTCCGGCCTGTTGTACACACATGCTGCGGCTGAGAAGCGGTTTATAAAGTCATGAAGCGCGCACTGATTGCGATTGCAGTACTGGGGGCTCTCTATGCGATTCTGGCCTATATCGTCCTGCCGGCGGTATGGACACATCATGAGCACCAGCCCGGATTAGCCGATCGGCCAATGTTAACGGTCACGCGACAAGGTATCCCCGGCGATCCGATCAATGTCGGCTTTGTGGGCGACCACGAAGATATTATTCGCGCGATGCATGAAGCTGGCTGGTTCGCCGCCAACGACGTGACATTGCGGTCGAGTGTTAAGATCATTGGCAGCGTGCTGCTCGATCGCCCCTATCGGGCTGCGCCAGTGAGTGCTCTCTATTATGAAGGGCGAGTAGAAGATCTCGCTTACGAGAAGGCCGACGGCGTGAGCGCGGATCGCCGTCACCACGTTCGGCTTTGGCGCGTTCTCAATGTAGGTCTTGAAGGTCGCCCCATCTGGCTTGGTGCTTCGACCTTTGATCGCGGTGTGGGATTGAGCCGTTATACCGGACAGGTCACCCACCACATTGCACCCAACATCGACCGCGAACGAGATTTTCTGACTGGCGATCTCAAGAACGCCGGCATGGTGGAGACCCAATATGAATTATCAGGCGTCGGACCCACATTGATCGGTCGCAACGGGGAAGGCGACCTCTACCAGACTGACGGTGAGATCTGGATCGTGCAGCTTGTCGTCAAAGGGCAAAAACGAGTGGAGCCTCCGGTCATTCTAGACACGCCTACACTCGTTCGAGCAAAAAACGCGATCTGGACTGGTTTGATGGATACAGTCGGGCAATGAACAATGGCCAGCACCGGCGCTCTATTTGATCGGCAACATGTATGTTCTAGGGCGCGTTCTCATAAATCGAGATTGGTGATACCTAGCTCACTGCGTAAGAAGCAGTTCAGGCCGAAATTCGAAGTGCATCGTATCGAAGTGGTACCACTTCCCACCCCAAATGAAGCCGTGTTTTTCGAAGATCGTGACGATCTCTTGCGGCATGCGGTTGCGATAAAGGATGCGGCCGCCATGCGGGCGCCAGTACCAATAATCCGAGAAGGCAGGATTGAGATCGATCGCGATGCCGTAGCCGTGCGGGCTCGGCTGGCCAGTGTCCGATACGGCCCGGCAATTGTAGCCGCCAGCGATCGGGTATGCGGCGCGTTTGATTTTGTCGGACAGCGCGTCGATCTCTGCCGATACGGCGCGCAAATGCTCATCGACGTGGTTCAGGGACGTAACGCGGATTGACTTGCCCCAAGTCTTGGGAAGCCAGGCGATGGAAACGAGGTGCGGCGATACTCCACCCTTTTTGCAGTCGCCGTACATCTTCGTGAAGAAGGCGGTGTTGCGGAAGCGTCCCGGATCGGCATCAACGGCCGGGGGCTTTTCGAGCGGGCCGCGCGGATACGGGATGCGAAACTGATCGATGATGGAAGCGTGACGTAGGAGCTCCGGGAACGTTTTGCTATCGGTGCCGTCGGATACCGGCATGGCCGTTCCATCGCGCCAACGCAGCACTTCGGCGTCATGCCCGGCGAGCAGGTTTGGGTAAGCAACGACCAGCTTGTCGAGCGCCAAACGAACCTGATCATTCTGCGCGAGAAGAGGCGTAGCGCCCGCGAGTATCGCGAGTCCGACAACAAAGCCAACCTTCGTCACAATGCACCGACCGCTAAGCGTGCGCCGGCCAGTGCCGCTCGCGGAACCACGTACGGTACTTCGTCATCTTCGCGCGCTGCGCCGGCGGCGCATGCAGCTTGCACGTCGACGCCTCGTCACTCTTGTCCGGCGCGGCCCACCGCAGCTCAACGCAGTCGTTCGGATTGTACGCCATCTCGAGATCCACCGCGCGGTCGATGACATCTTTGAGCGAAAGCGTCCACGCGGAGCCGTCGCTGCGCGTATACGAAAACTTACGCGCCGAAAGTTCCGACGCGAGCACGCTCTGCAATTCGGCCTTCACGTCCGCGACGCTCTTCCCCTTCGGCATCGCGTAGCGCTCAGGCCGCCGCGCCACGCGATCCGGATACCCGCGCACCACATCGATCGCGATCAAAAGGCGAAAATCGCGCGCCGGAGTGGAGAAATCTTCCCACGGGCCGCTCGTCTCGAAGATCGCCGGGCCGTCCGGCATGCCCGCCTCGCCGTGCCCACTATTCTGGAACTTGCGCCCGTTTTCGACCGCCGTGACGCGCGTCTTGACTTGCTCTTCGAGCGACGTGATCGCCTCCTTCATCGCCCGCAAAGGATCGAGCGGCGCCGGCGACATCACGTCATCCATTCGATCGTAGAAGGCTTCGACCCCGAGCTTCGACTGTTCGAGCGAATAATCGCCGTACTGCGGATTTTTGGCGATTTCGCCGTTGGTTAGCCGTCGCAAGTCGCCGTTCTCTTCGCGCACGATCGGCCGGAAGTGTTTGAAGCCGGGACTCCCGAGCGTGGGATCGTGCACGAACAAGAAATTGCCGCGCCAAAAGCGCTTGCGCGTGACTGACCCGTCGGGCTCCGCGTCGACGGCGAGGAAGACGCCCGCCGCGCCGCCGGCCTGCGGCACGCGCCGCACCAGCATCAGAACGTGCCCGTATGGATCGGCGTATATGGTTCCCGGGCGCAACGTCTCCTGCGTCAGAGGCACGGTATAGAAATCAGTATTGTCGTCGTTCGCCAGCGTGCGCACGGCTCCGGACTGAACGGCGTCGCCGACGATCGGCAAATAATGGGCGAACGACGCCGCGAGACCCGATTGCTTCGCCGCCGCCGAATTCACAATGCTGAACCACTGGTAGCACTTCGGCGGCTTGCCGCCGCCGCCGCGCGAGCACACCGAATATCCGAACGGCAGGCCCATCTTGAATGCGAAATATGCGCGCAAAAAGTACACCATGTCGGTGCAGTCGGGTCGAAGGGTCATTGGCACTTCGTCTTCGCTGAGACCCAAATAGTTGAACAGGACATTGCGCGATCGATCGCGCAGCACGTCATGCAGCGCCGGCCACGACGGCTCCATGTCGAGCGGCGCGTCGAACAGCTTTTCTATCCATGCAGAAAACAAGTTTTCCGTCGCGCGATTCCAAGAATGGCGCAAGGGCCAGAGGCTCCCCGGTGTCGCGCTCGGCGGCGGCGGCTTGACGTCGCGCACAGCGATTTCGCGCGTGATCTTGCTGCACTCGGCCGGAGCGTGGTCGCGCACGAGCGTCGCGTGCCACGTCCCCGCGGCCGGCGACGCGACCTCGGCAAACCAGAAATACGGCGGCCCGCCGTGCCGCTCACGCGATTTGGCCACGACGCTTCCATCGGGCGCAATCAGCGAAAGCTCGCCATCGAGCGGCTTCTCCGCGGCAAAGACGACGCGCAAAGGCACGCCTTTCCACGGCGCGATCGGTGAGGGCAGGACTGCGAGCTCGGCCGCGTCTTCACAGATGCCGAACGGACCTTGGGCCTGTACGTCCACTACTGAAAAAAGGAAGACAAAAAATGCACCTGCGATCAGCAACGATGCTGTCACAGCAGCAGCAAACTGGCGTTCTAGATACAATTGAGTCCCCTTGCCTTCCTTGACCGCAATTAGACAATATTGCGAAAGCTTAGGCTGAATCGTGTCAAAATTCATAGCCATGGCCTGGTTGTAGGATCCGTTCGCCGGGGCCGCTATGTCCGAGATGGGTCAAACGCGACCGATCCGTTCAGCGCCATTGCAAAACAATGTCCACTTTACGCCGATAGCGACCGTTCAAGGCATGAGTGCAAATTGACGCTATGTGCCATTAGCAACATCGCTCACTTGGCTTGAAATGCAAGAGGCCGCCAACTGAGGCGGCCTCTAATTAAGTAACAGCAGGGTTGCTCGGTGATTATGAAACCGGGTTCAAAGCCAGCCGGGTAGGCGATTCGGGGAATAGTGAGGTCGTTCCAACCAACGCGATCACACAAGCCGCGAGAAACGCGAGAGAGCCATAAACAAATACGGCTGTCGTAAGCGGATCAGAGAAAATATCTGCAAGTTCGAACATTGAATCTCCTTCAGCCGAATCGCTCGGCGTTAGTATTAGTGCCACTCAATAGTTATTATTGTGCGATGCAGCAATAGTTCAATTTAAAATAGGCGTGTTCGTGGGCGACGATGAAGCCGATTTTGCCGAACGTATGTTCGAAAAACTCGGAGTGCCGCGAGACCGGATTGCGTTCGAACGGCAGTCACGCAATACCGACGAGAATGCGGTTTTCACCGAGCGTCTCATCGCGCCCGAGCCCGGCGAGCGGTGGCTGCTGATTACTTCGGCTATGCAAATGCCGCATGCGATCGGGACGCATCGCCCGTGAGCGGACGTCCAGCCGCTGTTCAATCACGTCGCCGCCTCCTACTGCCCGATGTTCGGATTGATCTTCCTCGCCGTCGCCAGGTCGGCCTCGGCACCGGCTTCGTCGCCCTTATGTTTTTTGGCGAGACTCCGATTGTAAAAAGCGCCGACATGGTCCGGATTGAGCTTGATCGCCTGATCATAGTCCTGGATGGCGCGGTCGTATTGGCCTTTGTTTTGGTAGGTGTTGCCACGATTGAAGAAGGCATCGGCGTATTTCGGATCGAACTTGATTGCCTGGTCATAGTCCTGGATGGCGCGGTCGTATTGGCTTTTGTCTTGGAAGGAGAAGCCACGATTGAAGAAGGCATCGGCGTATTTCGGATTGAGCTTGATTGCCTGGTTGCATTCCTGGATAGCGCGGTCATATTCGCCTTTTTTATAGTAGACGGCGCAACGATTGTTGAAGGCAAGGGCGTATTTCGGATCGAACTTGATCGCCTGATCATAGTCCTGGATGGCGCGGTCGTATTGGCCTTTCTCGTAGTAACCTACGCCGCGATTAATAAAAGCGAATGCGAGGCGCTTTCCCTTTAACTTGCCTGCCTGAATGACAGCCGTACACCCACTGATCTTCTGGTCCGGTGTCGGGTTGTTCTCAGCAATGCACCAATTGAACTGTTGTTTGGTCTGTGCAAGTGCACCCGAGCTGGCAACGCCTGTAATAGCCGCGACCGTGATGGCACACGCGAATGCGCGTGCTGTGACTGGCATGGGTTTTCCCAAGCTCGCGGTGCTTATGAACTCCCGCCGCTTCATGTGCCACCTTAAGGACCACGCCTTCTGAGATGCTAATTTATAACAAGTTACGACCGGGCGGCGAGTGAAAAATGGCACACTACCGGCCTCAGACGCCGTTCAGGCCTAATGTCCGCTTTGGGTCATTCGCTACCGATCCATTCAGCGCCAGTCCCGAACAATGTCCGCTATGCCT
>Ga0208080_1001095_pt1 | contig 13487 bp, 13 predicted proteins | sample NGESurdeep092012_3_FD_184476 | JGI IMG/M metagenome (GOLD analysis project Ga0208080, IMG submission 184476) | Arctic peat soil microbial communities from Barrow, Alaska - NGEE Surface sample 210-3 deep-092012 (SPAdes) | ecosystem: Environmental > Terrestrial > Soil > Wetlands > Peat ...
CGCCCGTGTCGTCGAGACTACCAGCCGCATTCGCCTTGCGTTCGCCGCGGCATGTCCCGAAGCCGACCTCTTCCGCAGCTTGCCCGGCGCGTTGCTCCCACTCGGTCCGTAACCGACCGGGCCTGCGGCCGCTCACCCGCCCCATTCCTCAAGCGCGTTGCAACGTACCGGTCGTCAGGCGGTGAACGGCGGGAGGCGGCGGTGGTGGTGGTGGTGGTGGTGGTGGTGGCGGCGGCGACGCGCTGACCGGCTTTGATACGGGTGCGCTGAAGCCGCGACTTGCCCCAATTGACATTCCCATATCGTCTTCCACTTCGCCCGAATTTGGTTCCTTGTTACAGTCTCCTCCATTTATTAAGATAAATTAAAGAATTTGGATCAGTAGGACTACGAGGGGCTAAAGGCATTCCAAATTCCAATGTTTTCTGCCGTGATTGCGATGCGCATGCTTGTACCGATCGCCGTCGCGCCGGAAAACGCCGACTGACCAACTGCCGGACATGTTGCCGATGCTATCCATCATCATCCCGGTCGTGAACGAACAAGAAGCCATCGGGAAGAGCCTGGCTGCTCTGCAGCCGCTCCGCCAGCGCGGCGTCGAGGTGATCGTGGTAGACGGCGGAAGCACGGACACCACGCTTGCCTTGGCGCGCCCGCTTGCCGACCTGACGTTCAGCGCGCCCCTCGGCCGCGCCAGCCAGATGAACGCAGGAGCCCGGCGGGCAGTGGGCGAACATTTTCTGTTCCTGCATTCGGACACCGCGCTGCCCGAACAGGCCGTAGAAAGCATTTCCGCGGCGCTTAACCAGGGCGAACGGATATGGGGGCGGTTCGATGTTCGGTTTGATTCACCGTTGCTCATTCTTCGCGTGGTCGCCTCTATGATGAACTGGAGATCACGATGGACCGGGATAGCAACGGGAGACCAGGCGATGTTCGTTCAGCGGCAGGCCTTCGAGCTTGTCGGGGGATTTCCCGAGATCGCATTGATGGAAGATATTGCGCTTTCCAGATCATTGAAGCGTCTGTCGCGCCCTGTGTGCTTGCGCGCGCGCGTGACGACGTCCGGCCGCCGTTGGGAAAACAACGGAGCGCTTAGGACGATCCTGTTGATGTGGCGCCTGCGCGCGGCGTTTTTCCTGAACGCCGATCCGTCACGTCTCGCTGAGAGATACAGACATGCTCGAAAGCACGGCTGATGCCGTCCAGCTTGCCATATTTGCCAAGGCGCCCATCGCGGGATACGCAAAGACACGACTTATCCCAAGCCTCGGGCCCGAGGGCGCCGCGGAACTTCAAGCATATCTGTTCCAGCGCACAATGCAGACCGCGCTCGCATCACCGCTTCGGCCAATAACACTCTGGTGTGCCCCGGATTGCGATCATCCGATTTTCCAGTCGGCCATGCAGGAACATGGGTTTGCCACCCACGTCCAGGCTGGCAACGATCTTGGCGAGCGCATGTTCGGCGCCTTCGAGTTGCTGACCCGGCGGTCTCCGACACTGCTGATCGGAACGGACTGCCCAATCCTGTCTGCCGATCACCTCATGCTGTGTGCCGCGGCGCTTGTCGGCGGCGCGGATGCGGCGTTCATTCCCGCCGAAGACGGTGGCTATGCGCTGATCGGATTGAGAAAGCCGGTATGGCGGATGTTCGAAGGCATGCCATGGGGAACAAGCGATGTGATGCGGTTGACGCGCGAACGATTGCGCGAGGAGCACTTAAGCGTGTTTGAAACGGATCATCTCTGGGACATCGATACGCCTGCCGACTACTACCGCGCAAAGTCGGCGGCCCTGTTGAGCGACCGCGCGGTTTGAGGTCGCCGCAGGCCGCACACGATCATCATTTAGAATTCAAAGCGCCTCATGAATTTTCGGTCGATCCAGTCCTTCCAGCGCCACACCCAGTACCCTTCCGCCGACCATCGTCCCCGGGATGCGACGGCGTACTGGTCCCCGGTGGAGATCAGGTTTAACCATTCTCGCTGCGGCAAAAACGGATTCAAAGACAGGCCGTGCGCCATACGCTGAAGGTTCTGCGCCAGCACGGGGCCTTGCCGAACCGCCATGACGCCGGATTTTGCCCGTGGCGTTTCGATCATGGCGGCCGCGTCTCCCGCCGCAAACACTGCAGGATGCGAGATCGACTGAAGGTGCCGGTTGACCGCGATATACCCGGCCTCGTCGGTCGCCAATCCCGATCCGGACAACCAATCCACCGGGCGGACCCCGCCTGCCAGGATCAGTACGGAAAACTCGCGGCTCAGGGTTTCGCCGTCGCTGCCATCGGTGTCGGTTTGGATGTCTATGCCATGGGCCGCGAGAATGCGGATCAAGCGCTTCCGGGCATGTGCGGAAAATCCCGGAAGGATTTCATGGCTGCGTTCGAGCAAAACGATGCGCGCGCCGCGGGGCGTGCCGGCACGCAAACGGCCCAGCCGGTAACGGATGGCAAGCGCCAGTTCGACCCCGGCGCCGCCACCGCCGACAATGCCGAAGTTAATATCCTGGTCGGTTTGCAACCGGGGCTCAACCTTGGCCCAACCGCGCTCGAAGGCGTCCATCGGCTTCGCAGGAACGATCAGCGCGGAATTTCTGGCTGGCGCGGTCACTGCCGCTCTCGCGCCCACATCGATCGAGATGACGTCGCCGCAGATCGAACTCCCGTCCTCCATGCCCACGCGGCACGTACCCGCGTCCAGCTCGACCGCGCGCTGAAATATGGCGGCACAGCCTGCGAATTCAGCGAGGCGGTCTACGCGGATGTGTATATCGCCTCTCGAATAGTGTCCGGCCACATAGCCCGGAAGCATTCCCGAATAGGACGTGTCCCTGCCCGGCGTCACCAGAGTGAGCCGCACCGACGGGTTATGCCGCAAGCGAAAACGCCGCAAAACTTCGACATGCGCATGACCCGCGCCAATGAGCACGATATGCCAGCGCGGGCCGCGAGATGTCGTCGATGCCCCGATCACAGACGTGTCCATCACTCCGCCGAAAACCAAATGTCGCCGTAATACGCCTGCGCACGGCCGCCCGAATTATCCGTATCGGTCATCAACGCGACGGCGTCGACCGATACGATGTCCTCGCCGAACTGTTCTCGTAGATCGGCCCGAACATTACGCTTGTGTGTGACCCACGCGTTCAACCCTTTCGAGCCGGAGTCCAACGCCAGCAGCCGGACATGACTAGTGAATGGGCTGGGCCATGCGCTTCCAGCCAGGTGCTGGCTCGCCCATACATAATTCACTGAAAGCGTGCTGAATCCCATAATACCTCGTTCCACAACGACAAAGACGCGGGCGGAAAAATCGTCGCCCGCTTTTACGGTTTCGTCGATGCCGTCCAGAGCTTCGGACACCTTCCACGACCAATTCAGGAACGGCGTCTTGGTCAGGTCCACATTCATCCTGCGAAAGCGCCCCGACGCAGCCGCCCGCGATACGGCGTGAAGCACGGTCGTTCTCTTCTCGGCGTCATAGACGAGGGAATAGTCCGTCTCACCCTTGAACGCCTTCTGGTCCCAACCGGCCATGGATCCTTGCGAGAAAGCACCAACGACGATCTGTTGATCGGCCGCATCCGCGCCTAGCGGCTGAGCGATCATGAGAGCGAGCAACATGGTTCCCAGGCAAGGCTTCACGAAATTACCTCCGAAAAGGTTCGCCAGCCCCATGCCCAGCGCATCACCGTTGTCACCAGCGCGAGGCATGCAAAGATCGCCGCGATCACGGGAAACCGGTCCGGCCACACACACATCACGCCGAACGCAAGGATGGTTTCGGTCCCCTCCGTCAGGCCGCCAAGATAGTAAATTCCCTTACGAGGAAACTCTGAAGCAACAATCCCGCGTTTGGCCGCGATGACCGCGAACGCCAGGAAGCTGCTTCCCGTTCCCATGAACGATGCAAGAAGAAAGCTCGCCGCCACCGCGTTCGCGCCCGGCCGTGCCAGGGCGAAGCCCAAAGGAAACAGCCCGTAAATCACAAAATCGAAAGCAATATCCAAAAACGCCCCCCGATCGGTGGGACGTGTTTGTCGCGCAATTGCGCCGTCAAGCCCGTCACAAAGACGGTTGAGCAAGAAGAGTGCGAGTGCCGCGACGTAGTTTTCTCGCGCGATCAGGGCACACGAACCGACGCCGATACAGAACCCAACGATGGTGACGCCGTCCGCCCCAACTCCGGCCGCGACCATCCGCGACGCCAAGGGTTGCAGCGCTCTGTTTTGAAGTTCCAGGAGATAGCGATCCAACATAGTTCCACCCGATCGCGTCTAGCCGCGCAACCATTGAAGCCAGCGTTTCGACAAGGCCAACGCCAAGGCCGGCGTATGGGCCTTCTGCCACTCGCCTGCTACCGCCTTGTTGGCTTCCGTCCAACCTGGATAGGGATGAATCGTTTGCAGGACGGCTCGCAGGCCGAGGCCATGTTTCATGGCCAGCGTAAACTCGGCGAGCATGTCGCCGGCCCTAGCGCCAACGATAACGGCCCCGAGAATGCGGTCTTTGCCAGGGACGGTCAGAACCTTGATGAAACCGGCATTCGCGCCATCGGCGATGGCGCGGTCGAGCTCGGCGAGGTCGAACCGGACCACTTCGTACCGGATGCCCTGCTTGCGCGCGTCTTGCTCCGTCAGACCGACCCGCGCCACTTCCGGATCAGTATAAATTACGCTCGGAAACACTCTGAAATCGGCGTTCCACCGCTTCAACCCGCCAAACAACGCATTCACGGCGGCAAACCAGGCATAGTGGCTCGCAGCGTGGGTGAACTGATGCTCGCCCAGAACGTCGCCTGCCGCGAGAATGTTTGGCAAGCGGGTGCGAAGCTGCCGGTCTACTATGAGCCTTTCACCATCCAGCAAGCCGAGCTCTTCGAGGCCAAAGCCGCGGGTCCGGGGGCGCCGGCCCGTCGCCATCAAGACCTTGTCGAACGAAATCGAACTACCATCCGCAAGACGAACCAAGCATTGGCCATTTTCCCTTTCGAAGCGTTCGATTGCAATCCCGGTCTTGATCTCCACACCCTCAGCGAGGAGCGCATGACGAACGGCATCGCTGACCTCGGCATCTTCGCGCATCACCAGGCGTGGAGCGATTTCCAGCAGAATTGTGCGGCTCCCGAGGCGGGCGAAGCTCTGGGCGAGTTCGCAGCCGACTGCCCCACCGCCGACGATCAAAAACGTGCCGGGCTGCTCGGTCAGCGACCACACCGTTTCCGAGGTCAAGGGATCAACCTGCTCGATTCCAGGGATCGGAGGCATCATCGGCTCCGCCCCCGTCGCAACGACGATGTTCCGTGAAATCAGCGTGCGGTCACCTACTTTGACTGTCCAGGGGTCGACGATCCGGGCCCTGCCCATCAGAACCTCGACCCCCAAACCCTGGTACCGTTCGGCGGAGTCGTGCGGCGCAACGCGATGGATGACCCGCTGTACGCGCGCCATCACCTCTGGAAAATCTGCGGTCAGTTGCCCCCGCAGTCCAAGACGTTGGGCTTCCCCGGCTTCCTTCAAAACCTTTGCAGAATGAATCAGGGCCTTTGACGGAATGCACCCCGTATTGAGACAATCTCCGCCAAGCCGATCCGACTCAACGATCGCGACACGAGCCTTCGCCGCTGCAGCAATATACGCAGACACCAACCCGGCAGAACCGGCTCCAATGACTACGAGGTTGTATTCAAAGGAACGCGGTCGGGTCCATCGCATGTCGTCGAGTGCTTTCTATCAGGAGCTTTGGGACATATATCGTTTCTGAAAAGCGGGACCGCGCACGCGGATGCGAAGCCGTTATCCAATATCTTACGAGCGTGGCGTGGCCGGCCATCACGATCTCCCGGCTTCCAGCGCCAGTACAATCGGAAACCTGCCCGATGCCAACCACGCATCGTTTCTGCGCGCAATTAGGAACTGACCGCTCATCGCATTAAACCCGCTCCAAATGACTATGTAGGAAGTCGACAGAATCCTTGAGGTGGCACATCAAGCGCGGCATTAAATTTCGACGACAAATTCTGGAATGCGATCAAGGCCGTCAGTTCAACTATCGTCTCGTCGTCCCATTGCTGCTTAAGACGGGTGCGCAAGTTTTCATCTACTCCGCGACTGTCGATAGTCATAGCTTCAGCAAATTCCAAGGCCAAGCATTCCTCGGGTTTGAATAGTGCGTTATCGCGCCAGTTACTAATAGCGACTATCTTTTCAATCGGAACCGCACGATTGACCAGCGTCGCCGAGTTGATGTCAACGCAAAACGCACAGTGATTGATCTGCGAGACACGTACAGTGACGAGGGAACGTAGCGCCGGCTCAATAGGTGAGGATCTACGATCCAACGCTCCATAAAGCAGCGCTACGGCTGCAAATACCCATGGCGACCTACCCCACAGCAGTCCAGGATCAAGGATGCGGCCATAAGTCCATTTCTGTTTCCAGAAAAAAAGCCTGATGAACCAAGGATATCGAGAAAGTGGTTTAGCGGTTATGGTGGACATGATCGACCCAATACGAAGAAACCAAGTTTACGAAACTAGAAGGCGTTACTCAGGCACACTTTTGCGACTAGTCCAGCTAGGCCACATTTTCGGTGGTGGCACTTTCGGACCTTGCACCACGTTCGACTTGAGTCCGCGACGCGCACCAAAGCGGACGTCCGCCAAAGATGAGCTCGCGCTCTTTCCGCTGGCCGATACCAAATGCCCCCGGTTCCGCGCTCCGCATTGGTGAGAATTATTCCGCAGCCTCAGATTCTAACCGGCGATCATCCGTTTGCCCGGCTACCGAGCAACTTGCCCCCCCGAGAACACAGAAGCGCGCGCAGTGCGGATGATTTAGGGCTACTCGCCCACTCGCCTCTTTCAGCGTTGTTCCGAGTTCGAAGCTTTTTCTATACGGAATAAGGGTGCAGGCGACGACGGCAGGGCGATCGTTGCCCTTTCGCTTCACGACCATTCGAGAATGTGAACACATGACGTCAGATGGTGACTTTCCGAGAATATCCCAACAACGATTGGTAATCTCCGGAACATCAACTCGCGCATCCATCTCCGGAAAAAATATAAGCTGCATCGCGTCGCTTGCATCGATCGCGATGGAATGCTCCGCGAACAACGCGGCATAGCCTGACCGTTCCGCTGACGGGTCTTCCCCCCACATCGTGCGGCCGGCGACACTTACATTGAATCCGTTTTTGGAAAGCCAAATCAGACCACTAAGCGTCTTATGGAAGGTATCTGGACCTCGTTCATCTTCATGGCGGCCGGATGAGTAGTGGTCGAGCGATATCCGGATCTTGAACCGGCTTCCGTAACTTGATTTCAGATCCAGGAGCGGCCGTTTAAGGCGCTGCATTGGCAACATGGCGTTGGTAAGTACCAGCACCTCGAATCCACGATCGAGACAATCCGTGATCATCCCGATAATCTCGGGATTCATGAATGGCTCGCCGCCGGTAAAACCTATCTCCCGGGTTGGATGGCCGTCCCGCGCGATTTCATCGAGGTAGCTGCGTGCTTCAATACGGCTGAGATAAGCAAGACGCTCGTTCTTCGGGCTGGATTCGATGTAACAGTTTCTGCATTCAATATTGCAGAGCGAGCCCGTGTTCAGCCACAGGGTCTCCAGCCCTTCTAGCTCAACAGTCGCTCTCGGTTGACCATCTGCGGTTACCTGGGGATCCCTGAATTTCTGCTTGGACAGATGCGGCAACCCATCACGTTCCTCCTGCGGCCACAATGCGGCCGCGAAAGCGGGCCCTCGTGATTTTGAAGCCGAAAGATACGGCCACGAGATTGTGCCCTCGCGAAACGGGACACCCCTCTCCCGGACCTCGGTCGCAGGCAAAACATCGCAATTCGGCCAAAGCCCGGTGTCAAGGGCGATTGCATATTCGTTCGGCAAACCGGCCGTCCACATTTTGTCAGCGGCCACGGCATGATCATAGCTGATGGCGCGATGTTGAATTTCGAGCCCATGCTCCATCGGCGTGATGATGCTGAACCAGATTCGTGCCGTTCCATCGTTCGCTGGCATCCCCACTGCGCCGGAATTGTGCCACAGCCGGCCCGCAACGGACTGGGAAAACGGCACGCCGCAGTGCCCTCCTATGACGCCGTCCACCCCGGCGCGGTCCAATTGGGAGACCTTAATCTTTGCGCTCGTCGATGCGAATATGAATTGATTGATCTGCTCCATACCGCCGTGCACGACCGCCAGTCGCGCCCCACCAATTTGAAGATCGATACGCTGGGGCAGCGTGGCCATCCAATTGCGCGATTCAGGTGAAATCTGTCGATCAGCGTGCGCAAACCAGGCGGCGGAAAGTCGCTGGCAGGCACTGCCTTCTGGAAAGCCACAACCGCAGTCCGCCTTCGCGGCAGCGAGGCTTTCTTCGCAATTTCCCATCACAACGTGATCGGCAGCACCGCGCACTAATTGGACACACGCTTCGGCATCGGCTCCGTACGCGACGATATCACCTGTGCAGATGCGATGGCTTGCACGTATGCCAAGTCGATCGATGTGTTGAAACAGAGCGACGGTTGCTTCGAGGTTGCTGTAACAACCGCCAAAAACCGCGATTGGGGAATTGAAGCGCATAAGCGGCTTTTCAGGTTTCATCGTATCGGCACTTCCGGCGATCTGCCCGTCATGGCTGTCACTTAAATGGCTTTGCAGCGGGTTCGGCGGTTTTTCTTTCAAAGCGCGAGCGCACCGCGAGCGCGAGAAGGGATAGAACGGAAAGCCCCACAAGTGCTGCAATAATCGTCGGCGTAAACACCGATCCGACTGAAAGATCCGAGCCTCGATCGAGAACGTCCCCAAGTCCGGCGCCTGAAAGTGAAAAAACGATGCTTCCAGGCAATATGCCGAAGAATGTCGTAAGGAGGTATGTCGGCAGGCTGACGCCGACGAAAGCCGCCACGAGATTTACGAGGAAGAACGGAAACAGGGGAATCAGGCGCATCACCAGCAGATAGGACCAGGCATTCCTGCGAATGCCCGCGACAAGTTGAGGCTGCTGCTCGCCGATTTTAGCCAACGCCTGTTCGCCGAATAGCGTCCGCGCAAACAAGAAAACGATCGCTGCACCAGTCGTTGCCCCGATCGAGATGAGCGCGGTCCCGAATACGGGACCGAAGAGAAAGCCGCCGGTCAACGAAAGCAGAGCACCACCAGGAAAAGACAATGCGGTCGCCGCAATATAGATTGCAACATATCCAATCACCGCGAGAACCGTGTTGGCCGCAACCCACTCCGTCAGGCAGCCATGATACTCGCGCAAGGTATCAAGTGAAATGAGTTGCCCGATCGGTGAAACGCGCACCGCAAGGAGTCCTGCAACCGCCACGACTCCAATCCAGAATTTGTAGCTTCGCAAAAAGCCAGCAGTCATTGATACAAACCTGGACCTGTCTCGATAGCGCTTTTGATGATCCGATCCCGGCGTGGGTCTGGAAGAGCAAGCTGGTCGCTTTTACAGTCGCGATCAAAGGCTGTCGTCAACAAAAGCGCCCTCTCAGGCAGGATTAAATTCCGAAACCGAGAGCACTCTTCACGCTGTGTCAGCCACTGGTTTTGCTTCAGCTTTGAGTCGGGCCTCCGAATATCGGGACCGTACCCCGTTTAGACATGCGCAATCGAGGTCCAATTATGAAATTATTGTGATTGGCAACGGTTCGCGCAGCTATGTGGTGGGAAATAATAGCTGCCGTCATGACCGCTTCGGGTTTGGTGTCGCTATCCGCCCCGTTCGTGTCGCTATCTGTATCGTTCAGCTTCTAAAAGTCGAAGGCACCAGGGCCCTTTTGCAAATGACACGCATTAACTCGAGTGACGGTACGAGCAGGCACCCCAATTGGAGGACAGATTTTAAGTTTTCTCTGAGATCATACAGCCTTGTAGCCCAACGCCTCAATTTGCTCATGATAATCCGGGACACCCACCTTCGCTCAGATCGAACGTTGCGCCTTACCTTCACAGCCCCCTGTCGCAAAACTCAGAGCGTCTCAGAGCAGAGCCGGCGAGGATGGTATGTATGAAGATTGAGGTGCCGCGGGAGGGTTGCCCCCTTGAGCCCCGCCCGCTCGGCGGTGGCGTGTCCATGCCAATGACAACGGTGCTCACTGCCTTGAAAGCGTCGTTCGGCGCCGAGTATTTTGCAAAACTTTACTCCGCACTCTAGGGCGCTGGAATGAACTTGCCGCGACTGACGAATAACCTGCAACGCAGCCTCGTGCTGCTATCGTCCGCGGGAGCCATGATGTTGACGGTCGGTTGCTCGGCGATCGACCAGGCTTCCCAGTCTGACCAACCCGCTCGTTCTGACGGAGAGTTCCGGTCGGCTGAAGGAAAGGAGTGTCTCGATTGGTTTCGTAAGCTTGACGAAGCCATCGACCGGGCGGGAGTCCGTGACGCCGAGGCCTATCGCGTTCCAGGGTATCCCTATCTCCGCGTCAACCGTTTCTTGGCGTCGTTTCGGCAACAAGCTTCCAACGACCCGACCGCTTTTTCTGCATGGCAGAAACGCCTAAGGGCACTCGACGAGCGCTCCCGTAGTTACGAAATAAGTAATCTGCCTCAAGGCCAGCTCGCGACGCTTGAAGTCAGCAGCCGGCCGGAGGTGACGGGGCGCACAAATCAATGCGCCGGTTCACTTGCGACGCTCGATGCAGCCTCCGTTTCGCGGAGGCACCTCTTGACAGAACGCGCGCACGTGCCGGACGACTATGACGAACTGAAGCGGACCGTCGGAGTATACCCCGTCGTCAGCATGGCATTCTTCGAATTTGCCAAGAAGTGGCAAAACGAGTCCGCCGGCACGTTCCAGCAGACGGCGGCAGGCACCTTCGAACAAAAGAACATCGTTCGGTATCGACCTCCGGACAATGCCCTACCGGCCCAGCGTATCGCCTCGATTCTTTCAAATGCGAAGACGGATGCGCTCGGTATCCCCGAGATCGGCGACCGCGAAAGGGAGACCCTGTTTGCGACGTTTGCACCTGTCTTCGAGATCGATACTACCGGTGATTACGATCGTTTCGGGCCGTTGCGATGGGGCGCCGGCGAAACACCCGAAGTAGATGTTTCGCGCCCTACCGTGTACCGCCGCCTTGCATACACGCGCTACGGCGGGCGTTCGCTGATGCAGCTGGTTTACATGATCTGGTTTACGGAGCGCCCGCAGAACAACTCATTGGATCCACTGTCGGGCAAGCTCGACGGAATCGCCTTTCGGGTTACTTTGAATCCGTCCGGCCGCCCGCTCGTTTATGACTCCATTCATCTTTGCGGCTGCTACCACATGTTCTTTCCGACACCAGCCGTGAGCCCCATTCCTTCACCAGATCCGAACGTCGAATGGGCGTTTGTGCCACGAACGTTACCGGTGATCGAGGCGCCACAGCGCGTTGTCGTTCGCATGACAACCAGAAGCCACTATCTGATCGACGTCCATCCGGACGCTGGTGGCGATGGCACGAACTACGCGATGGCGAATGACAGTGAGTTGCGAACGATTCCGACCGCCGATGGTACACGAAGCGCTTTCGGACCGACTGGCATTGTGCCCGGCACCGATCGCGGCGAGCGGTTGGTCACATGGCCACTCGGCATTGAAAGTGCCGGCGCCATGCGGGAGTGGGGTCGACATGCCACCGCACTTGTTGGACGGCGTCAATTCGACGATGCGGATCTGATCGAGCGGCGCTTCCAGATTTCGCCATCCGGCGGATAAAGGTGACGGGTTCCTGGTAACGCCTGCCACTGGCACCGAACCGACAAGGTCCGTTATTCAAAGTTCTACACCGAGCAGAAAGGTGTTTCTAATGACTCCCATCTTGCGCCGCTCGTTACTCGGCGGGGCTTTGGCATTTACGGCCAACACAATCGCATCGCGATCGGGAATATCGGCTCCGGCCGCACAACTTTGGCAAAAGTGGTCGGCGAACGATCCAGCCTCTCGGGTCGTCATCGATCATCAAGCGTGGGGAATATTCCTGCACCGCTATCTCGTCGAAGAGCCGGACGGCATCTACCGGCTGCGCTACAGCGAAGTATCCGCAACCGATAAGCAGGCGTTAGATGCGTATCTGGAAACGCTGTCTAATATTCAGGTGCAGTCGTTGAAGCCGACGGAGCAATTTGCCTATTGGATCAATCTTTACAATGCGCTCACAGTCAAGACTGTTCTCGAGCACTATCCGGTAAAGTCAATTCGCGAGATTTCGCTCGGCGGCTCACTTATTCCGAGCTTCATCACCGGCGGAACGGGGCCGTGGCAGGCAAAGTTGATTCAAATCGAAGGAGAGTCGGTTGCCCTCGATGACATAGAGCATCGGATCCTGCGACCGCTATTTAAGGACAATCGAATCCATTATGCGGTCAACTGCGCCTCGATTGGGTGCCCTACACTAGTGCCGAGCCCCTTCACCGCAGCGAGCTTGCAAGCCATGCTCGATCGCAGCGCGCGCCTTTACGTGAATCACCCCCGCGCGGTCCGCGCTGACGCCAACGGCCTTACGGTCTCATCGATATACAAGTGGTATCAGGAGGATTTTGGCGGCAACTGGCAAGGTGTTCTGGCTCATCTTCGCCGATACGCAAATCCTGCCACGACGCAAATGCTTGCGCCTTTTTCAACCATTCACGCCGACACCTACGACTGGCAATTGAACGACGCCGCGACCGATTCAAAAACCATGCCCGAGCGGGGATAACCACTGCTATCGAGACTATGGACGAACATTGGAGAACCTGAGAGCGCTATTGTTGGTATTTTTGATGGTAGTGTTTTAGGCGAGGCCACCGAAATCATTCATAATCAACGTATTACCTCTGCAATCAGGTGCCGGCGCCCTCAGGATTCGTAACAAAATATTAGACGGCGATCTCCGCCTGTCATTCTCGATGGGCCTGGTAACGCTGAACGCAGCCGGACCATTTATCGGTCGGCTCCGCGTTCCCCAGAAAAGACGGATCCGTCCCGGTGGTTAGACCGGGACGGTCAGTGAGCTATAACAAAAGTGGTTGCGGGGACAGGATTTGACCCCGTAAGCATATTCAGCCACGTCGGTTGATTGACACGACGCGTCCACTCCCCTGCTCGTTCTGAGCGCAAAACTTTGCCCACTCCAACATCAGCAGCCGGCGTTTTTCGAACAGGTCACCACGCCGATAAGCCGCCTCGACCTTGTTGTCTATTACATGGGCCAGCGCCATCTCGACGACTTCGCTTGGGTGATTCGTACTCTCGGCAGCCCAATCGCGGAACGTCGAGCGGAAGCCGTGGGCAGTAAGAGTCCGTCCGGAGACTTCAGGCCGGATTGCAGAGTTTTCTGAGCATGAGGCGGATTGAGGCGAGGCGCAACAACGCGAGCGCTTTTCGGTTGAGATTCTCCCAATCCTTGGCGAGCCTTCGGCAGCGATTGAGCCACGCAATAGTGCGCTCGACCAACGCCTGTACAATGTTGCCAAGAGCC
>Ga0208080_1001096_pt1 | contig 13471 bp, 12 predicted proteins | sample NGESurdeep092012_3_FD_184476 | JGI IMG/M metagenome (GOLD analysis project Ga0208080, IMG submission 184476) | Arctic peat soil microbial communities from Barrow, Alaska - NGEE Surface sample 210-3 deep-092012 (SPAdes) | ecosystem: Environmental > Terrestrial > Soil > Wetlands > Peat ...
GCTTCGACCCCATCCAAGCCGCCTAGGATCACCCACCGCTGCTTCACTCACCGCTATTTTCGACGCAGGATCACCCACCGCTGCTTCACTCACCGCTATTTTCGACGCAGGCGTAGGCGAGACGGTGCAGCGCGGTGGCCAGCACCCGAGCGCCGAGCGCGCACGCCTCGTCCGGCGTGTACTCCGCAGCCGAGTGCGACCGCCCGTCGACGCTGGGGACGAAGAGCATGGCGCTCGGCAGGTGCCGTGCGAAGAGCTGGCTGTCGTGCCCGGCGCCGCTGGGCATGTGCCGCCAGGACGCTTCGCAGGTCTCGGCCGCCTCGGCGAGCACCTGCTGCAGCCGTGGGTCGGTGGGTGCGGGCGCCTCGCGCTTGATCATCTCGGTGTCGAGCCCGAGGCCCTCGGCCTGCGCGACCTCGTCGCACCGTGCCCGCAGCTCGGTGACCATGGCGGCGAGCTCGGCGTCGTCCGGGTGACGCATGTCGACCGAAAAGGTCACCTGCTGGGGGACGATGTTGGCACCGCCGGGACGCACCTGCCACATACCGATCGTGGCCACCGCAGGGCGGCCCCGTCGCTGCGCGACCGCGGCGATCTCCAACGCCATCCGGGCCGCCCCCTGGAGCGCGTCGCGGCGGGCGTCCATGGGGGTGGTGCCCGCGTGGTCGGCGCGGCCCGTGACCGTCACCGTCTGCCAGCACAGCGCGGTGATGCCCGTCACCACCCCGATGTCGGTGCCCGCCTCGTACAGCACCGGGCCCTGCTCGATGTGCAGCTCGAGGAATGCGTCGATCTCGTGACGGACGCTCTCGCGGTAGCGGGCGGGGTCCAGGCCGACCTCGCGCATGGCCTGGGCCAGCGTGACGCCCTCCTCGTCGCGAAGGCCGTTGAAGTCCGTGCCGCCGACGAGCCCGAGGATGGCCCGGCTCCCGAAGTAGCTGGCGTGGAAGCGGCTGCCTTCCTCCTCGCAGAGCGCGACCACCTCGAGAGACCGGGCGGGCGTGCCCGCCTGCGCGCGCAGGGCGGCGAGCGCGGCGAGGCCGGTGAGGACGCCCAGCGCTCCGTCGTACTTGCCGCCGAGACGCACGGTGTCGATGTGCGAGCCTGTCAGGATGGTCCGGCGGTCGTCGCGCCCGACCAGCCGTCCGAACAGGTTGCCCACCGAGTCGTGGCGGACCTCGAGCCCTGCGTCGCGCATCCAGTCGGCCAGCAGGTCGCGCGCCTGCACCCACGCCTCGCTGTACTGCGGCCGGAGCAGCCCGCCTCCCGGCTGCTCACCGCGGCTGCCCAGCTCGGTGACGTAACGGCCCATGGTCGCCGCGTCGATCATCACTGGGCAGGTGCCGGTGCCACCCACTAGCGCACTCCCTCGATCGCGACGCCACCCCCGTACGCCGGGTCGCCGCCCGCCGTGACGTCGTTGCGATAGACGACGCCCTCCTTGGCCACGAAGGCAACCTGGCGCATGGCGCCGATGTCCTGGGTCGGGTCGCCGGCGACGAGAATGAGGTCGGCGAGTTTGCCGACCTCGACGGTGCCGACGCTGTCGAGGACGTCGAGGTTCTCCGCCGCGTTCCGCGTCGCGGCGAGGATCGCCTGCATCGGGGACAGTCCATACTCCACCATCAGCCCCATCTCCAACGCGAGATCCTCGTGCCGGTTGAACGGCGTCCCCGCGTCGGTCCCCGCAGCGATCTTCATGCCGGAGTCGACGGCCGCCTTGAAGCTCTCCCGCTGCTTTCCGGCCTCCTGCTCAGCCTTGCGCACCACCCAGTCCGGGATGCCACCGGCGACGCCGTTCGCGGTGATCTGGCTGATCGCCAGCAGTGTGGGGACGAGGAAGGCGCCCTTGGCGACGGCCAGGTCCAGTGCCTCGTCGTCGAGGTAGAAGCCGTGCTCGATGGAGTCGATCCCGGCGCGGAGCGCGTTCTTGATGCCCGCGTTCCCGATCGCGTGCGTCGCCACCCGCCGGCCGGCGTTGTGCGCCTCCTGGGCGACGACGTCGAGCTCCTCCGGCAGCAGCGCCGTCTGCGTCGGCGTCACGCCAGGCGTAAGAACCCCACCGGTTGCCATCACCTTGATGAAGTGGGCGCCCTCCTTGATCTCGGTCCGGGTTGCCCGTCGGATCGCGTCCGGGCCGTCGGCCTCCCGGCCGATGAAGTGCCCGTGGCCCCCGGTCATGGTGATGACGCGACCGGCCACCTTCATCCGGGGTCCCGGGATGAACCCTTGCTCGATCGCCTTGGCCAGCTCGATGGCGATGCCGCTCGCCGCGCCGCAGTCGCGCACCGTCGTGACCCCGGACTCCAGCGTCAGCAGGGCCCCGCGTGCACCGCGCAGCGTCGCGATCGGGATGCTGTCCTCGCGCACCTGGGCGAAGAGGTCGGCGGCCCCGTCGTTGCACAGATGGACGTGGCAGTTGATGAGACCCGGGAGCAGTGTGTGGCCCGTACCGTCCACGACTGCCTGGTCGGCGACAGCCGGAGCCTGGCCGGTCGAGCCGACCCACGCGATGCGTCGTCCGTCGACGACCACTGCTTGGTCGGCGACCGGCACCCGGCCGGTGCCGTCCAACAGCGTCACGTTCCGGATCATGAAACTCGTCGTGCTCATACCATCTCCCAGCAGTAGTCCGGTCGTTGTGGGTCCGTCGTCACAGCGCAGGACCTGCCTGCAGTGCGGCGACGAAGTCGATGACGTGGCGGAGGTAGAGGTCGTTCTCCTCCGCGAAGGTCATGTGCCCGCTGTGCTCGAAGATGACATGGGTGGCGTCGGGCAGCGCCTCGGTGATGACCACCGACTGGCTGACAGGGGTCACCCAGTCGTGCCGGCCGGACAGCACGAGCGAGGGCGCTCTGACAGAGGGCAGTTGGTCACGTATGTCGAAACCCGGGATTTGGGTCGCCATCATGTAGTTCGCCACGTCGACCCGTCCGCGCATCCGGTCCAGCATCTCGTCGAGCGCCTCGGGGTCGGGGTCGTGGAAGTAGAGCGGCAGGCAAACCCGCCACCACTCGTCGAACTCCTGCTGCGAGCCGATCCGACCCTCGAAGAGCGCGGTCAGGACCTCTTTCTGCTCAGGCGAGGCCATCCGGTCGGCCATCTCCTGGGCCTCGTCCCAGAACTGCGCGCTCGGCGCGGTCGACGACAGCACAAGTCCGCGTATGGCGTGGGGGTGCCGGATCGCGCAGACCTGCGCGACCATGCCGCCGAACGAGTGGCCCAGCACCACGACCGGGCCGAGACCCAGGTGACAGCGCAGCCCCTCGACGTCGTCGGCCATCTGCTCGATCGTGTATGTGCTCTCGTCGGCGTCGTCGGAGCGCCCGTTCCCGCGGTGGTCGACGTAGACGAGCTGGGCGTGCTGCGAAAGCGGCGACAGCCACGGCTTGAAGTTGGAGTGGTCGCAGCCAGGTCCGCCGTGCAGCACGAAGACGACCGGCTGCTCGCTGAGCACGCCGCCCTGTGCGACGTACCCGCTGCCCTCGACGTCGAAGAACAGACTGCAGCCATTGACGTTCGCGTACATCGATCAGCCTTCCGTGCCGGCTACTTGACGAACTCTTGGAAGCCCGCGATGCGTTCCCCGGCAAAGTGGCAAGCGGCCAGGTGTCCGTTCTCCTTCTCCTGCAGGGGAGGCTCTAGCTCGGCGCAGATCCGCTGCGCGAGCGGGCAGCGCAGCCGGAACCGGCACCCGGACGGCGGGTCAATCGGGCTGGGCAGGTCGCCCTTGAGGATGGCCCGGGCCCGCTGGCCGGGCACCGGCTTTGGGATCGCGGACAGCAGCGCCTGGGTATACGGGTGCAGGGGGTTCTTGTAGAGGTCCGCGGTGGGCGCGATCTCCACGATCTTGCCTAGGTACATCACGGCGACCCGGTCGGAGATGTAGCCCACCACCGCCAGGTCGTGTGCGATGAACAGGTAGGTCAGGTCGAAGTCACGCTTGAGCTCGGCCAGCAGGTTGAGCACCTGCGACTGGATCGAGACGTCGAGGGCCGAGACGGGCTCGTCGGCGACCAGGAACTTGGGCCGCAGCACCAGCGCGCGCGCGATGCCGATGCGCTGGCGCTGTCCGCCGGAGAACTCTGCCGGCCGGCGACCCATGACCGACGGGCTCAGACCCATCCGCTCGAGCATGTCAGCAACCACGCGGTGCCGCTCGGCACGGTCGCCGATCCCGTGGATCGCCAGGCCCTCCCCCACGAGCTGTTCCACGGTCATCCGCGGGTCGAGGGAGCCCATCGGGTCCTGGAAGATGACCTGCACCTCCTTGCGGTGGTCCTTGAGTTGCGCCCGGGACAGCCGCGACACGTTCTTGCCGTCGAACCAGATCTCGCCGTCGGTCGGCTCGACCAGCCCCAACGCGGTGCGACCCAGCGTCGACTTGCCACAGCCGGTCTCGCCGACCATGCCGAGGGTCTCGCCGCGGCGGACAGTAAGGTCGACACCGTCCACCGCCTTGAGCAGCGGCCGTCGCCTGCCGAGCCGGGGTCGGCCCACCGGGTAGTACTTCTTGACCCCGACGACGCGCAGCAGGTCAGACATCGGCCAGCCCTGCCGTGGGAAGCGTTGTCAGGGACCGGGGGCCGGACTCGCACAGCCAGCAGGCCGCGGACTGGCCCGAGGACAGGTCGACCATCGGTGGGTACTCCGCACATAGGTCGAAGGAGTAATCGCAGCGCGGCGCGAACCGACACCCGCTGGGCCAGTGTGCGCCACCAGGCACCATGCCCCTGATGACGCTGAGCGGGTGCTGGGTGTGGGTCATGCCGAGCACGGGGATCGAGCGCAGTAGCGCCTCGGTGTATGGGTGCTGCGGGTGACCGTAGATCTCAGCCGCCGAGCCCTCCTCCACCACCCGCCCGCCATACGCCACGGCGACGCGGTCAGCGGTCTCGGCCACCACGCCGAGATCGTGGGTAATGTGCAGCAGCGACATGCCGAACTCGTCCTGCAGACGCTCCAGCAGCTCCATGATCTGGGCCTGCACGGTGACGTCAAGCGCGGTCGTTGGCTCGTCGGCGATGAGCAGCTTAGGTCGGCAGACGATCGCCATAGCGATGACGACGCGCTGGCGCATGCCGCCGGACATCTCGTGCGGGTAGTTGCCCATCCGCTCCTTCGGCGACGGCATGCCGACCAGCGCGAGCGCCTCCTCGGCCTGCGCCCTCGCCGCTTTGCGGGAGACGTCCTGGTGCAGCCGCACCGCCTCGACGATCTGTGCACCAACCGTCTGCACGGGGTTCAGCGAGCTCATCGGCTCCTGGAACACCATTGCAATGTCGTTGCCCCGGATGCGTTCCATCTGCTTCTCGGAGAGGCCCAGCAGGTCGTTGCCCTCGAACGTGATGCGGCTGCCCTCCTGGATCCGGCCGGGCGGGTCGATCAGCCGCATCAGCGCGAGGCCGGTCACGCTCTTGCCACATCCGGACTCACCGACGAGGCACACGGTCTCGCCCCTGCGGATGGTGAGGTTCATCCCGTCGACGGCCCGCACCACCTCGGTGGGAGTGTCGAACCACACCCGCAGGTCCTCGACCTGCAGCAGCACCGACGGGTCGCTCGCGGTCATCGGGCGCCGTCCTCGGGCAGCAGGATCTGCTTGAGGCCCAAGCCGAACAGGTTGAAGCCGACGACGGCAAGCAGGATCATCAGGCCCGGCATCATCGCAACGCCCCCGTTGAGCGCCATGTAGCTCTGTGCCTCGGCGAGCATTGTGCCCCAGTCAGCCGTCGGCGGCTGGGCACCCAGACCCAGGAAGCTCAGGGCCGACGTCTGGCTGATCATCCACCCGACGTTCACGAACAGCACCGAGAGCACCAGCGGCAGCACGTTCGGCAGCACGTGCCGCAGCAGGATCCAGGTCCGCGAGGCACCAAGCGCCGTCGCCGCCACCACGAACTCGTACTCCCGGACGCGCAGCGTCTCGCCACGGATGACCCGTGCCAGGAACGGCACGTTCGCGATAGCGATCGCGAGCAGCGCATGGAACACCGAAGGGCCAGCGAAGGCCACGATGAGGATCGCCAGCAGGATGAACGGGAAGCTCATCAGGACGTCGAGCACACGCATGATGACCGAGTCGACGGGGCCACGGAGGAACCCGGCCACCATCCCGAGTAGCACCCCGAAGACCGCCGACAGAATCGCGGCGGAGAAGCCGGCCAGCAACGTGATGCGGCCGCCGTACAGCAGGCGACTGAGCTGGTCACGCCCGAGCATGTCGGTGCCGAGGAGGTGGTCCGGTGCGCCCAGCGGCAGCAGCGGGCTCCCCGAGCCGAGGGCGTTGGGGTCGGCCGGCGCCAACAGCGGCGCGAGCACGCTCAGCAGCGCCAGGACTACGACCAGGGTGCCGCCAACCAGCAGGTAGTTGTTCGGGCGTCTGCCGCGTTTCCCGCGTGCCGTCGAAGCGTCGATGCCGGCGGCGGTGCCGAGCGGGACACCGCCGCTGACGACGACTGGATCAGCCATGGTGGGCCACCCTCGGGTCGAGTAACGGATAGAGCAGGTCGATCGTGAGGTTCACCAGTACGAAGAGGACCGCGAGGACCAGGCTCGCGCCCAGCACCGCCGGGTAGTCGCGGGCGACGGTGGACTCGACCAGCAGCTTGCCGATGCCGGGCCAGTTGAACACGTTCTCTACCAGGACACCGCCGCCGACGACGTACGTGACCTCCAGGGCGAGCGTCGTCCCCACCGACATCCACGTGTTGCGCAGCGCGTGGCCGAGGGTGGCTCGCCGCCGGGAGCAGCCCTTTGCCCGGGCGGTCCGGACGTACAGCTTGCCCATCTCCTCGATCAAAGCCACCCGAGTCACCTGCGCGACGACGGCGGCCGGGGCGACGGCCAGGGTCAGCACCGGGAGCACCATGTGCCGGGCTGTGTCGGCAGCGCTGGTCGTCAGGCCGGCCGACTGCATGCCGCTGACCGGGAACATGCCGAGCTCCAGGCCGGCGTAGAGGATCAGCAACAGTCCCAGCCAGAACGCCGGCATCGAGAGGCCAGTGAAGGCGGCCGTGCTGAGCAGGGCGTCGACCCACTCGCCGCGCCGCAGGCCGCCGACGATGCCGGCGCCAACGCCGACGATCGTCGCGAGGATGAAGGCGGGTACGGCGAGGAGCAGCGTGTTCGTGAACCGGCTGAAGACAAGGCTCCACACGTCCTCGCGGTAGCTCACGGAGTAGCCGAGTTGACCGTGCAGAAGGCTGTTGAGCCAGGACAGGTACTGCAGCGGTAGAGGGCGGTCCAGGCCCAACTCGGTCCGCAGGGCGGCCAGCCTCTCGGTCGAGGCGGTGGGTCCGAGCAGCACGGTGGCCGTGTCACCTGGCGCGAGGTGCAGCGCGACGAAGATGACGACCGACACACTCAGGAGGACCGGGATGACGAGCAGGCTGCGCCGCACCATAACGAGGAAGATCCCTTCCTTATCTAGTTGTCGTTCAGGCCCGTGTCGGCCCGGTGAGCGACGGCGTCGCTCACCGGGCCAAGCACGCTGTCTCAGCCGACGGTGACGTCCTTAAGTTCCGTGAGCAGGAACGGCATCGCCTTGTTGAGCTTGAGGCCCTGCACGTTCTTGCTGTGGGCGAACACGGCCTTGCCGTGGTCGATGAAGATCCACGGCGCGTCCTGGTTGACCAGCAGCGACGCCTTCTCATAGAGGGCCATCCGTGTGGCCTGGTCCTTCTCGGTGAGGGCGTCCGCGACCGCCTTGTCGACCTCGGGGTTGCTGTAGAAGCCGGTGTTGAAGCCGGGCGGCCACGAGCCCTTGGTCAGCAGGGGCCCGAAGAACAGCGAGGGGTCGACCGCCGTGTTCATCCACGACATCTCCCACATGTCCATCCCGGACTTCTGCGCGCCGGCGCCTATCTTGCTCAGAAACGTGCCCCAGTCGAACTCCTGGATCTTCACCGTGATTCCGACCGCGGCGAGGTACCCCTGCACCGCCGTACCCATGGACACCGGCTCCTGCATGCCGGAGCCGGACGTGGTCACCATCAGGTTCACGGAGAAACCGTTGGGGTAGCCCGCCTGCCGTAGCAGGTCCTTGGCCTTCGCCGGGTCGTACTTGTACGCCTCGGCGCCCTTGGCGTAGCCCGGCTGCCCCTCGCCGTTCGGCTGGTTGGCGGCCACCGCGGTGCCGTACAGCAGGCCCTTGACGATGGCGTCACGGTCGATCGCGTAGTTCATCGCCTGGCGGACCTTGACGTTGTTCAGCGGCGGTTTGGAGGCGTTGAGACCGATCCACCACGTGTGCGGTCCGGTGGCCGAGGCCACCGTGAAGCCTTCCTTCTCGAGCTTGGGCACGCTGGCCGACTGCGGGCTGATCGACAGGCCGACGGTGCCCGCCTCCAGGTTGGTGACGCGCTGACTCGCGTCGGCCACCGGCACCCAGGAGATCTGCTGCAGCGTCGGCTTCGTGCCCCAGTAGTGCGGGTTGGGCTTCAGCACCAACTGCGTGCCACGCTGCCAGCGGGCGAGCATGAACGGGCCGCTGCCACCACCCTCCTGGGCGAAGTTCTTCCCAACCTTCTGCGCCGCCACCGAGTTCACGATCTCGGCCGTGGGCGTGGTGAGGGTCTGCAGGAAGCCACCGTTGGGCGACGAGAGCTGGAACTCCGCGGTGTGGTCGCCGACGGCCTTGACGCTCGACACCGAACCGAAGAAGAACTTCCCGAACGGGTACGGGCCGAACTCGGCGCCGGGTGCCTTGTCCTGCAGCATCCGGTTGAAGGAGTAGGCCACGTCCTTGGCGGTGAGCGGCGTGCCGTCGGAGAACTTCACGTCGCTGCGCAGCGTGAAGGTGTACTTCAGGCCGTCCGCGGACTTATCCCACTTCGTGGCCAGCGACGGCACCAGGTTGCCGCCGGCGTCCCACTTGACGAGGGTGTCGTACATCTGCACGAGCACGTTCATCGTGTTGATGTCGGTCACCTGGCCGGGGTCGAGGCTGGTGGAGTCGGCCTCGTAGGCGATGGTGAGCTGGTTGGGGGTCGATTTGGCCTGGGCATTCGACTTGTTCCCCGAGGCCGAGCTGCAGCCGGTCAATGCGACGGCAACAGCGAGGAACGCGGCGATGAGACCAGCTGCCCGGTTAGCGTGCTTCATCTTGAAGGAGTCCTAACTCTCGTGAGCGCTGGAAGTTGAATGTGCCTTCGGGATGGTCGAGCGTGGGAAGCATCTCGAGCAGCGGCACCAAGCCGACCCGGGCCACGTCGTACACTCGCTGCAGCTCGGCGACAGGGTCGGGATGCTCATCGACCCGTAGGTCGAGCGCGGGGTACTCCTCAGTGCTGTACACCTTCACCGCCGCCGACTGCCGACCGCGCTTGTCGCCGCCGACCGCCTGACCCGCCGCGAGCGCGGCAAGGAGACGTTCCACGAGAGGCCGCGAGTCGTCGGACTCGAAGCTCTCCTTCATCGCCTCCAGCGTCTCGACGCCGACCAGCATGTTGCCGGCGATGGCGTAGTTGGGACCCGTCAGGTCACCACGCCAGGTGTCACAGTCACCGCCGGTGAAGGCCGCGCTGCCGCCGTGGGAGTCGACGATCCCGAGCTGGCGGTACTCGATACCGGCGTCCCGGCTCTTGAGGTGCGCGAGGGTCTCCTCTGCGGTGTGACCCTCCGCCAGGTACTCCAGCCCCCAGATACCGAGGTAAGGGTTCACGAAGGACTGGCTCGCGATGGCGCCGACGTTGCTCCGGACGAAGGGGCAGAGCATGCCCACCGCCGGGACCTTCGTCGAGACCGCCACGCCGAGCTCACCGGTGCGATGACAACGGGCGGTGATGGAGAACGTGTTGTACTTCAGCATCTTCAACTCCGTACCTAGGGGACCGGGGATGTGAGGTGGTCAGACGCGACCGCTGCGTCGCGGCGCAGCGCGCGGACGGCGAGCTCGGCGTGCATCTGCGCACCGAGACGCAGGACGCCGTCGTCGAACCGCGCTCGCGAACTGTGGTTGTTCTCCGCAGTGAGGTAGTCCGGCGCAGAGCTGGCGCCGAGCATCAGGTAGCAGCCCGGCACTGCGGCCAGCACGCGGGAGAAGTCCTCCGCGCCGGCGAGCGGGAACTGCATCGGCTCGTAGTGCTCGTCGCCGAAGACGTCGGCCACGGTGTTGGCCACGAACTGCGCATGTGCCGCGTCGTTGACGGTGACCGGATACTCCGTGACCGCGACAGCGTCGACCTCGAGCCCGTATGCGGCCGCCACCCTCTCGCACAGATGCACCGCCTCGCTGCGGATCCGCTCGCGAGCGCGCTCGGAGAACGTGCGGATCGTCGCCTCGAAGGTCGCCTCGTCCGGGATGACGTTGCGCTTGGTGCCTGCGTGGAACGAGCCCACGGTGATCACGACGGGGTCGAACACGTCGAACCGCCGCGTGACCAGCGTCTGCAGGTCGCCGACCATCTGGGCGGCGATCGCGATCGGGTCGCGCGCAAGGTGCGGGGCGGATCCGTGGCCGCCCGACCCGCGCACGGTCACGTGCAGGCCGTCGCTCGCAGCCATCAACGTCCCGGGCCGCGTCGTGAAGACGCCGAGCGGGATGCCCGAGGACATCACGTGCATGCCGTACGCCGAGGACACCCGCTGACCGGCGGCGTCCAACACACCCTCCGCCAGCATGTGGCCCGCTCCGTCCCAGCCCTCCTCGCCCGGCTGGAACATGAACACGACGTCGCCCACGAGGCTGTCTCGATGGGCCGCGAGGAGCCGTGCGGCGCCAACGAGCATCGCGGTGTGCAGGTCGTGGCCGCAGGCGTGCATGGCGCCGTCGACCGTGCTCGCAAAATCCTCGCCGGTCGCCTCGGCGACGGGCAGCGCGTCCATGTCGGCGCGGAGCAGGACCGCGGGCCCCGGCGTCGAGCCGCGCAGCACGGCGGTCACCGACGACAGCGCCGTACCGAGGCTGATCTCCAGTCCCAACCCGTCCAGTGCCGCCAGCACCGTCTCCTGGGTCTCGGGGAGGTGCAGCCCCAGCTCGGGCCGACGGTGCAACCGGTGCCGGAGCTCCGCCAACTCCGGCACCATCTCGCGTGCGTCGTCGCGCAACGCCACGTTGTGTCCCACGGCCACCTGCCTAGTTTCATGTCCGGATCGCGAGAAGATCAACTTTCTCTGTTGGCCGCGGACGCTACATTTGCGACTATGTAGTGCTAGGAAAATAGACTGAATCTGTCAGGAAAGGGGCAACTTCCGATGAAAAACGTCACTCTCGACGAGAGCGACTTGGCGCTGATCGAGGCCCTGCAGGTGGCGCCGCGAGCCCCGTGGTCGGCGCTGAGCAAGGCAGTCGGCGTCACGCCGGCAACCGCGGTACGGCGGTGGCAGCGGCTGCTCGACGACGGTGCTGCGTGGGTCACCGGCACCCCCGGGCCGGGCGTCTGGGACGCGTCGTGCGTGGCTTACATCGACATCACCTGCGAGCCGGCGGCCAAGGTGGCGGTGGCCGAGCATCTGGCGGCGGACCCGCACGCGCTCTCGGTCGACCTGACCTCGGGCGGGTCCGACCTGTTCGTGACGGTCGCGACTCCCGACCTGCGCAGCCTGGCGCGCTACCTGCTCGAGCGCCTCGATCGGATGCCCGGCATCACCGCCTCGCGCGCCCGCATCGCCACCCGGCTCTACACCGAGGGCTCGTCCTGGCGGCTCGGTGCGCTCTCCCCCGACCGGTTGGCGACCCTGCAGCGGTGGCGGACCGGCGGGCTCGGCGAGACCGGCTCCTTTGTCAGCCCCGGCGACCGCGACATCCTCGTCAACCTCGGCCTGGACGGGCGGGCGTCGTACGTCGCTCTGGCCGAGGCCGCCGGCGTCAGCACCGCGACGGCGCGACGCCGCACCGACCGGCTGATCGAGTCCGGTGCGGTGCTGCTGCGCACCGAGATGGCCGCCCCGCTCGCCGGCTGGCCGGTGTCGGTGATCCTGTCGGGACACGCGCCCGCCGCGCGGCTCGACGAGGTCGCCCGGACGCTGGGGCGCCTCCGACCGGTCCGGCTCTGCGCGACGCTCGCGGGCACGCCGAGCCTGATCGTCGTGGCCTGGCTGCGTACCGTGGACGAGGTGCACCGCTTCGAGCTGTCGCTCGCGCGAGGCGTCGCGGACCTAGAGATCATCGAGCGGCGCGTCGTGCTGCGCACCGTCAAGCGCATGGGCCGGGTACTCGCCGACGACGGGCGGGCGGTCGGCATGGTGCCGATGGACGTGTGGCGCGACCCGGTCGGGGGCGTCGCCCCCGACCGGGTCGCGACTAGATCGCATGAACCAGCGCCACGTGTCAGTTCTTGCCGCTGGGATACGGTCAATCGCCGCTGAGACCACGGCTAGACCGTCCCACCATGGGAACGCAAGCAGCCGGCCTCAGACATCCGCGCACGCAGCCTCGGAAGCTGGCTGTCGCTGGATCGCACCCGCCGTCCACCACCCGACCATCACTTACGTGCCGGTAAGTGATGGTCGGGTGGTCCACGACGCAGCGTCTGGGGGTCTCTACTTGCGGGCGAGTACCCGTACTCCGTCCGGTCGTGCTTCGCCGTTCGGTGAGACGTGCCGGTAGAGGGTCTGCCGGGAGATCCCGAGCTCCTTGCAGAGCTCGGCGACCTTCGTGTCGGGCTTGCCCATCGAGGCCATCGCGAGTCGGACCTTCGCGGGCGTCATTGTGAATGGCCGGCCCCCGGTCCGTCCTCGGGCGCGTGCCGAGGCGAGGCCCGCGATCGTGCGTTCGGAGATCAGTTCGCGCTCGAACTCAGCGAGGGCGGCGAAGATGCCGAAGACGAGTTTGCCCGCCGCGGTGGTGGTGTCGATCGTCGCGCCCTGACCGGTGAGGACCTTCAGGCCGATGCCGCGGGCAGTGAGGTCGTAAACGGTGTTGACCAGGTGGTGCAGGTCCCGGCCAAGCCGGTCCAGTTTCCAGACCACGACCGTGTCACCGGTGCGAAGCGACTTCAGGCACGCGGCCAGGCCAGGGCGGTCATCGCGCCGACCGGACGCCCGGTCTTCGTAGAGGCGTTCGTCGTCGACGCCGGCCTCGACGAGGGCGTCTCGTTGCGGATCGGTGGTCTGGGACCCGTCTGCCTTCGAGACACGCATGTAGCCGACGAGCATCGTCGCTTCCTCCTGTCACTTATACGGCCGAATATGTGACACCCCAGATGTGCTCCGCGTGTGACCTTCAGCGGTAAGTGGCATGGTTTCTTCAGCGTTATGTGGCGCGATCGGTCGGGTGCGTGGGGTCGGCCGTTCTCGTAAGGGGATCCCGCTACGGAACGACGAAAATCAGGTTTGTTCCAGGTCGGCGCAGCCTCCGCGCGTGCCCGTAGACCGTTCCTCTTACGAGATAGCCTGACTGGGCGCACTTCGGTCTTGAGAGGTCGGGGTTGACTACCTCGCCGAATCGGCATTGGTAGGGCCACTACATGGGCGTCGATGGTTCTGTTGCTTTGCGGTACTTCGCCGTGGCCAGTCATCGGCCCACGGT
>Ga0208080_1001104_pt1 | contig 13422 bp, 10 predicted proteins | sample NGESurdeep092012_3_FD_184476 | JGI IMG/M metagenome (GOLD analysis project Ga0208080, IMG submission 184476) | Arctic peat soil microbial communities from Barrow, Alaska - NGEE Surface sample 210-3 deep-092012 (SPAdes) | ecosystem: Environmental > Terrestrial > Soil > Wetlands > Peat ...
GCCGCTCTTGCTCATGATGCCGCCGGCGGTGGCGACCGCGAACACCACCGCGATCAGGAAGCGCTGCGCCAGCCGATAGACGAATTCGCGCTCGCGCGCGGCCGCGATCAGATAGGCGCCGGTTCCCCAGCCGCCGACAAAGCCGGCGGCGCCGATCGCCCACCAAGCCAGCGCCGAGACGAGTTGCTGCGTGTTGCCAGCGGCAGCGTCGCGCAGCACGGAGTCGAGCCCGATGCCGAACACGGTGAGCGCGATGTGCACGACGAGCGCCGCGAACACGCCGCAGGCGATGGCAGCGGCATAGTGCAGTCGGCGGAGCGCGTCGGTGTCCATCGTTGCGGGTCCGAAATGGCGGCGGCGGCGGTATTGCGCCGCCGCCGCAGGATAGCCTATTGCCGTTCGCGCGCGAACCGCTGGCTGGTTTTATACGGCACCGCTAGTGCGGGCGGCCTTCAACAATTCTTTGAATTCGCGCTCCAGCGCATTGAGCGCGGCGCGGCGCGCGGGCGTTATCAAACTCTGCTGGTTGTTATCGTCTTGAGGTGTACGCGGTTCGGACTGGATTGATCGATAGTCGACCGTGTCCAAGCGCATCGTTTCCCCCATTGCCGCGTCGAATTGGGCCAATGCCTATCTGAGTCGACCGGCCAGCAACTATTTGTGGATAAGCCGGCCCTCCGAATTGGTTGCAGCTGTTGCATTTTGGCGACAACCCGCGTGGCAATAGGCCGAAATCGGCCAGGCCACTGATGTTTATCGATGAGGCGTCAAATCCCGGCCAGCTCGCGCATGATCCGGCAAAGCGCGGCCTGGCCCTCGAAGCCGATGCCGGGGCGATCCGACAAGGTGATCGCGCCATTCTCAATGCGCGCGTCATCGGCGAAACCGCCGAAATCGCCAAACACGCCCGGATATGACTCCGCGCCGCCGAGACCGAAGCCGGCGGCGATCGCCAGCGACATCTGGTTACCGCCATGCGGGAACAGCGAGCGGCGCTGCCAGCCGCGGCGCGCCAGCATGTCGATCGTCCGCGCATATTGTCCGATGCCGTAAGCCTGCGGCGGATCGATCTGGATCACGTCGCGGTCGGCGCGGAAACCGCCAAAGCGCACCAGGTTCTCGACGTCCTGGGTCGAGTAGAGATTCTCGCCGGTCGCCAGCGGCGCCTCGTAGACGCCTGCAAGCTCGGCGAACAGCGCGAAGTCGAGCGGATCGCAGGGCTCCTCGAACCAGCGCAGCTTGAACGGTGCCAGCGCCTTGGCGTAGCGCAACGCCTCCGCGCGCTCGAATTTGCAATTGGCGTCGACCGCGAGATGCTCGCCCGCGCCGACGACCTTCAGCACCGCTTCCAGCCGGCGCACGTCGTCCTCGAGCGGCAGGCCGCCGACCTTCATCTTCACCAAGGTGTAGCCGGCGTCGAGATGCCGGCGCATCTCGTCCTGCAGGTCTTTGATGGTCTGCCCCGGCCAGTACCAGCCGCCGCCGACATAGCAGAACACTTTGTCGGGCACTTTCCCGTCGTTGAAGCGCTCCGCCAGCAGCCGGTGCAGCGGCTTGTCCGCGATCTTGGCGACCGCGTCCCACACCGCCACCTCGATGGTACCGATGGCAATTGAGCGTTCGGAATGGCCGCCGGCCTTTTCCCGCCGCATCATGCAGGCGAAGATCTTCGCCGGATCGAGATTGCCGCCGCTCGCGTCGATGAGCGATTCCGGCTCGGCAGCGAAAATGCGCGGGATAAAGCGCGCACGCATGGGCGCACCGCAGGCATAGCGGCCGGTGGAATTGAAGGCGAAGCCGCAGACCGGCTTGCCGCCGTGCACGACATCGGTGATCACGGCGACCACCGACGTCGTCATCTCGGTGAAGTCGAAGCTCGAATTGGCGAGCTTCGACTTGAGCGGGATCGCCGTCTCGCGGATGTCGACGATGCGCATCTAGCGCATGACCAGGAAAAGCGGGAACCGGTTTTCGGAAAAGGTCATGCGCACCACTTTAAACGGAGCGGCGATCATTCACTGAATCTGCGGAATCTTGGCGTCCCGGATCACTGTGCCCCACTTCGCAACCTCGGACTTGATGTAGGCGGTGAACTCCTCCGGCTTGTTCGCCACCACGTCAAAGCCGAGCTGGGCGCATCTCTCCTTCACGTCCGGCAGCGCCATCACCTTGACGATTTCACGGTTGAGCAGGTCGACGATCTCCTTCGGCGTTCCGGCTGGCACTAGGACGCCCTGCATCGTCTCCGATTCCTGACCCGTGATGCCGGCTTCCGCCAAGGTCGGCACGTCCGGCAGTGCCGACGAGCGTTTGGCGGAAGTGACAGCCAGCCCGCGCAGCTTGCCACCCTGCACCTGCGGCGCGGCCGGCGGCAGCGCGGAGAAGGCGACCGGCGTGTGGCCGCCGACGGCCGACTGGATCGCGGGACCGGCGCCGCCGAACGGCACGCTGGTAGCGTCGAGCTTGAGCGAAAGCTTGAATAGTTCGGCGGCAAGTTGCGGCGTCGTGCCGATGCCGGGATTGGCGATGGGATATTTGCCGGGATTCTTAATGATGAGATCGACAAGTTCCTTCACCGTCTTGGCAGGAATGTCGGGATTGACGACCAGGATATTCGGCGAGGCCGCGGCGAGCGTGATCGGCGCGAAGTCCTTGAACGCATCGTACGGAATTTTGGCATAGAGGCTCGGATTGACCACGAAGCTCGAGCTCGCCACCAGGATGGTGTAGCCGTCGGGCGCGGATTTCGCGACCTGCACCATGCCGAGATTGCCGCCGGCGCCGGGATGATTCTCGACGTAGAATTGCTGCTTCAGGCTTTCCGACAACTTCTGCGCGATCAGCCGCGCCATCACGTCAGTGGGTCCGGCGGGCGCGAACGGCACCACGACCTTGACCGGCTTGTCAGGATAGCCGGCGGCCGAGGCCGGCACGATGCCGGCAGCGCCCGTAAACAGCGCGGCCAGCGCGCCGAGAATCCGAAGTGTCCTGGTCATCTTATAGTTCCTCCACGTGTTGTGCCGACTTTTAAGAGCTGCCGGTCGGATTTCAGTATTGGCGTTTCGAATTTGCTGAGTCCATATCGAGACGTCGTGTGTTGAAGCGCGCGATGTTAATCTGAGAACCCGTTCGCCGGGAGCGCGGTCGTCGTGACTCAGGACCGCAGGCCGAGAATGGCTCTTGCCTCCTTCGGCGTTGCAAGCTCGCCGCCCATGTCGTCGAGGATGCGAACCGCCTTCTCGCATAGTGCGGCATTGCTCGGCGCCAGCTCGCCCTTGCTAATGTAGACGGTGTCTTCCAGGCCGACCCGGATATGGCCGCCGAGGAACCAGGCCTGCGCGAGCATCGGAAATTCCCAGCGGCCAATCGCGAAGGCCGCCCACATCGCGTCCTTGGGCAACAGCGATTGCGCATACATCAAGGTTTGCGGGGTCGAGATGAAGCCGTAACGCACGCCCATCACGATCTGAAACAGCGGCGGGCGCTGCAACACCCCCTGTTCGAGCAGCGCGTTAGCGAGCTGGATGTCGCCACTATCGAACACCTCGAGTTCCGGCTTGCTGCCGGCTTTCTGGATTTCGTTCGCCATGATCGTCACGTTGTCCGGCGTGTTGATCACCGCGGCGCTGCCCGACCACATGGTGTTGAGGTCGAGCGTGGCGATGTCGGGCTTGAGCGCGACGATGTGCTCGACGCGCCGCAGCGGATGTACGATCGAGGTGCCCGGGCCTGCGATCTTCGGATCGTCCTTGCTGGGAACGAAGCGGCCGCCCGGCCCGGTAGTCAGGTTGATGATCAGTTCAGAATTCTTGTCGCGGATGCGGTTCACCACCTCGCGATAATGCTCGAGCGCCATGCTCGGCCGCCCGTCGGGGTGACGCACATGGATGTGCGCGACCACTGCGCCGACCTTGGCCGATTCCAGACACGCTGTCGCGATCTGCTCGGGTGTGCAGGGCAGGCCGGGATGCTGCTGCACCGTGGTCAGATTGCCGGTGACCGCCACCGTCAGGATCGTCTTGTTGCTCTTGCCGGCCATATCCGCTGCTTCCCTTCGGTATGCGCGTTTGACTTTAAACAAACGACTGTTTACATTACTGCTTCTCTCAAATCGGCGGTGGCTCGTCAAGCGTGCGCAAGATTGTGGCGGTTAAGACGACTGCATTGAAGCCTGGCGCCGGCAACCGCCGAACGCGCGCGGCAGAGCCGGCGCGCGGCAAGGCCGCAAGCGCGGCCGGCCGCACGGCGCCAGCGGGGCGCGCACGCAAGCCGGTTGCGTCGTCGTCGGCGCCCTCGGTACGCGAGCGCATCCTGCATGTCGCCGAGTGCCTGTTCGCCGAACACGGCATGGAGGGCGTGGGCCTGCGCGCGATCACCGCCGAGGCCAAGGTCAATCTCGCCTCGATCGCCTACCATTTCGGCTCGAAAAACGGCCTGCTGGAGGCGGTGTTCGCGCAACGCGCCGCGCCGATCGCGCAGGAGCGGCTGCGCCTGCTAGCGCGCTGCTTCGAGGAAACAAAAACGCCCACGCTGGAACAAATCCTGGACGCGTTCCTGCGTCCGGCGCTGACGCTGGGCGTGCAGCCGCAGTTCGGCGGCCCGGCTTTCGTCAAGCTGCGGGCGCGGCTCGGCACCGAGCCGGAAACGACGGCGCGAAAGATTCTGTCGAAGGCGTTCGATCAATCGAGCCGAAAATTCATCGATGCGATCGCCAAGGCGCTGCCGCAGCAGCCGCGCGCCGAGATCGAGTGGCGCTACCATTTCATGCTCGGTGTGATGTTCTACACCATGGCCAATAGCGGACGCATTCAGTCGCTGACCAATGGGCGCTGCGACCCGGGCGACGTCAAGCGCGCCCTGCATCACATGATTCCATTCCTGGCGGCAGGCTTTCGCTCTGCGCCAGTATCCCGCCCCGCCAAATAACAAGCAGCAAGAGGAAATTCCTGATGCCGGCCCGAAAAATCACGCGCCAGGACCTGCGCGACGCCGCTGAGAAGTACAAGAATTGGGGCAAATGGGGTTCCGACGACGAGATCGGCACGCTCAACTACACGAGCCCTGACGACATCATCGCCGCGACCAAGCTGGTCAAGAAGGGCAAGGTGATCTCACTCGCGCTCAACTTCGACCACACGGGGCCGCAGGGCGCCAAAAGCAAATATCCGTCGATGGGGCGCACCAATCCGATTCACACCATGCTGCGCACCGGCACCGACGCCTATTCCGGCGTGCTCGACAAACGCGGCATCCGTGCCGCCGACGACATGGTGGTGATGCCGCTGCAATGCGGCACGCAATGGGACGGGCTCGGCCACGTGTTCTATGAGAACTCAATGTGGAACGGCTATGACTGCCGCGAGGTGACGAGTGCCGGGGCGCAGAAGTGCGGCATCGAGAAGACCAAGAACAAAATGGTCGGCCGCGGCGTGCTGCTCGATGTTGCGCGTTTCAAAGGCTTGGACTCGCTTGAGGACGGTTACGGCATGACCTGCGCCGATCTCGACGACACCGCCAAGAAGCAGGGCGTCGCGCTCAAACGCGGCGATTACGTGATTGTGCGCACTGGCCAAATGGAGCGCTGTCAGAAGGCGGGAAGCTGGGACGGCTATCCGGGCGGCGACGCGCCGGGCTTTGCGTTCGAGACGTTGGAATGGATCAAGCGCACGGAGTTGGCGGCGCTTGCCAGCGACACCTGGGGCTGCGAAGTGCGCCCCAACGAAAGTGAAGAAGGTATCAACCAGCCCTGGCACTGGATTACAATTCCGATCATGGGTATGACCATGGGCGAAATATTCAACCTCAAGGAACTCGCGGACGACTGCGCCGCGGACAAAGTCTACGAATTCATGTTCGTGGCGGCTGCGATTCCGATCACCGGCGCGGTCGGTTCGCCGACCAATCCGCTGGCGATCAAGTAGCCGGCAATCACGGAGCGCGCGTCATGCCGAAACAGTTTGCGGTCACGCGCTCCGACGCCGAATGGCGCAAAGTGCTCACGCCGGAGCAATACGAGATCATGCGCGAGCACGGCACCGAATCCTCCGGAAGCTGCGCGCTCAATTTCGAGAAACGTCATGGCACCTTCGTCTGCGCTGGTTGTGACCAGCCGCTATTCGTGTCGAAGAAGAAATTCGAGAGCGGCACCGGTTGGCCGAGCTTCAACGATCCGGTCGAAGGGACGGTCGAGACCAGCGAAGACGAGAGCTACGGAATGGCGCGTACCGAGGTGCATTGCAGCCGCTGCGGAAGCCATCTCGGCCATGTCTTTCCCGACGGGCCGCCGCCGACGCATCTGCGCTATTGCATCAATGGCGTGGCGATGAACTTCAAGCCGGGCTGACGTCCGCGCTTATTTTCCCAGTTTTTGAAAGGAATAAACCATGGCTACAGTGGGCCACAACACCAAGCGCGTAGGCGCCGAAGTCCTCGCCGACATGCTGGCGGGCTATGGCGTCACCCATGTCTTCATGGTGCCGGCGGTGCTGCGACGCACCTTCGCCGAGATGGAGCGGCGCACCAAGATCGCGCGCGTGCACTGCCACGGCGAGAAATCCGCCGCCTACATGGCCGACGGCTATGCGCGCGCTTCCGGCAAGCCCGGCATCTGCATGGCGCAGGTGATCGGCGCGCTCAATCTCGCCGCCGGCTTGCGCGATGCTTATCTGGCGCACTCGCCGGTGATTGCCTTCACCGGCGGGCGCGATCCGAAAACCAAATTCCGGAAAGTCTATCAGGAAGCGGACGACGTGCCGGCATTCGAGCCAGTGACCAAGTTCAACGCCACCATCGACGACGTGTCGCGCATTCCCGACATGCTGCGGCAGGCGTTTCGTGTCGCCACCTCGGGAGCGCCCGGTCCCGTTCACCTGCAATTCCGCGGCAACGAGGGCCAGGTGGACGTTGAGGAAGCCGAGATGGAGGCGCTGGTGGAGGCGCAGTTTGCCTGCGTGCCACCGTTCCGCCCGGAGCCGGAAGCCGCGCATGTGAAGGCCGCGCTCGATCTGCTGCAAGGCGCGACGCGACCGATTATCATCGCCGGCGGCGGCGTGCGCGCCTCCGGCGCGGGCCGTGAGTTGGTTGCGCTGGCGGAAGCCTTGCAGATTCCGGTCGCCACCTCGCTCAACGGCAAGGACTGCATGCCAGGTACACACCCGTTGTCGGTCGGCGTGGTCGGCAGCTATTCGCGCGAGAGCGCCAACCGCGCAGTCAACCGCGCCGATCTCATCTGCTTCGTCGGCAGCGAGACCGGCGGCATGACCACGCACTTCTGGACGGTGCCCGAGATCGGCACCCCGGCGATCCAGATCGACATCGAATCGGAGTCGCTCGGCCGCAATTATCCGCTTGCTGCGAGCGTTCTGGGTGACGCCAGGACCGTGCTCGCCCGCATGCTGGCGCAAGCGGACAAATCGAGCGCGAAGAAGCGTGAAGCCTGGGTCAAGGAAATTTCCACGCTGCGCAGCGAGTGGACCGCGAAATATAAGTCGATGCTGGAATCCGATGCGGTGCCGATCCATCCGGCGCGCATCTGCCACGAACTCACCCAGCACGTGCCGGATAACGGCATCGTGGTGGTCGATACCGGGCATGCCGGCATGTGGATGGGCGGCATGTACGATGTGCGTAAACCGACCCAGAGCTACATGCGCAGCGCCGGGCATCTCGGCTGGGCGTTCCCTGCCGGTATCGGCGCCAAGGCGGCGTGCCCGGAGCGACCGGTGGTGGTGTTCACCGGCGATGCTGGCTTCTGGTATCACATCGCCGAAATCGAAACGGCCGTGCGCTGGAACATCAATTCGGTGACGGTCATCAACAACAACGGTGGTGGCAACCAGTCGAAACGCGGCTTTGACCGCGCCTATGGCGGCGAGCCGACCGACAAGTCGCGCGAATTGTGGACCTATAATCCGATGAATTTCGCGCGGCTCGCCGAGGACATGGGCGCGCTCGGCATTCGCGTGGAACGCGCAAGCGACATCGCGCCTGCGCTGCAGCGCGCGCTGGCCGCGAACCGTCCGGCGGTGATCGACGTCGCCACCGACATCGAAGCGCTGGCGCCGACCGCGGTGTCCTAGCGCATGATGCCGAAAAGTGTGGACCGGTATTCGGCAAAGATCCTTATGCGAGAAATTGCACGCAGGTTGGTAACCGGCAGGGAACGAAATGGTTTCCCTGCCAAAACCAGAATCTACGGTGCGTCGCGTTCGGCCGAATTTCGCATTTGAAAAATCACTAATCAATGCGAGATATCCCTCTGCAGGACCCTCGTGGCCAACAGCAGCGAAGTGTCGACAGGAGAAGGTGTCACTCGGAACTCAAGGTCCCTAGAGAGGTTGAGCATCCGCGTCTGATCGGCAGGAAAGACGAGCATTGCATGGCGGATTCCCTGCGTCGCGATCGTGCGCAGGAGTGTCTCCAATAGTTGCGTCGCCAGGCCCTTTTCCCGCAGGTCGCGGCGTATGATGACCGCGCATTCTGAACTTTCGAAGTTGGGATCCGCGATCGAACGCGCAAGCCCCGCCATTCTCCTACCTTCCCAGGCGATCAGCGTCATCTCCCGGTCGTAGTCGATCTGACTTAAGCGTGCCGCGGTCTCGTGGGTACGATCGCGTAGCGGCGAGAAGAATGCATGCCAGAGGTCGTGCGTGTCAATTTCATCGGCGAAGCCACGCAGTGCCGGTTCGTCTTCCGGCTTGATCGGACGCACACGATAGGACTGCCCTTCAAGCGTGCGGATCCCGGTCTCTAACTGCTGAGGGTAGGGCCGGATGGCTAGCAGCGATTGGGCCGGAGCAGTGGTCGCACGCACGCGAATCCGACAGTCGACCGCGATCACGCCCTGTGGGTCGCAGAGCAGCGGGTTGATATCGACCTCTGTGATTTCAGGGTGGTCGGCTACAATCTGGCTCACTTTAATGAGCGCGTTCACGACGCCGTCGATATCTGCTGCCGGCCGATCGCGATACCCCTTGAGCAACGCGGCAATGCGCGTACGTTCGATCTGCGCGCGCGCAAGCGATGTGTTGAGCGGCGGCAGTTCGAGCGATTTGTCGCCCAAGATTTCGACCGCAGTTCCGCCTTGTCCAAACAGGATTATTGGCCCAAAGGTCGGATCAGTCGAGACGCCAGCGATCAGCTCATAGGCGCCGGGCCGGTAAATCATCTCCTGGACGATGAACCCCTCAAGTCGCGCCTGCGGCAGCGCGCGCGACACCCTTTCGCTCATTTGCAGGGCGGCGGATTCGACCTCGGCGGGAGTGGCGAGATTCAAAGCCACGCCGCCAACGTCGGATTTATGGATGACGTCACGCGAGCGAATTTTCAGCGCCACCGGAGCTTTGATCCGAGCTGCAAACTGTGCAGCTGATTTTGCATCGGGCGCGGCTTCAGTGCGTGCGAACGGAATACTATAGCAGGCCAGAAATGCGGCGACCTCGGCTGGATCTAGCCATTCGCGTTGGTCACGGAGCGCGTTGCGAATGGTCCGTTGCGCCCGCCCGATATCGATCTGTGGACTCGGCGCACAGGACGACGGGGTCTCGAGCAATAGGTCCTGGTTCTGTCGATAATGAACAAGATACATGAACGCGCGCACCGCCCGCTCCGGGGTTTCGTAATCCGGCACGCCCGCGGCAACGAGTTGAGTGCGCGCTTCCGCGACGGTCGCCGCCCCCATCCAGCATGCGAATACGTTCTTCCTGGGCACAGTGGTCGGCTGTGCCAGGACACCGATAAGCCCCTTGGCGGTTTCCGTCGATGAAACGATTGCAGTCGGACAATAGGCCACCAGCAGAGCATCGATGTTCGCGTCCTCCATGAGGATCGCGACTGCATTCGCATAGCGATCGGCGTCCGCGTCGCCGATGAGGTCAATCGGATTTGCGTGGCTCCAAGTCGGCGGCAGAACGGAATTGAGCTTGAATATCGTGTCGGGACTGAGCGTCGCAAGCCGGCCGCCTTCTTCGATCAGACGATCGGTGGCCAGCACGCCGGCGCCGCCACCATTGGTAACGATGGCAAGCCGGTTGCCGCGTTGCGGCGACATGCGAGCCACCGTTGCGGCCGCATCGAACAGCTCTTCGACCTCGTTGACGCGCAGCATCCCCGCACGCCGGAAGGCTGCTTCATACACAACGTCGGCTCCCGCCAGCGCGCCGGTGTGCGACGTCGCGGCGCGCGCACCCTCTTCCGCCCGGCCGCCTTTAACAACAATGACCGGTTTAATACGGGCGGCACGCCGCGCGGCCGACATAAATTTGCGCGCGTGAGTGACCGCTTCAGCATAGATTAGGATCGCGTGCGTTGCCTCATCGAGCGCGAAGTAATCGAGCAGGTCGCCGAAATCAACGTCGCTCATGTCGCCCATCGAGACGATGGCTGAAAAGCCGACCTCGCGCGGCAGCGCCCAATCCAGCACCGTTGTTGCCATGGCACCCGACTGCGTGAGGAATGCGATATTGCCGGACAGCATGGCAGCCGGTGCAAACGTCGCATTAAGCCCGATACCCGGCACGGCAATTCCGAGGCAATTAGGGCCGACGATGCGTAAGAGATGCGGTTGCGCGGCCGTGAGGAGCTGCGTGGTGCGTTCCTTGCCGGCTGCAACTTCGCCTTCGGCAAAGCCTGCCGTAAGAACGACCGCGGCACGCGTGCCGCGGCTTCCAAGTTCTGCGACCAGCGAAGGAACGGTGTCGGGCGGGGTCGCGATGACGGCTAGATCAGGTGTGACCGGCAGGCTCGCCACGTCCTTATAAGCCATGATCCCGTGGATTGCCGCCGCTCTTGGATTAACCGGGATGATGGGACCGCTGAAGCCGGCGCGCAGCAAATTCGTCATCAACGCGGAGCCGACGGAGTTGGGCTTATCCGAGGCGCCAATGACCGCGATCGATTTCGGTCGAAACATCTTGTCGAGATTGCGAATGGACATCCCAGCTGCTCAATCAGACATTTCTTGATGGTGCAATATTAAACGTTGGCCGTCGAAGTTCTCTTCCCGCTCGCATCGGCCATAAAAGCTGTTCGGAGAACTATCGAAGCATGGAACGTTGGGGCTGCGGGAGCTCATTTATCGCGATCACGACGAATTTTTTATATGCGCAATTGTTTAGCCCCGCTGATTGATCCAGATCATATTACGTCATAATGCCCGCAAGCTGGCCTGGTGAAGTCAGCTTTCCCCGATCTCGCGCAGGATTTCCGCGGTGTGCTCGCCGAGGCGGGGCGAGGGGTGTTCGGATGCGGCCTTCCAGCCATCCATCACGATCGGCGTGCGCACGCCGGGTATCGTGCCGGCCTTGGCGACAGCGCTCGGCAGGTCGAGCTTCATGCCGCGGTAGATCACTTGCGCATCATTGAACACCTGCTCGAGATCGTTGATCGGGCCGGCCGGCACCTGCATGTCCTCGAGCTTGGCGAGCAGGTCATCGCGGCGCATGCGTGAGGTGAGCGCGGACAGCTTGCCGATCAATTCTTCGCGATGCTTCAGCCGTCCGACATTGTCCTTGTAAGCCGGGTTCTGTGCGAGCTCAGGTGCGCCCAGCACCGTGCAGAATTTGACGTACTGTTTGTCGTTGCCGGTGGCGACGATGACGTGACCGTCGGCGACCGGGAAGACCTGGTAGGGAACGATATTGGCGTGCGCATTGCCGATGCGCTTGGGCACCTTGCCGGACACCAGGTAGTTCAGCGCCTGGTTCGATAGCACGCCGACGGTTGAATCGACCAGCGCGGTATCGACATGGCTGCCCTTGCCGGTCTTCTCGCGTTCCGCCAGCGCGGCCAGGATGCCAACCACGGAATAGACGCCGGTAAAGATGTCGGACACTGGAATGCCGATGCGGGTCGGCTCGCCGTCCGCCATGCCGGTCAGATCCATGATGCCGCCCATGCCCTGCGCCATCAGATCGTAGCCGGCGCGCTTGGCGTAGGGGCCGTCCTGGCCGAAGCCGGTCACCGAGCAATAAATCAGCCGCGGATTCTCCGGCGCGAGGCTCTTGTAGTCTAGGCCGAATTTGGCGAGCCCGCCGACCTTGAAGTTCTCGATCAACACGTCCGAGCGCGCCGCCAGCTTGCGCACGATGCGCCGGCCGTCGTCGCTCTCGAAGTCGGTCTCGATCGAGCGCTTGCCGCGATTGGCGGCGTGGAAATAGGCGGAGCCGATATGCTTGCCGTCGGCGCCTTCCACGAACGGCGGGCCCCAGCTGCGGGTGTCGTCGCCGGTGCCTTTGCGCTCGACCTTGATAACGTCGGCGCCGAGGTCGGCCAGCAATTGTCCCGCCCAAGGCCCGGCCAGAATGCGAGCAAGTTCGAGGACGCGGAGACCTGACAGCGGCTTAGCCATGCGAAAAGTCCTCAAAATACCTGCGGCAAGAGGTCGCCAGGTGAAAATCTTACGCGGTTGTGTGGCTTGCCAAGGGAGTTTTGTCTATACTTCCAGTGCAAACCTAGTATCGCAAAGCTGGGGGCTGCCTTAGCGATATAAGGCAATAACTAACTCGAGGGAGGATAATCCATGCCTATTAATCGACGTAACGTCATCGCGGGCGCCTTAGCCGCGCCGGCCATCATTTCGTTCAGCCGGCTTGGGTTCGCCGCGCAGACCTTGAAGATTTCTCACCAATTCCCCGGCGGCACCATCGACCAGGGCGATTTCCGCGACCGGCTCTGCCGCAGGTTTGCCGCCGAGCTTGAGAAGCGCACCAATGGCGCGCTCGTGATTCAGGTTTATCCGAATTCATCGCTGATGAAGACGGTCGCTCAGTTCTCGGCGCTGCGCAAAGGCGCCCTCGATCTCAGCCTCTATCCGATCTCCTATGCCGGGGGAGAATTTGCCGAGCTCAATATTGGACTGATGCCGGGACTGGTCAGTTCTTACAAGCAAGGCGCGGCCTGGAAATCTTCACCTATCGGTCAGAAGTTCAGCGCCTTCCTGGCGGAAAAAGGCGTCATTATCGTCGCCTGGATCTGGCAGGCGGGCGGCCTTGCGAGCCGCGGCGCTGCAATCGTCAACCCCGAAGACTGCAAGGGTTTAAAAATCCGCGGCGGCAGCCGCGAGATGGACATGGTGCTGCAGGCGGCGGGCGCCACCACGCTGTCAATTCCTTCAAACGAAATCTATGCCGCCATGCAGACCGGTGCCTGCGATGCCGCGCTCACATCCTCCACCAGCTTGATTTCATTCCGTCTCGAAGAGGTCGCCAAGAGCCTCACCACCGGTCGCGGCAAGTCCTATTGGTTCATGCTTGAACCCTTGATCATGTCCAAGCAGATTTTTGACGCTCTCCCCAAGGATCAGCAGGACGCGATCATGAAGCTTGGCGCCGAATTGGAAAAGTTCGGCACCGACGAAGCGATGGCGGATGACAAGGCCGTGGCCGAGGTCTATGCCAAAAAGGGTGCCAAGGTTGCCGATCTCGA
>Ga0208080_1001109_pt1 | contig 13399 bp, 12 predicted proteins | sample NGESurdeep092012_3_FD_184476 | JGI IMG/M metagenome (GOLD analysis project Ga0208080, IMG submission 184476) | Arctic peat soil microbial communities from Barrow, Alaska - NGEE Surface sample 210-3 deep-092012 (SPAdes) | ecosystem: Environmental > Terrestrial > Soil > Wetlands > Peat ...
GGGTCGGCGTAGGGAAGATCGTTCACAGTCGTGACGCTAGTCCGGCGCCGGTCTCGGATCGCCCCAGCTGCCGTCGCAGCTCGCTGACGAGCGTGTCAAGGCTGTTCGCAACGCGGTCGCTGGCCTCGACGAGCGCGGCGGCGGTCTCGACGCCACCGGCGCTCTGCGGGTCGCGCTCGAGGCGGTCGGCCAGGCGAACCTGCACCTGGCGCAGCCTCGGCGCAGGTCCAGGTGAGGCACCCATGCGTACTGCCCGCTCGCATCGCTGCAGAACGTAGATGCACGTACTCAGGAGCTCATCGAGCTCGACCAGGCCGCCTGTCTCGCGCAGGGCGACCCGCAACGACTCGATCGTCAGCATCGCGTGGACAAATCGATGGGTGTGGGCCAGCACCGCCTCGCCGAGGTCGACCTGGACCTGCCCGTCGACGGGCTCGGAGCGAGCGCGGGCGAGCGAGGCTTGAGCGTTCGTGCGTGCGCGCCGCGATGCGGCACGAGCCTTCTGCAGCCGCTCGGGACTCCAAGCCAGGTCCGCGACGGCCTGCGTGTAGACACGGTATGCGTCGAGCAGGTCGCCCAGGCGCGCGCCCACGAACCGCCGTTCCCATACCGGCCACAGCAGCGCGGCGAGCAATGCGAGCGCGCCCCCGATCGCCGTGTCGACTGCGCGGGCGACGACGGTGGTGTGCGGCGCGATGCCGGCAAGTGAGAGCAGCACCACGACCACACCGGCCAAGGAGACCGCGCTCAGGCCAAGGTTGCCCGGTCCGGCGAATCGCATGCCGAAGAAGAAGACGGCAACCAGGGCGATCGAGTACCACTGGCCGCCCGGCACCCAATGCACGAGCGCCGTCGACAGCAACAGTCCGACGATCGTGCCGGCGACGCGCATCATCGAGCGCTGGAACGTGGAGCCGAAGTCCGGGCGGAGCACCACAAGGATCGTCAGCGGGATCCAGTAGCCGCGGCCGACGCCGACCGTCCGAACGATGAAGTCCGATGCTGAGACCAGGGCTGCGAGCCGGACCGCATGCCGAAGCACGGCGGAGTCGACCGTGAGGTTCGCGCGGATGATCGCCATCGGTTCACTGAGGCGCGCCGCTCGATTGACGTCACGTTGCCCGACACCACGGGCACCCTCCGTGGCGCCGGCGAACGTCGTCTCGACAGCGGCGCGCAGCTGACCCGTGAGGCTCCGCACACGGGCGGCGGCGGCGCGGCGGGTCGAAACGTTCACGGAGATCGCAGGGTCATCCAGCGCAGCGAGCACCTCGCCCGCGCGGACTCGGACCGGCTCGAGGACCGAGACGTCGACCGGCCGGGCTTGGGCCAGCGCCGCCGCGATCTCGTCGAGGAGCTCCGAGGCGGCGATCGACATCGACCGCACGGCCTCGGCGCCGGGTCGGTCATCGGATGCCAACCGGTCGGCGTACCCGCCGAGCACGAGCAGCTCGCGTCTGATCCGCTCGGCTTCGTCGAGCAGGACGCGGTACGCCTCGACGCTGGGCCCGTGATCATGGCCGAGGCCGTACAGCGTCGTCCGAACCGACGCCAGCGAGTCGCCGAGCGGAGGTCCGACATCGGTTCGCGGCGGGCGACGAGCCATCGCGGCCAGGTCACGATAGAGGCCGGCCAGCGCGAGTCGCTCAGGACGGTGTCTGGCCAGCGGCCACGCAGCGATCGCGAGGAGAGTCTGCCCGACTCCGCCGGCGAGCACGAGCAGCCCGACGTGCAGCGCGACACCGGGGCGCTCTGCTTGATGGCCGAGTATCAGCGCCGCGGCCGTCGCCGCAACGCCGACCTGAGCGGCGCTCTGACCGATCGAGAGCAGGAGTCCGGCGACGAAGGCGCTCACCAGCAGTAGGCATGCCGACGCGACCGCGTTGGCTGACAGCAGCACCGCGATGGTGCTGGTCACGGCGGCGGCCAACGCGGTGCCGCTCATGCGCAGCATCCGGAGCCGATACGGGCCGGGACGATCCGCGAACGCGGTCTGCAAGGCGCCGATCGTGGCGGCCAGGCCGAGGGACGCGTTGCCCGCCAGCGCCCCGATGGCCAGGGGAAGCCCGACTCCGAGCGCGTTGCGGGCCGCGACGACCGGGTCCGACTGTGTGCGGTCCAGGCGAGCAGCGGTCGCGAGCAGCTGAAGCAGCACCGACCGGCGCGTGGACGACCCGGTCGTGCGTGCTTGCGCGCTCACGTGCACAACCTCAGCTTCGCTCAGCCGGATGCGGCGAGCTGACCACACGCTCCGTCGATCTCGCGCCCTCGGGTGTCGCGGACGGTCACCGCCACCCCGTGCTCCTCGAGCCGGCGGACGAACTCCCGCTCGACCGGCTTCGGCGACGCGTCCCACTCCGACCCCGGAGTCGGGTTGAGCGGGATCAAGTTGACGTGCGTGAGGCGGTGACCGAGCAGTTCGCCGAGCAGATCGGCGCGCCAAGGCTGGTCGTTGATGTCTCTGATCATGGCGTACTCGATGGAGTACCGGCGGCCGGTGCGCGCGGCGTAGGCGTCCGCGGCGGCCAACACGTCGGCGACCTTCCATCGGGTGTTCACCGGAACGAGCGTGTCGCGCAGCTCGTCGTCGGGCGCGTGAAGCGAGACCGCCAACGTGACGTTGAGGCCTTCGTCGGCGAGCTTCACGATCGCCGGCACCAGACCGACCGTCGACACGGTGACCGAGCGTTGCGACAGGCCGAGGCCCGACGGCGCGGGGTCGATGAGCCGATGCAGGGCAGCAACGACGCGCGAGTAGTTCGCCAGCGGTTCGCCCATGCCCATGAACACGACGTTGGACAGTCGTCCCGGTCCACCGGACAGTTCGCCACGCTGCACGGCTCGCGCGGCGGCGGCGACCTGCTCGACGATCTCGGCCGTGGACAGGTTGCGCTTGAGGCCACCCTGGCCGGTGGCGCAGAACGGGCACGCCATGCCGCAGCCCGCCTGGCTCGATACGCAGACGGTGATGCGCTCGGCGCGGGACCGATGCGCCGGATAGCGCATCAGCACGCTTTCGACGAGCGTTGCGTCGTGCAGTCGCCACAGCGACTTGCGGGTGGTTCCGGAGTCCGTCTCGAGGTGGCGGACCTCGGTGAGCAACTCCGGGAACAGCGCGTCGCGAAGCTGCTCGCGCACCGCGGCCGGCAGGTCGGTCATGGCATCCAGGTCGTTCTCGAGGCGTCCGAAGTAGTGCCGGCTGAGCTGGTCGGCCCGGTAACCGGGCAGGCCGAGTTCCGCGACCGCCGGCCGCCGCCCGACCTCGTCGAGATCGGCGAGATGGCGGGGAGGCAGGCCGCGCTTGGGCGCGGCGAAAACGAGCGGAAGGGAGGTCATGACCTGTCGATTGTCCCACGATGCGCGGCCTCAGCCGGATGGCGAGACGTCGCACGCTGCCCGATCGGCTCTGTCGGCCGCGAGCTGCGTCAGCTCGGCATCGGTCATGGCGAACGCGGTCAGCCAGGCCGCGTCGATCCGCACGTAGGCGATGTCGACCCCGAACGCCTCGGGCGGTTGCCCGTAGGTGGCGACGAAATGGTCGGCGACCATTTGCCGTTGCGTGCCTGGTGCGAGCCGCACGGCTGTGCCGTGGCAGAAGACCCCGAAGCCGTCGCGCGGAGTGAAGGACGCGCTGATCGCCGGACGAGCCCGCAACTGGTGCGCCTTGGGCGAACCGGCAGCGGTGGTGAAGTACCACCGGCCGTGCAGGAAGTGCCCGTCGACAGCGGACACGCGCGGTTCGCCGCGAGCGGTGACGGTCGCGATGTTGAGCACGGCCGGGCTCGACAGTTCGGTGACCAACCGCGCAGCGCCGATTCGGCGCTCCGGCATCATGATCGACTTCAGATGCTCAGAGGCGCGCTCGAAGCTTCGATCCAGCAACCGCTGCAGGGCGGCGAGCTCATCCGGCGATTCCCACATGCCCAGCAGGTTGCCATTCGCCACCGACAGCGCGGCGTCACTCGTCGCCGGGGACGATCAGGTCGGCACGTTCCTGCGGGTGCTGCGCGGCGATGTAAGCCTCTTCGGACGGTATCCAGCGCTCGTGCCAGCGGGCCGTCATCTGCGGGCCGTCACGCTCGAGCGCTCGGGCATGGCGAAGCTCTCGCGGCGTCTCGACCCAGATCCGCAGCGCCCACGTGAGCGCGACCTCCCGACGGGTGGACGACACGCCTTCGACGATCACCAGCGTCCCTGCGGCGACGTCATGCCATGGCCCGCCTTCGTCGCGACTCCAGTCCCACAGCTGATAGCGCGCTGTCCGCCCGGCCAGCAGGGGGGCCACGATCTGTGCGGCGAAACGGTCCCAATCCCACTCGTCGAAACCTGGGCCCGAGAAGTCGTCCACCGACACAACCGCGGCACCGGTCACCGCTCGGGCGAGCCTGCGCGCGAACGTCGACTTTCCCGCGCCACCTGGGCCGTCCACACCCACGAACGCCGTCTCGCCTGATCGCGTGCGCGCCAGCTCCGCGACCTCGGCGACCGCGCGGGCCTGGCTGACCCGCCGTGGCGCGCCCATTCAGACGGGAGCGAACCAGGACAGCAGTAGGTATGCCACCGCGGCGCAGGGCAGCATGGAGTCCAGGCGATCCATGATTCCGCCGTGCCCGGGCAGCAGATGCCCCATGTCCTTGATCCCGAGGTCCCGCTTGATCATCGACTCGCCGAGGTCGCCGACGGTCGCCGTGACCACGATGGCCAAGCCGAACAGCAGGCCCTTCCACCACGCCTCGTGGAAGGTGAGAGTCATGAACAGGACCCCGGCGACGGCGCAGAACACCACCGAGCCGGCGAAGCCTTCCCACGTCTTGGCCTTCGACACGATCGGCGCGAGCGGATGGCGCCCGAACAGCACGCCCGTGGCGTATCCCCCGGTGTCGCTGCAGACCACTGTGGCGATGAACGCCAACACCCGCGCCGCACCGTCGTGGTCGTGCACGGACAGGACGGCGAACCCGGCGAGCGTCGGCAGATACAGCAAGATCAGCATGGACGATCCGGCGTCGCGAGCGAAGCCATGCGCGCCGTCGGCGATGCGCCAGATCAGCACGCCGCACATGGTCAGCAGCAGGGCGACGACCAGGCCGTTCGGGCCCCTCGACCAGGCGGCCACCAGCATCGCGACGCCGCCCACCGCAATCGGAGTCAGCGACGGATGAACGCCGGCGCGGCCGAATGCTCTCGTCATCTCATAGCTACCGACTACGACAGCCAGGCCGACGAGGATCGCGAAGCTCGGCCGGTAGACGAAGAGGCTGACCAGGATCACCCCGCCGAGGCCGAGACCGACCGCGATCGCAGCAGGAAGGTTGCGCCCGGCTCGTGAAGTCGACGACTGTTCCACGGCGTCGGATCCAGGACGGGTCATCATCGGTTGCCGGCTCTAGACCTCGAGCAGTTCGACTTCCTTGGCCTTCACGACGTCGTCGATCTGCGCGGTGTACTTGCCGGTCAGCTTGTCGAGCTCACCCTCGGCGCGATGCACGTCGTCCTCGCCGACCTCGCCGTCCTTGGCCAGCCTGTCGAGTGAATCCTTGGCGTGGCGACGGATCGATCGGATCGATACCTTGCCGTCCTCACCCTTGCTCTTGGCGACCTTCACCAGCTCGCGCCGCCGCTCCTCGGTGAGCTGCGGGAAGATGACCCGAATGATCATCCCGTCGTTGGTGGGGTTGACACCGAGATCGCTGTCGCGGATGGCCTTCTCGATAGCGCCGAGTTGGGACGCGTCATACGGCTTGATGACGGCCATGCGCGCCTCAGGCACGTTCACCGAGGCCATCTGCGGGACGGGAGTCGGCGTGCCGTAGTAGTCGACGACGAGGCGGGCGAACGCGTTCGGCGTCGCGCGGCCGGTACGCAGGCCACCGAGTTCCTCTCGCGTGACGTGCACGGCCTTTTCCATCTTCTCCTCGGCATCGAAGAGAGTCTCGTCAATCATGCTCGCTCCACCAGTTGTCGCTCGCCGACCACCGCAAATCCCTTCGCGTCACAGAGTGCCTTCGCTGCCAGGGGTATCAACCGGTACTCGTCACGAGCGTGCCGATCTTCTCGCCACGGACCACGCGGGCGATGTTGCCGTCCGCGAGTTCGAAGACCACGATCGGCATGCCGTTGTTGCGGCACAGGCTGAAGGCCGTCGCGTCCGCGACATCGAGACCGCGCTGCAGCACCTCGTCGTAGCTGATTGCATCGAACTTGACCGCATCGGGAACAAGATGGGGATCGGCGTCGTAGACGCCGTCGACGCCGTTCTTGGCCAGCAGCAGCACCTCACACCCGATCTCGAGTGCTCGCTGCGCGGCCACGGTGTCGGTCGAGAAGTACGGCAAGCCCGCACCCGCGCCGAAGATGACGACCCGGCCCTTCTCGAGGTGCCGCTCGGCTCGTCGCGGGATGTAGGGCTCGGCGACCTGACCCATGGTGATCGCCGTCTGCACGCGGGTCGGAACACCCTCCTTCTCGAGGAAGTCCTGCAGCGCGAGGCAGTTCAACACCGTTCCGAGCATGCCCATGTAGTCGGCTCGGCCGCGGTCCATGCCGCGCTGGGACAGCTCAGCACCGCGGAAGAAGTTGCCGCCACCGACGACGATCGCCACCTGCGTCCCGCTGGCGACGACCTCGGCGACCTGTCGCGCGATGGACTGGACGATGTCCGGGTCGACGCCGACCTGCCCCCCGCCGAACACCTCGCCAGACAGCTTTAGTAACACCCGGTGATAGCTCGGGGTGCTCACGTGGCCGTCCCTTTCTTCGTCGGTAGTAGTCACCTGGGGACCCTATCTGCCCGGGCCCGCAGGGCGCTTTGCCGATCGCAAGCGAGGCCCGCGATCCAGCGGCGTCTAGCCCTGGCCTACCTCGAAGTGCGCGAACTTGGTGACGGTCACACCAGCCTCGTCCAGCAGCGCCTTGACGGACTTCTTGTTGTCCTGCACGGCTGCTTGCTCGAGCAGGACGTTGTTCTTGAAGTAGCCGTTGACGCTTCCCTCGATGATCTTGGTCAGCGCGGCTTCGGGCTTGCCGTCTTCGCGGGCCTTGCCCTCGGCGACGCGCTTCTCGGCCTCGATCGTCTCGGCCGGAACCTCGTCACGCGTCAGGAACCGCGGGCGCATGGCGGCAACCTGCATGGCGGCACCGCGTGCCGCGTCGAGGTCGCTACCCGTGAACTGCACGAGCACGCCCACCTGCGGCGGCAGGTCCTTTGCCTTGCGGTGCAGATAGGTTGCGACCTGACCGTCGAGTTTGACAGCCCGGCGAAGTTCGAGCTTCTCACCGATGACGGCAGCCAGACCCGAGACGTTCTCGGCGACCGTGCGGCCGTCCTTGAGCTTCTCGCCGAGCAGCGACTCGACGTCAGTGGCCGCAGAGCCGGCGAAGTGAGCCACGATATCGCCGGCCAGCGTCTGGAACTGCTCGTTCTTCGCGACGAAGTCCGTCTCGGACGCGAGTTCGATCATCGCGCCCTCCGCGGCGGCGACGAGACCGTTGGAGGCGGTTCGCTCGGCGCCGCGCTTGTCGGCCTTCGCCTCACCCTTGATGCGCAGCACCTCGAGCGCCTTCTCGAAGTCGCCATCGGCCTCGTCGAGCGCACGCTTACTGTCCATCATCCCGGCGCCCGTGGCGTCGCGAAGCTTCTTTACGTCAGCGGCGGTGAATGTCGCCATGATGTATCTCGTATCCCTTTGCGGTCGGGTGTGGTGTCAGGTGGTCGGTGCCGCCGGAGCCTCGGCCGAGCCCGTCGGCTGGAGCAGGTCGCGCTCCCACTCCGGCATCGGTTCGTCGACGGCGAGCTGACCGGAGTCGGTGTCGGGCTTCTCGTCGCGTCCGGCGTTGGCGGCCGCGGCGGCGCGGGCGACCAGGCCCTCGGCCACGGCGTCGGCGATCACCCGGGTGAGCAGCGCCGCGCTGCGGATCGCGTCGTCGTTGCCGGGGATCTTGTAGTCGACCTCGTCGGGGTCGCAGTTGGTGTCGAGGATCGCGATGACCGGGATGCCCAGCTTGCGCGCCTCGCCGACGGCGATGTGTTCCTTCTTCGTGTCGACGATCCACACCGCGCTCGGGACGCGGGTCATCTCGCGGATGCCACCCAGGGTGCGCAGGAGCTTGTCCTTCTCACGCGTGAGAATGAGCTGTTCCTTCTTGGTCGCGGCGGCCTCCCAGCCGACCTGCTCCATCGCCTCGAGCTCCTTGAGACGCTGCAGCCGCTTGAACACCGTCTGGAAGTTCGTGAGCATGCCGCCCAGCCAGCGCTGGTTGACGTAGGGCATGCCCACGCGGGTGGCCTGCTCGGCGATCGCTTCCTGGGCCTGCTTCTTCGTCCCGATGAACATCACGCTGCCGCCGTGGGCCACGGTCTCCTTGACGAAGTCGTAGGCGCGGTCGACGTAGCTCAGCGTCTGCTGCAGATCGATGATGTAGATGCCATTGCGCTCAGTGAAGATGAAGCGCTTCATCTTGGGGTTCCAGCGGCGGGTCTGATGCCCGAAGTGCACGCCCGAGTCGAGCATTTCCTTCATGGTGACGACGGCCATGCCGGTCGTCCTCCTATTCACTTCCGTGCACGCGCCCGTCAGGGACGGACCGCATGCGGCCTCGGTTGTTGCCGACGGCCCGGATGAGCCGCCTGCCCTGGTGCCCGTGTGTCGCGACCAGAGGCCGATTCGGCAGTTGCCGGCCCGGACCGAGGCTGGTCGCCTACCCCGCGACGAAGATCCGAGGGGTGGGCACGCGAAGTCGACCCACAAGACCTGTGAGCCGCTGGAAACAGTCTATCGGAGCCGGCCACAGGTTTCGACCACAGCGGCCGATCAGCTCAGCAGCCCCTCTCGGCGGGCCACGGCCGCTGCTTCCGTTCGGCTTCCCACACCCAGCTTGGCCAGGATGTTGGACACATGCACGCTCACCGTCTTCTCGCTGATGTAGAGCTGCCCTGCAATCTGGCGATTGCTGCGCCCTTCGACGAGCAATGACAGGACGTCACGCTCGCGACCCGTGAGCGTCTGCGACCGGCCCGCACCCTGTTCTCGGACGGGCGAGCGACTCACGCCGAGCGCCCTGATCTCGGCGAGCATCGGGCCGGCTCCGAGCTGCCGCGCGCTCTGGCGGGCCGCGTCGGCCGCCGCGGCCGCCTCCGTCGCCTGCCCCGTCGCGCGAAGCGCGGTGGCCAACCTGGTGCGGGCACGGGCAAGTTCGACGACGTTACCGAGTCCGAAGGCGGCGACCGACTGCTGCCACGACCCGACCAGCTCGTCCTCAGTCGGTGCGAGGTGTCCGCCAAGCCAGCGCAGGCGGGCCCACTCCGCCTCGAGACGAGCCAGCCAGGCCACGCCCTCGACCCCGAGCTTGCGTCCGCTGGGCAGCCCCCGCTCGGCACTCGTACGACCGTCCGCTACGAGGGCGGCTCCACGGGAGACGAACGCGGCCCGGCCGGCCTCGGGCACCGAGACGACCGACGCAGCGAGCGCCGACACCCCGACGGCGGACAGCCGGATTCGGCCCAGGAACCACTCGTCCTGCCATACCTGGGCAAGCGTCGCGACCACGTCCTCGATCAGGCCGAGCGCATCGTCGGTCCGGCCCTGCTGCTCGTACAGGTCGACGGCCGACACCGCGGCGAACAGCGCGACGCGACCATCGCGCTCCCACCATGGACGCAGCATCGGCAGCAGATCGAGCGACTGCGTGTCACCGCGACCGCTGCTCACCAGCATCCGGGTGGCGGCGAACAAGGCCTCAGCCTGCGCGGTCGCCGACTCACCCGCGAGGTCGAGGGTGCTGAGCGCGCCGTCCCAGTCGCCGCGCAGGTACTGGATCAGGCCCACCATCGAGCGTGCTTCCATGCCGTACGCGGCCCAGGGACGGCCCGACTCGCGGCCGCGCGCACTGGCTTGGGCGTAGGCGTCCTGCGCCCGCTCGAGATCGCCGAGCTCGTAGTGCAGGCTGCCGATGTTGTAGCGGGTCCGAAGCTCGACAGCGGTTTCACCGGCGTCGCGGGCGTCATCCGCGATGGCCGCCAGGCGCTGCGCGACCTCCTCGGGCGCGTCGGCGCGACGCTCGAGGATCGCCAGCGTCGTCGCCGCATCGGAGGACGCCGACGGGTCATCGAGCATGGCAGCGACGTCGATGGCCTCTTTGGCCCAACGCTGCGCGTCGACCTCCCGGCCCATGATCAGGGCGCCTCGGGCGTGCAACGCCGCCAGCCGAGCCCGGAACGGCGTGGGCGGCTCGGCAGGCACCCGCCGCAGCGCGTCGGCCGTGGCCGTGAACGGCGCATCGTGGGTCTCGCCGGCGACCGCGGCGAAGGCGAACGCGTACAACAACTTGGCGCGGGTCAGGTCGGAGGCGCCGTCCGGCAGCTCGTCGAGTGCCTCCCTAGCCAGGCGAAGGCCGCGATAGGAGCGACCAGCCGCGACGGCGGCGTCGACGAGGGCCAGCATCAGCGGGGCAGGATCAGGCGGCGCGGTCGCGGCCAGCGGGGCCAGTTCGAGTGCTGCCTCGTAGTGATTCAGCGCCTCTTGGGGTGCGGCGAGCACCATCGCTTCGTCGCCGGCCTGCACGCTGGCCTCGTAGGCGGTGGCGAGATCGTGCGACGCCCGGGCATGGCGGGCGAGCTCGGCGGCACTGCCGTCGCGCTTGACGAGTTCAATCGCGTACGCGGCGTGCAGGCGCACGCGTTCGCCGGGCAGCAGGTCATCGTAGATCGCCTCGGCGAGCAGCGCATGGCGGAAGGTGTAGCCACGCCCGCTCGGGGTCGGTTCGATGATGTGGGCGTCGACCGCCTCACGCAGGGCGGCGTCAAGCGCACCGGACGCGACGTCGACGACGGACAACAGCATGTCGTGCGAGATACCGCGGCCTCCGACGGCGGCCACCCGCACGACCTCACGCGCCTCGTCTGACAGCCGGTCGAGTCGGACGAGCAGCAGATCGGCCAACTGCCAGGGCAAGTGCTGGGCATCAGCGCACTGCACGGCGGCAGCTACCAGCTCCTCGGCGAAGAACGCGTTGCCGTCGGCCCGATTGACAATGCTGCGGAGGTCGGACTCGGTCATCGGCGCCGGATGGAGCGCTCGGACGAGGCAGCGCAGGTCGTCGGCACCGAGCGGGTCGAGGTGCAGGCGCTCGACCGCCGGAAGTCGAGCCCACTGCGCCAGCGTGGGACGCAGCGGGTGACGGCGGTGCAGGTCGTCACTGCGGAACGTGACGACCACCGAGACGCGGTGCGAGTCGAGCCTGGTGAACAGGAAGCCGAGCAGATCGCGCGTTGCCTGGTCGGCCCAGTGGACGTCCTCGACGATCAGGAGCACGGGTTGTTCCCGGGCCGGGATGGCCAGGGCACCGAGAACGGACTCGAACAGCTCGGCCCGGTCGACGCGGTCTTCGGCGCCGCGCTCGGCGGGGCCGCGCCGCGGCAGCAGTCTGGCGAGCGCGGGGTGCGCCGCGAGCAGCGCGTCCACGTGGTCGGGCCGGCCGGCGGCGAACCGCCCGAACGCCTCGGTGAACGGCAGGTAGGGCGCAGGCGCGTCACCCAGGTCGACGCAATGGCCGATCAGGGTGAGTACGCCACGGCCGGCGGCTACGTCGACCAACTCCGACAGCAGCCTGGTCTTGCCGACGCCGGCGTCGCCGTCGAGCACGAAGACCGACGCCTCACCATCTGGGCACGATCGATACCCGCGACGAGGATCGCGAGCTCGTCGTCGCGACCCACCAGGCGCGTCATCCGTCGTGGCACCCTGCCATCTTGACCGGTGCCACCGACACCGTCGATCAGGTTTGTGCGCGCTGCACGTGAAGGGCGCGACGGCGCGGCCACCAGCGGCGGCCACGTCCGCCTTGCCGAGCTCGGTGGCTCTGCCCCACCAGCAGCTCGTGACGGTAGGCCACCTCAGCGCGCCGCGCGTCCAGGCTCAGGTCGGTCAGCTCGTTCATGTCGTCCTCCGGCTCGTCGTGAGTACGAAGGTGCCCGGCTAAGGGGGTCGACGGCATCGGGAGAACTCCCTATTCGCGTCCTCAGCCGGGATATCCACAACGTCTTGCGGTCGGTGGCTTCGCGACCTCTCGCTCGGCACGCTGGCCGGATGGCCCGTGCACTCCTGGTCGCGATATGTGCGGCGTCAGCCCTGCTCGGCGCGGCGGCGAGCCCAGCGCCCGAGTTGGCGGGGCCGACGTCGGCAGCTCCCCTTCGCACGACGCCTGCTCCCCCGAGGTTCGCGGCCCCGATCGACGGCACGCTCGTCGTGCTTCGACCCTTCGAACCGCCGCCGAGCCCGTACGCCGAGGGTCATCGAGGCGTCGACCTGTCCACCGAGCCGGGTCAAGCCGTGGTGGCGGCCGCCGATGGCACCGTGCTCTTCGCGGGGGCGGTGGCCGGACGCGGCGTCGTCGTGATCGTGCATCCAGGCGGCGTCCGAACGGAGTACGAGCCCGTCCAGGCGACGGTGCGGGCTGGGGTCGTCGTCGCGCGCGGCGAACAGATCGGGCACGTCGCGGGCGAGCACGGCGGCTGCCCAGCGAACCGATGTCTGCATTGGGGCGCCCGACGCGACGGAACGTACTTCGACCCGATGACCCTGCTGCGCGCCCTGGGTCCGGTCGCGCTGCTGCCGTGGCCAGACTGACGGTCAGGCGCGCGGATGGGCGCGCGCGTAGGTCTGGCGCAGCCGCTCGACCGACACGTGCGTGTAGATCTGGGTGGTGGCGAGACTGGCGTGCCCGAGCAGCTCCTGCACCGAACGCAGATCGGCGCCGCCGTCGAGCAAGTGCGTCGCCGCCGAGTGACGCAGGCCGTGCGGGCCGAGATCGGGTGCTCCGGGCACAGCCTGAACCCGTTGGTGGACGATGGTCCGGACCGAGCGCTGGTCGAGGCGCCGCCCTCGGGCACCCAGCAGCAGGGCGGGCCCGCTGCCGGCGACCGCCAGCGCGGGACGAGCGGCTTCGAGCCAGTCAGCCAACGCGCGTTCGGCAGCCAGACCGTACGGAACGGTTCGTTCCTTGGCGCCCTTCCCGAGCACGCGCACCACCCTGCGCTCGCGGTCGATGTCGTCGATGTCCAGACCGACCAGCTCCGAGACCCGGATTCCCGTGGCGTAGAGCAACTCGACGACGAGCCGGTCGCGGCGGCCGATCGGGCTGCGATCCTCGCCGCTGGCCTGCATGACGGCCGCAGCCTCGTCCGAGCGGAGCACCGGCGGCAGGGCGTGGTGTGCCCGCGGGCTCGCGAGCAGCTGCCCCGGATCCGTGTCGACAAGACCGGTGTGCAACGCCCACGCGGTGAAGGTACGCAACGACGCGGCGCGCCGTGCCAGCGTGCTCCGTGCCACGCCGGCGTTGCGCTGGATCGCGAGCCATCCGCGCAGGTTGGCAAGTTCGATGTCAGCGACCGAGCGGCCACCCA